>Ga0209234_1001122_pt1 | contig 9933 bp, 4 predicted proteins | sample GraSoi013_1_20cm_2_FD_185816 | JGI IMG/M metagenome (GOLD analysis project Ga0209234, IMG submission 185816) | Grasslands soil microbial communities from the Angelo Coastal Reserve, California, USA - Sample 08_20_2013_1_20cm (SPAdes) (version 2) | ecosystem: Environmental > Terrestrial > Soil >... | reverse complement strand
ATTGGCGAGACTCTCTGCCCGTTACTCAGACGAGGCGGCAGATTATCTATCCTCCGGTGAAGTTGAAGACTGGCTGAGTAAAATAGGCAACGCGAACCTGGCCTGGATAACAAGAGATATCCGCAATCAACATCTCGACCCCTATGAGACGGTTAACCTGTTCTTAAAGGCTGTCTTAGGCCCAGGCGTTCACATTCTTACCAGTTCAGGCAAACAATCAACCGTCACTAAAAGCAGTCATACGAGCATACCTGTTGTTCCCCCCATCAATCAGGCGGCCGAGTATCGCAACAACCAGGACTGGACCTCGCGCAGGCCAATGCCCGCGGCGCACGTCCCCGATATCGTTGTACAACCGCGCACGCTGGACTTCGGAGAGGTATATCCGGGCCTCTCCGAGCCTCTGTTGCTGGCGATCTCCGACAAGAGCGGTACCCGCCGCGGCACCATTGCCACGTCCGAGCCGTGGATTCAACTCGACGAGACAAGTTTTGATGGCATCAATACCCACGTCAATGTGAGGGTCAACACTCTGCGCCTGCGCGGCTCGATGCATTATACAGGTAGCATTGTGATAATGCCTGACGAGGAGGACGAAGAACAGGATATCGTAGTCAAAGTTGAAGTGGATGTGCCCGGTAATATCGGTATGTATCCCGACCCCGCCATGAATGGGCAGCACCGCGGAGATGCACCAGGCGCCACTGTCCTGGACGAGGAGGACTACGAATCGCCGGTCGCATTTGCTAACGGGAAGACAATGTCTATGGATCCTCAACAGGCCAGCGCTCCAACGCTTTCACGGGAAAACATGGCGCACTATGAGGAATATAAAGACAAGTATGGCGATCCGTTCGACGAAAATGAGGACAAGACGGCAGCCAGTGGTTGGCATCCATCGACGGTATCTCCCCTGCAACAACTATGGCTGCGTCGCAGCTTAACCGTTTTTGCCGCCTTTATGCTGGCCTGCTTATATTATTCGCTGCTCTCAAAAATAGCCTCCCTGCCACTCCAATCATTACTCCCCCCCGATTCGTGGTTCATCGCTGTCCTTTCAGGCATCGGGCCGGCGGCAACGCTGGGAGCGCTGATGCTCAACTGGAATCGCACATGGAGCTTCAGTGATACCATAAATCGCTTTTGTACCGGGACGAGCACGGCATTTGCTGCACTAAGCCTCGGCGAGCTGGGCTGGCAGTTCCTGTTTCACGCGAACGCACCCATACTGCAACTCTTTGTGATGTTGCTGGTGGCCGCCTTCGGTAGTGTCCTGGGCATCAACTCGCAGGTAAGCGATAGGATCATCTCCACTATGCACCGGGCGTTGCAAGTCGCGCGCTGGCTGGTAGTGGTGGCGTTGATTGTGCTCGGCGGTATCCTGGGATATTTCCTGACGGTTGGTTTTCCGCTGGATTTCTTTACGATCATTGGCATTCTGGCGGGAGGCTTGGTTGCCACGCTGCTTGTCACGCGTGTTAACCAGATATAATATAGCAGCTTTGATAAAAGAAACCACCACAAAATTAGTTGTCGTGCTTGGCCCAACGGCCTCTGGCAAAAGCTCGCTGGGCATTGCCCTGGCGCTGCATTTTCATGGGGAGATTGTCTCAGCAGATTCACGCCAGGTCTATCGCGGTCTCGACATTGGGACGGCCAAGGTAACCGCGGAAGAACAGGCCCTCGTCCCGCACCACTTGCTGGATGTCGCCAGTGTCGAGGAGAACTATACCGTCTCACAGTTTCAGCGACAGGCCATCGCCGCCATCAACGACATCGCGGCTCGTGGCCGCCAACCCTTCCTCGTTGGCGGTTCACCACATTATATTCAAGCCATAGCAGACAACCTGGACATCCCTGCCATTCCGCCACAGCCTGCCCTACGCGCGGAACTGGAGGCTCAACCGCTGGCGGACCTGCTGGCCCGGCTTGAAGAACTGGACCCCCAGAGCGCCGCCGTCATCGACCGCAACAATCCACGCCGCGTCATTCGCGCCCTGGAGGTCTGCATGACCTCCGGCAAGCCCTTCTCCGAGCAGCGCAGGGTAGCCGCTCCCCTCTATACCAGCCTGTTGTTGGGCATCCAGTGGCCGCGCGCCGAATTATACCGCCGCATCGACCAGCGCGTCGATGAACGCATGCAGCAGGGTATGGCGCAGGAAGTGCGCAGCCTCCTCGATCGCGGCGTCAGTCACGAACGCTTAGAGGCGCTGGGGCTGGAATATCGCTTTATCAGTCGCTGGCTGCGCGGCGAGTTCCCCAGCGAGCAGGTCATGGTCGAACGCCTCAAATACGCCATTCATGATTTCACCCGCCGCCAACTGACCTGGTTCCGCAAAGATACCAGGATTGTGTGGATCGAAGGAAATGATGTAGAGAGGGCGGAAGGGTTGGTGGAGGGGTTTCTGGAATCGTGACATCTCTATCCCTTCAGGAGCCCTTCCCTCTCCTCAACAGCTCCCAACGCACGCAAGGTGGCCTTCTGCGCCTCGGTCAGTCCTCTGATCCCGGTGATATTGAGGCGCTCGTAAGGGCGGTCGCGTCGCAGCGTGCGCAGATGCTCGCCACTATGCAGGTCCCAGAGCATGATGGCCCCGTCATCCCCGCAACTGGCGAGCCTGCTCCCATCGGGACTCACCTTGAGCGCCTGCACCATCCCCTGATGCGCTTCTTGCACCCGCACGCACTCCCCACTCTGCACATCCCACCAGCGCAGCCTGCCGTCACTGCCTCCACTGATCAGCAGCTCCTCGCCCGGACCCCATGCCACGGCCGAGACCACCCCTGGATGCCCCGCCAAGGCTCTATTACCTGCCCCCCAGGCAGGGTGGCGCTGCCCGCTCTGCGCCTCCCACACAAACAGCTCCCCGCCCTCTCTGCCGCCACCACCAGAGGCCAGCCACATCCCATCGGGGTGCCACGCCACCCTTGTGACGCCCCCGTGATGTCCTGCTAGCTGCTGCTGCAGCGTGCCATCGGAGGCGTCCCACACATACAGCTGGCCATCATCGCTCCCGCCGACCAACCGCATGCCCTCCGGACTCCACGCCACGCAACGGATCAAAGTGGGGGCCTCACGCCCGACCCAACGGTGGCGGTGAGCGGTCACCTCCCACACCAGCACGCCATGCATATAGGTTCCACTGGCCAGGCGCTCCCCGTCCGGACTCCACGCTACTCCAAAGAAGTAGGTGGGGTCGTCGGAGTCCGATAGGACTTGGACACAGGTCCCTGTGGCCGGGTCCCAGAGCCGGATGGCATTATCCCACCCGGAACTTGCGAGCCTGCTGCCATCGGGACTCCACCCCACGCCGTGCACGATCCAGCGATGACCGCGCAACACTCTGGGCGGCGTCCCCACTCCTCTCCCGGTCACATCCCAGAGGGTGACCAGCGTATCGGTGCCGCCACTGACCACCTGCGTGCCATCGGGACGCCAGTCGAGGTCGAGGAGGGAAACCGCGTAGCCCTGCATGAAGCGCACGCACTGCCCACTCTCCACGTCCCACAGACGCAAGGTGCCATCGTCACTGCCACTAAACAGGCTGCGGCTGTCAGGCGTGAAAGCCAGGTTGTACACCTCGGCGGTATGTCCCTGCAGCGCCGCCCGAGTGCTGCCCTGTTCGACATCCCACAGCCAGATCGTTTGGTCACGGCTGCCACTGGCCAGCGTGCGTCCATCCGGACTCCAGGCCATAGAAAGCACCCGATCCGTATGCCCCGCCAGTGTCTGGAGCAGGCGTCCGCTGGCCACGTCCCACAGCTTGACCGTGCCATCATGGCTCCCGCTGGCCAGGATGCTGCCGTCAGGGGCAAAGGCCAGTCTCACTACCCAGTTGGTATGTCCTGCGAGCGTCTGTATGCAGGTAGCTAGTTGTGTCTTCTCTATCTCCCACACCCGAATCTGCCCCGCGAGGCCACCACTGGCGAGCAGGTGTCCATCCGGACTCCAGGTGACCTCAAACACCGGATCAGGATGCGAGAGCGTCTGCAGCTGCGTGCCACTCTGTCGATCCCAGAGCCGGACGGTCGCATCATTGCCCCCACTAGCAAGCAGGCTTCCATCGGGAGCAAAAGCCACACTGTAGATACTGTCCGTATGCCAGCCTGTCCAGAGCAGGGCGCCACTAGCTACCTCCCAGAGCTTGATGCTGCCATCATAGCTCCCGCTGGCCAGAGTGCATCCATCCGGGCTGAAAGCGATAGTCGGCACAATGTCAGTATGGGCCTGCCAGATCCGGTGCAGGGTCTGGCCCGCCTCCTTCTCCCACTCCCACACCCGCACTTCTCCCCGCTTGCTGCCAGCCGCCCAGTACTGTCCGTTGCGGCTGATGGCCACTGTCCAGCTGGCATCGAAGGCCTCAGTAAAGATGCACTCACGCATCAATGCCCCGGACAGTGTCGCGTCTTGCATCTGGACGCCTTGCAGATACACCCTGCGCAGCGACAGCTGCGACAGATCCAGCCCACGCAGGTCCCCGCGCAGCAGCCGCAGCAGCGCCACCAGGTTGGCCGGTCCATACCCCTGGGCCGAGGAGGCCCAGGGACGCACCTGATCGAGCAGAACGCACAACTGCTTCTCCACGTCGGCTCGCCCCTGATACACGTGCTGCAGGCGAGCCTGCAGCGGAGCGAGCAGCAGTCGCTCCTGGGTCTCTCGCACGTAGTCCTTCGCCTGTGCCTGAGAGATGCCATGCTGCAGGAGGAGCGAGAGCCGCCCCTGCTCGATCTCCTGGCTCGCCATGGTAACTAGCCTGCTGGTCACATACTCCAGCACCACCGACTGCAAGGTGAAGCTACCTGCCCGTTGCCCCCGCTCGATGAGCGAGCGCCGCCGCAGCCCATCCACCGCTTCCAACACCTGCACGCGCGGTAGCGGGGCCACTAGTACGGCGAGCAGTTCCTCCACTGTTACCGGCTCGCGCATAATTGCCAGCCAGAACAGCACCGTCTGCTCCAGGCTCGAGAGCCGCGCAAAGTGCTCGTCGAGCAACTCGGCAATGCTGCCAAAGATGTGCGTGCCACCAGATAGGAACTGGTCGATCTGGCCCCCGAAGAGGTCAGCGATGGTCTCCGCCACAATGTTCAAGGCCAGGGGATTGCCCGAGTACGCCTGCACCAGGCGGGCGCACTCGTCGGGGGAGCCCATGACCTCATGCTCCGTGAGCAGGTACTCGCAGGCGGCGGCCTCCAACCCAGTCAGGCGCAAGGCGCGCACCGGTGTGCGGCTGCCCTCCAGGGCGCGCAACTCGGCGGGTTTCTCCCGGCTGGTCAACAGCAGGCAACTCTGGTGCGCCGTTTGGGCCACCTGCCGCAGCAGGCGGCCGTACGCTTCAAAGCCAGGACGCAGCCGCCCCCGCACATCGCCTTCCTCCAGCAGCGTCTCCAGATTGTCGAGCACCAGCAGCACCCGCGAGGTGCGCAACTCCTCCAGTAGGAGGCTCAGGCGTCGCTCCAGGTTCTCGGGCACCAGGACCAACGGCTTTTGCGAGAGCACCTGGAGGCAGGCATCCAGCAACGCTTCGCAGGAGGGGGCATCGCGCAGGGAACGCCAGATGACCACCTCAAAGTGCGCAGCGACCTGGTGCATAGCACTAACCACCAGCGCCGACTTGCCCATGCCTCCCATCCCCAGTACACTGATCACCCGACAGCCCTCCTGCACCATCCAGCGCGAGAGGGTCGCCAGTTCCTGCTCGCGTCCATAGAAGGTAGGCACGTCCAACACCTCCCCCCACTCCACCCGCGGCCCGCTGGCAGGACGCGCCGGGGCCGCTGGCTGGGCCGGGACGGAGGCGGAGGGCCTCGGGGCCACAAGCGCCAGGGAGGGACGCGAGCTGCTCAGCAAGCTGGAGAGCCACTGCTCATCGAGCAGCACCTTCTGGTGCGCCTCCTTCCAGAAGGCACGGATCTCCTCTTCCTCGCGACCGGGGGGAAAGGCCTGCTGCTGCACGGCCAGCGTCAGCAAGGCTTTGAGGTGCTCGGCCTTGAGATAACTGCTGCCGGCCTCCCACTCCCCCACCGCGCGTCGCGAGACCCCCAGGAGGTCGGCCAGGCCCGCTTGCGTCAGGCCAATGCTCGTCCGCAGGCTCAGCATGGCCTGACCAAAGGCATTGTCTCGCTCACGATAGGAGAATCGCTTCATTCGCGTGCTCCTTTCCTGCCGCGCGACCCCTCGACGCCACGCCAGCAATGGAAAGTAATGGGAAGTAACATGCCAACTGCTGGAGGCTGTTTTCCCCAGGCATTCTCAGTATACTGGTAGGTGTTGGATGCGCTCCACGCGGGTCCACGCTGGTTATGAGGGTCTGGGGAATGGCGAGAGACTCCAGACTCTCCCTCTGACTTCACCCTTGTATGATAACAGATTTTCTGACGGATGACGAGCCTCTTGCCCACGAGTCCAGGGCTTTTCCAGCGGATCAGTTGCAGTTTGACCTGCCCTGATACATGAGCCACGAAGAGCAGCCACTGCCCATTGGCAGAGACTTGCGCCTCGGAGATGGACGTGCCGGCCATCCTCACGATCTCGACTTTGGCGCCGGTCACCACATCGTACCGTTTCAAGGTGCCGAAGGTCGGGAAAAATACCTTAAATAAGGAAGAGTTCTTCTTCTAAGTGGTGCCGTACGAGTAGTTCTGCCTGAGCATTGTTCATGGGTTGCCCACGCGTTGTCGCTTCCCTTAACACCTGCAGCACGCGCTCCCGGAAATGGGAGAGATATGGCGCTTGCAGGTGTGGCAGCGGCATTACTCCCAGTTCAATGTCCTTGAATTCGTAGAAAGCCTCATCTGGGAGGGTTAAGGCGACGAGGTTACTATATTCCTCGATCAGGGCCAGTCGCGATGGTAGAAAATACTCCGGCCGGGTACTCATGACGGTGAACGTTCCGGCAATGCGTCCTGCACGACGCAGGGGAAAGACGCTGAGCCCGGCAATCCCACCTCTGTTCGGATAGGTGAGCCATCGGGGCTCCTGAAAGTTGGTAATGGTCAGCGAGTGGCCTGAAGAGACCACTTGTCCCGCGACGGTTTCGCTTCCCATGAAGATGCTTTGCTGCTCCATGTCTCCTCCCCAGGTCGGTTTGCCTATACCCATCGACGTGTACAGACTACGCACTTTGTCTTTGGAGGGAGGCACACAAAGTGGAAGCGCGATCACGAAATGCTTCTGACCTGCTCTAAGTTGCTCGAAAGCGTGCCGGAGAATGAACTGGCGGATCGACCAGAAGTCTTGCCCAGGGGAGGTACTGGTCAACATAGTGAACACCTGGACATAGAAGGCATGGGAGAGCTCAGGCGCAGCCCCATTTGTGTCTGTGTGGTCTGCTGGCAACGTCCTGACCTCCCTTATCTCAGATTTGTAGAGGTATTTCTCAGTATAAGAGCCGCTCACAATAAAAGGAGCGTACGAGATTTTACGCCCTTTGCATTATACTTGGATTTTGGACCAGTGGGCAAGCCTCGGCCTCCCTATTCATTTTTGGCGGCATTGTCGGGCACTTCTTCCAATAATAATACAACTGGTACGCCAAGAGCTTTCGCTAGCTTCTCCAATGTATCTGTTCCAATCGGATTGGTAGGATTGTCATAAATCCTCTTAACAGTTTTGTAAGAAACATCGGATGCTCTGGATAGCTTGCTCATACTCATCTGCTTTTCCCTGGCAACCTCTTTCACTCGTAACCGTAACATATGCGCTCCTAGTCGTCGTATTGCGTGCATTGTACCAAGTGCTGGCCCATTGACATACTCCCTACGTATGCTATATCATAAAGTCTGAGTACTACATGACGACGAATTCAAGCTACGTACTACATGGGCGCTTTCATTGAAATATATCGACTTGCAAGGAGTGCAATGTGAGTAGCTAAGCGCGAATTCATTTCGCACAAATACGAAGCTATCTCTAGTCAGGAGCAACTCAGCATGCTCGTTGGCGGAGAACAGGCATCAGATATCAGCTCGAGACCAACAATCACGTCATGGAAAGAGACGAACATATTATGGATACTACCACGAACAATACGCCTCCTACTTCACTGCACCAACTCAAGACGCCGCCCATAGTCGATGAAGCGAAAGAGGTCATCAAGGAATACAGTCTTCTGTTTTTGATGCCATGATGGAGGCTCTAAAACGAAGCGTTGTCATAAGTCATCCCGAATTGTTGCTGAGAAGGCGCTCTGAGGGGAAGGCATCGTCTAACCCGTAGGGGCGGGAGAGGTGAGGAAGGGGGAGGGGACGCTTGCGTCGCCCCCGTCCTGGTCCCGTGAGTGCCTTCCCCTCCTCCAAGGGCGACGCAAGCGTCCCCTCCCCACACACCCCTTCCCCCGCCCCTACGGGTACGAAGGCGCTTCTCAAGACTGTCGGTACATTTCGGGATGGCTTATGTTTGTCATAACAACGTATCTGTGAAAAAACCTACAGATCCCCCCCAACTGAAGCCGGCTCAACCTCCTCAACCTTTTTCTCCTCACTCACTCCTCCAGCGACTTCAGCGACGCTCTCTTTCTCGGCTCCCTCACTCTGACTCTCGTTGCTATTCATAGCTGGCGCGGGAACCAGCGCCACTACCGGCAAATTGCTTTCGACGACGACACCGTTCTCCATATACACATGATAGGGGAACATGGCCGGGTCAAAGGCGCTGCTGTGCGAGACGAAGAGTACCTGCTCAAAGTGCTGGCCCAGGATTTCGCCGGTGACGACATTGACCAGTGCCTGGGTGCGGCCGCGATCAAAAGAACTCAGCGGCTCATCCAACAGTACAAAGCCAGGTGCAGCCGCCAACTCGCGCGGGAGAGCGGCAATGGCAAAAGCCAGGCGCAGCGCCAGCGACAACTGGTCAGCGGCGCCACCGGAGAGAGCCGACTTGGGAACATATTCACCCGCAGCAGTGTCCCATACGCGCACCTGCAATGGACCACCACTGGCCGTTCCCTCTTCTTCCTCCGTCCTAAGGTGGACATCGTGATAACGCCCGCTGGTCAACAGGGGGAGGATTTGTTGCATATAGTACTCGGTACGCGGCAGCATCTTACGCATCAGGCGTTCTGTGGTAGATTTCAATAGCTGGCTGCCATATTTCCTGGTCTCGTAGCTTCGTTCCTGCTGCTGCATGCGCGCCCGCGCTTGCGCCAGGTCAAGCTTTACCCCGCCCGTCTGCAATTGCTTACTGAGTGCCAATTCTTGCTGCTCGAGCTCTTCCAGTTCCTGTTCTACTGACTCATGTTCCTCTTCCAGGCGCTCGCGGTCCGACGTGGTATACTCACCAACCAGAGGCCAGACAGACACGATATCGGTGAAGTTGTATCCCCTGGTTGGAGGTCGTTTGCGCTGAACGAGCATTACAGCAATACGTTCATGGGCTCCTTCGATCTCCTGGCGACACAGTTCAATCTTCGCCTTAGAGGCGTTTTCCTGTTCCTGTATCTTCTCCAACTCTTGCAGAATGCCGTTCTCGTCCGCTTCGATAATCTCCTGCGTACAGCGTTGGCGCAGCGCTACGAGCGTCTCAGCGAAGGGGTTGGCTGGCACGATCCAGCTGCCGAGGGAGCCACTGTACTTCGCAAGCCGATTATAGTGGTCGGCTAGCGCATCCTGCCGGTCTTTAAGCACGGCGAGATAATTGTCACGACGGCTCTGCAGATGCACGCGCTTCCCCAGGGTGATATGTAGTGCCTCCAGTTGTTTGCGCGCGGCTACTTCCTCGTTGTTGATTGCGGTCTGCCCAAAGGAGACGCCCAGGTGTTTGACGCGCTGTCGTAATGAATCTTGCAAACTTTGCATGGCGCTGCGCAAGGTGAGTTGCTGCTCGCGCGCGTGTTCAGTCTGTTCAACAACATTCATACCCTGGTAACGCTCACCGCGCTTCGCAAGCGCACGCTTGCTCACCAGCAAAATATCGAGCGATTCCTGCTGCCTCTTGAG
>Ga0209234_1001120_pt1 | contig 9956 bp, 8 predicted proteins | sample GraSoi013_1_20cm_2_FD_185816 | JGI IMG/M metagenome (GOLD analysis project Ga0209234, IMG submission 185816) | Grasslands soil microbial communities from the Angelo Coastal Reserve, California, USA - Sample 08_20_2013_1_20cm (SPAdes) (version 2) | ecosystem: Environmental > Terrestrial > Soil >... | reverse complement strand
CGGCGGCACATAGACGCCGATCACCTTGAACGAGGCGCCGGCGACGTGGATCGTGTGGCCGATGGGGTCGCGCCCGCGGAACAGCTGTTCCTCGAGTTTCGTATTGATGACCGCCACGGCGTCGTTGGCCACATCTTCCAGTCGCGTGAACGTGCGCCCGGGATGGACGTCGCCGCCATTCACCTCCACCCACTGCGCGGACAATCCCGACACGTCGACCGATTCGAGGCGCCGGTCGCCGTACTCCACGGTCGCGGAGCTTTCGTCGCGCCGGGTGACGTAGCGCACGGAAGGCAGCAGGGCGATCCGGTCGGCCTCGAGCTCCACGATCTCCGGGTTCCGCCGCCACGGGCTGGATTCGTCGGAGCCGTCCGAGACGTTCACCCCCGCCCGGAAGAAGCGCCACACCAAAAACGTCCGCGGGGCGATGGATTCGATCACGTTCGAGACGCTCTGGTTGATCCCGCTGATCATCGCGGCGATCACCATGACGACCGTCACGCCGATGGCCACGCCCAGAATCGTCAACGCCGCTCGCCGCTTGTTGCTGCGCAGCGAATCGAGCGCGATCCCGACGCCTTCGAACAGGGCGGTCATGTCTCGTGCCGCAGGGCGGCGATCGGATCGAGTCGCGCGGCGCGGCTCGCCGGGTAGACACCGGCGACGACGCCGACGCCGCCGCCCAGGACCACGCCGACGAGGATCGACCAGGGCGCGACCGCGGCGGGGAGCGGGGTCAACGCGGCCACCGCGCTCGCCAATCCGATGCCCACGACGACGCCCCCCGTGGCCCCCGCTGTGGCGAGCGTCGTGGCCTCGACCAGGAACTGACGCAGGATGTCGCGGCGCCGGGCGCCCAGTGACTTACGGATGCCGATCTCGCGCGTCCGCTCGGCCACCGCCATCAGCATGATGTTCATGATGACGATCCCCCCCACCACGAGCGACACGGCGACGAGGCCGGGGAGCGCCACGAACAGCACACGGCTGATCTTCCCCCAGAAATCGAGCACTTCGTCCGCGGTTTCCAGCGCGAAATCGTTCGGCTCGCGCGGTCGCAGGTGGCGCCGGCTTCGCATGATCGCTTCGGCCTGCGCCATGGCCTCGCGCATCTCCAGTTGCGAGTGCGCCTTCATCGCCACCGCGTCCACCACGCGCGGTTCGCTGACGTAGTTCTTGAGCGGGGCGCTCGCCGGCGCTACCGCGAACTTGTCGAGCGACAGGCCGAACAGGTTGCCCTGCTTCTCGACCACACCGATCACCCGGTAGGGAAGGCCGAAGATCTTCACCTCGCGGCCGATCGGATCCTGACCCTCGAACAGCTTGTCGGCCAGCTCGTGCCCCAGCACGAGCACGGGCACTCCGACCTGAACTTCCTGTTCCGTAAAGGGGCGGCCTCGCTCGACGGGGAGGGCACGGATGTCGAAGTAGAGCTCCGTCGCCGCCGTGACCTCCACGTCCTTGGCTTGCTTGCGCCCGGCCACGAGCGTGGTCCGGGTGCTCGACTCCCACGCGGCGAGCACCGGGACCGTCACGCCGCGCATCACGGCCTGTGCGTCCTCGTAGCTCACCCGAGGACGGCGGCGCCATATCCGCCGCGTGGAGTCGGTCACATTGCCGAGCTGGACGTCGGGGAACTGCCGCAGCCGGAACGTATTCACACCGAGGAGGGTCCCGGCGAACTTGTCGGTCATGTAGCGGTTCATCCCTTGCACGACCGACACGACCGCGATGAGAAACATCACACCGATGAACACACCGATGATGGAGAACGCACTCTTGAGCTTCTGTGCCCGGATGGTCTGCAGCGCGAGACGGACCGCCTCCCAGAAGGCCATCTATTCGTATCTCAGCGCTTCGACCGGATCGAGTCGCGCCGCCTTGCTCGCGGGGTAGATGCCGAACAGAAGCCCGGTGACCGCCGCCAAGCCGAGGGCCACGACCACGGAGCCGACGGGCACGTACGCCGGCACAGGCGTGGCGTTGGCGAGCACCAGAGACACGAGCCAGCCGACCGCCATGCCGATGACGCCGCCGACGAGTGTCAGGGTCGCCGCCTCGACCAGGAACTGCCACAGGATCTCTCGCCGCGTGGCGCCCAGCGCTTTGCGCACGCCGATCTCGCGAGTGCGCTCGGTGACCGAGATCATCATGATCGCGACCACCCCGATCCCGCCCACGAGCAGGCCGACCATGGAGAGGACGATCATGAGGACGCGGGCCACGAGCGTGAAGCTGTTGATCGCCTGCACGTAGACGTCCTGCGTGATCGCGTCGAAGTTGTTCTTCTGGCCGGGCCGGAGCTCACGCATCTCGCGCATCGCCATAGTCACGTCGTCGATGGCGCGGTCCACCGACACCGAGTCCTGGGGCACCACGAACATGTCCATCCATCCGGGGAAGTACGGCAGATCCTTGGTAAAGGTGCCGTGCGGAATCATCACTTCAGGTCGGTCGCCACCGCCGAACAGGCGGGGCGGGGGGTCATAGACCCCGACCACGTCATACGGCAGCCCGCCGATCTTGATGCGCCGCGCGATCGGGTCGCGTTGGCCGAACAGGTTCTCGGCGAGCTTGGTATTCACCACCGCGACGTGGCTGTTGGCGGCGTCCTCGAGATGCGAGAACGAGCGGCCCGGGTGGATGTGGCCGCCTTCGATCATGGGCCAGTCGGCGTCCCGGCCCCGAACGTTGACCGCCGACAAGGTGTGGCCTTCGAAGTTGATGTCTGCCAGGGTGTTCTCGTCCACGACGACGAACGCGATGGTCGGCAGCTCCTCCAAGCGCCTCGCTTCCTCGACGGTCACCCGGGGTCGGCGCCGCCAGGGATCAGGATCTTCTGGGTCCTCGTCCTGCCCGCCCCAGTAGCGCCCCACCCAGAACGTCTTGGGCCCGAGCGACCCGAGCATGTCGGAGATCCCCTTGTTGAATCCGCTGATCAGCGCCCCGATGACCATCACGACCGTGACGCCGATGGCGACGCCCAGGATGGTGAGGGCTGCGCGCATCTTGTGGGCGCGCAGCGAGGTCAGGGCGATGCCGACGCCTTCGAACAGGGCGGTCACGCGCTACTCCTGGCGCAGCGCCGCGATGGGGTCGAGTCGCGCGGCCCGGCTGGCGGGATAGACGCCGGCGACCACGCCGACCCCCGCGCCCATCACGACGCCCAGCACGACCGACGCCGGCGACACGCTCGCGGGCAGTGGGCTCACGGCGTTGATCAGCAGCGTGAGTCCGATGCCGGCCACAATGCCGAACGCGGCGCCGACGGTGGCGAGGGCGGCCGATTCCGCCAGGAACTGCCGCAGCACGTCCCGGCGCCGCGCGCCGAGCGATTTCCGCAACCCGATTTCGCGCGTCCGCTCGGCCACGGACATGAGCATGATGTTCATGATCACGATGCCGCCGATCACGAGCGACACCACCACCACGCCCGGCAGCACCACGACGAGGATGCGGCTGATCCCGGCCCAGAATCGCTGCACGCCTTCGGACGTGTCGAGCACGAAGTTGTTGTCCTGGTTGGGACGCAGGTGTCGGCGGCTGCGCATGACCCCTTCCGCGACCTCCATGGCCTCGCGCATCTCGGGCTCGGACCGAGCCTTCACGAGGAAGGCGTCCAGGATTCCGGGCGGGTTCACGAGGTTCTGGGCGGGTGAGAGGGCCGGCACGACCACGAAGCGGTCGAGCGGGAATCCGAGGACACTGCCCTGCTTCTCGACCACGCCGATCACCCGATAGGCGATCCCGCCGATCCGCACGTTATGCTCCAGCGGGGTCCGGTCGACGAACAACCGCTTGGCCACCGCGTCGCCCAGGACGGCCACCGGCACGCCCGAGCGGTTCTCTTGGGCGGTGAACGGCCGTCCGAGGGCGATCCGCAGGTTCTTGATGTCGAAGTAGCGCTCGCTCGCGGTCGTGAGTTGAATGTCCCGCGCTTCCTTGCCACCGTAGAAGACCGAGACGTTCTCGTCCGACTGCCACGCCGTGATGACGGGCACGGTCAACGCGGCGCTCACGGCCTCCGCGTCGCTGAACCTGATGCGAGGACGCCGCCGCCACGCTCGCCACACCGAGTCGGGCACGTTCGGCGTGAACATCGGCCGGCGCCGCAGCTGAAACGTGTTCACACCGAAGAGTGTCTGGGCGAACTTCTCGGTCATGTAGCGGTTCACCCCGTTCACGATCGACCACGCGGCGATGAGCGAGGCGACGCCGATGAACACACCGAGCAGCGAGAAGCCGCTCTTCAACTTTTGGGCGCGGATGGTCTGGAGGGCGAGCCGGAACGCCTCGAAGACCGGCATCTAGGCGGCCTGGCGCTGGTCCGTAGCGATCAACCCGTCGCGCAGCGTCACGACGCGCGCCGCGTGCGCCGCGATGTCGTGCTCGTGTGTCACCATCACGATCGTCTGGCCTTGGCGGTGTAGCTCCGCGAACACCAGCATGATCTCGCCGCTGGTCGTGGAGTCGAGGTTCCCGGTGGGCTCGTCCGCGAGCAGGATCGAGGGCTGGTTGACCAGCGCGCGCGCGATGGCCACCCGCTGGCGCTGCCCGCCCGACAGCTCGTTCGGCCGGTGCTCCATCCGGTCGGCCAGCCCGACGCGCTCCAGGGCATGTGCCGCCTGGGCGCGCCGCTCGCGGGCGCCGTGTCCGGCGTAAATGAGTGGCAGCTCCACGTTGTGCAGCGCCGTCGCGCGGGGGAGGAGATTGAAGGTCTGGAACACGAACCCGATCTCCTTGTTGCGGATGCGGGCGAGGGCGTCGTCGTCCAGATCGGAGACCTTCTGGGCGTTGAGCCAGTACTCGCCTGCGGTGGGTGTGTCGAGGCAGCCGATCAGGTTCATCAGGGTGGACTTGCCGGACCCCGACGGGCCCATGACGGCCACGTACTCGTTCTGCTTGATCTGCAGGCTCACGCCTTGCAGCGCGCGTACTACCTCGCCCCCCATGTCGTACTCACGCGTGAGCTTGTGCGTCAGGATGACGATGTCGGGCAGGGGGGTGTCGCCGGTCCGGAACGTCTGGAGCGCGGGCGCCGTCATGATGTGGTCTTCTTCTTCGCCGAGTCGGCCGACTGTTTCATCGCGCGCACCCGCGCGCCTTCCTTCAAATCGCGGATGGCTTGGTAGGGTCCGGCGACGATGGTCTCACCGGACTTCAACCCGTCGGTCACCTCGAAATACTCATCCCCGGCCACGCCGACCTTCACGGTCCGGAACTTCGCCACGCCGTTCTGCACCACGAACACGCCCTCCGTCTCCTTCTTCTTGCGGGCGGCGGCCGTGTCCGCGGCGCGACCCTCGGTCGCCCCCGGCTTGTTCTCGCGCACGGTCAGCGCGATGATCGGGATCGACAGCGCCTGCTTGCGCGTGTCGGTGACGATGCGCGCCGTGGCGGAGAGGTCGGGGCGGATGTCGGCGGGCGGCTTGTCGAGCGTGATCTCGACTTCGTAATCCACCGCCCGGTCGTTCTGCCCGGTGGCGGCCGAGGTTGCATCGCGCACGCTCGAGTCGGACACCTTGGTCACGCGGCCGACGAACACCGTATCCGGGAACGCGTCGATCGACACCTCGACCGAGTCGCCGAGGTGGACTCGCACCACGTCCGTTTCGTCCACCTTCACCTTGGCCTGGATGACCGACAGGTCGGAGACGGTCAGCAGCAGGCCGATATCCTTCGAGAAGGTGCTCGGCACCGCTACCTCACCCTCCTCCACCGCCAGCCGCGTCACCCGACCCGTCATTGGGGCGATGAGCGTCGTCTTGCGGAGATTATCGCGGGCCGACTGCACCGCGGCCCGGGACTGATCCACCTGGTGCTGCGCGGCGTTCAGGTTGGCCTCGGCGATGTCGAAGGCCGTCTGCGCTTGCTCGAGCTGCTCCGTGGAGATCAGGTTGGGGCTCTGCGTGTGGAGCTCCTTGGTACGCCGCAGGGCGCGCTCGGCCTGGTCCTGGTTGGCCTTCGCCTGCACCGACGCCGCCTGCGCCGAGGCCATGTTCGCCGCGGCCTGCTGCAGGTTGGCCTGATAGATCGTGGGGTCGATCTGGATCAGGAACTGGCCCTGCTTCACGAAGTCGCCTTCGCGCACCGCGATCTTCGTGATCCGTCCCGTAATGTCGGCCGAGACGTCGACCTTCTTCTTGGGCTGGATCTTGCCGCTCGCGGTCACGGCGGCCACCAGGTCGCGCCGGCCCACGGTCTCGAATCGGACTTCCTGGCCACGGTCGCGCCGTGCGCCGGCACTGATCGCCACGATCCCGACGATGAGCACCGCGGCGCCCGCACCCACCAGCACTTTGCTTCGTTTGGACATGGCAGTCGGATCCCCCGGTTACCGCAGCGGCTTGCCGACCGCGGCTTCGAGCGCGGCCACCGCCTTGTGATAGTCGTACACGGCGTTGATGTAGTCGGTCTCGGCGCGCAGCCCGGCGACCTGGGCGTCGAGCAGCTCGAAGAACGTCCCCGAGCCGACGCGGTAGCGCTCCGTGGCGAGCTGCAGCTGCTCGCGCGCTGCGGTGCGGTTCGTGTCCTGAATGGCGATCGTCTGAAACGCCGTCTCGAGCGTCAGGTACGCCTGGCTCACATCGGTTTCCACCTGGAGCCCGCGCGCCCGCACCGATTCCTGCAGATCCTGCTGCTGCGCCTTGGCCTGCGACACCAGCAGCGGCTGATGGAAGTTGCCCCACAGTGGGATCGAGACGGTGAGTCGCGCCTGGAACGGCTGCGGGGTGAAATGGAACGGATAGCGGCCGTTCAGGTCGCGGAACGCCTGCTCCTGGGCCGCCGTGTTGGTGAACAGCGCGCAGTTGACCGGCGTCTGGCCCGCGTTCAACCACGCGCTGTTCTCGTAAGCGCACGCCACCGAGTCGGCTTGAGCGCTCTGGCGGATGGCCCCGATCGTCGGGTTGACGTCCGACAACTTCTGCGTGAACCCGGACCAGCCGGCCGACAGCGCCACCGACGGACCCCAGCTCGAAGACGCGGCCTTCACACCCCACCCCGCGGCGCGCTCCCGCTCGCGCAGTGCCTTGAGTGAGGGGTTTTGCTGCTCGGCCATCCCGAGCAGATCGCTCAACCGCCAGGTCGGGATCTGAACGCTGAACGTATCGGTGAGCTGCACCGTCCCCAGGTCAACCGGCGCCGACACGCCGATCTGTTGGAACAGCCGCAGCTTCTCGACCTGCACGGCGGTGCGCGCGCGCAAGAGCGACACCTCGGCCGCGCCGCGCGCCACCTGCGCCTGTCGCACGTCGATGAGGGACGCGCGACCGACCTCGTAGCGCGCCTGCGCGAGCTTCAGGAACTGCTCGTCGTGGTCCAGCTGCTGCCGCGCCACTTCGGCGTTGTCCCGCGCCTGCAGCACCGTGAGGTACTGTTGGGTCACCGCGGTCGCCAGGTTCGTCTCCGCGCCGACGACGTCCGCCTGCGCCGCGTTCAGCTGCGCCTGCTTGAGCCCCGGCTGGCTGAGCGTCTGCCCGTTCAGCGTCCAATCGAGCAGGAAGGAGTAGTTCGAGGACCACGTCGAGACGCTCTGCGAGAAGCTCGCGGTCAGGAAGTTCTGTTCGCCGGGGCCCGCGTAGGCCACGCCGCCCGACGCGGTGACGTTGGGAAGCCACAGACTCGACCAGGCGTTCCGCACACCCCAGGCCGCCGGCGAGCGGTCGTGGATCGTCTGCCGGTAGGCGGGGTTGTGCTGGCGGGCGAGTGCGATCGCGTCGGCGAGAGAGAGCGTCGCGGGGACGGGCTGCTGGCTGACGGCAAGTAACGGGCAGACGACGAGCCCGACGGACAACAACAGAGGCCTCATGGCGATCCTTAGGACTAGTCGTTAGGACGTCCCCTCATACGCGGCGTGCCCCCGCAAGTTTCGGAACGGGACGAATCTAACCCCGTGGCGGGCCAAACGAAGCGTCAGGAAGTGGGGGCTCGCTCGGCCACGATCCGGCGCGACGGGATCTCGACTTTCGCAAGCCGGCCGTCGGCCCCGAGCCAGAGGTGCACCAGGCGGTTCTCACCTCCCGTCACCGTGACGTGCCGCAGCGCCGCCGGGTCGCGGTTCAGCGTAGTGGATTGGACGCCGAGATCCTGCACCGTCAGGACCTCGCGTCGCCCGGAGCGAGGGAACACGGCGGTCACCGTCACGGGTCGCGGCCGGCCCTGCCAGGCGACGGGGAGGTAGAGGGCGAACACCGAATCGTCGACCACCGCCGCGGGAGGCGGGGCGGGGAACTCGCGGGCGCGCTCGGTGCGACGCCCCAAGAGGCGGACGACGAACCGGCCCCGCGTCAGCTGTCCAAGGATCCGCAGAGGCTCGCGCGGGTCGGCGACGGTGTATTCCAGGCTCACGGGGCTCGAATCGGGGCCAAGCTCGACGATCGGATCGAGGACAACCACCGGGCGACTGCGATCGTAGCGGATGGTCGTGGCGAGCGTCCAGCGGGTCACACCCGCGCCGCTGCGCACCGCCATGAAGCGGAACGCCTCACGCGCGATTTCGACCGTGTCCTCACGGACGACGAGGGTGCCCTCGTCCACGGGGCTCTGGAGCACCAGCAGCGCGAGTAGGAAGGCGGTCACAGGACGGGCACTCCCAGCACTCGCGTCGCGACGCGGTCGTAAATCATCTTATAGAGCCGCTCGCCCTTCTCCCGCGTGGCGATCGTGGGCCGTCCGAGCGATCCCGGGGAGCGCTTGGGGAGGGAGCCGGCGCTGGTACGCAGGTAGCGGGTGCGCTGCTTCTCGGGGAGTACGAAGTCCTGGGCGCGCTCCATTCGGACGAGCTCCGGGGCGAGGTAGAGCAGCAAGGACGTATCGAGCTCGCTGCCGTGCATCGGGCCGTCGGCGTCTTCGAGGTCATCGCTGAAGTCGAGGGCGAACACGTCGACGGTGAAGACACGCGCCTGGCGCGTGCGCAGCGTGGACAGCGCCTCCTGGTGCGGGTCGTGGCCGTGAGCGGTCAGGATGATGAAGCTTTCAACCCCCGCCTCCTCCCAGGATCCGAGCAGGTCGTTCATCCAGCGGTGCAGCGTCTTGCGGCGGACGGAGGCGTTGCCGGGAAAGGGCCGCTTGGTCGCCGTGTTGACCCCATATTCGATCGTCGGGGCGCGGAGGATCTCGAGCGCCCCGGAGAGGTCGTCGGCCAGGCGCTCGACGATGATGGTGTCACAACCGAGCGGGAGGTGGGGGCCGTGCTGCTCGCACGTCCCTACCGGTACGAGGAGGCGGGCATCGCGCTCGAGAATAAAACGCACCTCGTCGGGGACGAGGGTCTTGAGATGCAGCGGCGCGCTCACGTCGCGCTCGCCGGCTGCGCCGCGGCCACCGCCGCCGCCGAGTGGCTGCACGGGAGCGCGTCGGGCTGGGCGTGGGCGGCGGGCGCAGCGGGCGTCGCCTGCACCCTGCTCGCCGTCAGCAACGTGCGCCGGCCTCTCTCCCTCCGGCTTGCGGCCCCGGCGGCGGTGGCCCTCGCCTGCCTCACCCTCGGCGCCACGCTGGTGCTCGGCGTGCTGCAGGTACGGCGGATCGAGTGCTGCTGGTCCGAGGTCCGCGCGGAGCGCCTCTCGCAGGACTCGTCCGAGCTGAAGGGTGCACTGTCCGCCGCCGTCGCCGAGGCGCGGCGGCTCGCGCAGCATGGCATGACCGCAGCGCTGCTGCCCCGTGAGGGCGCCTTCGAGCGGGTGCGGGACGCCATGCACGCCCGCTCGCAGACGCCGGAAGTGGAGCGGGGGGTCGTGATCCTCGCCCCCGACGGCGAGCCCGTCGCCTGGGCGGGCCGCCACCGGTTCGTTCCCGCGCGGGACACCGCGGAGCTGCGCGCCGTCATTACACCATTCTACGTGTCGCTCGAGGCCCGGCGCCAGACGCCGGATGGCGGGAGCGCGGTGGGGACGGTGCTGCTCGATGCGGTGCCGGCGGCGCCCGATCGGGGCGGCGCGCTGAGCGCGCGGCTCGAG
>Ga0209234_1001119_pt1 | contig 9962 bp, 9 predicted proteins | sample GraSoi013_1_20cm_2_FD_185816 | JGI IMG/M metagenome (GOLD analysis project Ga0209234, IMG submission 185816) | Grasslands soil microbial communities from the Angelo Coastal Reserve, California, USA - Sample 08_20_2013_1_20cm (SPAdes) (version 2) | ecosystem: Environmental > Terrestrial > Soil >... | reverse complement strand
TTGACAGACTGAATCCGAGGGCGGCACCATCTTCACGTTCTGAACTCTCAACACCCTCTCCAGGCGAGCCACCGGCCTCAAGCTCCCGGCTCGCCTGGACTCTACGAATCGCTCATCGAGGGCGCAGTTCAAGAGGAGGACACGTGGCCAGCCGAGCAGATGCAATGCGCATAGGTAGGCAACGGCGTCTTTGGAGGACTGTTGCCGCTGGGCATGACCTTTGTCGTCGGCAGTCTGCTTCTGAAGGAGACGCACGGCACCAAGATCTGGGACGACGTCGGGGGGCATGAAATAGCCGAGTTCCGCCGATTGACTCGCGCACCGGCCCAGTAGCATTATCGGTTCGGGCAGGTTTCTTGCACTCGTAAAGTGAGCTTCCCGGACCCATCCGTTCTCTGGAGGGTAGAGAGATGGCAAAGAAAAAGCAGGAAGGCCGGTCGCGTCGAGACTTCATCAGGTGGACGGGGAGTGGTGCTCTTGCTCTGGGCGCCGCGTCCGGTCCATTTTTCTTGTTTCCGGAACGTGCTGCGGCGCAGCAAAAGACTCTGAAAATTCTCCAGTGGAGTCACTTCGTCCCCGCTTACGACACTTGGTTCGATGGGACATTCTGCAAGCAGTGGGGACAGAAGAACAACACCAATGTCATCATCGATCACATCAACCTTGTCGACCTATCGGCAAAGGCTGCCTCTGAGGCCTCCGCGCAAAAGGGCCATGATCTGTTCATGCTTCTCTCGCCACCTGCGGCCTACGAGAAACAAACGATCGACATGACCCACGTGTATCAGGAAGTAGAGAAGAAGCACGGTAAGAAGATCGATCTCGGGCACAAATCTACGTACAATCCAAAGACCAAGCGCTATTTCGCTTTTTCCGATTCCTATGTCCCCGATCCTGGCAACTGGCACAAGGATTGGTGGGCCGACGCGGGTTTCCCGAATGGTCCCGACACTTGGGAAGACCTCCGCATCGGCGCAAAGAAAATCCGAGATAAGAGTGGTCATCCTTGCGGACTGGGACTCTCGCAAGAACTCGACACCAGCATGGCCATGCGCGCCCTGCTGTGGTCCTTCGGCGCCGCTGAGCAGGATGAGGCCGGCAACGTCACCCTCAACTCCAAGGAAACCATCGAAGCCCTGAAGTATATGAAGGCTCTCTACCAGGAATCCGAAACCCCCGAGGTCTTTACATGGACTCCGCCATCCAACAATCAAGCCATGCTCGCCGGCCGTGTCTCCTTCGTCGCCAATGCCATCTCTATCACGCGCCAGGCCGAACGGGAGCATCTCCCCATCGAGAGCAAGATCATGGTCTCCCGCGCGCTGCGGGGCCCGGTTCGGCGCATCGCCGCGGAGCACGTCATGGACTGCTATATCATCTGGGACTTCGCCGAAAACAAGGAAGGTGGTCAGCAATTCCTGATCGATTACATCGACGCTTTCCACGATGGTTTCGTTGCGGGCCAGTTTTACAATTTCCCCTGTTTCCCGAGCACTGTGCCGGATCTCAAGAAGGAAATTGCGAGTGATCCCCGGGCCACACCACCTGACAAATACAAAGTGCTCGGTGACGTCCTCGATTGGGCCACCAACGTTGGCTATCCCGGTTATGGCAGTGCGGCCATCGATGAGGCCTTCAAAGCGTGGGTCATCCCGACGATGTTTGCCAAGGTTGCGCGCGGCGATGAAACTCCGGAGAATGCCGCCAAGGCAGCCGACGAGGAATACAAGCGTATTTTTGCCAGATGGAAATAGCTGGACGGTGGCCCGATGGCTGTTGTTGAGACGCGGAGTCTGACCAAGGTATTCAAGGAAGGGGAGCTCGGAGCCGTCAACAGCGTGAACCTGGAGACTCGCGAAGGCGAGTTTCTTGTTTTCCTCGGGCCTTCGGGGTCAGGAAAGACGACACTCCTGCGCATGATCGCCGGACTGGAAACGCCCACTTCCGGTGAAATCCTTATCGGCGGTCGCGTGGTCAACGATCTTTCTCCGCGCGATCGCCGCATCGCCATGGTTTTCCAGAGCTATGCTCTGTACCCGCACCTCTCCGTCTACAAGAATATTGCTTTTCCCTTAAAGGCCCAGAAAGTCAAGAAGGACCTCCACAAACAGAAGGTTGAGTGGGCTGCTTCCCTTCTGGGCATCGGCGCGCTCCTCGACCGTAAGCCCCGTGAACTCTCAGGCGGTGAGCGACAGCGCGTCGCGTTGGCGCGCGCTATCGTGCGAGAGCCGGCCGTCTTTCTGCTAGATGAACCCCTCTCCAATCTGGACGCCAAGCTGCGCGCCTCTGCGCGAGAAGAACTCGAGCGTTTTCACCGGCGAGTGGGCACCACTACCATCTATGTCACGCACGACCAGGTGGAAGCAATGGCCATGGGCGATCGCGTCTTGGTCTTGAACAAAGGCGTGGTCCACCAACTGGGCACGCCTACCGAGGTGTACGATAACCCTGCGGACACCTTCGTCGCCACTTTCCTGGGATCGCCTCCCATGAACCTCGCCGAACTCTCCGACGTAATCGTTGGTTTCCGACCGGAGCATTTTCGTCCGGTTTCCTCTGTCAACGGAGAAGCCGTAGCCTTTCGCTTCAAAGTGGAAAACATCGAATACCTCGGCTCGGAATGGATTGTCTCCGGCACACCGGCGAGCGGAAAGCTCGGTGGCCAGAAAGTGTTCTCGCGACTCAATTCAGCGCAAGACCTTTCGCTCGGCGGAACCTACGACTTTGCCGTGCCCCAATGCGAGCTTAAATTCTTTGATCGCTCCACCGAGAAACGCGTCGAGCCTAAGGTGGTTTCGTGGCAATAGCGCGTGCAAGAATCAAGTCCGTCGGCGCGGCGCAAAGCCCCCTTCTCGGTGCCGCCATGTTTACTCCTGCAGTCCTCTATATCCTGCTGCTGGTTGCCGGACCTTTTTCCCTGGCCTTTCTTTATGCTTTCAGTGACGCCCGCATCGGCAACACCGAAATGCATTATGTTGGCCTGGAGAATTTTCGTAGCATCCTGAAGAGTCCCAGCTTCCGCATGGCCATCCGCAATTCCTTTATCTTCACCATCTGCTCTCAAATCGTCGTCATCGTCGGCGCCAATATTCTAGCTATCGCTTTGGAGAAGACCTTCCGCGGGCGCGGCTTCATCCGTTTCTTGATCCTTCTCCCATGGGTGGCGCCGATCGCGCTGGGAGCCATCGGATGGAAATGGATTCTAGACTCCATTTACAGCGTCATCAGCTGGGTGCTCGTGGCACTCCACTTCTACAAGCCCTTCAACGCTCCCATGTGGCTGGGTGAACCGCATCTGGCCATCGCTTCCGTTCTTCTTGTGCATAGTTGGCGTCTCATGCCCTTTTCCACGGTCCTTCTGCTCGCCGGGCGCACCGCGATCCCCAAGGACATTCCGGAAGCCGCCGCTGTCGATGGCGCGGGCTTCTGGCGCACGCAATTCCAGATCATCATACCCATGATGCGGCCCATCCTCAGCGTGGCCGTGCTGTTTGGCCTTATATTCACTTTCACTGACATGACCGTCGTTTACATTCTCACCGCCGGCGGGCCATTCGACTCCACGCAAACGCTCCCCTCGCTCGCATTCGCCATGGGCATTCAGGGAAGTGACCTTGCCGCGGGCGCGGCCATCTCTCTCTTTCTCGTTCCCTTGCTCATCATCATTGCTTACTTCATGCTACGCGTCGCGCATCGCGCTGAGGTCAACTGATCCGCATGAGGCTCTCTCGACGCATGTGGGGCAAAGTTGTTCACGTCCTGGTGATCACCGTCTTCACCGTTCTACTGGCTTTCCCTTTCTACTGGATGGTCATTACCAGTTTCAAGCAAAACGTCGATCTCTACACCATGGAGAACAACCCCTTCGTCTTTAATGCCAAGCCCACTCTCGATCATCTGAAGTTTCTCTTCACCGAAACTCGCTTCGTCCGCTGGCTGGCTAACACTACTTTCGTCGGTATCGTGGTCGTTGCCATCACCTTGGTCCTCGCCGTTCCCGCGGCCTACTCGCTCGCCCGTCTCTCCGGACGCTGGGGTGAGCGACTGGGCATCGCTATCTTTCTTACCTACCTCGTCCCCCAGACCTTGCTCTTCATTCCTCTTTCGAGGGTCGTTGCCTATCTCGGCTTGCAGGACTCTCTTTGGGCCCTCATTCTGGTCTACCCCAGCTTCACCGTTCCTTTTTCCATCTGGCTGCTCATGGGCTTCTTCAAATCAATTCCTAAGGAATTGGAAGACGCCGCTATGGTCGACGGTCTTACGCGCTTCGGCGCGTTCGCCAAAATGGTGATTCCCATTTCCACCTCGGGGATTCTCACGGTTGTGATCTTCACGTTCACGCTGGTGACCCAGGAGTTTGTCTATGCATTGACCTTTATCTCTTCCGAGTCAAATCAGATGATAGGGACGGGCATCCCTATCTTTTTGGTTCGCGGCGATGTGTACTACTGGGGAGCGCTGATGGCCGCATGCCTGATCGCCAGCCTGCCGATCGCCTTCTTGTACAACCTGTTCCTTGACCGCTTCATTGCCGGATTTACTGTCGGGGCGGTCAAGTAGGCTTTCACTGCGAAAATTCACTTGGCTCCCAGAGTCGCACGAACCGCGAATTCTAGAGGGGTTTTCCAACTTCAGTGACGAGATTACAGATACCGAGCCATGCATCCCGTTGAATCTATTCGACTTTTAATGGGACAGCGCTGATAATTCAATTGTCGTTACGCCGCTAACGCCCGCCATGATTCAGGTAAACCCTGTAGATATTTTTGCGGGAATCACCGGATTCCTGAGAACCGTAGGTTCCATCAATAATCTCGCTGCATACCGGGGTCTGCGCACCAGGTATTCCAAGGAATCCGTTGGGAACGCTACACTCCGTTGTGAATGAACCCATCAGAAGTAGTTGGCGTGGTTGGAGTGGCTCGCCAGGTCCCCTTCGACTCAATAGGCATAGACGAAGAAAATGGCCCAATAAGCAGATGGAAAGGATCAAAAGAGTAAGGAGGTGGTCAGTATGAAAGCTCGATTTTATTTTGGTCTAGCTGTTGGCTTCACATGCCTGATGGGTGCACTGGCTCTGCTGATCGGCCACGGTTCCGTATTGGCCATCAACGGGTTCAGCGACAATCAGGAGTTGCCACTGCCGCTAACCGCGCCGATCGCCAATTCTGGTGTCTCGTTTACCGTGCGCGGACTCGAACCTAGCGTCCGCGTCGACCGGCAAGGTACAGTCTACGTCTCAAGCATCCGCGGCGTGCCCGGCGGCGTGGACCTGCACCGCTACAACGCCGCAGCGGACGGCCAACCTGGTCTGGGCGGCACCTACCCATTCAAATACGAAGGCCAGCCGGACAACTGTGGCATCTTCAACGCCCAGCAGGGCGGCTGCGCCAACAACCACCTAGATCCTTTGGGCTTAGGTTTGGGTGGCGGTGACGTGGATATCGCCGTGAACTATCCGTCACGCGGCGTCCCGAACCTCGCGCTGGTGAGCTTAACCCTGGCACCTGGCATTACCGGGACGCATTCGATCGATCAAGGAGACACTTTCAGCACGCCGAATCCAGTTGTCGCGCTCATCCCGGGCGACGACCGCCAGTGGATCGACGGCATCAATGCGCTGAACGTCTACTTGAATTACCATGATGTTCCCACCTTCAACATCGAGGTGCAACGCTCAAACGACGGCGGCGAGACTTACCTCAATGGCTTTGCCGAGGCAATTGATCCTCAAACCTTCCCCGCCGCGGGCGGAGTGCCAGCGAGCAACAGCGCTAACGTCGCCGGGCAGATCAAGGTGGATCGCAGTAGTTGTCCGAGCCGCGGAAACCTCTACCAGATCTTCGTGGCCCCGGACAGTGTAAGTGAAAACCTTTCGGGCGGAGCGCTCCGTAGCGTCTACGTCGGCGTCTCAACTGATGTAAAGATGGGCCTGCCGGTGTTCACTTTCACCGACTTCAAGGTTTTCCCTGGCCCGGCGGGTGCGCAGAAGCAGGGTGCGGAGAATCTTTTCCCGGCCCTTGCCGTGGATGACTTCGGGTTCGTCTACGCGGTCTGGTCAGACAACAGTAAGATCCTTTTCTCCTCTTCCTCCGATCAAGGGACGACTTGGACGACTCCCATCCAGCTGAACTCGGGTACGACGATTGGTAACGCCAACGTCTTCCCCTGGGTCGCAGCCGACGGTAACGGCCACGTGGGTGTCGTCTGGTTCGGCGATGATCGACCAGGCAATTCCAACGACCGCGGGAAGCTGGAGCCGGGACACCCAGCCTCGCAAAGAGCGGCCTGCACTAGCGGCACAAGCTGCATGCAGGGCTGGGCCCAATGGAACGTATATTACGCCGAGAGCGTCAACGGTCACGATGCCACGCCGTTTTTCTTCCAGAGCGTGATAAGCGATCACGTCATCCACCGTGGTACGCTCTCAACGGGCGGCCTTGGCGGTGGAGCGGACCGTAGCCTTGCCGACCTCTTCCAGGTCGCTTTCGACCCACGGCATTTCGCCAATGTTGCCTTCTCCGACGATCACAAGGTAAATAGTGGGGTGGGGCCCGACAACGGACCCGACAATCCGACAACGCTGCGGCTTATCCGGGCGAACTTCACACACCAACTCACGGCAACAGCGGGCTCCGTCGTCACGACGGGCAGTTGCGCGGGCTCCCCTCCACCACCGCCTCTAGGAGCAGAGAAGATCACAGGTGGCGGCCAAATCCCCTCCCAAAAGCCTGGTCTCTCCGCCAATTTCGGGTTCGTCGCGAAGAATGATCCGCCCAACGCGTCGCTTTCCTACCACGATGATGGAGCGACCGGTGGCAGAATCGACGTGCACAGCTCGAACATCACCGTGCCAACGGTCACCTTCTCAGGGAACTGTGCAACGTTTAAGGGAAGTGCCAAACTCAATCAGCAACCGGGCTACAACTACAACGTCAACGCCTGTGATGGTGACCCTGGTGCGGGCCAGGACACGTTTTTCATCAGCGTAAGCGGCCCGAATTTCTCCTACAGCAATACTGGATTGATTACCAGCGGCAATATCCAGATCCACCAACAGTAGCTCATACTGCGGATGGAAGTTGGGTTAAATTTCCGCCATGTGGCCGGAACCATTGCTCAGGCCGAGTTCGATTCGGCAATGCCGTTTCCGGCCGGTGAGGGGTCCGAGTAAGCGCGGCTTATCGGGAGTTGGCGTGTTGTGCCCGCGCCTTTGCCGCTCCCCGCACCGGCATAGCGCAGTAGCTCCGATGTGTAAATCCCTCCGCCTCCACGCCAAACGCGTGATCAAAACGCGCGCGGTAATTTTCCCACGCCAAAGTCGCTGTCAATTCCACCAGCTGCGCGTCCGAGAACTTCTCACGCAGCTTTGCAAACAGCGCGTCCGGCACCTCAACCGGCGTCTGCGTCATCGTGTCTGCGTACTCCAGCACGAGCCTTTCGCTTTCCGAAAACAGCGCGCTGCTTTTGTACTGCGGCAACGCCACCATTTTTCCCTCTGAAACGCCCCGGGTTCTGCTGACCGCAGAACCGATGTCAATTCAAAATGGGCACCCCACTAGCGTGGCTACCCGCAACTGCGCCAAATCCTTTAATCCCGCGTCCACCAGCTGGCTCCCGAGTAGCGACTGCTCCATCTGCCCATAGCCCCAAAGAATCTTCGAGTGATGCGGCGATGCGCACTGGCATCACCAAGCGTCCTAGTTTGCGTTTCGTCATTCCATAAACAATGCGCGTCAACAAGCCACTCAACAGTCCCTGCTTTCTTGGATCAGCCCCGCTGATTCGCGCATGGCCGTTCAAAAGAATGGGCCCGAGAAGGAATGTCTTCACAGAAGCTAGTTTCTCACGGGAAAGTGAGACCCGAAAGAATCGCAAGTACTCCGTGGTTCAGAGGGATGATCTACTGTAGTAACCGGACCATCCACGTTCACTTCAGGCATCAGGTATCACGTTTTCGTCGGCTAATGCCCGATTAACGTCCATTCTCTGGCGAATTGTGATTTCGTCCCTCATTCGGTCACTTCCGGTTCCGCTGCCTCGAGTGAAGCGCTCGACGCGCCCGGCTTCCGAATCGGCGCCTGCCCGGAGAATGGTTAATGCCGCCAGACCAGCCATTAACACCATCGCTAGTCCAAATATGAGTCTACGCATGATCACACTCTCCTTTGTGATACATCCCGTGATGCAACTTCGACGGAGAACTTGCCGCGCATGATACGCGCCCTGCCGCAAACCCGTCAACGCTGCTGGCACATCGCGCACATCGCTGCACATCGCCGGATCGACAACGAGCAAACTGTTGCGCCCGTCGGGCTCATTCTCAAGGCATGTCCGGAGTGCAATAACGAATGGTCATGCTCCTGCCCCTTCAGTGTTCAAACTGTAGAGGTCGTTTCGGTGTGCCGAAAGGCGCACAGCCTGCACGCTGGCGCGGAGAAATATAGCTCATCTTCAGCCTCTTGGATTCGATACGCGCAGCAGCGGCAACGTACCGGTTGGACCGTCTTAGGCAAATCGTCGGCATCATGGCGCTGCTTGGGCCAACACTTGCCAGAGCGATCGTCGATCTATTCTCAAACAGGAAGTACTACTGGGAGGTGGCGACACTCACCGTGGGCTCTCCTTGGCCTCAGCCAGAGATGAGCAGATCGGACCCGCACTATTGCTCTCGGGGACGCTGGGTGAAGGCTGCGCATCATGGCCCTTGCAATCGCAGATTTAAGTTGATACAATTGTTATAACATAGGCATGTGAGGAGATGAGCGGCATGCTGGAACTCAAAGTTCGTAAGATCGGGAACTCGCTGGGCGTGGTCCTGCCAAAGGAAGCCGTCAGCCGGCTGCACGCGGACGAGGGCGATCGACTTTTTCTGATCGAGGGGCCAAATGGTGTCTATCAACTAACACCTTACGATCCTGCCTTCGAGAGAAAAATGAAGAAGGCCGGAAACATCATTGACCGCTATCGCAACACCCTCCATTCGCTCGCCAAGTGAAAGAACCCGTCTGGATTGACGAGCGTGATGCTCTCGCGCTCCATGATCGGCTTCTGGCGCTCGATGGTGGTGCTGCCGGCGTCCGGGACGTAGGGCTCCTTCAGTCCGCTCTTGCTCGTCCTCAGCAACTCCATGCGTACGGTGACGCTCCTGACACCATAGACATGGCGGCCGCTTATACGGTGGGAATAGTCCGCAACCATCCTTTTGTCGACGGGAACAAACGAACTGCTTTTGTTGTGGGTGTACTCTTCCTCGAACTAAATGGTCATCGTTTTACAGCTACTGAGGAAGATGCCACACAAGCAGTTTTGGGCCTTGCCGCCGGAGCTATTGACGAGGCCTCGTTCACCCGTTGGCTCCGTGCCAATGTAAGTCGCTCGCCGCGCTGAGTAATCAGACATCAAATCGGCACGAGATTCTGGGGCATCAGAGCGAAAGAGGAACGGATGTTTGAGTGCGTGTTCCTCCATGGCTTCATTTTTCAACTAAAGGGGTTTCGCGAATCCGCTAAGTGTCGCCAATTCAAGTGTTTTCAGATTTTTATTCCTAGCTTCACAGCTTCAGACGTGGTTTGTTGGGATAGAGTTCGGGCGCGCCGGTGTACAGGTGGAGGGTTACCATTCGCCCTTTCGGTATGCGACGTGGGTGCACAGTTCCACGCTGGCCACGTTTCCCGAGGCCCCCGATAATCCCGGACGGCCGAATTTCTCGCCCGGTTTGGAACCTTGGCCTATCCTCCATGAGCCTTCCCAGACGCCGCGTGGTTTAAGCGCTGATTCGCATACGCCCCACGATTCCGGTTTGCTCACACCTCGTTTCATCTCCGTCGTCGACTTATCCCGGCACTGTGTCCGGACATCGCGAGGATGACGAAACCACCAAGTGTTCCGAGACTTTCTCGACGTTATTGTCTGCGAGTCTTTCCTCGGATGCCTGAGCCCACACTGAGTGCCCTTGCCTG
>Ga0209234_1001116_pt1 | contig 9969 bp, 10 predicted proteins | sample GraSoi013_1_20cm_2_FD_185816 | JGI IMG/M metagenome (GOLD analysis project Ga0209234, IMG submission 185816) | Grasslands soil microbial communities from the Angelo Coastal Reserve, California, USA - Sample 08_20_2013_1_20cm (SPAdes) (version 2) | ecosystem: Environmental > Terrestrial > Soil >... | reverse complement strand
GTCGACCTAACGGTAGGACACCGACGAGAGCGAAATACGCTGTCGTAAGCAAGCGAAGCACCGAGGCGGCATACGTCATGTTGGGCCATTTCCCATGGTCGTTAGAGAAGCTCGAAGACGATCTTAGGAGATCGCGCGGATCAGCCTCTTATTGACGGCTTCTTAGGGTTGAACGCCCAGCTCAAGTTCACAAACAAAATGATGATAGACTACTGCTACCCCCACGCCTTTTGTCGCGCGTGAACGGCCATTCGTTTATGTAATACATTGCCCTTCGAAAAATGAGACACGCGCAGGAACTACGGCGTGCGACTAAGTTTATATGAAAGAACAAAAAGAAATTGTCTCAGTCATCGATGATTTGATTCAAACGCTTAAAGATGGCCAGGAAGGCTTTAAGCAAGCCGCAGAAGGCGTGAAAGCTCCGCAGTTGAAGTCACTCTTTAGCGAATATTCGAGTCAGCGGTCGCAGTTCGCTACTGAGCTCCAGAGTCAGGCTCGCAGTCTCGGCAGATCCCAGCCCGAAGAAAGCGGTAGTGCTGCCGGGGCATTGCATCGGACCTGGATCAACTTGAAATCTGCTATCACGAGTGGCGATGACCACGCGATCCTTGCGGAATGTGAACGCGGGGAAGACTCGGCAGTTGAACAATACGAGAAGGCAATGAATGACAATTTACCGGCGCAATTCCTTGAGATTGTCTCGCGTCAATATTCCGAGATCAAAAACGCGCACGACCGTATCAAACATCTGCGCGACACAGCCAAAGCGAGTTGACTAAGTCGGGGTGGGTATCGTCGTAGAAAAGCTAGAGCACGTTCAGACTCGTCGCCTCACCGAGCGAATCAGGACGATCAAAGCGACTAAGCCCAAGCCACCACTTGGGTAACAGGCTCCAACCGGAGCTATGGCCGGAGTAGCAGCGCGCATTAAGAAAAAGACCAGTCTAGGTATAAGAAATATGCCTATGGGTAATGCTCTTTCTCTCCAGGTCCGCGTGGCGCGTAGCTTTGATAATCGTTTCCATCCCTTGATATGTTCTCAGTGATCGTTAGCTGCTCAATGCGTAGAGTTATGAGATAAACGCGGCGACCTGCGCATTTTTCGTAACATCCAAATGTGTCGTGGGGAGCGAAACGAATTGGTATGCCGGAAGAAGAACCAGTCGAAAGGGCGCGTGAAGACGAACGCGAAGGCAAATCTCCCTCCACCCAGGCAGGCGAATTCGTGCGCGAGGAAATGGAACATATTCGCGAAGGCGAACATGGTGCACGTTCCCCACAGCAAGCGATCGCCATCGGTCTGTCAAAGGCGCGCAGAGCTGGAGTAAAGTTGCCGCCACCGAAGCGGGGCAAGAAGCGAACGAAACGCCAAGCCAAGCGCGATCTCGCCAAGGGCCGCAAAGGCGGCCGCAAAAGGACTTCACGCACGCGGTCCCGCGCCACCAAAGCTGCGCTCAAACGCGAGGGCCGCCGGGCGGCATCGAAAAAGGCGTTATCACGACAAGCGAAACGGGCTTCAGCTCGGCGTTCAGCGCGTTCACGTTCGGCGGCCGCGAAGAAAGCCGCCCGTACACGCAAACGTCGTCGCTGAGATGGATGCGGCAGTTTGCGGTGCAGGGGGATTCTATGCCTAACGAAAGGAAACTTCAGCCGCGCCAACGCCAGCATCAGCAACCTGGCCGGGAACATAAAATGCGGCCCCGACCGAAGACTCAGGATGAAACGTATCGCGCCAGTGAAAAACTGCGGAATAAGGCAGCGATCATCACCGGCGGCGACAGCGGGATAGGCCGGGCCGTTGCCATAGCTTTCGCGAAAGAAGGCGCAGATGTTGCAGTGGTCTATCTCGAAGAAGAAAAGGATGCGAACGAAACAAAACGCCTGGTGGAAGAACACGGCCGCAAATGCCTGTTGATTGCAGGCGACGTCGGCCAGGAAGAGTTCTGTCGAAAGGCCATCGCGAAAACCATCAAGGAGTTCGCCAGGATCGACATCCTGGTAAACAACGCGGCTGAACAGCATCTGCAGGAGTCAATTGAAAAAATTACTGAAAAACAGCTCGAACGTACGTTTCGCACGAACATCTTTTCGTTCTTTTTCATGACGAAAGCGGCGCTGAAGTATTTGAAAAAAGGCGCCGCAATTATCAATACGACTTCGGTAACCGCCTACAAAGGCAATCCCCAACTACTTGATTATTCTTCGACCAAAGGTGCTATTACAACGTTCACGCGCTCTCTCTCGCAAGCCCTGGTTGACAAAGCTATCCGTGTAAATGGTGTCGCGCCAGGTCCCATCTGGACACCCCTTATTCCTTCAACGTTTCCTTCAAAAGATGTCGAGACGTTTGGCTCAGACGTCCCGCTTGGCCGACCTGGTCAGCCGGAGGAAATCGCGCCGAGCTACGTGTTCCTCGCATCTGACGACTCCTCCTACATGACGGGGCAGATTCTGCATCCAAACGGCGGTACTGTAGTAAATGGCTAACAAGTGCTAACCAACCCCGCGTTGCGCGGACTGGAAATCATACTGTGAAAAAATATGACAACTGGAAAACAACGAGCCGCCGCGAGGCGGAATATCAAGAAGGCGGCTAGAACTGCGCGCCGGAAGAGAACAGTGGCGCACCTACCCAAAAAGACCCGCACTGCTCTCGGCAAAGAAGGCGCTAAGGCTGCACGAAGGAAACGAGGCAGCTCGAAATAAGGATGAGTGTTCGGGCGGCGCTGCCGCGATGTCCTTTTGTGAGACTACTGGCACTGCCTTATCTTCGGCCGCCTTTTCTTCCGCCTTTGCGCGAACTCGACTTGCTTCGCTTTTTCCCGCGACCTCCTCCGCCTTTTTTACGACCGCCCTTGTCCGACTTATTCACGGTCGCCCATGCTCGGCGTTCCGCTTCTTTGCTGCTTACTCCGCGTTTCTTATAGCCTCTCTCAATCTTCGATGCCTTTCGTTTTTACTTCGATGTGTATTTTTTCTTGCTTCCTCGTGCCATGGATTGCCTCCGGGTTAAGTTTCCGGATATAACAACGCGCTTCGTGCGTGGCTTGGACCTACTTTTGTCCTCTGAAGTTGATACACGCGTCCTAGTTTCGCTCGGCGATAAAACGTTATATGAATACATTCTCACAATCTATCGGAGCGTTACTTGGTCTCGGAGTCGAACCAAAAGAGCTAACATTCCTCCAGGTTTCACTGCGCGGAGTAATTGTCTTCATCGTAACCCTTGTGATGGTTCGACTTAGCAGCAAACGGTCCCTTGCGGAAAAGACAGCTTTCGATGCCGCCCTAATCGTCATCATCGCTTCAGTTTTGGCGCGTGCCATTAATGGCTCAGCCCCTTTTTTCCCAACCCTGGGCATTGGGTTCATCCTTGTGTTACTTCATCGGCTTCTCGGCCTCGCCGCATATTATTCCCATGGTTTTGGAATTTTGATTAAAGGAAAGCCGGCAGTACTTGTTCAGAACGGTAGGCTGCAACGAAAGAATATGCGTCTAAATCACATTTCTGAACACGATCTCGAAGAAGACATGCGGCTCGACGCTGCAACCGAAGATCTATCAAAGATTAAGATTGCGCGTATCGAACGCAGCGGTGACATCAGCTTTATCAAGGCTGGATAATCTGGGAATCCGATGACTCAAGAGCCTTTGCGCCGCCCAAGATTTATGTAATTCGTAACGCGCCCGTCCCTGCTCGACTCCGATCCGGCGTTGCTTTACGGAGTTACAACTGGGAATGCTGCCCTGCGCGACGTGTACCAAAAACTCAAGCCCCTATTGCTGCCACCACCCGAAACGTCAAACCGTCGAATCGATTTCACACCGAGGAAAATAATGATTAGCGTCAACGGCGCCCATCACTGTTTTTGAAAAGGGCGATAATGCCTGAAATAGCGAGCGCCACCACACCAATCGCAACCCAAGTGCGATGTTCGCTCGTCCATAATTGCGGACTGCAGTCTTTCGCGCGCGTGTCGAAAGCCCCGTGCGCGCCGTGATCGCCGAGCACCGGCTGCCATAAGTTGTGCGCGCGATTCGGATCTTCAGGTCCGTCATACTGCTGCGAATCATATGCAGTATTCGCCAGGTAACGATCGAGAAGACCCGGAGCAAATTTGTTTCCCACGATCACGGCGACCGATGGCGCGCCTACGTAGAATTCACGCCGCGGATGATGGGCTGCGAAAAAAATTGCTTCCGCTGCGACTTCTGGTTGAAAGATTGGCGGCACCGGTTGCGCCCGGCGTGGGAGACGGCTTTTTACCCAACCGAATTGCGGCGTGTTTAAAGCGGGCAATTGCACCATCGTCAGGCGCACATTGCTCTTGTCATGGAGTAGCTCGCATCGCAGCGAATCGCAAAAGCCCTGGATCGCATGCTTGGCCGCGCAATAGGCCGCTTGCAACGGAATACCCCGATACGCCAGCGCGCTGCCGATTTGGACAATCACCCCGCGATTGCGGGGCAACATCCGTTTCAACGCGGCGAGCGTCCCATAAACACAACCCAGATAAGTCACTTCAGTCACGCGCCGAAATTCCTCGGGCGTCATCTCCTTGACTGGCGAAAAGACCGAAGCCATCGCGTTGTTGATCCAGATATCGATCTCGCCCAAATCGGCTTCGATCTGAGCGGCCGCCGCTTCCACACGATCGGCGTTCGCAATGTCCACCGGAAAGACGAGCGCTTTGCCACCGAGTTCTTCGACTTCCTTCTTCGCGCCTTTCAATCCATCAAGGCCGCGCGCCATCAAACCAATCCGCGCTCCATGCTTTGCAAATCTGCGAGCGGTCGCGCGCCCGACTCCTGCCGAAGCACCGGTTATCGCGACAACTTCAGGCGTCCCATCGCAAACGCGTTCTCCAATCACATAGTAAAATCGCAGCCTTTGGGATATTTGCGCGTTGCGCGGCGGCGAATTCAGATTCGTTAATTTGGTTGGAAAAACCGGCTCAATCTTTTACTGCATCATCCGTGGCCGATGAGTGCGACGCAGTAGTAGTTGGTTCTGGGCCGAACGGTCTCGCCGCCGCAATCACTTTGGCGCGAGCAGGACAGTCCGTGTTAGTTCTGGAGGCGAACGCGACAATTGGCGGGGGAGCGCGCTCGGCGGAACTAACGCTGCCAGACTTTTTGCATGATGTTTGCTCGGCAGTGCATCCGCTCGCGGCAGCTTCTCCATTTTTCACCACTCTTCCGCTCGAGCGATCTGGTCTCACATGGATTCAACCTGAAATTCCACTGGCACATCCGCTTGATGACGGCTCGGCGGTGTGCCTGCACCAAGATATCGATCGTACGGCCGAACAACTTGCCGGTGACTCGCGCGCTTATCGGCGGTTAATGAAGCCGTTCATTGCCCATTGGGAAAATTTGGCGAACGAATTCCTGCAGCCGATGCTCCATTTGCCGAGACATCCAGTGATATTGGCGCACTTCGGGATTTTGGGACTTTGCCCGACAACGTTGCTGGCGAAATTCTTGTTTAAAAATGAACCGGCCCGCGCGCTTTTCGCTGGAATCGCCGCGCACTCGTTTCTTCCTTTGGAAGCGCCCGTCTCCTCCGCGTTTGGTTTGGTGCTCGGGCTTGCCGGGCACGTTGTCGGCTGGCCGATCCCCCGCGGCGGTTCGCAGCAAATTAGTAACGCGCTCGCTGCTTATCTCCATGAGCTCGGCGGCAAAATCGAGACTGAACACAGGGTCGATAATCTAAACGAATTGCCAAAATCCCGCGCCGTTATTCTGGATATTTCTGTCCGGCAATTCTTGCGCATCGGTGGCCACCAAATGCCGTCACGCTACCGCCGGCGATTGGAATCGTTTCGGCACGCACCTGGAATTTTCAAAATCGATTACGCTCTGAGTGAACCAGTTCCGTGGAAAGCGGAAGCTTGCCGCCGCGCCGGCACGGTCCATCTCGGCGGCACGATGAATGAAATTGCAGCGGCGGAAACCGACGTGTCGCAAGGGAAAATTCCGGAGCGGCCATTTGTACTCGTGGCGCAACAGAGTTTGTTTGATGAAACTCGAGCTCCAGCCGGACGACATACGCTCTGGGTCTACTGCCACATTCCATTCAACTGCAGTGTTGACGTGTCGGATCGAATTGAAGCCCAAATCGAGCGATTCGCTCCGGGTTTTCGCGATTGTATTCTCGCTCGTCACAAGATGAATGCGGCTGAGCTTGAGAAATCGAACTCTAATTTAACCGGCGGCGACATCAACGGCGGCGCAGCGAACCTGGCACAGTTGATTGCCCGACCGATTTTCAGTCCCACGCCTTACCGCACTCCGCTTGAGGGCGTTTACCTATGCTCGGCTTCGACACCACCCGGAGGTGGCGTTCACGGGATGTGCGGGTATCACGCAGCGCGCGCAGCATTGCGCGAGGTCTTCAGTGTCAAATACACTCGCTAACGGCAACGCATCGCGGCGGTTTTGCACGAACATTTCTTTACGCGCAAACCACTGTTCGTTTTCGAACCGTACCTTGAAAGCTATTCATCAGAAAAAAGGAACAAAACCATGACGACAAAGAGGCTAATTGCCGCAATAACGGTCAGTGCCGGCCTGATCCTCGGACCGGCCGCGTTGGCGCAAGAAGAGACTCCCGTTGACATGAAGGACCTGCCATCCCCGGCGCAAACCACTATCAAGGAAAAAGCTGGAAACGATCAGATTCTTCGGGTCGCAAAGGAGACTCGCAAAGGCAAGGAATGCTATGACGCGGTCGTGAATAAGAACGGGAAAGAAGTGGCTATCCGAGTGGATTCCAACGGCAAGTTCATGGGCACTCATCCGGAGAAGGCTGAGCAGAAGGCAAAGACCAAGGGATACTAATCGATGCAAGTCGGGTCGAGTATTGCCTGCCCTTGGGGCGGGTGAACTTTTCCCGTTAACGGATTAATGGATCCAGTCGCCTGTTCGAGAGATCGTACAGGCGGCGGAGGGACGGTCTACGTTCGAACTCGTAAGCAATCGTGTTGCGATATACGACCGGCCAGCCTTTGAGAGCCGTCAAATAAGTTGATGGGAGACCCACGAAACGTCGCGCACGCCAAGAAAGTCAGCCAGGAGAAGCATCATAAGCAAAAGCATGCTCCTCCAAAGCCTGGCCCTGCTCCGACACGGCGCAAGACCGTCCAAACCGAAACGAAGTCTGCCACCAAGAGCACTGCGCCACAGGCTGAAGTTCCGAAGCCAACTCAACCAGTAGAACCGACGCAGCTGGAGAAATCGCTTGTAGTCCTCTCCAAACTTAAGGAGCTGGAGTTTCATTCACGAGCGAATATCGAAAAGCTAGCTGAACTCAGTTTGACCATTGAGGAGGAGCTCAAGCAAAAGGCGTTCGCTGAGGCGATCGGCGCCGTTTATGCCGCGCAGGACGCCTTTCAATCCAAGATCTTGAAGCTGATTGAAGACTACGAATCGGAGTGTGCGCGTTTGTCAGGCTCTGCCTGACGTGCACTGTTGATTTCACCAGACTTCGATTCTTTCGCGCAATCTTTTTGCGCGCCAACGGGCACTCAGTTTCGAACAATCCTTAAACCTGAGAGTCAAAACTTAACGGACATGAAAACGAAGAACCTATTCACCGTAGCAGTGATCAGCGCCGGCCTCGCATTCGGCGTGACCGCACAAGCGAAGGAAGAAAAACACGAAGAACAAACTATCAACGCTGCTGACGTCCCTGCCGCTGTGCAGCAGGCTGCGCAGGCGGAAGCCAAAGGCGGAACGATTGTTCGCTGGGAGAAAGAGGGGGCCAACTTTGAAGCCGTGATCGACAAGAACGGCAAGCAAATTGGCGTCGAAATGAATGCTAACGGCAAAGTGCTGAGCAAACACAACGAAGCTAAAGAGCACAAAGAGAAAGGCGAGAAGTACTAATCTAGGGTGGATCGCGTTGTCTTAAACGCGATTTGGGGTGGAAGCGCGGCGAAGATGGTTGTCTTTGACATCGTCTTCGCCGCCTCCGCGCTTCTAGGCGACTGTAGCTGGCGTGGTGACCCCGGATGTCGCGAGAAGACAATATGTGCAAAGTGCCGGGATCACCGAGTCCGGCTACAGCTCACGCGAGCGCGCGAACCGTCGAGTAGATTATTCCACCAAGCATTGCTCCAATAGCGACGAACGCAACGTCGCGCTTTAGCAAAGCGATCAGAAGAAAGGAAATCACCGCGATACCGACAGTGGGCCAGTTGACAAGCGCCTCGGGAATTAAATCCAGCGATACGACTGCGATGACGCCCACAACTGCGGCACTGACGCCAGCAAGGAATGCTTGAACCGCACGATTTTCTCGAACCTTTTCAATGTAATGCACGCCGGCGATTACAAAAATAAACGACGGCAAAAACACGAAGAATGTCGCTAATACTGCTCCCGGGATACCGCTGGCGACATAGCCGACGAATGCGGTGAACAACATGAACGGCCCGGGCGTTGCGATGCTCAGGGCGACGCCATCCAGTAATTGGCCATCTGAAAGCCAGTGATATTGTGCAACTGCGCCGCGCTGCACAAAAACTAGGGACGCGTATGCACCTCCAAAACTAAGCAAGCCTGTTTTGAGAAACAGCCAGGTAACTTGGAATAACCGCGAGTCGGCAAACGGAAGCAGCAAAGCAATTCCGCCAATCATTACTGGCAACGTTGGCGCAGTTTTCTTCACCAGTGGCCAGCCTCGATCAACAATTAAATTCAGGACTCCGGCGATGAGAAGAATCAACAGGAAGTTGATTCCGGCGAACCGCATCCCTGCGAACGCGCCCACCAGCAAGACTGCCAGAAAAAAATTCCGAATTGCAGCGCGTCCGAGTTTGATGATGCCCGCAGCAATGATGCCCAGCACAGCAGGCTTAAGAACATAAAGAGCATCCATGACCTGTGGCAGTTTGCCGTACTTAACGTACAGCCAGCTGAGCACGATCATCACCACTGCGCCCGGCAAAATAAAAGTGAGACCGGCCAAAATGCCGCCCCAAACTTTGCGTTTCAGATAACCCACGTAGATCGCAAGTTGGAGTGCCTCAGGGCCAGGAAGCATGTGGCAGAAGGCCATGATCTTGACGAAGCGATCCTTGGTTAACCACCGGCGCTTTTCTACCATGTGATTGAACATCATGGTGATCTGCGCCACCGGGCCGCCGATGTTCACGAAACCGAGAAAGAGAAAATAGAGAAACACTTCGCGCCACGACGGCATCTGATGGTCCGCGCCGACGTCATTTTGTTCTCGAGATGTCGTTGTCATCGCCGCTGCAGAAAAGAATAGAGCGCATCAAAGCAGTCGAAGCCGCGACGTAAGATCTCATCGTCGGCCACTCCCTCTTTCGCCCAGCCCTTGAACACTCGATCAATCCCGATGCATTCCGGGCGCTGAAACTTCGCGTCTTCCAAATCGGCATCGTGAATCATTTCCGCAATCTTTTTGACCGCTTTGTCCTCGATACCAAAACGACGCGTTAACGTTTCGAACGTGCAGTAATCCCCGTGATGGGAGAACTCAACGTCCACCATGTCGAATGGAATAATTTCGCGATTTGTAGGAACTGCCGCAGCGAAAACAAACTTCGCTCGCGGGTCGATGAATCGTCGAATCAGCCACGCCGATCCAACCCGGTCGATTTCAGGGCGCGGCCGTGTTAACCAGGTCCTGCCTACGTAATTTTTCGCATCGAGTCGTGGGAGCGTTTTCTTCGGCGAACTCTCCGCGCGACGCAGAAGCATCTGCACATCCTGTCCCCGCGGGCTCTGAAAAAAATCAATCTCCCGAATGTCACGAAACTGCCGCGTGAGGCGTTCTAATTCTGCCGCTTTTGTCTCAGGATCACCCTTTTTCCCGCGGGCGAGGAAGCCCTGCAGCGCCTTTTTGATTGCACCATATTCTTCATCGCGGGCGCGATTAAAAAGCGCAATTAACTTCTCATTCGATAATCCCTCGATTTCCTGTGCGCGCACGAG
>Ga0209234_1001112_pt1 | contig 9984 bp, 8 predicted proteins | sample GraSoi013_1_20cm_2_FD_185816 | JGI IMG/M metagenome (GOLD analysis project Ga0209234, IMG submission 185816) | Grasslands soil microbial communities from the Angelo Coastal Reserve, California, USA - Sample 08_20_2013_1_20cm (SPAdes) (version 2) | ecosystem: Environmental > Terrestrial > Soil >... | reverse complement strand
CGGGGCGCGGCGTTGTCGGATGAGACAATCGCGGCAGCTGCCGATGCCGCGTACCATCCTTCCAAGCCGATGGACAACACCGATTTCGATCTTTCATGGAGAAAACAGATGACGCGTGTCTATGTCACCCGGGCGCTCGGGGAGCTTCGACAGCGTGTGTCGGCCTTATGACGCTACTCCGCAGGCGCTTTGCTCTCGTATCGGCGCTCAGCGTCGCCGGCACCCGTCTGCCCGCGCAGCTACCGCGCGATCTCGATGCGTACGTTATCCGCGTCATGCGCGATTTCGAAGTTCCGGGACTTGCCATCGCCGTCGTGCAGGACGGTCGCGTCCTCCTCGCCAAGGGCTATGGCGTTCGCAAGCTCGGTGAGAGCACCCCGGTGGATGAGCGCACGTTGTTCGGCATCGCATCCAACACGAAAGCCTTCACCGCCACCGCGCTCGGGATCCTGGTCGAGGAAGGCAAGATTCGCTGGGATGCGCCGGTGATCGACTACCTGCCCGGCTTTGCGATGTACGATCCCTTCGTCACGCGCGAGCTCACCATCCGCGACTTGCTCGTGCACCGGAGCGGACTCGGGCTCGGCGCCGGCGACCTCCTGTGGTGGCCGACGTCCACGTATGACCGCAAAGAGATCGCACGCCGCCTGCGCTACATCAAACCCGCGACCAGTTTTCGAAGTGCCTACGCGTATGACAACGTGCTGTATCTGGTCGCAGGTCAGGTCATCGAGACAGTCTCCGGGCAGTCGTGGGAAGATTTCGTGCAAACGCGAATTCTCGCCCGCGTGGGGATGACCGGGAGCACCGTGCGCCATTCGTCAGCCGCCGCAGGCGGGGGGGGCAACGTCGCTACGCCCCACGCGCCGATCGACGGCAAAGTTCGCCCGATCGCGCCCTTCGCCAGCGACAATACCAATCCGGCGGGTGGTATCAACTCCAGTGCGACCGACATTGCGAAGTGGATGATCGTGCAGCTCGATTCCGGCCGGCTCAGCGGCGGCCGTCTCTTTTCGCAAAACACCGCGCGCAATCTTTGGTCGGTTGTAACCTCGATCCGCCCCGGAATTCCCCCCGCGGAACTGATGGCACTCAAGGCGAGTTTTGCGGGCTATGGTCTGGGCTTTTTTCTGCGCGACTACCGTGGCTACAAGCTGGTGTGGCACACCGGCGGCCTTCCCGGCTACGTCTCGCGCATCTCGCTGATCCCCGATCGGAAGGTCGGCATCGCCGTGCTCACCAATCAGGAGTCCGGCGAGGCGTTCGAGGCAATCAGCTGGCGACTGCTCGACCACTTGCTCGGCGCGCCGGCGACCGATTGGGATGCCGCGTATCGAGTGGCCAAGACGCGCGGCGATTCCGCCACGGCGGCCGAGGAAAGGAGCGCGGTTGCCAAACGCGACACGGCGTCGCGACCGTCGCTGCCGCTCGAGAAATATGCGGGGACGTATCGCGACGCCTGGTACGGCGATGTGATCATCGCTCTCGAGGCCGGGAAGCTGGTGATGCGGTTTTCCCACACGCCGTCGCTCACCGGCGATCTCGAGCACTTCCAATACGACACCTTCATTGCGCGCTGGCGTGACCGCGAGCTGCGCGCGGACGCCTACGTCAGTTTCGCGCTCAAACCCGACGGATCCATCGATCAGGTAAAGATGTCCGCCGTGTCACCGGCGACTGACTTTAGCTTCGACTTTCAGGATTTGCTGCTATTGCCTCAATCTCCGCCTTAGCCTTCGCAAGAATTGCGGCGATGTTCTTGCGCGCCGCTTCAGACTCACTCTTCCAACCGGTCCGGTAGACCGCCTTCACGAGCTGGCCCAGAGAGCGGTTCACTTCCGCCATCGAGCCGCCTACGGTGCGCTCTACCGTTTCGGTCACGCGGTCGAAGATGTCTTCGACAATGTCTTTATGCTCGTCCAAGAATGCCCGTCCTGTGTCGGTGATTTCGTAGACCTTCTTGCCTTCCACGTCGCGTGCGACAACCAGACCTTCGTCCTCGAGCCATTGCAACGTTGGATATACGGTACCAGGCGACGGCGAGTAGCAGCCGTGCATGCGCTCTTCGAGTTCCTTCATGACTTCGTAGCCGTGACGTGGCTTGTCACGCAGCAGTTTGAGAATCACATACTTCATGTCGCCGGCACCGAACCACTGGCGGCGCCCGCTGCGCCCGCCCCGAAATCCCCAGGCGCGCGGTCCAAACCCGAACGCCTCCCAACCGAACTTCCCAGTCATCTCCGCTCCATGCTAGATGTTACGCCACGATATTATGGGACGATATATCTTGTCAAGCACCTATTCTTTTTGCCGTGCGCCAAGTCACAATCCGACTTGAGCTTGCACGTTCGAGGCGCGCTCCTACATTCCACCTCGCTTGGACCTATCAGGCCCTTCCACTGTCGTGCCCTGGGAGAGGAGTACCGATGGCTGTGCAAGTTACCCCCCACCCCTCATGGGTGGCGGAGCTGGACACGACGCTCGAACCAAGCCGCCAGGCAATTCTCGATACGCCGGTCATTATCGACGCCTCCGAGAATCAACTGGTCGATGGACAGATCCAGAACTTCCTGGTCTCCTTCTATCCCATCATTCGGGACTTTCCTCAGTGGCTCCAGATGCTGCTGGACCGGTCGCCGCCCATGGGTCGAGAATTCTTCACCGATAACATCCGCGTCGAACGGCGGCATGACGCGATGTGGCGGGCGATGGGCGATGGCTTCAACGTCCCCAAGAAGCGCTTCCAGGAGCCCGAGCCGATGCTCGCCGAAGTCAAGAAATTCCATGGGTATTTGACGGATATGTGCCGGAATGCGGAATTTGGGGAGGCAGTATCCGCGACGAACTACGCCGTGGAAGGCGTGGCCCAGAAGATCTCGGAAAAGGCTCTGCGCGGGCTCGCCAAGAACGCGAAGATCGGGCCACGAGGACGGTGGTGGCTGGAGGAGCATGCCAAGTACGACGATGAGCATCCCATTCATGCGCTGGAAATCATCAAGGACTGCGTCAAGCGCGGTCCCGATTCGCCGCAGACTGTCACCGATTCAGCGCTCGAAAGCCTGGACTTGATGCGCCACGCCATGGAGGCTTCTTATCACGCGTGAGTAAGAATCGCCGCGTCTCGCCCGCGCGGGATGCCCGCCCGACTACGGCTGTCGCCAAGCGGCCGCCGCTGGACCTACTCCAGGCTGCGGCGGACATCGTAGCAGCGCTACCGGACGCCGTTGTCGTGACCGGGATGGATCGCCGGGTGCTCGCGGCCAATGACGCCGGGGCCGATTTGCTGGGATGGGAAGTGTCCGACATCGTCGGCCAGGCGATCGCCGACGCGGTGGCGCCTTCCGAACGGACGCATGTCGCTTCCCGCGAAGACCGCGTTCTCGCCGGCGAGCCACAACGCTATGAAACCAAAGTCATCAACCATTCCACCGGCGAAGAGCGGGATGTCGCGGTATCGAGCGGACCGTTCCGCATAAAGGGCGAACTGATCGGTACGGTCGCCACCCTTCGAGACATCACCGATCCGAAGCGTGCCCAGGACACGCTCGCACGCTCCGAGGCTCGCTACCGCCATCTCGTCGAGTCCGCTTCCGACGCGATCGTGACGCTCGACGCGAATGGTCGGTTCACCACGGTCAATCACGCCGCCGAGAATATCTCCGGGTACCGCCGCGAAGAGCTCGTGGGTCAATGGTTCGCCCCAATGCTTCCCGACGATGATTTGCCCAAGGCGCTCGCCCACTTTCAGCAGGCGCTCGCCGGAGAAACGGGCCTCTTCGAGTCGCAGTTCTACCGGAAGGACGGCGAAGTCCGCACCATCTCGATCACCTACTCGACGCCGCAAAAGGATGAAGAGGTACTCTGCCTCATCCGTGACGTCACCGACCAGAAGATGCTGCAGGAGCAGCTGATTCAGTCCGAGAAGATGTCCGCGATCGGGCAGCTGGTCTCGGGGGTCGCGCACGAGCTCAACAACCCGCTCGCCGGCATCTCGGCCTTCGCGCAGCTCCTGCTCGCCGAAAAACGTTTCCCACCCGATCAGCGTACCGCCGCGGAGACGATTTACAGCGAGGCGCGGCGCGCCAGCCGCATCGTGCAAAACCTTCTGACGTTCGCGCGGCAGCACAAAGCCGAGAAGGTGCCGACCGCCTTGAACCAGGTATTGGATGATACGCTCGAGCTCCGAGGCTACGAGCTGCGGGTCCGCGGCATCGACGTGCGCCGCGAATACGACGAGTCGTTGCCGGACACGATGGCGGATGCGCACCAGCTCCAGCAGGTATTCCTCAACCTCATCACCAACGCCGAACAGGCGATGGAACAGCGCGACGGCCACCACCATCGCCTCACCGTCCGCACGCGCCGCAGCGGTGACACTATGCGCATCGAGATCGAGGATACGGGTGGCGGGATTCCGGCAAATCTGATCGAGCGGATTTTCAACCCCTTCTTCACGACGAAGCCGACCGGCTCGGGCACCGGCTTGGGGCTGTCGATTTCGCTCGGCATCGTCCGGGAGCATGAAGGCCGCATCTGGGCCGAAACCGTACCACAGGGTGGCGCGCGTTTCGTGGTCGAGCTTCCCGTCATTCAGCCGCGCGCCTCGGGAGAGTTCCAGACCATCGCGCAGGTTCATCCGGTGGGCGACAGCCTGCGCGTGCTCGTCGTCGACGACGAAGCATCCGTCCGCGTGTCACTGCAGCGGTATCTCGCGGGCCGCGGCCACGACGTCGAGACCACGGCCAGCGGTGAAGACGCCCTCGCCCGTCTACGCGCAACGTCATACGACGCGGTAATCGTCGACATGCGGATGCCCGATCTTTCCGGCGAGCAACTTTTCGAGAGGCTGCGCAGCAACGATCCGGCGCATGCCGAGCGCGTGATCTTCACGACGGGTGACCTCGTGAACGAGCAAATGCGCCGCTTCCTCGATGGCGCGGGCCGGCCTTGCGTCCCCAAGCCATTCGAGTTCGCTTCTTTCGATCAGGCACTGCCGGCCGCCCGCCGGCGGTAATTCCTCCCCACCCTGAAGGGTGGGCTCGGCCCGCCCTGTCCTTAAGGCCAATGATTGCCGAGCACAGGCGTTAGCCTGTGAATAACCATCACCATCATCCCCGGTCTAATGCGCGCCCTAATCGTCGCCCTGCTCGTGCTCCCGGCATCTCTCTCCGCCCAGGAACCATTCGACTTCTACGCCCGCGGCCCCTACCGCCAGGCGGTTCCGCGCCCTGAAGCGATCACCGGGTATGCAGCGGGCGAAGAGCAGACGCTGTACGCCGTGATGCAGCGTTACCTCGACACGCTGGTGGCGTCGGCCAGTGACCGCGTTCGCATCGAGACGTGGGGACGAACCACGGAGTACCGGCCGATCCGCGCGCTCATCATCTCCGATCCTGCGAACCTGGCCAAGCTGGACCAGATCCGGTCGGCGATCGCGGAGCTCGTGGATCCGCGCAAGACGTCCGCCGCCCGCGCCCAGGCCATCGCCGCGCAGACCCCCGCCATCGCGCTCTTTCAGTACTCCGTGCACGGCGACGAACCCGCCGGCTTCGAAGCGGCGATGCAGGTCGCCTATCAACTCGCGGCCTCCGACGAGCCGCAGACCGTCGAGCTCCTCAAGTCGATCGTGATCGTGCTGAATCCGTCGGCGAATCCCGATGGCCACGAGCGCTTCGCGGCGTGGTATAACTCCGTCGCGGTCGGCGCCGATCATCCATGGGCGTTCGAGCAGAACGAGCCATGGAGTATCACCGGCCGCTACAACCACTACCGCTTCGACATGAACCGCGATCTCGTCGCGCAGAGCCAGCGAGAGGTGCGCGCGATGATGGACGGCATCTTACGCTGGCACCCGCAGGTGTTCGTGGACCATCACTCGACGACACCGACGTTTTTCTTCCCGCCGGTCGCTCAGGCCGTGAACATGAATCTGCCGGCGCAGACCACCAAGTGGTTCGATACGTATGGCCGGGGCAACGCGGCGGCATTCGACAAGTACGGCTGGCAATACTTCGTCCGCGGGGTGTTCGATTTCTTCTACGTGGGCTATTGGGACGAGTGGTCGACGTTCCAGGGCGCCACCGGCATGACGTACGAGACCGATGGCGGCCCGGAATTCCGGCGGCGGCGCGACGACGGCACGATCACGACACTGCGCGACGGCATCGCCCATCACTACATCGCGTCCCTGGCGACGCTCGAAACGACCGCCAAGAACCGCCAGAACCGGTTGCTCGACTACTACGATTTCCGGCGATCCGCCATGACAGAAGCCGCGGCGGATCGGCTCAAGCGCGTAATGATCGTTCCCGGCAATGACCCGCAATCCGCGGCGCACGTCGTTGGCTTGTTACTCCGCAACGGCATCGAGGTCACTCGGCTCAAACAGGCGACGTCGTCTCACATGGCGCACGGCTATCTCAGCCCGCGTGCCGCAGCAACCGCGCGGACCTTCCCGGCCGGCAGCTATGTCATCGACCTGAACCAGCCGCAGCGCCGCATCGCCAAAGCGCTGCTCGAGCCGGATGCCGAGCTGCAGCGCACGTTTGTGGATCGCGAGCTCGCGAAGTTTCGGCGTAACCGCCGCCGCGGCGAGGATGCCGACAAAGAGGAGTATGGTTTCTACGACATCACGGCTTGGTCGCTGCCGCTGACGTTCAATCTCGATGCGTATTGGACGGAAGACGTCGGTGCGGCTGGTGATCCCGTCACGGACACGGCGCTCGCCGCGCCTCCCGCCCCCACGCGCGCGACCAGCGCCTACGTCTTTCAGAACGACAATCCCGGCGCGGCGCGGCTGGCGCTCGCCCTGGAAACCGAAGGCTTCAAGGTGGCTATCGGCACGCAACCCATTCGCGCCAACGGGCGCACGTATCCACGAGGCGCCTTTGTCGTTCGTCCTCAGCGGAACGGCGTTACGCTGCATGAGCGCATCGCGGCGTTGGGGCCCGCGTTCGGGTTGACGGTGACGCCCGTGCAGACCGCGTTCCCCGACACTGGCGACGTCGGTATCGGCTCAGGTGAGGTCGTGGGACTGCACACGCCTTCGATTCTGGTCGCGGCCGGCGATGGCATCTCCGAGACCAGTTACGGCTGGACCTGGAATTTTCTCGCGAGGGAGTTGAACGCGCCGTTCACCCCCGTGCCGCTCAGAGCGATCGCGCGCATGGACGACCTGCAAAGCTTCAACGTCATGATCATCCCGGACGGCAGCGGCGGACGGATGCGTCGCGAGCTGGGCGACGACGGCGTCGAACGATTGAAGGCGTGGGTTCGCTCGGGAGGGGTGCTGATCGGCTACGGCGGCGCCGGCGAGCTGGCCTCCAACAAAGACGTCGGCCTATCGACGATCGCGACGGTGGCGCCGGACAGCGGTGCCAAACCTGATTCCACCGTCACCGGCGGCGCACCCGCCTTACTTTCGCCTTCCGCGCCGCCGCGCGACCGGCTCGAGTGGATTCCCGGCGCGATCTTTCGGGCGACGCTGGACACCACGCATTGGCTGACGCTGGGTTATGACCACGACCGCCTGCCGGTATTCATCGACGGCGATACGTTCTGGAAGCCGTCCAAGGGCGGAGCCAACGCCGCCACGTTCACCGATCCCGTCGATTCGCTGGTCTTGTCAGGATTCACCTGGCCCGACAACACTGCGCGGCTTCTCAAGGGATCCACCTGGGCGGTCGTGGAGAATCAGGGGAGGGGTCGGGTGGTGCTGTTTCTGAGCGACCCGCTGTTCCGGGCGTTCGTTCGTGGGCCAGCTCGACTGCTCACGAATGCCATCTTGATAGGTCCGAACCGATAAACGAAAAGGGCGGCAGAAATTCTGCCGCCCCTGTTTTGAGATCTCTGCACTAGAGCTCTGCGCTAATCTTCCACGACTGCCGCCGCACACGAAAGAGGCTTGGCTCTTCGTGCGCGCGCGGCGCCATGTGGAACCTCCGATTTTCTTCCGGCACCTTCCAGCTGACGGTCACGTGCTTCTGCTTGCGCATGACGTCCAGCGTGACCATCTCACCGGTATCGTAGGAGCGCAGAATGCGCATGGCCTGCTCGGGAGACGAAGGCTTCCGGCCGCCAATCGAGAGGATGACATCGCCACCTTTCAGCGCCAGCGAGGAGTCTTCCGGGGCCCGCACGACCAGCACACCTTCGCGCGTCCCGAAATAATCGCCGAGGTCAGGGTTCAGCTTGACCAGCTCAATGCCGCCCCACGGACTGCCGAAAGCAAATTCGAATTCGCCCTGGCCCTCGCCTAGCAGCCGTCGCAGGTCGTGCTGCGTCTCCCCCATCGCGCCCATCCCCGGCATTTCCATACTGCCCGTCCATGCGGAGGGACCGATGTCCTCCGCCACGATCGTCGCCTTGCGGGAATCGTTACCGCGTCGGTATTCGATCTGTGCTGTATCCCCGGGCTCGAGCGAATGAGCCAGCTCGATCAGCTTCATGCCCGGCCCGGAGTCTTGGTCTTCTTCCGACCGCGTGCCGCCCAGTGAAGTCGTATTGAAGCGCGTGATCACGTCGCCCGCTTTGAGCCCCGCTTTTTCCGCGGGACCGCCGGGCGTCACCCCTTCAATCCGCGCCCCGATCTTATCGCCTGCCGCATCCGCCCGCGTATCGACGACGACCCCGATGCGGACGCGGCTGCCGCTGAAGGAATACACGCCGAGCGGCCCAGTCTCCACGCGCACGCGAGGACGCGCACGCACCCGCGGTTGCGGCGCCTCCTGCGTCATGGATGTCGCCGGCCAGATGAGACACGCGGCCAGTGCCGCCATCATCACATTGCGCATCATTGCTTCCCCCCAGGGCTCGTTAGAGCCCGACGTAACGAGCCCGCGTCGCGCGGGCCGTCACCAACTCCCGCATCAGCCCGACCCGTTGCTGCCAAAGTTTTACGAGTTCGGCGTCCCGCTCACCCACATCACGCTGCGCCAGGGTGGCCAGGCTGCCGTCGACAACCGAAATGCGATCTTCGAGCTCCGCCACGACGGCCGCGCAATGACCGCTGAGCACGCGTCCGTCGACGTCGTATTGTTGCAAGGAATCTTCGAGCGTAGCGGATTGTTGTTTCGCCTGGGTCAGCTCGGCGTGCAGGTTGCCGCTCTGGCCGAGGATCGACGGCTGAACCAACAGGATACCGGCGAGTAGAGCTGCGGCGGCGAGCGTTCCGCCCCAGGCGCTCCAGCTGCGACGCCGCCGGACCCGCTCCGTGTTCATTACCGCGCGGACGGCGGGCCAGCGATCGCGAGGCGGTCGCAGCGTCGGCAATGCCTTGAGCTGCGCCACCCGCTGGTACAACGCTTCCAGTTCTGCTTGACAGATCGCGCAGGTGATGATGTGCCGGCGTGCCCACACCGACCCCTCACCAGCCTGCAGCGCTCCTAAATCTTCCATTGTGCAATGCATCATGGCGCTCCTCCAACATCCTCATTCAGCATTCGCCGCAGTCGCCCATGGGCGCGCGCTAGCTGCGATTTGGAAAAACTCACAGACTTCCCCATCTGCTCGGCGATCTCCTCGTGCGTGTAGCCTTCGACGTCGTGCAACCAGACCACGGCCCGGGAAGTCTCGGACAGCCTGTCGAATGCGCGCTCCAGGTCGAGATTCGCGCCGACGTGCATCCCCGGGCCGCCGGGTTCGTCGTCCAGAGATTCCGTCGCGCGGACCTGATCGCGCCGAATCCGCATCAGCGCTTTGGTGGAGGCGATGCGCCGCACCCATCCCCACAGATGCCCCTCACCACGGTATTGCTTGATATTCCGGACCACTTCCAGAAACGTCTCCTGTAACACGTCCTCAGCGTCTTCCGGCCGTCTCAGCATCCGCCGCACGAGATTGTAGACAGGCGTCTCAAAAGCCCGGTACAGGGCTTCGAGGGCAGCTTCATCTCCGGCTTGCGCGCGGGCGACGATGACATCGGGAACGGCGAAGGCCACGGTCATGTCCGAAAACTATGATGCCACAAGTACGTAGAACGTCGCG
>Ga0209234_1001111_pt1 | contig 9987 bp, 14 predicted proteins | sample GraSoi013_1_20cm_2_FD_185816 | JGI IMG/M metagenome (GOLD analysis project Ga0209234, IMG submission 185816) | Grasslands soil microbial communities from the Angelo Coastal Reserve, California, USA - Sample 08_20_2013_1_20cm (SPAdes) (version 2) | ecosystem: Environmental > Terrestrial > Soil >... | reverse complement strand
AAAGCGTGAGCAGCCGGAAGAGGAAGCGGCCGAGGCCCCGGCCCCGAAGGCGAAGAAAGCGAAGAAGGGGACGTGATGGCCGCCGAGCGGACCTTCGTCTTGCTGAAACCGGATGCCGTGCAAAGGGCCCTGACGGGAGAGATTGTCGGCCGGTTCGAACGCCGCGGCCTGAAGGTCGTGGCGATGAAGATGCTCCGGGTCACACGGTCCCTCGGAGAGACGTACTACGCGGAACACAAGGGGAAACCGTTCTTCGAGCCACTCATGTCGTACATCACGTCCGGACCCGTCGTCGCCATGGTCCTCGAAGGCGATGGCGCGGTCGCCTGCGTCCGTCGGATGATGGGCAAGACGAACTCTGCGGAGGCGGAGCCCGGGACAATCCGAGGCGATCTCGCGCTCACGATTGGGCGCAACGTCATTCACGGTTCCGATTCGGCGGAAAGCGCAAAGCGGGAAATCCCTCTTTTCTTCCGACCCGAAGAAATCCACTCGTATACTCGAGTCGACGAGACCTGGCTTCGAGAATAGACATCGCACCCCGATGATTTCTTCTGTCGGCTCGTATTGTGCGGGGCCATGTCCGACCTGTGGATCGGCGATGTCGGCATCCGAGTCACGAACTTGGAGAGGTCGATCGATTTCTACACCAAGGTGTTCGATCTCGAAGAGATCGACCGGGGCGGGGACGACGAGAGCACATATGTCCTGCTCCGAGACCGGCGTTCCCGCCAACGCCTCGAGCTGAACTGGTATGCGGAGCGCAACCCGTTCTGGGCCCCCTACGTTCCGGGCGAGGCCCTCGACCACTTTGAGGTTCGGGTGCGGAGCCTTCCCGAGACTCTCGAACGACTGAAGGGCCTGGGCATTCTGCCGGCGACGAAAAAGCTCTGGGTCAACCGGAATTCGGTTGCAAAACTCCGAGACGATCCGAAGTTTCAGAAGCTCATGGAGGAGGACATGTGGACCTCGCGGAATGGGCACCGAATCGCGTACATCCAGGATCCCGACGGCATCTTCTTCTGCCTCTATGACCACCCCGAAGAACCCTGGGAAGGTCCCATTCCGGATCACTATTGAACCGGGCGGTCCCCTGCGGGGCTCAAGCCCGAGCACGGTGGTTCGACCTAGCGGTTCATTTCCCGGACGAAGCTTCTAATATCCTCGATTTCTTGGACCGACGATGGCCTCGATTCGCCAGCCCATCGTGTCCGTCCTCGGGCACGTGGACCATGGGAAGACGACCCTCCTCGACCGCATCCGCGGCACGGGAGTCGCGGGACGCGAGGCGGGCGGCATCACGCAGCACATCGGTGCGACGGAGGTCCCTCTCGCGGCGATCATGGAGGCCTGCGGCGATCTCGTAAAAGGCAAGACCTTCCGCATCCCCGGGTTGCTGTTCATCGACACCCCGGGCCACGTGGCCTTCTCGACCTTGCGTGCTCGCGGTGGCGCGCTCTCCGACCTCGCCGTCCTCGTGATCGACGTCAACGAGGGGTTCCGCCCGCAGACGATCGAGAGCCTGAACATCCTAAAGCGGTACAGGACCCCGTTCCTCGTGGCGGCGAACAAGATCGACCTCGTGCCCGGCTGGAGGAAACACGAAGGCAAGCCCTTCGTGGTGTCCTACGAGGACCAGCCCCCTTCCACGCGCGACGAACTCGACAGACGCATGTACGAGGTCGTAGGTCGATTGTTCGAACACGGCTTCTCCGCGGAGCGATACGACCGCGTCGCGGACTTCACGACGAATATCGCCGTCGTCCCGGTGAGCGCGAAGTTCGGCGAGGGGATTCCCGACCTCCTCCTCATGCTGATCGGCCTCGCTCAGCGGTTCCTGGAACAACAGCTCGCGACCACGGACGGCCCGGCCGTGGGGACGATCCTGGAGGTGAAGGAGGAGAAAGGCCTCGGCATCACGCTCGACGCGATCGTCTACGAAGGCACGTTGTCGAAAGGGGACACGATCGTCTTCGGGACCGGGGGCAAACCGGGCACGACGAAGGTGAAGGCCCTGCTCAAGCCGAAGCCCCTCGATGAGATTCGGGACCCGCAGGAACGATTCGACTCCGTGACGAGCGTGTCCGCGGCGGCGGGGGTCAAGCTCCTGGGCAGCGGCCTCGAACGGGCCGTGGCCGGAGCCCCTCTCCGGGCGGCGAAGGGCAACGTGGACGCCATCCTCGAGGAGGTCGCAAAGGAGTCGCAAGTTCACGTCGAAACCCAGGAGGACGGCATCCTCGTGAAGGCGGACGCGATCGGTTCCCTCGAGGGCCTCGCGTACGAATGCAAGCAAGCGGGGATCCCGATCAAGTTCGCCCGCCTGGGACCCGTGTCTCGGCGCGACGTCACGGACGCGGCGACGGTCAAGAACCCGTTGCATCGAGCGATCCTGGCCTTCAATCAGGAGATCCTGCCGGACGCGAAGGTCGCGCTTCAGGACCACGACGAGGTGAAGCTCCTCGAGAGCGACATCATCTACCGCTTGATCGAGGACTATCAGGCCTGGCGGGACGAACGGAAACGACAGATCGAAGAGGCGAGCCGGAAGGAGATCGCGTATCCCGCGAAACTGCTCTTCCTTCCCGACCACAGCTTCCGGGCCTCGAAGCCCGCGATCTTCGGCGTGAGGGTCCTCGGCGGGCGCATCCGAACCGGGGAGTCGCTCATGCGTCAGGATGGACGGTCCCTCGGCCGAATCAAGGCGATCCGCAGCGGGGAGAAGAGTCTCGACGGAGCGGGTCAGGGACAGGAAGTGGCGATCTCCGTGGACGGGATCACGATCGGACGGCAGATCCAACCGGGAGACGTCCTGTATGTGGACCTGCCCGAATCCGACGCTCGCGCCCTCCGCGGCCGGAAGGAGATGAGCCATGACGAGGCCATGGTCCTCGACGAGATCCGCGCGATCAAACGGAAGGAGGATGCCTTTTGGGGGATGTGAGCGACCTCCAAGCGCAATTGCCGCAGAAGCATGTGTGCAAGGACTGCGACAAGTGGTACGGGCAGGAGGACGACGAATACGGCCCGTGCATGTACAAGCACTTCCGGAAGGAAAAACGATACGTCACATACGGTTACCACGAGTGCGACGAGGTCGAGGAGCTCGAGCGGCGGGTGAAGATGTGGAAGGAGCGAGGGTCCGAAGGCTCGACGAGCGCGACATCGGCGCCGCGATCGTCCTGACGAACCTGGAGAGCTGGGGCTACACCCGCGCCGACTTCGTCCGGCTCCTCACCCTGTCTCCCGAGGGATGTTTTGTCGCCGAAGCGAACGGCCGCGTTGTGGGCGTCCTCACGACGACGACCTACGACGGCCTCGCGTTCCTCGGCGCCGTCATCGTGAGTCCGGAGCTTCGCGGCAAAGGCGTCGGCAAGCAGATGATGGAGGCGGCCCTGGATCACCTCCGCTCCACGGGAGTTCGGACCGTCAGGCTGAACGCCTACCTGAACGCGATCCCGTTCTATGAGCGTCTCGGATTTCAACGGGAGTACGAGGTCGTCCGTTGGACCGGTTCTACGGCGACCGGGCGGGCTCGTGGCGTCCGACCGCTCCGACTCGACGATCTCGACGGCGTCGCCCGATTCGACGCGACGTATTTCGGCGCGAACCGACGCCCCTTGCTCGACCTCCTGGCGGAAGAAGTACCGGCCACGTTCTTGGTCGCAGAATCCCGGGGCTCGATCCGCGGTTTCCTCGCGGGAAATCCCGGCGGGGATACGTGTGAAATCGGTCCGTGGGTCGTCGCTCCCGAGAGCGGACCCGTCGCGGGAGACCTGTATCGAGGCATCGTCGCCGCGGCCGGGACCACGGACGTGGCGTTCAGCGGTCCCTCGACGAACGAGGCCCTCCTCGAGTTCGTCCGCGATCAGGGATTCGAGGAGGTCTTCCGGGCGTTGCGGATGCGATGGGGACCCGACGAATTCGCCGGCGACCCGCGCGGGGTCTGGGCCCTCGGAGGCCTGGAGAAAGGCTGAAGCCGACCCCGGTCTTCCATACCGCCATGACGGAGAAGCGCCTCTTGGCCCTGGTGGCCCTCCTCATCGGCCTCGTCGCCGGGCTGTTGATCTTGGTCGACGCCGTGAATGCCATCCAGCTCTCGAGTGTCGGGTCGATGCTCGGTCAACTCGTCGGCGTGGTCCTCGGCGTGGCGATCCTCCTCGGGAGCCTGCTCATTTACCGAAGCAAGTACAGTTCCGGGGGAATTCTTGATATCCTCCTCGGGGTCGTCGCGCTCGTCCTGCGCCTGAACACCACCGGCGGGATCCTGGCGATCGTCGCGGGCGTCGTCGGACTCATCGCGTCGGAAGGGAGTGCGCAGTGACGGTTCAGATCCGCGGGCCGATGAATTGCCACAAGACCAGGCCGAGGATCAGGAACGCAAAGGACATGGACACCCCGCGAACGATCCGGTCCCGCTGGGCGGTGGGGATGCCCTTCCGCACGCGCGAGAGCAAGGCTTCGATCCCGTCCTTGAAGATGTAGCCGCCGTCGAGGGGCACCGCGGGCAAGGCGTTCGTGGCGCCCAGCATGACGTTCAGCCAGAAGAGCCAGTACGCCGTGTTCACGAGGATCCAGAAGAGCGGCGCGGGGAGGGCGGCGAACGGTCCTCCGATCCGGTAGAATCGGATCGCGGGATCGTCGATCGGGGCACGGCCTTGGAACGGGAGGGAGATGTACGACAGGACTGCTCCGGGGACGCCATTGAACCGGTCCGGGTTCGTCAACGGGTGGTAGTAGTCCGTGCTCACGTCGATCGCGTAGATGCCGATGAGGGGGCGGCCCGTGCCCGCCTCGGCGACCAACGTGACATGGTACGTGTTCGAGGCCGACGTCGTCGGGTCGAAGGCCACGACCGTGAGATTCTGCCCGGCCGCCGTCTTGGACATCTCATTCCGGAAGTCGCCGTACGAGTGGATCTCCGTGTTGTTCACGGACGTGATGACCGTGTATGATTGCATCCCCGCGGTCTGCGCCGGGGAAGCGCCCTGCGTGAACCCGACGATGCCGACTCCATCGTGGACCGGCGTGACCGCGGCCAGCATGACGGAGGAGAACACGACCGCAAAGAGGACGGCGAGGAGCATGTTCGTCGCCGGGCCGGCTGCGTAGAGGCGGGCCCGTTCGTGTCGGGGCAGGGCGCGCAACTCGTCCTCCTCGGGCTCCACGAAGGCCCCGATCGGGAAGATGAGGAAGATGAGGCCGAGGGACCGGATTTTGATCTTCGCGACGCGGGCCAAGATGCCGTGGGAGAATTCGTGGAGGATGATCGCCACCGCCAGGCCGAAAATGCCGTAACCGAGCGGGATGATCGGATTGATCCCGGGGAGGCCCAGCAACAGGTCGGGCGACGGCGGGTTGCCGCGGACCGCCGGACTCTGCACGAGGGTCGCCTCCCAGAGCAGGAGCAGCGTCGTGCCGACCATCGTGATCCCGACGAGGACGATCGCGAGGTCGCCGAAGAAGCGCCAGAAGCGGGCGGGCCGCGCGAGCCGATCGATCCACTGCCGTCCTCGGACCGTCTTCCACATCAGGAACGGCCCTGCCGGCGGCGGCGACGGTTGGAGGCCTCGGGGTTCCAGGAGGCCGCGACGTTGGAGGGCGTAGAGAATGAGGGACCAAAGGACGATCGCCCCCGCGGCGATCAGGAGCGGGACGAGATCCACCATGCGAGGCTCCGAACGAACCTTCGGGTATATTTCAATCTATCTCGCCGTGACCTCTCGGTTCCAGATGTCGTCGGGCAAGTCGTCATATACCGCAAAGGCGGAGGCCTCGGGCTTGGCCCCGCGGGGTTTCGCGAGGGCCTTGATCCGCTCCGCGCGGAGGATCCAATAGTGGATGCGCCAGATCTTCCCCTTCTTGATCATGACCTCCTCTTGTCGCGTAGTCAGGAGTCCCTCTTCCTCGAGCATGTAGAACACGTCGCGGTCCGCGACGTCGAGGTTGTTGTCGATGGCCTCCGTCTCGAAACCGAAGAAGGACATCAGGTAGTCCGCGAGGGCCCGCAGGTCGTCCTCCGACATCCCGCGTTTCCCCACCGTGGCCCGAAGGGCGGCAATCGTCTCGGACATCATCACAACGGGCATGCGAACATTCTCCCGACGAGGACCACGACTTAAAAGGCCGTCGAGGCCATTCCTATTCCTGACCCTGATACCGGTCGATGGAGGGAGGGGAAAATGGCGCGACGACGCGCGGCCCACGCGATGGCTTACGTGACCGCTCCCGATCGAGCGACGGCACGGGACATCGCCCGAGCCGTCGTCGACCGACGCCTCGCAGCGTGCGCGAACCTGTGGCCCGTCGAATCGGTCTACCGTTGGCATGGGAAGCGCGAGGAAACTAGCGAATTCGTGATCGTCTTCAAGACGCGCGCCGCGCTCCTGCCGAAACTGATCGGAGAGGTCCACCGCCTACATCCGTCCGAGGTGCCATGCATCGTGTCCTACCCGATGGGGCGGGCCCTCGACGAATACCTCGACTGGATCGACGCCGAGACGGTTCAGCGATAGACCGCGATCGCCCCGTACCCGACGGCCATGTGGGCATCGTGGCTGACGTCGCTCGAGGTCCCGTACTTCAGGAGAGTCGCCCCCTTCGCACCGAGCTGTTTTGCAGCTGTCAGCATCGCGGTGACGGGGCCGTACCCGCACATGGAGATCTCCGCCTGGGCCACCTTCCCCGCGAAGCCTTGGGCGTCCAGGGCAAGAATCTTCTCGATCGCCTTCGCGTCCTGCTCCTTCGCGAACGCGGGCGCGGTCAGGCCTCGGGTCGGGAGCTGGTTGTACTGCGCGCCGACGTGCGTGAAGTCCGAGGACGCGATCAGGGTGACGTCGGCCCCGCTCACCGCATCGGCCACGAGCCGGCCGACCTCCGACGCGAGCTCGTACTCCTGGAACGCCATGCAGATCGGGACGAACCGGACGGATTCGTGGAGTTGCTGGAGGAACGGCAGCTGGACCTCGATGCTGTGCTCGTCGCGGTGCGCCCGGATGTCGTCCTCGAGCGGCGGCTTCGAAAGACGGTGGTACAGATCCTCGTCGGCCGCGACCGAGCCGAGCGGCGTCTGCCATTCGTGGTTCGTGATCGCCAAGGGCGCGCCCGCGCCGTGATGGTTCGGTCCGAGGATCACAAACGAAGACGGCCATCCGTCCGCCGCGAGGGCCGCGTAACTGTGGGCCGCGATGGGACCCGAGTACGCATATCCGGCGTGCGGCACGACCAGGCCGACGATCCGCCGCTCGGCGCGCTGCACCTGAGGGACGCGACCGGGACCGAGCGGATGGGTGTAACATTCCCGAATCTGGCGGAGGAGGGCCTCTCTCGACCGCTCGTAGAAAGCTCCCGCCACCGCCGGATATCGCATGCGCGCCCCCGTCAAAGGGACGCTTCGTAATCATCGATCGCCATCGTAAACTCTTCGTCCGATTTCAAGGAGCCGCGCACCTTCAGGACCTCCCGGGTCAAGAGCCAATACACGGTGGCCAGGGCCCTCCGACCTTTGTTGTTCGTCGGAATCACGAGGTCGACGTCGCGGGTCTCGTTGTTCGCGTCACACAGGGCGACGACCGGGATGCCGATGTTCAGCGCCTCGCGCAAGGCTTGCTGGTCCGCGGCCGGATCGGTGACGACCAACACCTCGGGCTCGATGAACTCCGGGAGGTTCGGATTCGTGAGGGTGCCGGGGACGAACCGGCCCGCGAGGACCTTCGCCCCGATCTGCTTCGCGAACAGTCGCGCGGGCTTCTGGCCGTACTGGCGTGCGGCGACGATGAGGATGTTCTCCGGCCTGAACTGGGCGAGGAACTTCGAGCCCTCACGGATGCGCGTGTCCGTCTTCTTGATGTCCAGGACGTACAGCCCGTCGATCCGGACCTTGTAGATGAAGGGCTTCATGTCGGCGCTTTTCTGCTGCGTCCCGATGTGGACGCCCGACGTCAGGTACACGTCCTCGGGGACCAACAGCCCCTGGACGCCGGTCTGCTCCTCTTCCTGCATCACGCGCCTGCCTGGAGTTCCTCTTCGATCCGGATGAGTTCGTTCAACTTCGCGATCCGCTCGCCTCCGACCGCGCCCGTCTTGATGCCGAGGCACCCGAAAGCCACCGCGAGGTGGGCGATCGTATCGTCCGTCGTCTCGCCGGACCGATGCGACATGACCGTCGCATATCCGGACCGGTGGGCCATTTCAACGGCCGCGCGCGTGTCGGAGAGCGTCCCAATTTGGTTCGGCTTAATAAGGATAGCGTTGGCCGCGTGCGATTCAATCCCGAGACGAAGACGCTCCACATTCGTGACGAAGATGTCGTCGCCGATCACCTTGCAGTGCGTCCCGACGCGCTCCGTCAACTCGGCGAAGGCGCCGAAGTCTTCTTCGTCGAACGGATCCTCGACGCTGAACAAATGGTACTCGCGAACGAGTCGATCGACGAGATCGATTTGTTCTTCGCGGCTGAGCGCCCGGTCGCGGTATCGGTATTTCCCGTCGCGGTAGAACTCGGACGCCGCCAGATCCAGGGCCGGTCGCACGGCGAATCCCACGTCGCGTTCGACGCCGCGACAGACGTCGGTCAAGAGGGCGAGAGCCTCCTCGTCCTCGATCTGCGCGATCCAGGCACCCTCGTCCCCCCGGCCCAGCGGAACGTCAGGCATCTTCTGCGTGAGGGCGTCTCGAACGAGATGATGGACCCGGGCGTTCGCGAAGACGTTCCCTTGGAGCGTAGGCCCTTGCGACACGACCAGGTACTCTTGGATCGTCGTCCCGCCGACCGCGTGCCGGCCACCTCCGATCACGTTTCCGAAGGGGAACGGCAACGTCGGGCGAGGAGCCCCGCTCAGGTATCGGTAGAGCGGCTTTTCCGAGGAACTGGCGGCCGCCTTTGCGTTCGCGAGCGAGGCCGCCGTCGCCACGTTCGCGCCGATCCGGGCGAAGTTCGTGGTCCCGTCGACCTCATGCAAGGTGCGGTCGAGACCCGCCTGATCCGCGACGTTCCGACCCTTCAGTCTCGGGGCAACGGAGTCTCGGAACGTCCGGAGGGCCTCATCGACGCCTCCTCGCGGCCAGGCCGGAGGCTCGTGCGTCCCCGTGCTGGCACCGCTCGGCGCGGCCGCCCTCCCCAGGGCCCGACCCGATCGAATCTCGACCTCGACGGTCGGATTGCCACGGCTATCCAGGATGGTTCGGATCGACGCGCCCTCAATGGAAGGCATCCCGGAACCTCGACACGTTCAGCGGGCCGCCCCCGGCGGCGAACTCGCGGATCGCGATGTCTAACGGGTCCGCGGTCGTCTCGGCCGAGAAGAGGGAAGGCGCTCCCATCGAGATCTGAAGGGCGCGTGCGCCCAGGATGCGGGCTCGCTCGAAACGAGTGTACGGCAAGAAACCGTCTCCGGCGCGACGAAAGGGTGGACCGCTAAATAGGTTTCTGCGTCGGGAGGATTCCGAACCTCATCGGAAGTGGTGGCGGACCAGGATCAGGTACACCAGGATGAGCCCCGGGAGGATCGCGGCGACCGGGACCGTGATCGACCCGACCACCGAGAGGACCATCACGATGATCGCGAGCCACCAAGCCCAGCTCCGAAGATTCAGGAGCCCGGAGCCGACTGCGATCCAGACGATCCCGAAGATCAGCACGAGGGCACCTAGGATGGTTCCGGTCAACCCGAAACCGAGCGGGAGGCCGACCCCGACGAGGAGGGACGAGAACGCAATGACGACGATTCCGAGGAGAAGCAGGAGGACTCCGCCGAGGATCGTGAGGACGGCCAGGATTGTGACCCCGATCGGGCGAGAGCGGGTCGGGGCAGCCGGGTATGTAGGATAGCCAGCCACGGAAATGCCATTTGACAATGGAATAACTAGACTTCCACGTGACTCTCAGGGCAGATAGTCAGGAAAACACGCGGCCTGTCTTTTCTCGACGGGGAAAATGAAGGGGACAGCGGGGCTCTCCGCCCCGCCACCGTTTCGCTCGCTTCTCGTGTA
>Ga0209234_1001110_pt1 | contig 9991 bp, 8 predicted proteins | sample GraSoi013_1_20cm_2_FD_185816 | JGI IMG/M metagenome (GOLD analysis project Ga0209234, IMG submission 185816) | Grasslands soil microbial communities from the Angelo Coastal Reserve, California, USA - Sample 08_20_2013_1_20cm (SPAdes) (version 2) | ecosystem: Environmental > Terrestrial > Soil >... | reverse complement strand
GCAGCACGCCGCAGATCTCCCAGTGCCCGGTGGTCGAGTCCTTCCCTTTGGACTTGGGCAGCGCCACGCCGTACGCGGCGCTCGGCCGGATGCTGGCGCTCAGGCCCCGCAGCGGCCGGCACAACCCCAGTCCCAGGCGCTCGAGGTTGGGAAGTCTCAACCCCGCCACCGCGCGGGCCAGGTTGCCAAGCGTGTCCGACCCGAGGTCGCCGTATGCCGCCTGGTCGGGGCACGGCCCGATCCCGACGCCGTCGAGCACGATGATCGCCGCGCGCTTCACCCGTAGATGCGCGGCAGCCGGGCCCCGAGCCCCGCGAGGAACTCGTGCGGCAGCGCTTCGCTCCACGCCGCGATTTGCCCCAGCGTGATCGTCCCACCGTCCCCCGAGCCGACGAGCGTCGCCACGTCGCCCATCTCGACGGGCGCGTCGCCTGTATCCACCATGGTCAGGTCCATCGTCACGCGCCCGACGATCGGCACCCGCCGGCCTCCGAGCAATACGTGCGCCTCACCAGACCGCGCCAGGAAGCGGCGCACGCCGTCGGCATAGCCGATACCCAGCGTCGCGATGGTCGTGTCACGCGGGGCGGTCCACGTCGCGTTATAACTCACGCTGTCACCGGCGCGCAGCCGCCGCACCGCCACCACACGTGCCCGCAATTCGAGCACCGGCTTCCCTGCCGGAATGCCGTCGCCGGGCGAGCCGCCGTACAGATAGATGCCTGTTCGCACGGCGTCGAACGCAAAGGCGCGGTCGCGCATCGCCGCCGCGCTGTTCGCCACGTGCAGCACCGCCGGCCGCCGCGCCAGCCGGCCCACGGCCTGGCGGAACCGGTCCATCTGCACGTCGGCGGAGCCGTCCCGGCGCTCGGCCGAGTGAAAGTGGGTGTAGCACCCCTCGAGGTACGGCGTATCGAGCAGGTCGGCGAGCGCGTCGACTTCATCCCAGCGCACGCCGCTGCGGCCCATGCCCGTGTCGATTTCGAGGTGAAACGACCCACCCCGGGCACCGCGGGCGATCCACGCCGCGATGGACCGCTCGTCGCCCAGCGCCGGCGTCAGCCGGTGCTGCTGATACGCGTCGAACAGGTCGGGTCGCGCCGGCATGAAGACGAGCACCGGACGCGCGATCCCGGCGGCGCGCAGCTCCGCGCCCTCCTCGATCGTGGCGACGCCGTACCCCCAGGGATCGAGCGGCTCCAGCGCCCGAGAAACGGCAACGGCTCCCACCCCGTACGCATTCGCCTTGACGACCGGGAGGAGCCGCGTGCCCGCCACACGCGCGACGGTGCGGGCGTTTTCGACGACCGCGGCGAGGTCCACTTCGACCCAGGCGCGCGCGTCGCGCCCGCTCGTTGACACGTTCACAGGCGCGGGTATGATACCCGGCCCGGAAGCTAAATGCAAGACGATGAAGCGGTTGCACTCTCGGAGGAACGCGTGACGCCACGGGACCAGGACACCTTGATCACCGCCCTCCGGATCCAGGAGCGCGCCGCGGACGTGGGGTTTGACTGGACGGATGCGAGCGGACCGCGCGCCAAGATAGCAGAGGAATTGAGAGAACTGGACCGGGAAACGAGAAAAGGGAAACGGGACACGATTGAAGATGAGATTGGCGATCTCTTGTTCGCAGTGGTGAACCTGGCGCGCAAGCTCGAGATCGATCCGCGCGCCGCACTCGAGCAAGCGAACGACAAATTCACGCGCCGCTTCGAGGCGGTCGAGCGGCTCGCCGAACGGCGCGGGATCGCCATGCGGCGCGCGACGCTCGACGAGCTGGACAAGCTGTGGGACGAGGTGAAGGGTCAGTCCTTGTAGGGATCGAACTCCTCCGCCCCCGCCATGACCACGATGAGCGGTCGCAGGACGTGCAGCACTTGGACGGTTGGCCCCTGCGCCGCGAGCACGTCGGGGAGCCGCCGATACACGTGCGGGCTCTCGTCCGTCCCGCCGCCGCGCAGCACGACGCCCTTCTGCTCCACCCACTCGAGCATCATGTCCCGCGAGATCGCGCCGGGCTTGATCACCCGACCCTGCTTGCGCTTCCCCGCCGCGGCGGTGCGGCTCATCACTCGGCCCGCGCCGTGCACCGTCGAGTACAGCGCGCGCGCCTGCAGCTCCCGCACGGCGGGCTCATCCGACGCGACGCCCTGAATGATCACCGCGTCGTCTCCCATAGACCCGCCGACGAATCCCTTCTGGCCGGGGAACGCGGGCGTCGCGCCTTTGCGCACCACGTAGAAACGCTCGCCGCCGTGCTCTTCCTGCCAGGCGAAGTTGTGGTGGTTGTGCACCAGCTCGAGCTCCCGCCCGCCGAGCAACGCCACCACCTTGCGCGCCACCCACTCGCGGCCGGCATAGGCGTAGCGGCCCGCCAGGTTCATGAGCTGCCAATAGGCGTCACCCACCGGCGTCGCGACGTCGAGCAGGGCCTCCTGCTCGGGAACGCGCTCGCCCCAGGCGCGATTCTGCCCCAGCGCCAGGAACCCGTGCGCCACCCCAAAGCCGAAGCCGCGCGAGCCGAAGTGCACGCCGACCCACACGTGGTCCGCCTCGTCGGCGAACACGTCCACGTAGTGGTTGCCGCTGCCCACGGTGCCGAGCTGCTCGCGCGCCTTGGCGCGCAGCCGCTCCCGCTCGTGCTTGCCCGGCACGGCGTCCCACGCCGCATCCGCGAACAGCGGGTCGTCGGTGGGCGCGTCGCCGGCGCGGTTCTTCCGCCCCACCCCGAACGAGATCGTGTCCTGGATGGCGTCGGCCAGCTCGGGGAGGTGCCGCCCCAGCCGGGCCGGGCTCAGGTCGGTGCGGATCGCGGCGTTGCCGCACGCGATGTCGAACCCCACGCCCACCACCGACACCTGATTGCGATAGGCCGCCACGCCGCCGATCGGCATGACGTACCCCAAGTGTCCATCCGCCATGAGCGCCGCGCGCTCGGCCCGGCTCGCGACGTCGCGCAGCTGGGCCAGCGTCTGAGGCTCGTGCGTCCCGAAAATCTGAGGTTCGGTCATGCCCCCCTCACGGCCACAGCTTGTACAGCGTCCGCGGAAATGCGATCGCCTCGCGAATGTGCGGGATGCCACAGATCCACGCGACCGTGCGCTCCACGCCCAGCCCAAAGCCCGCGTGGACGAACGTCCCGTACTTGCGGAGATCCAGGTACCAGCTGTACGCCTCCTCGGGAAGCTTCTCCTCGCGGATGCGCGTGAGCAGCCTGTCGTAGTCGTCCTCGCGCTGGCTGCCCCCGATGATCTCGCCGTACCCCTCCGGCGCCAGCATGTCGTTGTTGAGCACGGTGCGCGGGTCGGCGGGGTTTTCCTTCATATAGAAGGCCTTCACGGCCTTGGGGTAGTTGTAGACCATCACGGGACGATCGTACTGTTTGGCGAGCAGCGTCTCGGCGTCTCCCCCCAGGTCGCGGCCCCATTCGATGTCGCTCCCCAACGCCTTGAGCTTTTCCACCGCGTCGGTGTAGGAAATCCGGGGAAACGGCGGCCGGACGCGCTCGAGCGCAGTCGTGTCCCGCTCGAGATCGACCAGCTCCGCGCGCTTCCGCTCGAGCGAGCGCGCCACGACGTAGGAGACGAACTCCTCCTGAAGCTTCATATTGTCGTCGGAGTCGTTCCAGGCGACTTCGGGCTCGACCATCCAGAACTCGGTAAGATGACGGCGCGTCTTGGACTTCTCGGCGCGGAACGTGGGCCCGAAGCAGTACACCTTGCCGTGTGCCGCCGCCGCGGCTTCGACGTACAGCTGGCCGGTCTGGGCCAGATACGCCGTGCCCAGGTCGAAGTACTCAGTCGAGAACAGGTTCCCGGCGGCTTCGCCGATCGCGCCCGTGAGGATCGGCGTGTCGACCAGCACAAAGTTGCGCTCGTAGAAGAAGTCGCGGATCGCCTGGATCACTTCGTGGCGCACCCGGGCGATCGCGACCTGGCGGCGGCTGCGCAGCCACAGGTGCCGGTGCTCGAACAGGAAGGCGGTGCCGTGCTCCTTGGGCGTGATCGGGAAATCCTCGCTCGGCCCGAGGATCGTCAGGTCGGCGGCCGTGAGCTCGACACCCCCCGGCGCCCGCGTGTCGGCGCGCACCAGCCCCGTCACCTCGACGGACGTCTCCTGCGTGAGCCGGCCGAACGCCTCCCAGGCGGCGTCGGGGACATCCTTCTTGGAGAGGACCACTTGCAAGTAACCCGTGCCGTCGCGCAGCATCACGAACGCGATCTTGCCGCTCGAGCGCGTGGTCATCACCCAGCCGCGCACGAGGACCGAGCGGCCCCCGAGGCGCGGCAACGCCTCGATACGATGAAGGTCGGGCATAGGCGCGGCATACTAGTGGCGGGGTTTTGGGCTGTCAACGCGACGGCCTGCGCGACGCCGTACGTGCCGCCTTCGCGGCTTGGCCCGCAGCGCCAGGAAGCGAGCTGGCCCGTCTACCTCGGTACGCCGCGCCACGACGCCTGCATCGCCGAGTCGGTGAACGCCGATCCGCGGCCGCTGTGGCACACCAGCGTGGGCCGGGCGGTGCGCGGCAGTCCCGCCCTGGGCGAAACCGTGATCGTCGTGGGCGTCGCCGACCGGGTGGTGACGCTGGTCGACCGGGCCACCGGTCAGGGGCTGTGGCGCGCGCGGCTCGCGGGCACCATTCACGCCGGGCCGCTGCTCGACGGCGACCGCGTCTACGTCGCGACCGAGGCCACCCCCGACGCGCGCATCTACGCCCTGCGCCTGCGCGACGGCGGGACTCTGTGGAGCACCAAGACCGAGAGTATCGTGGCGCCGCTCGCGCTCGACGGCGACACGCTGTACGCCGCGACGGAGTCGGGCACCGTGTTGCGGCTCGAGACCGACGGCGGGAAAGTCACCTGGCGCCGGCGGCTCGCCGGTGGCGGGGCCCGCGCCGCCCCGATCCCGGTGGGCGACGGGATCGTCGTCGCCACGACCGCGGACACGCTATACCTGCTGGAGCGCGCCTCGGGCCAGGTCCGCACCCGTCTCCACACGCCCGGCACGATGATCGCGGCGCCCGCGCTCGACGGCGCGCGGCTCTACGCGGCGACGACCGCGGGGCGCATGCTCGCGATCGACTTCCCGGCCCTCACCGTGGCGTGGGACCTCCCGGCGGGGGACGCGGTATTGGGCGCTCCCGCCGTCGCGCACGACACCGTGTATGCCCTGGCGCGCAACGGCACGCTGTGGCTCGTGCCCAAGGACCGCCCGTCCGAGGCACGCTCCTTCGCGCTCGGCATCACGGCCACGGCGGGACCGACGCCGGTGGCGTCGGGCGTGCTGGTGGCGAGCGTGTCGGGCGAGGTGCTGCTCGTCGACCGGCGGGCTGGTACCATTCTGTGGCGAATCGAGCTGGACGGGCCGATCGAGCAACCGCCGCTGGTGCGCGACCGGCAGCTGGTGATCGTCGCCGGCCGGGGCGACATTCAGGCGTACCGATGATGCGCGGGACGAGCGCTCTGGTCGCTGGCGTGCTCTGCGCCCCGGGTCTGCTGCGGGCACAGGGGGACAGCGTCGCACGACGGCACGACGGCACGTTGCCCGCCAATGCCGCCGTCGCCCGCGTTGCAGCCCTCGGGCAACGTGCAACGTTCCAACGTGCCGTCGTGCATTTCGGAAAGTGGCTCGCCGCCGGGGGCGCCATAGCGTTCACGGTGATGGGGGCGCACGAGCACGCCCAGTCGAACCGCGAGTTCAACCAGCTCCTGGCCCTGTGCCGCAGCGACAACGCCAACTGCCTCGTCGGCGCCAACGGCACCTACGTCGACCCCACGGCCGAGCAGCTGTACCAGTCCTCGATTCACTTCGACCGCCGCGCCCGGCTGCGGCTGATGGCGGGCCAGGCGACGCTGCTCGTCGCCGCCGGGCTGTTCATCGCCGACCTGACGCGCCAGGCGGGAGGGCCGGTGAATAAACCATTTGCGCCCCTGAAGGTGGCGCCGACGCGCGACGGCGTGCAACTCGGCGTGCGGTTCCCGTTCTAGCCGACGGCTGACAGCTGAAAGCGCTTTCGGCTTTCAGCTGTCAGCTGTCAGCTTTCAGCTTTCAGCCCACCCGGAACAACTCAAACCCCCGCTCATACCTTGCCACAATCCGCTCCCGGTACGCCGCATGCTCGGGCCGCGCCAGCCCCGGGTCGCGCGCGATGATCTCGCCCGCCGCGCGGCGCGCCGCCTCGAGCAGCGGCAGGTCAGTCGCGAAGTTGGCGTAGCGCAGCGGCACGCCGCCCGACTGGCGCGCGCCGGCGAGCTCGCCCATGCCGCGCTCCTGTAAGTCGAGCTCCGCGATCTTGAAGCCGTCGCTGGTCTCGGTGAACGCCTTCAGCCGGGCGGCGGCCGACGGGACGGTCGAGAGCAGGATGCAGTGGCTCGCCGCCGCGCCCCGACCCACCCGGCCGCGCAGCTGGTGCAGCTGCGCCAGACCGAAGCGCTCGGCGTGCTCGATCAGCATCACCGTCGCGTTCGCTACGTCGATCCCCACTTCGATCACGCTCGTCGCGACGAGGATCTGCACCGCGTTGTCGCGGAACGCCCGCATCGTCGCGTCCCGCTCCTCCGCCTTGAGCCGGCCGTGCACCAGGCCGACGCGGAATTCCGGGAACACCTCGCTCAGATCCTCGGCCATCGTCGTCGCGGCCTTCAGGTCGGCGCGCTCCGACTCGTCGATCACTGGATAGATCACGTACGCTTGCCGGCCGGCGGCGCATTCGGCACGGATGAACGCGTAGATCTTCTTGCGGGCGGCGTCGCCGCGCAGCGCGGTCTTCACGCTCCCCCGTCCCGGGGGCCGCTCCCGCAGCTCCGTCACGTCCAGGTCGCCGTACAGCGTCAGCGCCAGCGAGCGCGGGATCGGAGTCGCGGTGAGGAGCAGCACATCGGGCGCATCGCCCTTTTCCACCAGCGCGGCGCGCTGCTCCACGCCGAAGCGGTGCTGCTCGTCCACCACGGCGAGGCCGAGCCGGTGGAACTTGACCGACTCCTGGATCAGAGCGTGCGTCCCCACCACCAGCCGCGCGGAGCCGCGCGCGATGCGCTCCCGCGCGGCGCTCTTCTCGGCGGCCGTCAGCCGGCCGATCAACAGCTCGGGGCGGAGCGCGAGCGGCTCGAGCAGCCGGGCGAGCGTCGCGCCGTGCTGCTCGGCGAGCAGCTCGGTCGGCGCCATGATCGCGGCCTGATAGTCGTTCTCCACGGCGAGCAGCATCGCGAACAGCGCCACCACCGTCTTCCCCGTGCCGACGTCGCCCATCAGCAGCCGGTGCATGCGGAGCGGCGCCGTCATGTCAGCCGTGATCTCGCGCACGGCCCGGCGCTGGGCTTCCGTGAGCTCGAACGGGAGATGCTGCTTCAACTGCGTGGTGAGCTCCTTCTTGAGCGTGAATTCGATCCCCGCGCGGGCCCGCTTGGCGAGGTGCCGCGCGCGGGCCTGCACCAGCTGCTGATCGAACAGCTCGTCGAACGCGAGACGCCGCCGGCCCGCCTCCGCCTCGGCCAGGTCGCGTGGTCGATGCACCGCGGCGAGCGCCCAACCCAGCTCCGGGATCCCCAGCGCCGAGCGCAACTGTGGCGGATGCGGATCGACGGCGAGTCCGAGCAGGGCGTCGAGATGCTGGTGGATCAGCGTGCGGATCTGGCGGTGCGTCAGGCCTTCCGTCGCCGGATAGATGGGAAGCACCAGGCCGCGCTCCGGCCGGGTCTCGCCCTCGTCCGCGAGCACCAAGAACTCCCGGGGAACGAGCTGGCGCCCGTGGTAATAGCGTACCGGACCGGTCACGAGCAGCACCTGCCCCGGCTTGATCTGGCGCTCCAGAAACGGTTGGCCCGGCCAGGCGCACTCGAGCAGGCCGCTGTCGTCCCGCAGCACGGCCCGGAACACGCGCAGCCCGCGGCGCGTCGGCAGCACGCCCGTGGTGATCACCTGACCGACGCAGCTGACCTCTTCGCCTACGCGCGCGCGGGCCAGCGGGGTGACGTTGGTGGCGTCGAGATAGCGGTGCGGAGCGTGATACAGCAGGTCGCCGACGCTGCGGATCCCGAGCCGCGCCAGCGCCTCGGCGCGCTTCGGGCCGACGCCCTTGAGATACTTCACCGAGGTCGTCAACTGCAGCGTCACGCCCCTTCCCCCCGCCCGACAGGGCGTCCTTTAGGGTTCCCCCTTCCCCGGCCTCTCACCCGCTGACCAGGCGCTTGGCGTACGATTGGGCGTCGAACACTTCGAGGTCTTCGAGTCCTTCGCCGGTGCCGACAAAACGAATCGGCACGGGGATGGCGCGCTGCACGGCAACCACGCTCCCCCCCTTCGCGGTGCCGTCGAGCTTCGTGACGATGAGGCCGGTGAGCGGCAGCGCCGCGGCAAACGCCTGCGCCTGGTGGACGGCATTCTGACCCACGGTCGCGTCGAGCACCAAGAGCGACTCGTGCGGAGCGTCCGGGCGTTGCTTCGCGACCACGCGCACCACCTTTTTCAGCTCGTCCAGCAGCCGCTCCTCGGTGTGCAACCGGCCCGCCGTGTCGACCAGCACGCTGTCGACCCCGCGGGCACGCGCCGCCGCCACCGCGTCGAACGCCACGGCGGCCGGGTCCGCCCCCGTCCCCGCGCCCCGGATGCACGGGACGCCCAGCCGGTCGGCCCAGATCTCGAGCTGCTCCCGCGCCCCGGCCCGGAACGTGTCGGCTGCGGCGAGCAGCACGCTGCGACCGTCACGCACCAGCCGGTGCGCCAGCTTGGCGATGGTAGTCGTCTTCCCGACCCCGTTCACGCCGAACACGAGCATCACTGTCGGCGGCTCGGACGCGCGCGCCAGCGCTCGCGCAGCTCCCACCGACGACAGCATGCGCACCACGGCCTGCTCCAGCGCCCGCCGCGCATCGCCGTCGGGGGTCCGCGCCACCTGCTCGAGGATCTCCGCCGTCGCCGCGACGCCGAAGTCGGCTTCGAGCAGGATGCGCTCGGCTTCCTCGCGCGCGCCCGCGTCGCCCCGGGCGAACACGCGGCCCAGCCGCTGCCACAACGACGCCATCAGGGCAGGCCCTGCCGGCGGCGCCACGCCCACTCCGTCGCGAACGCCGCGATCGCCACCACGAACAGCCACCAGCGATCGCGCAGTGCCGTGCTCACGACTCGCCCCGCCGTGCCTCCCGCCTGGGCGCGCACCACCGGCGCCGCGGGCCGCCACTCATCCGAGTACATCTCCACCGCGACGATGCCCCGCTCGGCCCCGCCCGGCGCTCCGTACGTGTACACGCCCGGCGGCAGCGACAGCTCGGCGCGCCCGGTTGCATCGAATCGCAGCGTGTCGGTGCGGCTCGTGCCGCCGGCCGCCAGCGTGACGACGCCGTCTTGCGGCGGACCAGACCCGCTCCAGCGCCACACAATCGGCATCCCGTTGGGCGCGGAGTAGGCCACCGGAACGAACCGCTCCCTGCTCCCCGCCCCCTCGGTCAGCAGCCAGTCCGCCAGCGCCGCTACCACCGCCCGATACGCCTCCGCGCTCGCTCCGCCGCGGAACGCCCAGCGGAACAACCCGGACGCCGCGACCATGGCGCGCCGCGCGCCCCCCGCCTGCGACAGCACGATCACCGGGCGCGCCGCGCCCCGCCGCGCGAGTCGTGCGGTGAGCACCACCACCGCCGAGCTGTCCCCGGGAGGAACGGGAGCGAGGTCGGACACCGCCGCGGCGGGCGGCAGCGAATCCCACGCGACGCCGGCGAGCGCCCCGGCGAGCGGAGACGGCTCGGGCGCCTGCACGTACCAGTCGCCGTCCCGACCGCCTTGCGTGGGCCACGTCAGCACCGCGCCCTTCACGGGGGAGGCGAACCGATCGAGCAGCGCCGGATCTCCCACGCGGACCACCAGGCGGGCGCCCGCCACGGCGCGCGCCACGTCGGCCGCGGAGACCGGTGTCAGGCCGGCCGCGTCGCGCCAGCCGGTGCTGCCGTCGGCGCCGGATTGCACCAGGGTGCGCACCGGTACGCGCGCTACGTCG
>Ga0209234_1001106_pt1 | contig 10010 bp, 11 predicted proteins | sample GraSoi013_1_20cm_2_FD_185816 | JGI IMG/M metagenome (GOLD analysis project Ga0209234, IMG submission 185816) | Grasslands soil microbial communities from the Angelo Coastal Reserve, California, USA - Sample 08_20_2013_1_20cm (SPAdes) (version 2) | ecosystem: Environmental > Terrestrial > Soil >... | reverse complement strand
GTCGCTGCCAGGCGGATCGAGTCGCCACCAGGAAGCGATATGATTTCGAAGCGATCACTGTAGTCGAGATCGCGCGCGACCATGGCGCGAACTGAATCGAGTCCCATGCCTTTGCGTGGCAACATCACCATGCCCGGCCGCACCCCGGGGCGATAGATGATGCCGATGCGTACGCCGCGGTCGATGGTGGATGTGTCCTGAGCAGAAAGTTGGAATGTTGGAATGTTGGAAAGAAGAATCCCCAACATTAGACCTTCCAACCTTCCAACCTTCCGACGCCTCATTGCCGCTGTCCCGAAAAATAGAACCGCACGAATAACACATCCGCCGTCCAACCATCAGGCAGATTGCCGAACGCTCTGAATCGACCCGCCTCTTCGACCGCGCCTTGCGCCTCGAGATCGAACGCAAAGTTGCCGGAGCGGCGGATGAATTGCAGGTCGGTGACCGAGCCATCGCGGTGCACGAAGAACGACACCTCCGCCTCGAGCGGCGTACTCTGCGCGGGCCGCTGCCACCGCCGCAATATCTGTGACACGATGTTTTGCAAATACTCCGGAAACGGAAACGCAATGCCTTCCGTGCTCACCGTGGCCACGTCGTTGCCAGTCGATGGCTTTTCGCCGGGAAGTGGTTGAGTCGTGGGCGTGGTGCGCGGCGCGGCTTCGCGATGCGTCTGGTCGCGGGTCGGCGGCGGCGTCGCACGCGAGACGGTGCTGCGCGGAGTTTTGGCGGCAGGCACCGGTAACGGCTTCTCCTCCGCGGGCCGCTCGAATGCCGCCGGCGCCTTGCGCGCTTCGAGATCGGCTTCAGGCGCAGCAATGAGCCGGACGGTATACGTAGGCGGCAAGCGTACGTGACCGCGTGGCGTCGCGAACAGGAACACCCCGATCAGCCCGTGCACGACCAGCGTGCCCGTCATCGCCATTCCCGCCGGCACCGGCGTGCGACTCCGTCCTCTCATCGATTGATCGTCTCCGGTTCGGCTACGAGACCGACATCTTGTACTCCCGCACCGCGAATCACCGCGAGCACCTGCACGACCCTGGCGTAGGCCACCCGACCATCGGCCCGCAGATACACCCCGGTGGGCCGTTTCGTTCGGACGAACGCCGGGAACGTGGCCCGGAAATCATCGTAGGACAGCGCGGCTTGATCGAGATAGATCTTCCCCTCCGCGTCCACGGTGACGACGAGTCCCTGCTTTGGCTCGATCGCGCGTACCTGCGCGCGCGGCAACCGCACGTCGACGCCGCCCTGCATGATCGGCGCCGTGATCATGAAAATGATGAGCAGCACGAATGCGACGTCCACGAGTGACGTCACGTTGATGTCGGCGTTGAGCGGCAATTCTCCGTGTCCGCGGAGTCCGCCGCCACCGCCGCCTCCCAAGAGTCCGGCCATCAGATCCGTCCTTCGCGAGCCAACGTGCCGACGATCTCCTGGGCGAAGCCCTCGAGTTCGCCGGCAAACAGGCCCAGCCGGTTCACGAAAATGTTGTACGCCATCACCGCGGGAACCGCGACTGCCAACCCGCCGACCGTCGTCACGAGCGCTTCGGCCACTCCGGGCGCGACCGCGGTGATGTTTCCCGAACCGCCCACGGCGATACCGATGAATGCATCCATCACGCCCAGCACGGTGCCGAGGAGTCCGAGCAGCGGACTCACCGATCCGAACGTGGCGAGCCACGGGATGAACCGCGCCGCCGCATCGCGTTCAGCCGCCACTTCCTTGGCGAGGACCATGCGCAGTGCCTCGAGCTGCGTCGTCGTCAATGCGGTCGACGAGGCCGCCGTCACGGGAACCGCGGCACTCATGCCTTTCAACGTGCCCGGTTTGAGCTCCGAAAAGAAATGCACAGCCTCGCGCAACAACCGATTGTAGGGCGACGGAGGCAGGCGCATCGCCGCGTGGTAAGCATCCTCGAGCCGGGGGGCCTTTTCAACTTCCGCGAGGAAACGATCCCCCATGGTCCGCATGCGGCGGAATTGCCACCACTTGAGCACGATCAAGTACCACGACACGACGGAGAAGACCGCGAGAATGGCCAGAACGAACTGGGTTTCGCGACTGGAGGTAAGCACGAGCTCCCACGGTGTCGTGGGAATCGCCCCGCGGACCTGTAGGAACAGCATCAGCTTCCCCCTCCCGCTCGGTAGCCGTGCGGATGCGCCTGATGCCACTGCCAGGCGCTTTTCAGAATTTCCTCGAGACTCGAGTGCTGCGCTCGCCATCCAAGTACCGTGGCGGCACGCTGGACCGCCGCGACCAGGGCCGGCGGATCGCCCGGCCGGCGCGGGCGCTCGACCATTGGAATGGGTCGGCCGGTGACCCGCCGCGCGACGGCGACGACCTGGCGGACTGATTGGCCAGCGCCTGTTCCAAGATTCACCGCTACTGGCGCTGCGCCATCGAGTGACACATCGAGCGCCCGCACGTGCGCGTCCGCGATGTCCACGACGTGGATATAGTCGCGGACGGCGGTACCGTCGGCCGTGGTGTAGTCATTCCCGAACACCGGAACGGCCGGCTGCTTCGCGAGTGCCACGGCCAGGATGTTCGGAATCAAGTGCGTCTCAGGATCGTGGTCCTCTCCCCGGTGTTCGGTGGCTCCGGCTGCGTTGAAGTAGCGTAGACTCACCACTGCGAGTCCGTTCCGCGGCCCATATTCCGCCAGCAGCGTTTCGAAATCGCGTTTCGTTTCGCCGTACGGATTCACGGGTGCCTGCGGCGAGTCCTCAGTAATCGGGATCGCCGCCGGGTGCCCGTACACCGCGCATGACGACGAGAAGACGAACCGGCGTATCTTGGCCCGGACTGCCGCCTCCAACAGTACACGGGCGGCCGTAACGTTGTTGGTCACGTACTTGCCCGGTTGCGCCACCGATTCCGGTACGAGGGCGAAGGCCGCCATGTGGATAATGGCGTCGATCCGTTCTTGCCCGAGCAGGGCTTCGACCAGCTCCCGGTTGCCGACATTTCCGTGCACGAAGCTGGCGCGACGCGCGACCGCAGCACGGTGTCCCGTGCTCAGGTCGTCAAGCACGAAAACACTCAGTCCCCGATCGAGAAGTTGATCTACGATGACGCTGCCGATGTACCCTGCCCCACCCGTGACCAGGACCCGTCGCGTCACGCGGGCGGCTCCATCCCGAACAGTCGACGTAGCGCCTCGAGCAGGCCATACCCGCGGCCTTCTTCGGCCGCCGCCTTCAGGGCGACCGTGGGCTGATGGAGGAACTTGCTCAAGAGCGCCTGGCTGAACTGCTCGACATGAGCGCGGTCTTCGGCCGAGAGGTGTCCGAGCTGGCGCATGGCGCGCTCCAGCTCGGCGGCGCGCAGCGCGTCCATGCGCGTGCGGAACTCTTTGATCGCCGGGACAACACCGAGTCCGCCATACCAGGCCCAGAAATGATCGGCCTCTTCCTCGACGATTCGCTCGGCGGCCGGAACCTCATCGCGACGGCGCGCGGTGGCCTGCGCCGCCACCGTCTGAAGATCGTCGACATCGTACAGGAATACGTTCTCGAGCTGCGCGACCGCTGGATCGACATCGCGTGGAACAGCGAGATCCAGAATGCACAGCGGTCGCCCGCCGCGGCCGGCGATGACGTGCCCCACCCGTTCCCATGTGACGACCGCGTGCGGCGCTGCGGTCGAGCAAAGCGCGATATCGGTCGTCGCAAAATACGCCCACGCGTCTTCGAGCGACACCGCGCGGCCGCCCAGACGTTCCGCGATCGCCCGCGCGCGCTCCTGCGTGCGGTTCGCCACGAGCGTGATCTTCACCCCTTCGTCGCTCAGACACGTCGCCGCGAGCTCCGCCATATCCCCGGCGCCGAGAATCAGCGCGCTGCGACCGGCGAGGTCCCCGAAAATCTTTCCGGCGACCGCCACGCCGGCCGACGCCGCGGAGGCCGTGCCCGTGCCGAGACCGGTTTCGGTGCGCACGCGGGAGCCCACGTGCAGCGCCGTCTGGAAAAGACGATGCAGCACCGGACCCGCTTGCGCGCGCGAAATCTCCCACGCTTCGCGGACCTGCCCCTGGATCTGCGATTCCCCGAGGATCATCGAATCGAGGCCCGCAGACACGCGATAGAGGTGTCGCACCGCTTCGCGATCGCGAACGACATACCCGTATTCGCGCACGCCGCCGGTGGGTGTCGCCGTCAGGCGCTCACCGAGCAGCGACCAGACGGTGTCGAACGCGGGTTCCTCCTCCGTGACGAGATAGAACTCGGTGCGATTACAAGTCGACAGGAGCACACCACCCTGCGCGCCTGCGGCCATCACTCGCGCCAAGGCGCCGGGCACTTCGTGCGCGCCATGCGCAAAGCGCTCGCGCACTTCGAGCGGCGCGGTCCGGTGGTTGACGCCGAGCACTTTGATGCCCACACCGCTGTGGTCGGTCACAGAAACCGTTCGACGCCGGGTTGTGCGAGCTTGAGCGCAACGTACACGAGCAAGACGGCGGAAAATCCCGCGATGCTGGCGAACGCCGCCCGCCGGCCCGCCCAATGCCGCACGACGCGGACCCAGACTGCCCATCCCAGCACGACCCAGGTGAACATCCCCCAGACGATCTGCGCTTTCGCCACGTGCAGACCGCCGGAGAAGCGCGCGCCATAGCCGAGCGCCAACAGCACGCCGAGCGTGAGGGTGGGAAATCCCACGAGCAGCGCGAAACGATTGAGTTGATCGAGGCGCTCAAGTGGCGGGAAGAGCTGGAAAACCTGGCCAAAGCGCCTGGCTTTGAGCTCGCGGAACTGCAGCAGGTAGAGGGCTGCCGCAATGAAGGCCAGCGCCATCAGCGCCACCCCGGATACGCTCAGAGCCACGTGAAGAATGAACCACGCGTTGCGGCTTCCCGCTGCTTCCGCGCTCCCACCCGGCGTGAGCCCGCTCAGTAGCGCGAGGCCGACGAGCGCCGTCGCCAGCGGTCCCGCCAGCAGCGCAACGGCCGATCCGCGCAGCAGTCGCTCACTGGCGAGCTGCAACAGCACCAGACACAACGCCAACATCGAGAGCGCGGGCCCCAATCCGACCGGTGTCAGTTGCGAGATCGCCACGACATGGAGGGCGGCGCCGGCGCAGGGCAGCGCAATGTTCAGCGGACGCGGTGACGGCGGCAATCCCAGGAAGGGCGCCAATGCTAACGCTGTGCCCAATCCATACAGCGCCAGAACAATGAGATGCAGGGTGACAATCACGGCCGGTACGAACCGGACCCGCGATAGCGGCGGGCCCGCTCGCCTATCAGGAGGGCATCTTCTTGATCAGACGTACGGGAAGACCGCGATCGAGCCCGGGATGCATGATCTGAAGCAATAAACCCGTGGCGGAATGCTCGCGGGTGTGGACAACCATGAGGACGGCGCGCGTTTCCTCCGACCCCGATCCGATGAAGCCTGCCGCCGGCTTGTAGATCTCGAAGACGTCACCCAGCGAGACACCCTCGCGGCGTCCTTTATCGATGAAGAAATACTGCTGAGCGCCGGCGATCGGATGCGGATCGCGCGCCTCCACAACTTTCCCGACGAGACCCTTCTCGACCGGTGTCGCGCGCACCTGACCAGGATCGTGGAACGGCTCCAGCGGCAAGGCCAGTTCGCCGTCGTGAATGAGGCCGAATTGCATCACGACACGCGCCAATACTTGCTGCTGTTCCACCGACGTGACGCGCACGATTCCGAGCGGCACGACGACGTCGCCCCACCGTCCGAACTCCACCGTCCGGTCGACGCGCGCGAGCAACAGCGAGTCGCCAACGTGATACGAGGCGTTCTTCGGCGGCCGAATCGCGATTTCCTCGAACGTCGTCGCGCTTGTGCGCTCCGTCAGACGAGGAATGGCCGGCGTCGAAGTGGATCCGAGCACACGCGCCCAGGGCAATCGTTCGCCTTCACTCAGGAAACCGGCGGCGTAGAACTCGCCGGCGCGCACCGGATGGTATGGCTGATGGGTGTACGCCCGCAAGACATCCCGCACCTGCTGGCTCTTGGTGGGGCGACGATCGAAGATCGTTTCGTACGATTCCGCGACGGTGGGGGGCGGCGCTTCGACGACGAATTGCGTCGTGTCGGCGGGAATCGTGTCGACCGGCGCGCGCGCCGTGTCGAGGGGCACGATCGCCGCGATCGTGTCACCGGGCGCCGCGCGCACCGTATCCGCCGCAGCCGAGGTCGTATCCTGCGGCACGGCGGTGACGGTGTCACCACCCTGCGCCACCGTGATGATGTCGGCGAGATTCAGAACCTCACCGGGATAGATCCAGTGCGGATCCTCGATCACGTTGGTGTTGAGCCTGTAGATCTCAGGCCACAACAGCGGATCGTTGAAATACATCTGCGCGATGGACCACAGCGTCTCACCGCGCGCGACGGTGTGGCTGGCGGGAAGCTGTTCCTGGAAGGCGGCGGCCGCCTGCGTCGTGTCCTGCTGGGTGGTGTCCCGATGTTGCGTGGTGTCCTGCGCCGGCAGGACGATCCACGTGAGCGGCAACGCCGCCAGGGCCAGGAATAGCGCGCGGCTAGAACGGCAGATCGTCGTCCTCCTCATCCAACGCCTCCGGGAACGCGTCGAGCGATTCTGGGGCCTTTCCGCCGACTTCGGCGGCCCCCTTCGCAGCTCCGGCCCCCGCTCCTACTGGAGCGGCTCCGCCTCTGGACCCAAGCATTATCAACTCGCGCGCGATGATCTCGGTGACGTAGCGCGTTTGCTTCTCACGGTCTTCCCACGTGCGATATTCGATCCGGCCCTCAACATAGACTTTGTCGCCCTTCTTGAGGTACTTCTCACACACATCGGCCAGACCGGATCCGGTCTTGTTGTTCCAGCAGATAACCCTGTGCCAATCGGTCTTTTCCTGCTTTTCCCCGCCGTTGCCGGTCCACTGCCTGCTGGTTGCCACCGAGAGGGTGGCGACCCGGGAACCGTTATTCGTACTGCGCACCTCGGGATCGGCACCCAAGTTCCCGATAAGAATGGCCTTATTGAGACTGCGGCTCACAACAACCTCCAGCGATAATGCGGGTTGGGGTCCAAGGGTGCCCAACACTATATAAATCGCAAGTCGTTCTGTCAATCAAAGATACGCCACTCGTACCAAAGTTATGCGTTAACGCGAAGCACGATCGCATCCTCGACCGGACGACGATAATAGCTACGCCGGCGGCCGACTTCCTGGAAGCCGAGCGCACCGTACATGGCCCGCGCGCCAGCATTCGACTCACGCACTTCGAGATAAATCTGGGTGACGCCCCGGTTCGTGAGCGCCGCAATGACTTCCTGAACGAGGGTGCGGCCGATCCCGCCCCGGCGCGCGTCCGGCGCCACGGCCACGTTCAGAATTTCTCCTTCGTCGGCAGCGTCGAGGGCCACGACGTACCCGACAACGCGGTCCGTCCTTTCTGCAACGAGAAACAGCGCGTCGGAGGAAAGACAGTCCCGGAAGTCTTGCGTCGACCAGGGATCGGCAAACACGACTTGCTCGATCGCATGGACCGATGGGACGTCGCTGAGTCTAGCGGGACGAATGTGGGAGGGGGCGACCGTAATGGGCCTCCCATTTGGCCTGTGCTTCCGCGGGACGGCCGTAGACCGGCTCGCTCGCCGCGTCGATAGTACGACGTGCCGGCTCTAACTCCGATAGTCTCAACAGCGAAGCCGCGACCGGCGTCACGGTGTCCAGCCCGACGGGCGGCCGCCCGGTCCAGCTGACAACCTCTGCCGCATAGCGCTGCGCGCCGTCGCCGACGGCGAGCAACGGCCGATCGGCTGAAATCTGAGCAAGCTCGCGAATCTCAAAGAGACCCGGGGCGACCACTATCTCCACGCGACCGGGTGGAAACCTGTAAATCGCGGCGAATACCTGCCCCCGCAACGCATCGAAGCAGGCCGCGATTGGGCCGGCGTGCCCGTTCGCCGCGGCATGCGCCGCGCCAAGCAGCGCGGGCACCGCGACAAGCGGCAGCTCGCGCTCTTGCGCCAGTCCTTTGGCAACAGCCCACGCGATGCGCAGACCGGTGAAACTGCCTGGCCCATCGCCGACGACGAGCCCCGAGATTTGCGTGAGCGTGACTCCGGCATCGTCGAGCACCTGCTGGATGAGCGGAACGATCTGCGCGGATTGTTGGCGTGCGCCTCGCATCGACCGTGCACCAACGATGCGATCTGGCGAGCCCACGGCCACGCTCGCGATCTCCGTCGCCGTGTCAATCGCTAGCCACATACTTCCTCGAGCACGCGGCGGGTGGGATCGCTGTCGTACGACAACCGAAGCTGACGGTCGAGCGGCGGCGCCCAATTTCCCGCCCGCTCCGGCCACTCGATCATGATTACCGCACCCTCGCGGACCATGTCGTCGAAACCGAGATCGCGTGCCTCGTCGACGTGACGGAGCCGATAGCAGTCGACGTGATAGACGGGAATCGTGCCGGCATTGTAGTGGTGGACCAATGCGTACGTGGGACTCGTGGCGCGCGAGCGCGCGCCCAGACCGCGGCAGATCGCCTGCACCAGTGTCGTCTTGCCCGTACCCAGCTCACCCGACAACCCGATGACGACGGGAGCGGTGAGCCGGGCGCCGAGCTCCTCACCGAACCGGCTGAGCTCGCTCGCGGAAAGGCGCATCGGCCTTGAGCTCGAGGAGCTGATCGCGCAGCACCGCCGCCAACTCGAAATCCAGCTCCTCGGCGGCCGCCTGCATTTGTTGTTCGAGCAACCGGATGAGCGCGTCGCGCTCGCTCGCGTCGGCGGGCCGCCGGATTGCCCCCGCGGCCGGTTTCGCGATCCGCGCATCGGCAACACGCGTGACGAAACGGATGTCGCCCACCGACTTCACGATCGACCGCGGCGTGATGCCATGCTCGACGTTGTAGGCCAGCTGCGTCACGCGGCGGCGATTCATCTCATTCAGCGCGCGCTCCATCGAGCCGGTCACGCGGTCGGCGTAGAGAATGGCCCTGCCACTCAGATGGCGCGCCGCGCGGCCCACCGTCTGAATCAGCGATCGATCCGATCGGAGGAAGCCCTCCTGATCGGCGTCGAGGACGGCGACGAGCGAAACCTCAGGGAGATCCAATCCTTCGCGCAACAGATTGATGCCCACGAGGACGTCGAATTCGCCCAGCCGCAGGCCGCGAATGATCTCGACGCGCTCGATGGCGTCGATCTCCGAGTGGAGGTAGCGCACGCGCACGCCGTGCTGCTGCAGATAGTCAGTCAGATCTTCCGCCATGCGCTTGGTGAGCGTCGTGACCAGTATCCGCTCATTTTTCTTCTCGCGTAGGCGAATTTCGCTCAGCAGATCGTCGACCTGACCGGCGACGGGACGAATCTCGACGGTCGGATCGACTAGTCCCGTGGGCCGGATGATCTGTTCAACGATGACGCCTCCCGAAAGACGCAATTCGTCTTGCCCCGGTGTGGCCGAGACGAAAACCATGCGCGGGACAAGTCCCATGAACTCGTCGAAACGGAGCGGCCGGTTATCCAGCGCCGACGGCAGCCTGAAACCGTAGTCCACCAGGGTCTGCTTGCGGGAGCGGTCGCCTTCGTACATGGCGCCGAGCTGCGGGAGCGTCTGGTGAGACTCGTCGATGATGCAGAGGTAATCGTCGGGGAAATAGTCCAGCAGGCATGCCGGCCGCTCTCCCGGCAGCCGCTGGCTGAAGTGACGCGAGTAATTCTCGATCCCCGCACACCGCCCCACCTCGAGCAACATGTCGATGTCGAAATGCGTGCGTGACTCGAGTCGCTGCGCCTCCAGGAGCTTGTTCTGCGAGCGCAACTCGGCGAGCCGGTGATGGAGCTCGGTACGGATCGAGGATACGGCCCGCTCGATTGTCGCGCGCTGCGTGACGAAGTGTGTCGCCGGGTAGATCGCGCACCGCTCCAGCTCCACGATGACGTTGCCGGTGAGCGGATCGATCTTCGCGATGCGCTCGATTGCGTCGCCCCAGAACTCAATGCGCACCGCCTGCTCGTCATAGGCGGGGTAGATCTCG
>Ga0209234_1001105_pt1 | contig 10011 bp, 5 predicted proteins | sample GraSoi013_1_20cm_2_FD_185816 | JGI IMG/M metagenome (GOLD analysis project Ga0209234, IMG submission 185816) | Grasslands soil microbial communities from the Angelo Coastal Reserve, California, USA - Sample 08_20_2013_1_20cm (SPAdes) (version 2) | ecosystem: Environmental > Terrestrial > Soil >... | reverse complement strand
GGGTTAGCCCAGCCATATTTGAGCTATGTCCCTGCCCGGCTTCCATCCCGCCACAGAGCGCTGGTTCCAGTCGCGTTTCCGGGAGCCGACCGAGCCGCAGCGGCGTGCTTGGCCCCTGATCCAGGCGGGGCGGAGCGCACTGATCGCTGCGCCGACGGGCTCGGGTAAGACGTTCGCCGCCTTCCTGGCGGCGATCGATTCGCTGTTGCGCCAGGGGCTCGACGGCACGCTCGGCGACGGGACGCAGGTGGTGTACGTCTCGCCGTTGAAGGCGCTCTCGAACGACGTGCAGAAGAACCTGGCAGAGCCGCTGGCCGAAATCCGTCGCACGCTCGAGGGGTTGTGCCTGCCCGACGTGGAAATCCGGACGCTGGTACGCACGGGCGACACGCCTGCGCCAGTGCGTCAGGAGATGGTGCGGCGCCCGCCGCACATCCTCGTCACCACTCCCGAGTCGCTCTACCTCATCCTCACGTCCGAGCGCGCTCGCGAAATGCTGCGCGGCGTCCGGACGGTGATCGTGGACGAGATTCACGCCGTGGCGCGCGACAAGCGGGGCAGCCACCTCGCGCTGACGCTCGAGCGGCTGGACCACCTCGCTGGCCGGCGCCTGCAGCGAATCGGCCTGTCGGCAACGCAGAAGCCGATCGACGAGATCGCCCGCTTCCTCGTCGGAGCCGGCACCCATCCCACTTCCCGCATGCCGCTTCCCGAGATCATCGACTCCGGCCACGCTCGCGCGCTCGATCTCGCGATCGAGATCCCGTCGTCGCCGCTCGAGGCCGTGATGGCGGCCGAGGTGTGGGACGAGATCTACGAGCGGCTGGTGCAGCTGATCTCGGAGCACTGCACGACGCTGGTGTTCGTGAACACCCGGCGGCTGGCGGAGCGGCTCACGCTGCATCTCTCCGAGCGTCTGGGCGCGGACCAGGTCACCTCGCACCACGGCAGCCTCTCGAAGGAAAAGCGGCTCGACGCGGAAACGCGGCTCAAAGAGGGGAAGCTCAAAGCCCTCGTGGCGACCGCGTCGCTCGAGCTGGGGATCGACATCGGCGCGGTGGATCTCGTGTGCCAGATCGGATCGACCCGCTCGATCGCGACGCTGCTGCAGCGGGTGGGCCGCTCGGGCCATCATCTTGCCGCCGTCCCCAAGGGACGAGTGTTCCCCCTGTCGCGCGACGAGCTGATCGAGTGCGCGGCGTTGCTGCGGGCGGCGCGTGAGCGCCAGCTCGACCGGCTGGTCATCCCGGACCACCCGCTGGACATTCTCGCGCAGCAGGTGGTCGCGGCGGTGGCGTGCGAGGAATGGGAGGAAGCCGCCCTGTACGAGCTGGCGCGCGGGGCGTACCCCTACCGCGATCTCTCGCGCAGGGACTTCGACGCGGTGGTGCAGATGCTCGCCGATGGGTTCACGACCCGACGCGGGCGGCGCGGGGCGTACGTGCATTACGACGGCGTGAACCGGCGCCTCAAGGCCCGGCGCGGCGCCCGCCTCGCCGCCCTCACGTCGGGCGGCGCGATCCCGGACATCGGCGACTACCGCGTCATTCTCGAGCCCACCGAGACGTTCGTCGGCACGCTCAACGAGGACTTCGCCATCGAGAGCATGCCGGGCGACATCTTCCAGCTCGGCAACAGCTCCTACTTGATCCAGAAGATCGAATCGGGCCAGGTGCGGGTGGTGGACGCGCAGGGACAGCCCCCCTCAATCCCCTTCTGGGTCGGTGAAGCGCCCGGGCGCACGCCCGAGCTCTCGGTGCAGGTTTCGCGACTGCGCCAGGACATCGCGGGCCGGCTGGGCGATCCGCGGGAGACGATCGCCTGGCTCGGGGCGGAGATTCCGGGGCTGTCCGAGGCCGCGGCGCGGCAGGTCGTCGAGTATCTCGCGGCGTCGCACAAGATCCTCGGCGTCATTCCGACGCAGCAGACGCTGGTGCTGGAGCGCTTCTTCGACGAAGCGGGCGGCATGCAGCTCGTGCTGCACGCGCCGTTCGGGAGCCGGGTGAATCGCGCGTGGGGACTGGCGCTCCGCAAGCGGTTCTGCCGCAGCTTCAACTTCGAGCTGCAGGCGGCCGCCACCGAGGACGCGATCGTGATCTCCCTCGGGCCGCACCACAGCTTTCCGCTCGAGGACGTGTTCCAGTACTTGAAGCCGGCGACTGCCGAGCAGCTGCTGGTGCAGGCGATGCTCGACGCGCCGATGTTCGGCACGCGCTGGCGCTGGAACGCGACACGGGCGCTGGCCGTGCTGCGGGCGCGCGGAGGGAAGAAGGTGCCGACCCCGCTGCAGCGGATGGAAGCGGAGGACCTGGTGGCCGCGGTCTTCCCCGATCAGCTCGCCTGTCCGGAGAACCTCGTGGGCGACCGCGAGATACCGGATCATCCGCTGGTGCAACAGACCATCCAGGACTGCCTGCTCGAAGCGATGGACTTCCCGGGCCTGAAGCGGGTGCTCGAGGAAATGGAAGCGGGCCGCTGCCAGCTGGTGGCGCGCGACACGACCGAGCCGTCGCCCTTGTCGCACGAGGTGATCAACGCCAAGCCCTACGCGTTCCTGGACGACGCGCCGCTCGAGGAGCGCCGCACCCAGGCGGTGATCACGCGTCGCGGCCTCGACGTGAAGACGGCGGAGGAGCTGGGCAGGCTCGATCAGGCGGCGATCGACCGGGTGAGGGACGAAGCGTGGCCCGACGCCCGCTCCGCCGACGAGCTGCACGATGCGTTGCTGGTCACCGGGGCCCTGACGAGTGCGGAATGCGGAGTGCGGAATGCAGAATGGCAGGGTTGGTTCGACCAGCTGGCGCAGGCCGGGCGCGCGACGACGCTGCTGCACGAGCCCCGGCTGTGGGTCGCCACGGAGCGCGTGCCCCTCGTCGCAGCCGTTTTCCCGGGCGTCCGCTGCGAGCCGGCCGTCGTCCCCCCCGAGCGCGACCGCGCCAAGACGTGGAGCCGCGAGGACGCCCTGCGGGAGCTGGTGCGCGGCCGGCTCGAGGTGGTCGGTCCGATCACCGCCGCAGGCATCGCCGCGGCGCTCGGCGTGCCGCAGGGCGACGTGGACTTCGCGCTCGGCGCGCTCGAGCACGAGGGGTTCGTGCTGCGCGGCCGGTTCACGCCCGGCGTCGCGCAGCTTGAGTGGTGCGAGCGGCGGCTGCTGGCGCGCATCCATCGGTACACGCTCGACCGGCTGCGCCAGGAGATCGAGCCCGTCACCGCCGCGGATTTCATGCGGTTCCTGCTCCGCTGGCAGCGGCTCACGCCCGACACGCGCGCCGAGGGCCCGGAAGGGCTCGCCGCCGTGCTCGAGCTGCTCGACGGGTACGAGGTGCCGGCGGGGGCGTGGGAGACGGACGTGCTGCCCGCCCGGCTGGGCCAGTATGACCCCCTGTGGCTCGACGGGCTGTGTCTGTCCGGGGAGATCGCGTGGGGACGGCTGTCGCCTGCCGCGCCGTCGAACGGGGGGGGCCACAAGTCGGGGCCGATACGGACGACGCCCGTGGCGCTGTTCCGCCGGGAGCGGGGAGCGGTCTGGCGGTCACTGACGGTGCAGCCCGATGCCACCGGTCTCCCGCTCTCACACTCGGCCCGCGCCATCGCCGAGGCGCTGGACGGGCGCGGCGCCTCGTTTTTCGGCGATCTCGTGAATGCGACCGGGCTGTTGCGGACCGAGGTCGAGAAAGGGCTGGGCGAGCTGGTGGCCTGGGGACTCGTGACGGCCGACAGTTTCGCAGGCCTGCGCGCTCTGCTCGTGCCCTCCGACCGGCGCCGCCCGATCGGGGGCTTTCGGCGCCGGGGAAAGGTGGCGCCATTCGGCGTCGAGACGGCGGGGCGGTGGTCGCGGGTGCTGAGCCCCGCACCGCTCCCCGAGGAGCAGGTCGCCGAAGCCACGGCATGGCAGCTGTTGCGGCGCTACGGTGTCGTGTTCCGCCGGTTGGCGACGCGCGAGACCCTGCTCGCCCCATGGCGCGACATCCTGCGCGCGTATCGCCGGCTCGAGGCGCGCGGCGAGATCCGTGGCGGCCGCTTCGTGGGCGGGTTCTCGGGCGAACAATACGCCCTGCCCGAGGCCGTGGGCCTGTTGCGCAACGTGCGGCGCGACGAGCCGACGGGCGAGCTGGTGGTGGTGAGCGGGGCCGATCCCTTGAACCTCGCGGGGATCATCACCCCGGGAGACGTCGTGGCCGGGCTCGCGACCAACCGTGTCCTGTACCGGGATGGGATCCCCGTCGCGATCAAGGAAGGAGCGGGGGGCGGCGAGCGGTACCTGCTGGACGCGACACCGGACGAGCGCGAACGACTCAAGTCCGCCCTGGTGCGCGGCCGCGTCGCGCCGCTGGTGCGGGCCTATCTGGGCAAGCGCAGTCTGCAGACCCGCTAGTTCCCCCGTGTAACAGCCGGCGGCATGCGGGTTGCCCGGGGCTCGTCGCCATGGGCATCCCGCGCCACGACGCACTCGCCAACCGTGAGGCCGCACGGCTTCGCTGGGAATGGACTCTCGGCACCAGGGGCGCGGGCTCGGTGGTAACGTGCATCCCGGGACTGTTCGCCGGCGGCTGGATCTGGGACGACACATGGACGCGGTTGCGCTCGGAGGGACTCAGCGCGCTGCGCCTGCGCGATCCGTTGGCGGCGCTCGACGCGGTGCGCGAGCCCGTCGTCGACTCGCGGCGCGCGCTCGAGGCCCTGCTCGACGGGCTCGGCGTGACCGGCGCCATCGTGTGCGGCAACTCGCTCGGCGCCCTGCTCGCGCTCGATCTCGCCCGGCTGCGGCCGCGGGACGTGCGCGCCGTGGTGGTGAGCGGCGCGCCCGGACTGGAAGACGGCGTGAACCTGGGCATCGGCACGCCGCGCACGGCGACACGCGAGTTCGTGAGCCGGCTCGTCGACGTGCTGTTCTACGACCGCTCCGGCGTGACGGAGGACATGATCGAGCGCACGCGGGCCGTGCTGGCGGACAAGGGCCGCCTGTTCAACGTCGTGCGGGCGCTGCGCGCGGCACGGCGCTATCCGGCGCGCGACGCGCTCGCGGCGATCGAGTGTCCCGTGCTGATGATCTGGGGCGAAAACGACGTCGTGACGCCGCCGGCCGCGTGGGAGCGGTGCGCGGCGGGCATGGCACGCGGCGAGTTCCGCGCCATCTCGGGCTGCGGTCACGTGCCGATGCTCGAGCGGCCCGACGAGTACAACAGGGTCCTGCTGAGCTTCGTGCGCCGCGTGTTGCGGAGCGGCTAGGGCCGGGTCAGATCGACCGTGACGAGCGGCAGGTCCCAGTGCGCCGCGAGGATCTCGAAGCGCCGCTGCTCTTCGCGCCGGAACGTCTCCTGATCGGGGAACAGGCGCTTGAGCTCGGCCTCGGGGAACGGCTCGTGCGGCGCCGCCGCGTTCTTCCACACGATCGTGACGCGATAGTCCCAGCGGCCGTCTTCGGTGCCGTGAAAGCGCGGCGCCTCCGCGCTGACCTGCTGCGCGTGGCCGAGCTCGATCTGGCGCTTCAGCACCGGGAAATGGTTCTTCTTGAAGAGCCGGATGAACTCGTCGGCGAAGCCCCAGCGGACCTTGTAGTAGTACTCCACGACGAACGGCTCGCTCGATCCTGCGGGCGGGGCCTGCGCGGCGCCCGCGACGGGCGCGGCCAAGCACACCGCCATTACCCACCAACGCGTCATGTCTCCCTCCCCGTCAACAGTCGCCGCCACGCGTGCCCCGCCAGGCGCCGCACGAGGCCGGTGCGCTGAGACCGCGCGAACGACTTGAGATGCACGTCCTGGAGCACGCGGTCGAACCCCGCGAGGCGGTCCGCGCGGTTCCGGGTCCACGCGAGCCAGCCGAACAGCCGCACGCCCCAGTACAATGTGTATCTCGCCGCGACGCCCACGCCCAGCACACCCATCGCCTCGAAAAAGATGCGGTCCACGGTGACTCGCGGCCGGTCCTGCTTCCAGTACAGCCAGTCGTGAATGACGGCGGCGTTGCCGTAGCGGCCCCACTTCGGCAGCACGATCCACAGCGGCCGCGGCACCGTCGCAAAATCGGTCTGAAACCCGATCGCCACGTCGACGCGATCGCTGCTGCCCTCGGCCCCCACCTCGTAGCCGAAGTCCCGCATGATCACCCAGGTCCTGCCGTCGGCCAAGGGGGAGACGAGCAGGAGATCGGTGAACCGGCTCACGCCGTCGGGTGCTTCAGCTTGTCCAGATAGAGTTTGCGGACCTTCGCCACCTTGGGCGCGATCACCGCGCGGCAGTAACCCTGGTTCGGGTTACGACGGTAGTAGTCGCGGTGGTACTCCTCGGCCGGGTAGAAGGTCTCGAGCGGCTTGAGCTCGGTCACGATCGGGTCGTCCCAGACGTGCTCCGCCGCGAGCTCCTTGATGACCTTCTCCGTCCCCGCCTTCTGCTCCGGCGAGTGGTAGAAGACGGCGGAGCGGTACTGTGTACCGACGTCCTCGCCCTGGCGATTGAGTGTGGTCGGGTCGTGGATCGTGAAGAAGACGTGCAGCAGGTCGTTGAACGACACCACCGTGGGGTCGAAGGTGATCTGGACGACCTCGGCGTGCCCCGTGGTCCCGGTGCACACGTCCTCGTACGACGGGTTAGCGACCCGGCCGCCGGCGTAACCAGACTGGACCTTCTCGACCCCCTTCAAGTCCTGGAAGGCGGCTTCGAGGCACCAGAAGCAGCCGCCGGCGAGGGTGGTGACTTCCGATTTGCTCATGGTCGTAAATTAACCCCAATCCTTGGACTCGGGCGCGACGCGACGAAACGTCTTCAAAAAGGAATATGGAGAGTGCGGAGTGCGGAGTGTGGAATGCGGAGTAGAAGGGTCGTCTGTCGATTCAGCACTCCACACTCCGCATTCCGCACTCAGTCGCAGCCCCGCCGCTTCTTCCGCGATCACGTTCACCGTCCCATCGTCCTTGGCGAGCTTGCCCCGCACCCACAAGAGCGGCTCGCCGCGGATGGCCGTGCGATAGCGCTCGTACACGTCGGGCCGCACGATCACGTTCACCATCCCCGCCTCGTCCTCGAGCAGCACGAAGATGAACCCCTTGGCCGTCTCGGGCCGCTGGCGCGCCACCACCAGCCCCGCGACTTCGACCGTCGTCGCGTGCTCGCGGCGGGAGAGCGCGTCGCTCTGCACCACAGCCGGCGGCAGCGCCTCCCTGAGCAGCGACAGCGGATGGCCGCTCGGCGCGAACCCGAGGACCGTGTATTCGGCGAGCAACCGCTCGTCCGCCGCGAGGCCGCCGAACCGGAGCGCCTCGTGGGGATGGTTGAGCGCCAGCTCGAGCTGCCGGCGCCGGCGGGCGTCCGAACCGTGCGCCGCCTCGGGCGGCAGCCACAGTCCCACTTGCCACAACAGCTCCCGCCGGGTGAGCCCGAAGCCGTCGCAGCCGCCCACCCATACGAGATGCTCGATCGCGGTGCGCTTGAGCTGGGGCGGCGCGCGCCGCGCGAAGTCGCCTATGCTCGCATATGGGCCGCACCGCTTCCGCTCGAGTACGACTGCGGTAGCCGTCTCCTCGCTCCAGTCGCGCACGAACCCAAGCCCGACTCGCACGGTTCCCGGATCTCGGATCCCGGGTCCCGGGTCCCGGTTTATCGTGCACCAGACGTCGCTCAGGTTGACATCCGGCAGCCGGATCTCCACCCCGTTGCGCTTGGCATCGCGCCCCAGCGCGTCGAGCGAGTAGAACCCCATCGGCTGATTGTTGAAGAGGGCGCAATAATACTCGGCCGGGTGATAATGCCTGAGCCACGCCGACTGGTAGGCGAGCAGCCCGAACGCGGCGGCGTGTGACTTGGGGAAGCCGAACTCGGAGAACGCGATCACCTGCGTGAACACGCGCTGGGCCGTCGCCTCGGAGACGCCGCGCGCAGCCGCGCCGTCCTTGAACTCCTCCCAGAACCCGGTCATCAGCTCGCGGCTGCGCCGCCGGCTCATGGCGCGCCGCAGCGCTTCCGCCTGGCCGGCGGTGAACCCCGCGAGCGCCTGGCACACCTGCAGCACCTGGTCCTGATAGAGGATCACGCCGAGCGTTTCGGCGAGTGCCTCCTTGAGGAGGGGATGCTCGAGCGGCGGCTCGTACGCGCGGCCCGCGGCACGGGCGCGGCGCTCGTCCTCGCGGCGTCGCACGTACGGGTTCACCGCGCCCCCCACGATCGGGCCGGGCCGCACGATTGCCACTTCTACCGCGAGGTCTTCGAGATTGCGTGGCCGGGTGCGGCGCAGCATCTGGATCTGCGCCCGGCTCTCGATCTGGAACAGCCCCACCGTGTCGCCGCGGCAGATGCGGTCGTAGACCGCCCCGTCGTCGAAATCGATGCGCGACAAATCGGGCGGCGTGCCCTCGCGCGCGGCGACCAGCTCGACGCACTCCTCGACGAGCGACAGCATGCCGAGCGCCAGGAAGTCGATCTTGATGAAGCGCGCGTCGTCGCAGGAATCCTTGTCCCACTGACACACCACACGGTCTTCCATGGCGGCCCGCTCGAGCGGCACGATCTCCACCAGCGGCCGGCTCGAGATGATCATGCCGCCCACGTGCTGCGACACGTGGCGCGGGAGCCCAGCGATCTCCTCCGCCAGCTCGCATAGCTCTTTCCAGAGCGGTGCGGTCACCCGTCCCGCGAACCCGGGAAGCTGTGCAAGCTCGTCCGCCAGACCGCCCGACCGCCGGTCCGCCAGCTTCGCCACTTGCTCGATCTCTCCCGGGGGCAGGTCCAGCGCCTTGCCGATCTCGCGCACTGTCGAGCGCAGCCGGTAGGTGGGGAACGAGCACACCAGCCCCACGTGCTCGTCGCCATACCGGTTGTAGACGCGGCGGATCAGCTCCTCACGGATCTCGCGCGGGAAGTCCAGGTCGATGTCCGGCACCGAGGCGAGGGTTTCGTTCAAGAACCGTCCCAGGAACAGCCCGTTCGCGATCGGATCGATGTGCGACAGGCCGAGCAGGTAGCACACGATCGACGACACCGAGGAGCCACGCCCGCGGCCCGGGAGCAGGTTGCCGTGGGCCCGCCGGCCGCCGCGGCGCACGTCCGCCGCCACCTCGCGGGCCAGATCGAACAGGTCGTGATAGACCAGGAAGAACCCGCTGAGTCGATGGTGTTCGATGAGTGTCAGCTCTTGTTCGAGCCGCCGCAGGGCATTTTCCCGGTGGTTTGAGCCCGGAGCATAGAGCTCTTCGAGCTTCGCCCGGCACAGCTCGGCCAGGGCACGCGGGGCGGGGGCGCGATCCGCCCCCCGAAAATCGGGGAATGTGTAGCCCAGGTCGCGCGTCAGATCGAACGCGCGGCAGCGCTGGGCGAGCACCAGCGTATTGGCGACAGCATCGGGACAGTCACGGAACAGCTCTTCGACCGCTCCTGGTGGGCGCAGGAAGAACTCGCTGTTGGCGTGGCGCACGCCGTGCGAGCCGTCGAGCGTGGTGCGGTATCTGATCGCCACCAGCACGTCGTGCAGCCGGTGCCGCTCGCGCTTGTGGTAGTGCACGTTGCCCGACGCCACGACGCCAAGTTGCAAGGAGTCGGCGAGGTCCTTCAATGCGCATGTGAGGGCGCGATCCCCCCGAACGTAGTTACGCTGCAGTTCGACGAAGAATTGTTCCGGGCCGAACACCGCACGGCACCGCTCGGCGAAGCGGCGGGCCGCGGCCGGGCCGTCGCGTCGTAACACGGCGGGCAGCAGTCCATTGCGGCACCCCGACAGCACGATGAGCCCCGTGTGCCGCGCTTCGAGCGAGGCGAAGTCGAGCCGCGGATCGCGCCGGTCTTCCCTCCCCAAATGCGCTTCCGTGATCAACCGGCACAGGTTCGCATACCCGTCAGGCGTCTCGACGAGCAGCGTCACGTGAGAACCGTCGAGCAGGGTCAGCTCCGCGCCGGTGATGGCCTGCAGGCCGAGCTTCTGGGATGCGTGCGCGAACGCCATCGAGCCGTACAGCCCGTTGTGGTCGGTGAGGGCGAGCGCGGGGTAGCCGAGCTGCGACGCGGTGAGCGCCAGCTGCTCGGG
>Ga0209234_1001100_pt1 | contig 10041 bp, 8 predicted proteins | sample GraSoi013_1_20cm_2_FD_185816 | JGI IMG/M metagenome (GOLD analysis project Ga0209234, IMG submission 185816) | Grasslands soil microbial communities from the Angelo Coastal Reserve, California, USA - Sample 08_20_2013_1_20cm (SPAdes) (version 2) | ecosystem: Environmental > Terrestrial > Soil >... | reverse complement strand
GCTCGAGCTCGCCGTGGCGCGGGGCGCGCCCCGCGCGGTGATCGTCGGGCCGGACGAGCGCAAAGCCAAAGTAGCCGTGGTGCGGGATCTCACGAGCGGCAGGCAGCGCAAGGTGGCGTTGACCAAGGTTCGTAAAGGTGTCTTCAAGTGATGGCCCAGGCCAAAAAGATCACTCCGCGTGCGCAGGACTTCAGCGAGTGGTACAACGACGTGATCATGCAGGCGGAGCTGGCGGACTACTCGCCGGTGCGCGGCTGCATGGTGATCCGACCTCACGGCTACCGCATCTGGGAGCTGATGCAGCGCGCGCTCGACGACATGTTCAAGGCGACGGGCCATCAGAATGCCTACTTCCCGCTGTTCATCCCGATGAGTTTCCTCGCCAAGGAAGCCGAGCACGTCGAGGGGTTCGCCAAGGAAGTGGCGCTGGTGACGCACACCCGGCTCAAGGCGACGGGCAAGGCCGGCGCCCAGGCGCTGATGCCCGACCCCGAGTCCGCGCTCGAGGAGCCCCTGGTCGTGCGGCCGACGTCCGAGACGATCATCTACGCGATGTTCGCGAAGTGGATCCAGAGCTACCGCGATCTGCCGCTGCTCTTGAACCAGTGGTGCAACATCGTGCGCTGGGAGTTTCGGACCCGGCTGTTCCTCCGCACCACCGAGTTTCTGTGGCAGGAGGGTCATACCGCGCACGCCACGGAAGCGGAGGCCGAGGCCGAGGCACGACAGATGCTCGGCGTGTACCGCACGTTCCAGGAGCAATGGATGGCGATGCCGGTGATCACCGGCTTGAAGACGGAGAGCGAGAAGTTCGCGGGCGCGCTGCGCACGTACGCGCTGGAGGGACTGATGCAGGACGACAAGGCGCTCCAGGCGGGCACGTCGCACAACCTCGGCCAGAACTTCGCCAAGGCGTTCAACGTGCAGTACCAGACCGCGGCGGGCGGACTGGAACACGTATGGAATACGTCCTGGGGCGTCTCGACGCGCATGATCGGCGGCCTGGTGATGACGCATTCGGACGACAACGGCCTGGTGTGTCCGCCCAAGCTGGCGCCGGTGCAGGTGGTGATCGTTCCCATCTGGAAGTCCGAAGAGGAGAAGAGTCAGGTGCTGGCGATTGCAGAGAGAGTGAAAGACGAGCTCGCGCAGGCCGGAGTCCGCGTGGAGCTCGATGCCCGGGATAGCCTCAAGCCCGGCGCGAAGTACTTCGAGTGGGAGGCCAAAGGCGTGCCGCTGCGGCTCGAGATCGGGCCGCGCGACGTGGCGGCGGGGCAGGTGATGACGGCGCGCCGCACCGGCGGCAAGGCGCCCGTGAAGCTCGCGGGCGTTTCCGCCACGGTGTCCGGCGCGCTGGACGAGATCCAAGCCGGCCTGTTCCAGGCCGCGAAACAGCGGCGTGAGGCTCACTCGATCCGCGGCGTCACGAAACAGCAGTTCATCGAGTTCATGAAGAGCGGCGGCGGGTTCGCGTACGGCGGCTTTTGCGGCTCGGCGGCGTGCGAGGCCGAGATCAAACAGCAAACGGCCGCCACGGTACGCGTCCTTCCGGACCCGGAGTTCCGCTCGCCCGACGCGCCGCAGACGTGCATGTGGTGTGGCAAGCCCAGCGTCGCGGAGGCGGTGTGGGCGCAGGCGTACTAGGGTTCGACCCCGCGCTGCTCCGCTCCATCGCGGAGCGCGTGGGGACGCCGGCGTACGTCTACAGCGCCAACCTGATCCGCGCCCAGTATCACGCGCTGCACGACGCGCTCAAGGACGTGCCGCACCGCATTTGCTACTCGGTGAAGGCGAACGGCAATCTCGGCGTCCTGAAGGTCCTGCGCGCGCTGGGCGCCGGCGCCGACATCGTGTCCGTCGGAGAGCTGCGGCGCGCGCTCGCCGCCGGGTTCGAGGCCGGCGCGATCGTGTTCTCGGGAGTGGGCAAGACCGCGCCCGAGCTCGAAGAGGCGATCCGCGCCGGCGTCGGCTACCTGAACATCGAATCGTCGGCGGAGCTCGAGGCGGCCATCGCCGTGGCGCACCGCGCCAAGCGGCGCGCCACCCTGGGGATCCGGGTGAACCCCGATGTAGCGACCGAGACGCACCCGTACACTAAGACCGGGGAGAAGACGGCCAAATTCGGCGTCCCGTACGACGAAGTGATGACCGTGGCGCAGCGCATCGCGGCGGAGCCCCTCTTCACGCTGCGCGGCCTCGCGATGCACCTGGGCTCCCAGATCACCGACGTGGAGCCGTACCATCGCGGCACGGTGAAGCTGCTCGAGCTGGTGACGGCGCTGCGCGCGTCGGGCATCGGCACGATCGACGCGCTCGACGTCGGGGGTGGCCTGGGGGTCCGTTACCACAACGAGAAGGCGCCCAGCCCCAAAGCGTTCGCCGACGCCGTCGCCCCTTCGATCAAGCAGGCGGGCCTCGGCCTGCTGTGCGAGCCGGGCCGGTATCTCGTGGCGAACGCCGGCGTGCTGCTCACCCGCGTGCTGTACCGCAAACACGCGGGCGGGAAAGAGTTCGTCGTGGTGGACGCCGGCATGACGGACTTCGTGCGGCCCAGCCATTACAACGCCCACCACGAGCTCATCCCGCTCGACGATGGCAGCCGGCCCGAGGAGCTCGTCAACGTCGTGGGTCCAATCTGCGAGTCGGGAGACTTCCTGGCGCTCGACCGGAAGCTGCCCGCTGTGGCGGCGGGGGAGATCCTCGCGGTGCTCGGCACCGGAGCGTACGGCTTCGTCATGAGCTCGACGTACAACCAGCGGCCCAGACCCCCGGAGGTGCTGGTGGAGGGCGACCGCTACTACGTGGCGCGCCAGCGCGAGACCCTGGAAGACCTGCTGCGCGGTGAAGTGCTCGAGCCGACGACGTGGTACCACGGGGGCGCCACGGGAGGACAACGGGCGGGATGAACCGCATCTTGATCCTCGACTACGGCTCGCAATTCACCCAGCTGATCGCGCGCCGGGTGCGGGAGGCGCACGTGTACTGCGAGATCCACCCGGCCGCTCGCGGAATGGACGTCGCCTTCGTCCGGCAGTTCGATCCCAAGGGCATCATCTTTTCGGGCGGGCCCAATTCGGTGTTCGATCCCGGCGCCCCGACCGCCGACCGCAAGCTGCTCGACCTCGGCGTGCCGGTCCTGGGGATCTGCTACGGAATGCAGCTCGTGGCCCACCTGGCGGGCGGCGAGGTGAAGCCGTCGCGCCAGCGGGAGTACGGTCGCGCCGAGGTGACCGTGCGCGAGGCGGCGGGGCTGTTCGCGGGCTTCGAGCCGGAGGCCTGCATCACGGTGTGGGCGAGTCACGGCGACCGGATCGAGCAGCCCCCGCCCGAGTTTCGGATCACGGCTTCGAGCGCCAATGCACCCGTGGCCGGGTTCCAGCACGAGGCGAAGCCGATCTTCGGCATCCTGTTCCATCCCGAGGTCGCGCATACCCCGCGCGGGCGCGAGATCCTCCACAACTTCCTGTTCCATATCTGTGGCTGTACGCCCGACTGGACGCCCGGGCACTTCATCGACCAGGAAGTGCAGCGGATCGCGACGCTCGTCGGGCCCGAGCGCCGGGCGATCTGCGGGCTGTCCGGAGGGGTCGACTCGGCCGTTGCGGCGAGCCTCGTCCACCGCGCGATCGGCGACCGCCTCGCCTGCATCTTCGTCGATCACGGGCTGTTGCGGCAGGGTGAGCGCGAGCAGGTGGAGCACACCTTTCGGGCGCACCTGGGCATGGATCTCCAGGTCGTGGACGCGGCCGCGCGATTCCTCGAGGCCCTGGAGGGTGTGACCGACCCCGAAGAGAAGCGGCGGCGGGTCGGCCACACCTTCATCGACGTGTTCCAGGACGCGGCGCAGCACGTGTCCGGCGACGTCGGGTTCCTGGTCCAGGGCACGCTGTATCCCGACGTGATCGAGTCCGCGTCGCCGCAGGGAGGGCCGTCGGTCACGATCAAGACGCATCACAACGTCGGAGGGCTGCGGCCCAATCTGCCCTGGAAGCTGATCGAGCCGTTGCGCGAGCTGTTCAAGGACGAGGTGCGTCAGGTCGGCCGCGAGCTGGGTCTGGCGGACGAGATCGTGGGGCGACATCCCTTTCCCGGCCCGGGGCTCGCGATCCGCGTGCTCGGCCCCGTGACGCCGGAGCGGCTCGAGCTGCTCCGCCGGGTGGATGCGATCTACATCGAGGAGATTCGGGCGGCCGGCCTGTACGACCAGATCTGGCAGGCCTTCGCGGTCCTGTTGCCGGTCAAGTCGGTCGGGGTGATGGGAGACTTCCGGACCTACGATCACGTCGTGGCGCTGCGGGCGGTGACGAGCCGGGATGGGATGACGGCGGATTGGTACGTCTTCCCGACGGATGTACTCGGGAAAATCAGTAATCGGATCATTAACGATGTACCGGGAGTGAATCGGGTGGTTTACGATGTCAGTTCCAAACCCCCTGCGACCATCGAATGGGAGTGAGACGTTCCACGTCGCACGTTGCACGTTGCATGTGAATCTGGCCTGCAAGAAAACGCTCCCCCCGCGCAAAAGATGGTGATGATCCCCGCGTTGGTCCCAACGAAACTTCCCAGGTGGGAGACTTCCGCCAGCTCCGGGCATGGCAAGAGGCCATCCATTTCGTGGTCTTGTCTCGCCCCGCGATCCGTCGCTTGCCGCCCGACGAGCGGTTTTCTCTCGCCGCACAGTGGCGGCGAGCCGCCTACAGTGTTGCGCTAAACCTTGCGGAAGGTGCGGCTCGTCCCCATCGCGGCAACTTCCGACGTCATGTGGACATCGCACGGGGCTCGTTAGACGAACTCGAGTCGATTCTCGAGCTCGCGAAGGCGCTCGCTTATTTGTCGGAAGACGAATTGCGGGCTCTACGGGAAAGCCGGGCGAACTGCGCGCGGATGGTGGCTGGCCTCCTGCGTCGACTCCGCGAGGACTGACGTGGAACGTGCAAGGTGGAACGTGCAACGTGAAACGTGCAACGCCTCTAGATGTTCTTATCCTCCAGCAGCTTGAGGAACTCCTGCGGCGTGCCGATGTGCGCCAGCTTCTCCGGCACATCCGCCTCCTTCGCAAACTGCGCGATCTTGCCGAGCACCGGGAGATATTGGTTCGAGACTTCGAGCGGGGGGGCGACGATCAGGAAGAAGTAGTGCACCGGTTTGCCGTCGATCGCGTTGAAGTCGACGCCGGCTAGCTTGCGGCCGAACGCGACTCGCAGCCGGTTGACGGCGAGCGCGCGGCAGTGGGGAATGGCGATGTTGTGCCCGATCCCGGTGGAGCCCAGCGTCTCGCGCCGCTTCAGCATCTTCACGAGCGTCTGCTCGGCCTTCTCATCGAGGTTCAGGAGGCCGACCAGCTCCTTCAGGACATCGTCTTTGGTGGTGCTTTGCAGCTGCAGATTGATCGCGTCTTCAGCAAAAAACTCGCGCAAGCGCACGTGCGGTCTCCAGTGCGTGAACGGCGGCGAAACGTAATGAGTGGTTGCTCCTCGCGCAACGCGTCATTACGTTGTGTGCCATGGACTTCCCGTATCGCACGGGCCACGACTTCCCGCTCTTCCTCGCCCCGATGTCCGGGGTGTCGGAATCGCCGTTCCGGCTGCTGTGCCGCCGCTTCGGCGCCGACGTCGTCGTGTCGGAGTTCATTTCCGCCGTCGGCGTGGCGCGCGGCTTGGAGCATCTGCTCGAGGACATGCGGTTCGAGGAGGCGGAGCGGCCCATCGGCATCCAGTTGTATGGCGCGGACGCCACGATCATGGCCCGCGCGGCCGAGATGGTGACGGCCGTCGCGAAGCCCGACTTCATCGACATCAACTTCGGTTGCCCGGTCAAGAAGGTCGTCAAGAACAATGGCGGGTCGGGCTGCCTCAAGGACCCCGGTCTGGTGCAGCGCATCATCACCGCGGTGCGGAGTGCAACGCACCTGCCGGTCACCGTCAAGATCCGCAGCGGCTGGGACGAGGCCCAGCGCGACCCGGTCGCCATCGCGCTGCGCTGTCGTGAGGCGGGCGCCCAGGCCCTCACCCTGCACGCGCGTACCCGCACGCAGATGTTCTCGGGGAAGGCGAACTGGGACGAGATTGCCCGCGTGGTCGAGGCGCTCGACATCCCGGTGATCGGTAACGGCGACGTCGCTACGGCGGCGGACGTGATCGCCATGCGGCGTCACACGAACTGCGCCGGCGTCATGATCGCCCGTGGCGCGTTCGGCAACCCGTGGCTGTTCGCTCAGGCGCGGGACCTGGTGGCCGGCCGGCCGCCGCGCCCGGCGCCCGCGGCCGCGGAGCGATTCGCCGTGGCCCTGGAACACGCGCGCCTGGCGCTCCAGCTCCAGGGTGACACCCGCAAGACGGCGCTCGAATTCCGCAAACACTTCGGCTGGTACACGAAGGGCGTGCCCGGCGCCGGGAGCTTGCGCGAGCGGCTGTTCCAGATCGAGTCGATGCGGGAGGCGGAAGCGATTTTCGCGGCCTACCTGGCCGGGAGCGCGGTGGGGCAGGCGGCGTGAAGCTCGACGATCTGTCCCGCTTCATCGAGCGTCTGCCGTTCGCCACCATCGATCACCTCCGGCCCCTGACGCAGGGGCACGAAGAGGTGATCCTGTGCCAGGGGAAGACGCCCGAGCAGGTTGTGGGCATCGCCGAGCGGCTTGCCGCCGCGTCGGGCAGCTTCCTCGCCACCCGCGCCGAGCCGGTGCATCGTGCCGGGCTGGCGGCCCGGTTTCCCAAGGCCGAAGTGGGCGAGCTGGGCCGCACGGTGTACCTGCCGCCCGAGCCCGAGCCCGAGCCGACGGGGCGGGGCACGGTGCTGATCGTCACGGCCGGCACCAGCGATCTGCCGGTCGCCGAGGAAGCCGCCGTCACCGCGCGGGCGCTGCGCAATCGCGTCGCGCGGTTGACCGACGTCGGCGTGGCGGGAATCCACCGCATCCTCACGCAGACCGAGCTGCTGCGCAGCGCCGCCGTGATCATCGTGGTGGCCGGCATGGAAGGCGCGCTGCCGAGCGTGGTGGGCGGACTGGTGCCGGTCCCGGTGATCGCCGTTCCCACCAGCGTGGGGTACGGGGCCTCGTTCGGCGGCATCGCCGCGCTGCTCGGCATGCTCAATTCCTGCGCGTCAGGCGTCACCGTGGTCAACATCGACAACGGGTTCGGCGCCGCCGCCGCCGCCAGCCGCATCAATCACTCATGAAGCTGCCCCCCGCGGGGGTCTGGGTCGGGCGCGGCCTCGCGGCGCTCGGCCTCGTCGCCGTCGTGCGTGCCGTCCTGGCGGCCAACCTGTGGGCGCTGGTGGCCGCGCTGGGCGGCTTCTTGGCCGCCACCGGGCTGGCGCTCGCGCCGCTCGTCCGCGCGTGGCTCTCCGAGGAACCGCTCACCGTTCCGTCCGACTTCGCGCACACGCTCGACTTGCTGCGTCGGGCGCACGGTGGCGTCGCGGGATGGGCCGTGGGACTTCCTGCCGGCGACCTCGAAGTCGCCGGGGCCGAGCTCGACCGCACGGTCCGAGAGCGCGGTGCCGCGCTGGTGCAGTTGGCGTCGGCCGACGGACGGGCCCACGTGGCGCGCGAGCCGGCCGGAAGCTATGTGGCCGTGGGCGATTTCCCCTTCGGCGCGGGGCTGCTGCTGCCCCAGGCGACCGCCGCGCCCCAGGTCACCGCGGCGGTCGCGGAGGAACTGCGCCGGCTCGTCGCGAGCATGCGGGTCGCCCAACTGCACGAGCCGGGGGAGCAGCCGGGGCAGCTCATGTCGAAGCAGCTCGCGGCCCTGGCGGGAGGAGCGCTCACGCTCGAAGGGATCGCCAAGGCGGGGGTCGAGCTGGCGCACCAGGTGGCGCAGCGTGGCGCGGCGATCGTGCTGCCAGCCGGGGGCGCCGCCTCCGGGGGCCGTGTGGTGGCGCTGTCGGGCGGGACCGACGGGCGGCTCGACAAGGTGGCAGTGCCGCCCGACGCACCGGTGATGCGGGCCATTCAATCCGGTATCCCGGTCGCCGCCCAGGGCCCCGATGACGTTTTCGGCGCCGCCATTCCCGACCGGCGCCGCGCCGAGCGCGCCGGCACCGCCTATCCGTTGCGCGACGGGCACTTTGTGATCGGCGCGCTGGTCGTCACCGGGCCGCCCATCCCGGCTGCCACGCCCGCGGCCGATCTGCTGCAGCGTCTGATCGCCGACCTGGGCTCGCGGCTCGCGGCCGCGCGCGCGGTGCACGAAGCCGAGCAGCGGGCGGTGCGCGATCCACTCACCGGGCTCGCCAACCGGCGCGCCTTCGACCACAAGTCCGCGGTCGCGGCCGGGAAGCCGCCGCCGTTCGTGACGCTCGTGTTCGTGGACATCGATCACTTCAAGCGCTTGAACGACACGCTGGGACACCAGGCGGGCGACTCGGCGCTGCGGCACGTGGCGGACATCCTGCGTCGGGCGGTGCGCGACAACGACCTGGTGGCGCGGATCGGCGGAGAGGAGTTCGCGATCTGGATGCCGCATACACCCATCGAGGTCGGCATCGAAGTGGCCGGGCGCATCCGCGCCACGGTCGAGTCCACGGCGTGGCGCTGGAGCGGCGAAGTCTTTCCAGTCACGTTGTCATGCGGCGTGGCGAGCTACCCCGATACGGTGCGGGACATCGCCAACCTGCCGGGCGCGGCCGACGCGGCGCTGTACGCCGCGAAGCAGGGGGGCAGGAATCGGGTGGAACGGGCTCACGGCGAGATGACGCGGCACATCGGGTGAAGGACGCGTCACTCATCCTTGCCGGGCTTCAAACCCCGCAGCGAGCGGTACTCTGCCGCATCGATGGGTGGCGCGCCAAGGGACTTGAGCGTATCCAGCAAGGTCGCCGCCAGGAACTCCTCCTTCAGTCGCAACAGGTATTCGAACGTCGACCGCCCGCCCTCGGGTGAGAGAATCTCGGCGAGCTGCCACCGCTTCGCCTGGGTTTGGAGCACCTCTTCCACCGCTCGCTGGGCGCGCCCCGGCTCCGCCGTGTGCACGAGGAGCATGGCGTTGAAGCGATCCTCCTTCTTTTCGCCGGCTTGCGCTGCGGCGTAGGCCTGAAGCCTGGCGACGCGGTCGGCGACGGCCTCGACCTCCCCGGGCGAGAGCGCGGCCAGGAGCTGGGGGTTCCCGACGAGCAGTCCCCTGGTATCTCGCCCCCGCGGGCCGAGCAGCGCGTCGGCCGGCGGGAGCGGCGGCGTACGGACCCGCTGGTCAGCGTAGATGTTCCCGACATTGGATTTCCAGAGCAGCAGCACGACCGCGTTGAACACCACCGACATCACGGCGGCGACGGTCGGGGCGAATACGCCTGCGGCGACGCCCACCGCGAGGGCGAGGAAAATGTAGACCGCGTCCTTGGTGTCCTTGAGCGTGTTGCGGAAACGCACGGCCGCCACGATCGCCGCCAGCGTGAAGGCGAGAGCCAGGCTGTTCTGCACCAGGATGACCGTGCTGGCTACCGTCATCGGCAGGATGATCACGGTCTGCACGACGGACTGGTCGTACCCGGAGCGCTGCTTGGTGAGCATGTACACCCACGCGACCGGGAAGACGAGCAGCAAGGCGGTGGCCATCGACAACAGCGTGACGAGGGCCCATTCGCCCTGCGATAGGCTCTGCGCGCCGGGCCCCACGACCTGCTCCAGGTCCCGGCCGCGGCGCGCGGCGGCGACCCCCAGCGCGGAGATCTCACGGAAGCGCTCCAGCAGTTGCGGGACGGTGGGGAAGACCTTGATCAACAGCCACACGCCCAGCGCCAGGAGCGCGTAGTACGCCGCGAGGCGTAGGTAGGGTGAGGTCCGCACCGAGCAAGTGTAGCGCGCCTGCGAGAATCGGCTAGGGAGCGTTGAAAAAGCCTTGGCACTCCAGTAGGTTGCTGCACGGGGGCGACAGGCTTCGACGGGTTTGGCGAAGGTATCGCTGCGTGCCCAGGTCGTCAGTTACCTGGTTAAACCACTGGCAAAATTCATAACTGCCAATTCAAACCTGGCACTGGCTGCGTAAGCTTCGGCTTCACGCACCTGCGTGAGTGGCAGCCCGCCTGAGGCGGCGCTCACGTATC
>Ga0209234_1001099_pt1 | contig 10061 bp, 8 predicted proteins | sample GraSoi013_1_20cm_2_FD_185816 | JGI IMG/M metagenome (GOLD analysis project Ga0209234, IMG submission 185816) | Grasslands soil microbial communities from the Angelo Coastal Reserve, California, USA - Sample 08_20_2013_1_20cm (SPAdes) (version 2) | ecosystem: Environmental > Terrestrial > Soil >... | reverse complement strand
AGACTCCTTTCAGCATGCGGGAATCCTACAACATGTAGTTTTGTTCTGGAAAAAAGAAACGAGGGCCATCGGCGCTGCTCTGGCCCATTGCATTTTCGGAAACAAAAAAAGCCGCGAAACGGCCAAAGCGGCGGTGTGATATCTTACGCGCGCGCCTGCGGGGCTGCACAAAGGAGAGCATAAGGATGCTGGATCGGCGAAATTTCATGAAGACGTGTTCGGGAATGGGTCTGGCAGGAACACTGTTTCCAGGGGTGTTATGGACGCAAGCACAAGCGCAGGGTGACGCGAAAATCACGAAAGAGATGATCGACAATGCCGCTTCCATCGCGGACGTGGCCATCGCGGATGAGTACAAGCAATTGATGCTCGACAATTTGAACGAGCAAGCGAAAGGTTACGAAGAAATCTACAAGCTGCACATACCGAACTCCGTCGAGCCCGCGCTGATTTTTGATCCCGTGCTCCCGGGGATGAAGTTCGAGACGAAACGCAAACCGATGCGCATATCCAAGGGGCACAGCGCTGGCGCCTCGGGTGCACCGAAGAATTTGGAGGGTTTGGCGTTCGCGAGCGTTCGCGAATTAGGTGAGCTCGTTCGAACGAAAAAAGTTTCGTCGCGCGCACTGACGGAGATGTATCTGGGGCGGTTGAAAAAGTACGATTCGGCGCTGAAGTTTGCCGTGACGCTGACGGAAGAGCGCGCGCTCGCGCAGGCCAAGCAGGCAGACGCGGAAATTGCCGCGGGAAAGTACCGCGGGCCGCTCCACGGCTTGCCGTGGGGCGCCAAGGACTTGCTCGCGACGAAGGGCATTCGAACGACGTGGGGCGCAGGCGGATTCGAAAGCCAGATGATCGATGAAGACGCAACCGTTGTAAAACGCTTGGATAAAGCGGGTGCGGTGCTGGTCGCGAAATTAACTCTGGGCGCCCTGGCGCTGGGCGATGTGTGGTTTGGCGGCGTCACGCGGAATCCCTGGAACATGCATCAGGGATCGAGCGGCTCTTCGGCGGGACCGGCTTCGGCGACCGCGGCGGGATGCGTGGCGTTCAGCATCGGGTCGGAGACGCTCGGCTCGATTTCGTCACCATCGACGCGTTGCGGGTGCACGGGATTGCGGCCGTCGTTCGGCCTGGTGCCGAGGACGGGCGCGATGGCGCTCTCCTGGAGTATGGACAAGTTGGGGCCCATCTGCCGGACCGTGGAAGATTGCGCGCTAGTCCTGGACGCCATTCAAGGGCGAGATGGCAAGGATCGCGCGGTACAGCCCGCGGTATTCAATTGGGACGCGAATCTGGATTGGCGAAAGCTGCGCGCCGGGTATTTGAAATCCGCATTCGAACGGAAACCGGACGAGCAACAAGAGGCCGCGAAGGAAGAGCCGGCCGCGACTCCCGAAGAACAGAAAAAGCGCGAAGAGCGGAAGAAGCGCCGCGAAGCAGCGCAGGCGAGAGCGGAATACGACAGAAGATATAACGAGGCCGCCTTGGCGAAATTGCGGCAGATGGGAGTGAATCTCTTGCCTGTCGAGATGCCGAAATTTCCCTACGACGCTATGGTGACGATGCTGACGGCGGAATCGGCGGCGGCTTTCGATGAACTGACGCGCACGGGAAAAGACAAGCTGCTGACATCGCAGAAAGACCATGACTGGCCGAATTCGTTTCGAACGGCACGCTTCATTCCAGCGGTAGAATACATCCAGGCCGCGCGCGCACGCCGGCTGGCGATGGATGCAGTCGCAAAAGTGTTCGAGGATTTTGACGTCGTTGTGGCGCCGACGAGCGGCGAACAGCTTGTGATTACGAATTTGACCGGACACCCAGCGGTGATTTTGCCGAATGGGCTGCGCGGGAGCGATGCGCCGAAATATCCTTCGGATGACGCGAGCGATTTCCAGAACGCAGGCGGCCCCGGAACTCCCACAAGTTTGACGTTTCTCGGAAAATTATACGGCGAGGCCGAACTGCTGGCTTTTGCGCGCGCCTACCAGGAAGCGACGGGATTTCATCTCCAGCATCCAAAGCTGGCGCCCGGGTCCTAAGCGAAGCCGGATGAGCCACAGCTGAGCCGGACTGCGTCCCCTTCATCAGAAGAACGGCCAACCAGGAGAGTTAAGAAAGCCGAATCCCTGGAAGGAGCCAAAGATTACTTTTTGAGATCAGCGCGGGTGCGCTGGAGCTTGACGGCCGTGGTGCGGAGAGTTTCGGGAACGTTTTTGTTGGTGGTGAGGCGCTTGAGGTCCACGGCGTTGAGCATGGGAAGCATGTGCATGGTGACATCAAGAGGCGCCTTGGGATTGTTGATGAGATTGCGGACAACGGTGTAGTTCTTGCGGAAATTGCGGTTGCCGGCGATCAGGCGAAGAATCTCATCGGTGAGGCTGGACATCGCGGCGAAGGCTTCCACTTCCTGGTCGGTGAGGCGAGGGGATTGCAGCACGGCGCGCTGGACGACCTTGTTGTTGTCGCGGATGAGCGTGCGGCGGGCTTCAGAACCACCCTTCATGGCGAACTGCACACGCTGTGCAACGGTCATTTTCGCCAGACGCTGAATCAGAGTCTGTCGCCTTGCCGCGTCGGATTCAACCGCAGCTGCGGCTTCCGCGAGCGCAGTTTCGTCGATGAGATTGTCCGGGCCGTGAAGTTCGTGGAGCTGATTTTTCTGATCGACGGTTAACGAGGAAGACTGCTCGAGAGCGGCGGCCAGCGCGGGAGATGCGCTTACGCGGTCGAGTTCTTCCATCAGCGCCTGAATGCCGAGAGTCGAGAGATGGCGAACTACGGGAACGAGATGTTCGGCAGAACAGTTTTTGTTTTGCACCATGGCGTCGCAGACGCCGGGCTTGTCGGCAAGATTTTTTCCCGCGTAGGAGAAGAGCGCGGGGAGGGCCTGCTCGCGTTTGAGGGCTTCGACGAAGGAGTCTATAGGCTGCGAGAGAATCGCATCCTGCGCGCGGGCGGCGACGATTTCGTCGGCGTCGCCGGCAAGAACGGCGAGAATTTCCGCGTGTTCCGCGGGAGCAAGATGCGCACCGCCGGTGCAAACGGCGATTTTTCGTTCGCGCGTGGCGCGGCCGCGGCGCAGATCTTCGAGAACTTCGGGGCTGAGAGATTCCACTGGATTATGGCCTCAAGTCCTTGTGAGTAAGCACCATTGTACCGGAGGAGCCGGGCGCGCCGAGGGGCGGCATGGCCTTGCCGTTCAATTCCAGCAATACCGCGGAAGAATCCCCCGCGGTCACCTCGAATTGCCGGCTGGCCGAAAAGTGACGGGTCTCACCGGCAGGCAACTCGGCGTCGAGAAGGAGTTTGTTGTCCGCGAGGATGCGGACGCGCGTGGCGGCGGAAGTGGAGACGGAGAGGTCGAGAAGAGCCGCGGAGGACGATTGCTCCGCTGATCCCGGCGAGACGGAACCGAATTGGGGCTGAGGTTGCATGGACAAGGAAGCAGCGGCGGATTTTTTGGTGGCGCGATAGGCAGCATAGCGATGCAAGACGTAGCGGGCAGAATAGAAAAGTCCGGTGACCAAAATAAGCAAGAGGAAAAGAGCTACAACGGGAAGCCATGTCGGCGGCGACGGAATGCGTTCCTCAGCTTTGGGGGGAGCTGCGGCCAAATGATCCGCGCGGGCAAGATCGTATTCGCCGAGAAAAGCTTCTTCATTGAGGCCCAGATAACGCGCAATGGTGCGCACGAACCCGTGGCCAAAGACTCCGCCGGGCAACCGGCCCCAATCTTCATTCTCGAGGGCTTCGACAAAACGGGCGCTGATGCGGGTGGCCCTGGTAAGTTCTTCAATGGAAACTTCGCGCAACTCGCGCTCGCGTTTCAGGCGGTCACCAAAATTTCCCCTGGCCATGAACCGGAACCTGTCCTTGATGAATCGGCGGGCGCCCTCGGTCTCGAACACCGCGATCCGGTCGGGGAGATCGGAAGGCGGCGTGGGATCCCTGAACGGACTATAGGCGGAGGAATCCAATGCTGTCAAACGGAGAGGAAATTGGGCCGTGAGCGGGGGACACCGGGGGTGGAGAGAAGAAGGGGAGACGGGAAATGGAGGGAGAGACCTGCCTGGAGGTCAAAGGAAGGAAGCGGGAAGTCTTGGAAAGACAGGCGCAACAAAGAAAGGGAAGAAAAGTCAAAAACCGTACCCTTTGATAAACCAAGCGCCAGCCCATTCAAAAGTCTGTCCCACGCGCCCGCCACATTGCGTACTGATGGTATTAGGTGTAAGTTTTCAGCCAACCGGAAAGCAAAACAGAAATCCCGGTTGATCGGCATGTGTGGCAATTTCCGCCGCAGCATCGTAACAACCGTGGGGTTTTGAAGGGACGGGCATCATGATTTTAGGCATGACGACATTCACCTTTGTGCACGTGGTGCTGAGCTTGATCGGAATCTTCTCGGGATTCGTCGTCGTGTTCGGGCTGCTTGCCGGGAAACGGCTCGACGGCTGGACTGCGCTCTTTCTGGTGAGCACCGTGGCGACGAGCGTGACCGGGTTCCTCTTTCCATTCCATCGCTTTTTGCCGTCGCATGGCGTGGGCATCCTATCGCTGTTGGTGCTGGCGATTGCAATTCTGGCACGCTACCCCCTGCACCTCGCTGGCGCCTGGCGCCGGATTTACGCGGTCACTGCCGTGATTTCCCTGTATCTCAATGTCTTCGTCTTGATCGCGCAGGCTTTCCAGAAGGTGCCGGGCTTGAAAGCGATGGCTCCGACGCAAGCCGAGCCACCATTTTTGGTCATGCAAGCTGTCGCTCTGGGGGTTTTCGTCATGCTTGGCATTGTCGCAGCGACCAGGTTCCGCAGCGAGCCGGTCCGGACGGCTTGATCGGCCGCATTTCCCGAGTGCCGAGCCCGGTACTCACATTTTCTGGTAAGGCATGAGCATTCAAAAGAAGGCTGGTATGGCCATTGAGATACGGGGGATGGCGCCGTTGCTGCAAGTTTTCGACATGCATACGTCCATCGCGTTTTACCGCGATGTGCTGGGCTTCGAGGTGGTCACTACATCCACCCCTCGAGGAGAGCACTTCGATTGGGCGCTGCTCAAGCTCAATGCCGTGGAGTTGATGCTGAACACGGCTTACGAAGACGACGCGCGGCCGCCGGTTCCTGATCCCGCTCGCATTGCCGCCCACGAAGATACTGCGATTTACTTCGGTTGTCCGGACGTGGATGCGACGTACGCTCACCTCCGGGCGCGCGGCGTTACTGTGAAGGAGCCCAAGATCGCGCACTACGGCATGAAGCAGTTGTACGTCAGCGATCCCGACGGGTATAGCCTTTGCTTTCAGTGGCCAGCGACGTAGGGAGTTGCGAGTTCGAGAGTTTTTTCGGTAGGCAGAAGACTGCTTAAGACAGAGTTCGCAGAGAGCACAGAGGACACGGAACGTAAAGAAACGGCGGAAACCAGTTCAAAGGATTTACGGGACAGGGCGCTAGATGAATAGCTCCGCGCTGAAGTGAAAAAACTCCGCTAACTTCTTCGCCTGCGTCTTGCTGATGGAACGCTTGCCGTGAAATACCTCGGAAGGAATTCCTTTCGATCTGCCATTCCAAGAGCTCAAATTCAGTGGAGCTAAGCACGCGGTGAGGATGGCGAGATAGCCACGCCTGTACCACGAGCGGGTTGCAAGACTTTTTGGGAGGAGCCTATACTGGCGGAGATTCGCGGCCGTTCGTGAGAATCGGGCGAATTCGTGTTTCTGGGCGATCGTATGACGACCAGGGGCGGGCGCGAGCATTGCCAGGTTTAGAATCCGCAATGGAGAGGAAAAAAGGGCAAGTGGAGGAAGTGAATCAGTTCCCGGCCGTCGAGCGCCGCCGCAATCCTGCGGTGCCGTCCGCCCAGCGGGAAAAGGGAGAGGTGGCCGTCTTCCAGGAGTTGGGGAAGGCGCTGACGTCCTCACTGCAACTCGATCAGGTTCTCCGCACGATTATGGAGAAGATCGATGAATTCTTGCGTCCGGACAACTGGTCGCTGCTGCTGCTGGATGAGGCCAAGCAGGAACTGTACTTTGAGCTGGCGGTGGGGAAAGCTTCGCAGGCGCTGAAGGACGTTCGGATCAAGATGGGGCAGGGAATTGCAGGCTGGGTGGCGCAGCACGGCGAGACCGTGGTGGTGCCGGACACGACGAAAGACACGCGCTTTTTCTCGAAGGTGGATGAGAAGACCAAGACCGAGACGCAGTCGATCGTGGCGGTGCCGGTGAGATTCCGCGACACTTGCCTGGGGGTGATCGAGCTGATCAATTGCATCGGGCCGGAAGGATTCGATCCCCGGGACCTGAAGCTGCTGGAGGCGCTTTCCGACTTCGCGGCAATTGCGCTGGAGAACGCCCGGCACGTGAAGAAAATTCACGAGCTGACCATCACGGACGACTGCACTTCGCTCTACAACGCGCGGCACATGGGCTTCATCCTGGAGACGGAGATCTACCGTTCGCAGCGCTACAACTACGAATTCTCGATCGTTTTCATCGACCTGGACCATTTCAAGCAAGTAAACGATACGCACGGGCACCTGGTGGGCTCCCGGCTGCTGGCGGAGATCGGAAATGCGCTGAAGGAGCACTGCCGGTTGATCGATTTCGCGTTCCGTTATGGCGGGGATGAGTTTGTAGTCCTACTGCCGCAGACATCGAAAGAGAATGCGTTGAACGTGGCGCGCCGTTTACATAAATTGGTGCGCGAGGCCATCTGGCTTGTGCCGGAAGGGTTGAACATCCGGCTGACGCCCAGCGTGGGCGTGGCGTCCTATCCCGTGGATTCGCGAACCAAGGAAGGATTGCTGCACCTCGCTGATGAGGCCATGTACCTGGTGAAGAATACGAAGCGCGACAGCGTCGCCGCAGCGAATATCGGGATTTTGCCGAATCCTGTGGCCAGCGCCGAGTCGGCCGGTTAATGCACCCCTGTTTCTGAACGAACATTCCATCTTCTATACACTCCGCCGAAATTTTGTTTAACTGAAGACATGAAGCGAAGCGAAGCGGCGAAGTATGCGCGCTGGTCTGCGGTGGCGGCGTTGCTACTGGCAAGTCTGACCGTGGGGGTGTATCTGGACCGCCAATGGGTCGCGCATCGAGAAAAGCAAAAGGCGCCTCCGCCGGCTCCGCAAGGTGTGACGCGCAGCTCGAACGGGCTCACCTTTTCGAAGATGGAAGGAAACCAAAAGATCTTCACGGTGGAGGCGTCGAAGGCCACAGATTTCAAGGGCAAGGAGGCCAGCTTGCTGGAAGACGTGAAGATCACGATCTTTGGAAAGAAAGGAGAGCGGTACGACACCATTCATACGCGAAGCTGCCAGTACGAAAAAGAGGGCGGAAGCATGGCATGCAGCGGCGAAGTGCAGATCGACCTGGAGAGCAAGGCGGAAGCCGAGCGAGCCGCAAAAAATCGGGGGATAACGGTACAGCAGAAAGTTCACGTGGAGACCCGCGGCGTGGTCTTCAGCCACGCCAGTGGGATGGCGCGGACGGAGCAACCCGTGAAGTTCGTCTTTCCGAATGGGCATGGGGAAGCCGTAGGAGTCGAATATCACTCCGAAGAAGGGACGGTGCGGCTGCTGAGAGATGTGCAGTTTTCTCTGGTACCGCCGAGGAATGACATCGCGGAGAAAAAGACGGCGGGTGCGAATGCGAAAGAACCTATTCGCGTGACTGGGAAGAGCCTCGATTTTGAGCGGGACTCCCGGGCAATGCGATTGTACGGACCGGTGGAAGCGAATACCCACACAGCGCATTTGCGTGCGGGAAAGCTGACTCTCTCGCTAGACGCGGCGTATCGCGCGGAGAAACTGGTGGTTACGCCGGGACCGGACGGGAAAAACCCGGAATTGGAATCTCGGGGAGCCGATGGTTCGACAAATCTGAGCGCAGTGACAATCACGGCCCAGTTTTCGCCCGAGGGGTGGCTGACGATCATCGAGGGAGCGGGAGACGTGCGCGGTTCGCGGCGCACCGGAAAAGAGGTAGATGACTTCCGCGCGGAGCACGGCACGATGGAGCTGTGGGCGAAGGTAAACCGGCCGAGACAAATGAACTTAAGAGGTAGCGTGCAGCTGACCACGCAATCAGACACGTCGGGTGAGGCCAGAATGCTGCAAACGCGCGAATTGCTTGTGGAATTCGCCGATGGAAAAAAAGGCCAGGGCAGCAAGCCCAAACGAGCAGAGACCCTAGGGACGGGGAGTATCGAATGGACGGATGCAGAGCGGCAAACGGGAACGCCGGGCCCTCCCGCGAGCAGCGAGGCTGCGCACACAAAACTGCAGGCGGATAAACTCGAAATGCAATTCGGAGAGGAGGGCAAGGCGAGACAGCTAGTGGCGGCCGGCAACGTATTGACGGAGCGGGCGGCGGCTGGCAAGCCCCTACAAACAGCAACCGCGCATAACGGAGTGGCTCACCTGTTAGCGAGCGGCGGATGGTCGCAGATGGATCTGCAGGGAGAGGTAAGACTGAAGGAGGGCCACCGGAGTGTGCAAGCGGACCACGCGACGTTTGTCCGGGCCACGCAAACGGTTCTGCTAACGGGAAAGGCGCTGGCGCGCGACACAACCGCGGAGACGCAGGCGCCGCGGATCACCTTTGTCCAGACTACCGGAGAGATTCGTGCCGAGGGAGGTGTTCGGTCGACCGATTTTTCCACAGGAGGGAGCGGAGCGCAACTTGCCGCCCTTCCTGCGAACATTTCTGCGGACGCCATGCAGGCGAATTCGAAAACGGGAAGAGCTTTGTACACGGGACATGCGCGTTTGTGGCAGGGCGATTCGGTGATGCAAGCGGATTCGATCGAGCTGCTGCGCGAGGAGCGGGTGATGAATGCCGTAGGAAATGTTCGCGCCGTTTTCCCGCAAGCCGCGGGGCCATTGCCGGCCGAAACCGTGGCCGTGCAACCCGGGCCGAAGAAGCCAAGGTTGTGGCATGTAACGGCGGGAACACTGACCTACCGCGACGCAGAGGGCCGCACGCATCTGGAGAAGAACGTGGTGGCGCAAGCGGCGGAGCAAAAGATGCGCGCCGCGGCGGTGGACTTATATTTTACGAGAGCCGAGAAGCCCAATTCGAACGTGGCCATTGGATCCTCTGCGGCAAGTCCGGCGGCCGGCGCCCAACAGATCAGCCGGGCGGTTGGCACGGGCGGCGTAATTGTTGAGCAAGGGACCAGGAAAGCCACAGCCGAGCGCGGAGAATACAGCGCTGCGGACGGAAAATTCGTTATGAGCGGCGGAAATCCCACGATTTACGATGCCGTGGAAGGGACCACTACGGGTCGTCAATTGACCTTCTTTTTAGCGGATGATACGATCATCGTCGACTCAGAAAATGGTCCGCGGACGTTGACGAGGCACCGAGTCGAGAAGTGACGCAACTCCGCCGCGGCCGCCCGTGAAGAGGTATGCTGAAGCTCCAGGCCGTCGATTTGAGCAAGTCGTACCGCGGCCGTAAGGTTGTTGACGACGTTGAACTGGAGATCGGGCAGGGTGAAGTCGTCGGACTGCTCGGCCCAAACGGGGCTGGCAAGACGACAACATTTTATATCCTGGTGGGTCTTGCGCGGCCCGACGCGGGCCGGGTACTCCTCAACGACGACGAAATCACGGATCTTCCCATGTACCTCCGGGCTCGCAGTGGAATCAGTTACCTTCCTCAGGAACCCTCCGTTTTTCGCCAATTGACCAGCGAAGAGAATCTGCTCGCCGTGCTGGAAACGCTTCCGCTGACCCCGGAACAGCAGCGCGACAGGCTGGAGGAGCTCCTGGTGCAGATGGGACTCGAAACGGTGAGAACCAGCAAGGCTTACACGCTTTCCGGCGGAGAGCGCCGCCGGCTGGAGATCGCGCGATCTCTTACCCTGCAACCTTCTTTTGTTCTTCTCGACGAACCTTTTTCGGGAATCGACCCTCTAACGGTCAAGGATCTTCAGGAAACCATCCGGGATCTGGCCAAGTCGGGAATTGGCGTGCTGATTACCGATCATAACGTCCGGGAAACTCTCAGCGTGACGGATCGCGCGTACATCCTGAAAAGTGGGAAAATATTCCGG
>Ga0209234_1001098_pt1 | contig 10092 bp, 11 predicted proteins | sample GraSoi013_1_20cm_2_FD_185816 | JGI IMG/M metagenome (GOLD analysis project Ga0209234, IMG submission 185816) | Grasslands soil microbial communities from the Angelo Coastal Reserve, California, USA - Sample 08_20_2013_1_20cm (SPAdes) (version 2) | ecosystem: Environmental > Terrestrial > Soil >... | reverse complement strand
CCGGCTAGATTGCATCCCCTCCAATATGGCAAAGAGGCATGGGCCGCGCACCCCGGTCGTCCTGATCGTGCTCGACGGCTGGGGCTTTCGTCCCGGCCGCGAGGGCAACGCCGTCGAGCTCGGTGACACACCAACCTGGCATCGCCTCTGGGCCAAGGCACCCCGCACGCTTCTCAACGCGTCCGGGCTTCCCGTCGGACTTCCCGACGGTCAGATCGGCAACAGCGAAGTGGGTCACTTGAACCTCGGCGCCGGTCGGGTGGTGCCGCAGGACATCGTGCGCATCTCGCAGGCCATCGAGTCGGGCGAGTTCTTCCGCCTGCCCCCGCTGATGGAGCTGTGCGCCCGGGTGAAGCAACGGGGCGGCACACTACATCTGCTCGGGCTCATCGGCTCGGGCGGCGTCCACGCCCTCGACCAGCATCTCGTCGCGGCCGTAACGCTCGGTCACCGCCACGAGCTGCCCGTGGCGATCCACGCCTGGCTCGACGGCCGCGATACTGCGCCGACATCTGCCCTGGGATTCATGCAGCAGCTGCTCGAGGGGTTCGGGGCCCGGGGTTCGGGGTTCGGGGGTGGCGGGGCCCGAGCCCCGATCCCCGAGCCCCGAGCCCCTGTCGTCTCGACCGTCGTCGGCCGCTACTACGCCATGGACCGCGACAACCGGTGGGATCGCACCAAGATCGCGTACGACGCGATGGTGCACGGCGTGGGCACGCCGGCGCCCGATGCCGTGAGCGCGATCCGGGCCGCCTACCAGGCGGGCGAGACCGATGAGTTCGTCAAGCCGCGCGTGATCGCCGGGACGCCGCGCATCCGCTCGGGCGACGGCGTGTTCTGCTTCAACTTCCGCGCCGACCGCATGCGGCAGATCGTGCGCGCGCTGGCGGTGGACGGCTTCGACGGGTTCGACACCGGCGTGCGTCCGAAGCTCGACCTCGTCACGATGACGCAGTACGACGAGACCTTCCCTTTTCCCCTCGCCTTCGGGCCGATGGTGCTGTCCGAGATCGTGGCCCAGGTGCTGTCGCAGCGCGGCAAGACGATGTTCCGCACCGCCGAGACCGAGAAATACGCCCACGTCACCTACTTCTTCAACGGCGGCCTCGAGACGCCGTACCCCGGGGAGGAGCGCCTGCTCGTTCCCTCCCAGAAGGTCGCCACGTACGATCTGATGCCCGAAATGAGCGCGCCGGGTGTGACGGACGTGCTCTGCAAGGCGATCGAGGCGGGTCAGCACGACTTCATTCTCTGCAACTACGCGAACGGGGACATGGTGGGCCATTCAGGGGTACTACGCGCGGCCGTGGCGGCCGTGGAGACGGTGGATCGCTGCCTCGAGCGCGTCGTCAAGAGCGCCGAGCGGCGCGGGGCGACGCTGCTCGTGACCGCCGACCACGGCAACTGCGAGCTGATGATCGATCCCACCACGAACGGCCCGCACACGGCGCACACGACGAATCCCGTGCCCTTCCTTATTGTGGGTGACGACGTCGCGGGGCCGCTGCGACACGGCGGGGCCCTGTGCGACGTGGGCCCCACCGTGCTCCACATGCTCGACATCGAACCGCCGCCCGAAATGACGGGGCGGGATCTGAGGGAGACGGACTAGATGAAAGACCGTTGCATGACGCTACGACGCTACGTTGTAAGTCTCCCTCGACTGGCTCTCGCTGCTGTCGTATGGCTTAGCGTCGTAGCGTCGTACAACGTGACCGCCGCCCAGGTGGGCTACGACCCCGGTCACTCTCCCTACCACGACATCCCCCGCGGCGCCGTGTGGTCCCTGAGCGGCGGGCACCTGGGCGGGAGCCGGGGGGACGTGGGGGTCGGCCGGGCGGACGGCCTGACCGGCGGGCTGCGCTACGAAGTGCAGTTCGGCGCGGTGGGTGCGTCGCTCGGCCTTGCCTACGCTCGCACGTCGCGCTTTGTCCAGGACTACACCAAGGACTCGGCACTGCGCAAGACCGGCCCGTTCAACGACCCCGTGGTGCTCGCCGACGCCGGGCTCCAGCTCGTGCTCACGGGCCGCAAGACCTGGCGGCGCCTCGCCCCGTTCGTCGGCGCGGCGCTCGGCGTCGCGTTCGGCAGCGAGCTGGCGCGCGACACGAGCGGTTACAAGTTCGGCACCAAGATCACCCTCGCGCCCAACGCCGGGTTGCGCTGGTATCCGACGCGACGGATTTCCCTGCGCGGCGACCTCCGCCTGGTGCTCTGGAAGCTGCGCTACCCGCTCTCCTACAAGGTGCTGGCCAGCGACGGCACCAGCGTGCTGCCGGCCGCGGCGCCCCTCAACCAGTGGACGGGGCACCCGTGGGCCACGATCGGCGTGGGATGGACTTTCTAGCGGAGGGATTCCGCCGCGCGCTCGCGCTGCTCTTTTCGGGTGACGCCGAGGTGTACGGCATCGCCCTGCTCACGCTCAAGATCGGCGTCATCGCGACCGTGCTCGCGTGCGGGCTCGGCATCCCGCTCGGGTTCGTGCTCGCGACGCGCGCGTTCTGGGGTCGGCGCGCGGCCCTCACTGTCGTGAACACCGCCCTCGCGTTCCCCACGGTCGTACTGGGGCTGCTGCTGTACGGGCTGCTGTCCCGCCGGGGCCCGCTGGGCGTGGTGGGGTGGCTGTACACCTGGCAAGCGATCGCGCTGGGCGACCTACTCCTGGCCCTACCGATCGCCGCCGCGCTCGCCGCCGCCGCCGTGCAGGGGGTGGATCCCCGCGTCCGCCGCACCGCCGAGACGCTCGGTGCCGGCCGCTGGCGCACCGCGTGGACCGTGGCGCGCGAGGCTCGCTTCGCGCTCGCGGCGGTGATCACGACGGCGTTCGGCCACGTGGTCGCCGAGATCGGCTCCGCCATGACCGTGGGTGGGAACATCCGGGGCCAGACCCGTACCCTCACCACCGCGGTGGCCCTGTACACGAGCCAGGGCGACTTCGGCCTGGCGCTCGCGCTCGGCCTCATCCTCCTGCTCCTCGCCCTACTCGTGAACGTCGCCTTGCAGGCGCTCCAAGGTCGCGGACATGCTTGAGCTGGTGGGCGTGCGACACGAGTACGACGGCCGCGTCGTGCTCCAGCTCGAGCGGTTCGCCGTTCCTCCGGGTACGGCCATCGCCGTCGTCGGACCGAATGGCTCGGGCAAGAGCACGCTGCTGCGGCTGCTCGCCCTGCTGGAGCGTCCCACCCAGGGTCGAGTGCTGCTCGACGGAGCGGTGGTGACCGCAAGCCGGGCCGCGCGCCGGCGCGTGACGCTCGTCGAGCAGCGACCGATCCTGTTCCGCGCGACAGCCCGCGAAAATATAGAGTTCGGATTACAGGTAAGAGGCGTGGGACGCGCCGAGGTGAACAGACGGGTAGAGAACGTCGCCGCGCGACTTGGCATCACGCCCCTGCTCGGCCGCCGCCGGCACGAGCTGTCGGACGGCGAGGTGCAGCGCCTGGCTGTGGCGCGGGCGCTCGCGGTCGAGCCGGACGTGCTGCTGCTCGACGAGCCCGCGAGCTCGGCCGACCGCGCCGCGGCGCACACCCTGTACCGCGTGCTCGCCGAGGAGCGGGCCCGCCGGCCGCTCGCGGTCTGCCTCGCGTCCCACCAGCTGGAAGACGCCTACCGCTGGGCGGACGACGTGCGCGCCCTGGCCGACGGGCAGCTCTCACCGGTGACACCCGAGAACCTGTTTCGCGTGGAGCTGATCGCCGCCGGGAGCGGCGACCTGAAGCATGCCTGCGTGGGGACGGTGGAAATCGTCGCGATGACCGACAAGACCGGTCCCGCGATCCTCGCGGTGCCCGCCACCGACATTTTCGTCAGCCGCGAACCGCTCGCCTCGTCGGCGCGCAACACATTTCAGGGACGGGTGACCGGCCTGACCCGCCGACGCCCCGGGGGGGGCGCCGTCCACGTCACGGCCGACGTGGGGGTGGAGCTCATCGCCGTGGTCACCGAGGAGGCGGTGCGCGAGCTGGCGCTCGCGCCCGGCAGTCCGGTTGTGTTTTCGTTCAAGGCGAGCGCCGTGCGCGTGTTCTGACGATGCCAATCAGCTATCTTACACGGATCGTTGAGTTTACGGCGACGCACCGCATCCAGCGGGCCGATTGGAGCGCGGACCGGAATGCGGCCGAGTTCGGAAAGGCGGCGACGGATCATCCTCACCACTATCAGGTGCGCGTGACGATCCGAGGGCCGCTCGAGCCGGAACGTAAGGGCGTGGTGAACCTCGGCGAGCTTGATCGCGTGTTGCGCGACGAGATCACGGCGCGGCTCGACGGCAAAGTGATCAACGACGCTATCCCGGAGTTCGCGGCGGGCGGCCGCCTCGCGACCGGTGAGGCCCTCGCCGTGTATCTGTGGGAGCGCATCGCACCGCGCGTGCCATCGGGGGCGGCGCTGCATGCGGTACGGGTGCAGGAGGGACCGCATATCTACTCGGAGTATTTCGGTGAAGCCTGATCCACTGCCCCCGGGAACCCCGGGCTTGCGCCCGGGGTCAGTTCCCCCAGGCCCCGACCCGGGAACCCCGGGCTCGCGCCCGGGGTCAGTCCCCCCGGCCCCCGGTTCCCGCCGCGGGCGTATGCTCGCCGAGTCGGCCGCGGTCGAGGAGCTGCCCGTGTGGCTCGAGGTGAACGGCGAGCCCGCGGTCACGTGGATGTGCACGCCCGACGAGCTGGAGGAGCTGGCGACCGGGTGGCTGCACGGCGAGGGATACATCGACACGCTGGACGATCTGGTGAAGCTCCGCCCCTGCGCCACCGACCTGGGCTTCTGGGCGGAGGTGAAGCCGGAGCGCGTGGCGCTCGTGAAGGGAGAGAATCGCAAGCGCGTGCTGGCGTCCGGGTGCGGGGCGGTCTCGACCTTCCTGGCCGACCCGCACGCGGTGCGGCACTCCCCCGCGCGCGGCGAGCCGCCGGTAGGCGAGCGGCTGCGCGCGCTGTTCAAGGAGCTGTTTGCCTCGGGCGAGCGCTACAACGAAACGGGCGGGATACACGCGGCCGCGCTCACCGACGGTGAACGGCTGCTGTTCCACGCCGAGGACATCGGTCGCCACAACGCCGTGGACAAGGTGATCGGGGCCGCCGTGATCGCCCGCCAGCGCCCCGGTGGGCGGGGCCTGCTCGTCACCGGCCGCATCTCTGCCGAACTCTCGTACAAGGCGGCGCGCGCCGGGGTGGCCTACGTCGCGACGCCGAGCGTGCCGTCGACGCTCGCGCTCACCATCGCCCGACGCGCCGGCGTGGTGCTGGTCGGGCGCGCGGTGAGCGGCACGCCCCACGTGCACCGCCCCGAGGCATGACGTCCGAGGCGCTCCGGATGCTCTTACGCGACGCCCGGACCATCGCCGTCGTGGGGCTGTCGCCCAAGCCGAGCCGTCCGAGCCACGCCGTCGCGCGCTACCTGCAGGCGTCGGGGTACCACGTCGTGCCGGTGAACCCGGAGCACGCTTCGATCCTGGGCGAAAAGAGCTATCCTACCCTCACCGCCGCCGCCGCCGAACACGCGATCGACGTGGTGGACGTGTTCCGGCGCAGCGAGTTCGCGGCGTCGGTCGTAGACGAAGCACTGCGCGTGCGACCGCGTCTCATCTGGCTGCAGCTCGGCGTGCTGGACGAGACCGCGCCCGAGCGGGCCGCGACGGCGGGCATCCCGCTCGTGATGGACCGCTGCTTGATGGTGGACCACCAGGCGCTCGGAGTCTGAGCGCATGCGCAGCGCCGTCCTCGCCGGCGGCGCCGCACGCCGCTACGGTGGGCGTCCCAAGGGCCTGGTCGAGCTGGGCGGCCGGCGCATCCTCGACCGCGTAGTGGACGCCGTGGTCGCCGTGACCGGCGCGCTGCCATTGCTCGTCGCCAACGCCCCGGAGGCACCCGGCTGGCGGCCCGACCTCCGCACCGTCCCCGATGTGCGCCCCGACTGCGGCAGCTTGGGCGGCATCTACACCGCGGTCGCGTCGGGCGCGGGTCCCGTCCTGTGCGTCGCGTGGGACATGCCCTTCGTGACGCCCGAGCTGCTGCGCGCCCTGGTAGAGGGCTCGGCGGCGTGCGACGCCTTCCTTCCCGAAAGCGACGGTCGCCGCGGCGTGGAGCCGCTGTGCGCCGTGTACGGGCCGGCATGCGGCCCCGCCATCGAGCGGCAGCTCGCGCGCAAGGACCTTCGCGCGATCGGCTTCCACGCCGACGTGAAGCTCGGTACACTACCGCTCGAGCGGGTACGCGGGTACGGCGATCCCGACGTCCTCTTCTTCAACGTGAACACGCCGGCGGACTTGGAGCGTGCGGAGGCGGTGTGGCAGCAACGCGGATGATGTCGGTCATCGGGCGCAAGAACGCCGGCAAGACGACGCTCCTGGTGGCGCTGGCGGCGGAGCTCGCCCGCCGCCGGTTCCGCGTCATGACGATCAAGCACGGCACCCACCCGGCCGACACGGACCAGCGCGGCAAGGACTCCTGGCGCCACTGGCACGAGGGCCACGCCGAGCGCGTGCTGATGGAGGGTCCCGGCCAGCGTGTGCTGTGGGAGAAGACCGAAGCGGAATCGGACCCGGTTGCGCTGGCCCGTCGTTACCTCGAGGGAGCCGACATCGTGCTGGTCGAGGGGTACAAGCGGGCCGCGCTGCCGAAGATCGAGGTGTACCGCCTGGCGGCCGGGGCCGACCCGCTGTTCGATCCCGCGGTCCAGGCTCCGGGCGAGTGGGTCGCCATGGTGACGGACAACCCGACGTATCGGGCCGAATTCCCCGTGTTTCGGTTCTCGGACACCGCGTGGCTCGTCACCCTGGCCGGCGTCGCGTGGGACCGGGCCAAGATCCTCCCGCCGTGACATGCTGACGCCGACCGAAGCCGCCCGCCTGATCCTCGAGCACGTTGCACCCCTCCCCGTGGTGCGCCAGCCCCTGCGCGAGGCCCTCGACCTGGTGCTCGCCGAGGACGTGGCGAGCCCGCTCGACCTCCCCCCCTGGGACAATTCCGCCATGGACGGCTACGCCGCCCGCGCCGCCGACGTCGAGGGTGCGAGTGCCGAGCGCAAGGTGGTGCTCGCGGTGATCGAGAGCATCGCCGCCGGGCAGTTTCCCCAGCGGTCGATCGGGCCGGGCCAGGCCACCCGCATCTTCACGGGCGCCCCGCTCCCCGCCGGCGCCGACACGGTGGTGCGCCAAGAAGACACCGAGGGCGCGGGGCCGGATCGCGTCACCGTCGTAGCGGGGCGCGACGCGCGCAAGAACGTACGCCACCGGGCCGAGGACATTCGCAAAGGAGAGGTCGTGCTCTCCGTCGGGACTCCGCTGGGGCCGGCACAGCTCGGCGTCCTTGCGTCCATCGCGTACGGCACTCCGCTCGTCCACCGCGCGCCCCGGGTGGCCTTCATGGGATCGGGAGACGAGATCGTGGACCTGGACCGCACCGAGGAGATCCTCGCCGGCCGCAAGATCGCCACGTCCAACTCGTACACGCTGCACGCGCTGATCCGCCGCGCGGGCGGGATTCCCATCGATTTGGGTCTGGCGCGCGACACGAGGGACAGCCTGCGCGAGCACCTCCGCGAGGCGCGCGACGCCGATCTGCTCGTCACGACGGCCGGCGTGAGCGTCGGGGAGCACGACTTCGTGCGGGAGGTGCTCGCCGAGCTGGGCTGCGACATGAAACTGTGGCGCATCCGCATGCGCCCCGGCGCACCGCTCGGCTTCGGGCTGCTCCGCGGCATGCCGTGGATCGGGCTGCCGGGGAACCCGGTCAGCACGATGGTCACGTTCGAGCTGTTCGTCCGCCCGGCGATGCGCCGGCTGCTCGGCCACCGGCTCCCGTTCCGGCGCACGGTGCCGGTGTGCGTGGCGGAGCCGATCACGCTCGGCCCCAGGCTGCGGCACTTCCTGCGGGCGGTGGTCCAGCCCGAAGGGGCGGGCGGAGCGCTCGTCGCGCGCTTGACTGGTCCGCAGGGTTCCGGCATCCTCACGTCCATGGCCCGCGCCAACGCGCTCCTGATCGTGCCCGAGGACCGGGCCGTGGTGGCCGCGGGAGATACGCTCCCCGCCCTGCTGCTCGACGATCCGCACCACGTCGCCGAGGCGCCCTTCTAGGTGGCGCCCCGCCCCCGACTGCGGCGCGCCCTCCGGCTCCTCACCTGGGGCGCACTCGCCGCCGGCGTGTTCGTGCTCAACGTGCGCACGGCCGCCGACCTGCGCCTCGGGATCCTGTACGTCGTCCCGGTGCTGCTTGCCGCGTGGCACGACGGCCTGGGCTGGGGCATCTCATTCGCGCTGGCGACGTCCTTGCTCCGCTTCGGCGTCGGGATCGACCAGATGCCGCTCGACACGTCGCTCGAGATCCGGATCCTGAACGAGGTCGCCTACCTCGCGGTCGTGGGGGTGGCGATCGCCGGCCTGTCGCAATTGCGGCGCACGCAATCGCAGCTCGAGCTGCTCGCGACGCACGATCCGCTCACGACCGTCCTGAACGCGCGGGCCTTCGCCACCGAGGTGGCGCAGGAGCTGGGCCGCAACCGCCGCTACGGCCGGCCGCTGGCCTTGATCTATCTCGACCTGGACGACTTCAAAAAGGTCAACGATGCGCACGGCCACGCCACGGGCGACGCCGTACTGCGGCTGGTCGCAGACGCGATGCGCAGCGCCGTGCGCCAGGCGGACGTCGTGGGCCGGCTGGGCGGCGACGAGTTCGGGGTCCTGATGCCGGAAACCGACGGCACGGTGGCCCACGCCGTCGCCAATCGCCTCGCCGGCGGGATCCGCACCGTGTTCCGCGGCACGCCCTCCGTCACGGCCAGCATCGGCGTCGTCGCCGTGTCGGGCACCGAAGCGGGGAGCGACGAGCTGCTGCGCAAGGCGGACCAGGCGATGTACGAGGCGAAGCGGGCCGGCAAGGACCGCGTGGTCCAGGTGACGATGTGAGCGCATGCTGAGGACGCTCCAGGACGTGTTCCTGGTGTTCACGTCGGTCCTGTTCATCGTCGATCCGCTCACCGCCGTGCCGACGTTCCTCGCGATGACGGCGCGGGATCCGCCGGAGACGCGGCGGGCCATGGCCCGGCGGGGCGCCTGGACCTGCGCGGTGACCCTCACGGCGTTCGCCCTGGGGGGCAGCCTCATCTTCCGTCTCTTCGGCATCACGATCGGCGCGTTCAAGATCGCCGGAGGCGTGGTGATCGGCCTCAACGCGCTCGATATGGTGCAGGCCCGCCGCAGCCAGCAGCGGGAGACCCCGGTGGAGAAGGCCGAGGGGATCGAGAAGGAAGACGTGGGCATCCTGCCGCTCGGCATCCCCATGCTGGCCGGGCCGGGAGCGATCTCGACGGTGATGGTACTGAGCGGGGCGGCGAAGACGCCGCTCACCACGGTGGCGGTGTACGCCGCGATCGCGCTGACCGCGTTTCTCTCTTACCTCACGCTCGCCGCCGCCTCGGGGATCGAGCGGCGGCTCGGCCAGACGGGGATGCGCATCCTCACCCGGCTGGCGGGGCTGGTGCTGTGCGCCATCGCGGTACAGTTCATTATCGACGGGATCAAGATGGCGGGACTCTAGAACGGGCGGTCCCGGGGCGGCGGCATCGGCACGTCGAACCCCGGCGGCGCCCGGTTGGCCCGCCGCAGCCGGGTCGGCTCGAAGGCTTCGACCGGCTGCGGCACGATCACCTCGGACCAGAACGTGTCCCGCCCCGCGGCCTTGGCGCCGTGCAGCAGCCGGTCCGCCGCGCCGATCGCCGCTTCGAGGCTCTCCGTCGGCTGCAGGCACGTCACTACGCCGCCGCTCACGCTGAGCGGCAGACCGGTCTCCTCCGACAGCTCCTGCAACGTTTGCTGCAGCTTCTTGACCGCGGCCCCGGCGGCGTCGGGGCCGGTCTCCACGAGCAGCAACGCGTACTGGTCGCCCCCCAGCCGGGCGACGACGTCGCTGGCACGCACGGAGCGGCGCGCCGCCCCGGCCACGAGGCGCAGCAACTCGTCGCCCACCTGGTGCGGGAAGAGATGGCTCACTTCCCTGAAGTCGTCGAGGTCGAAGTAGGCGATCGTGAACGGGTGCCCGTAGCGGCGCGCGCGCTCGAACTCCCGGCCGGCCAACTCGTAGAACGCCCGCCGATTCTCGAGCCGCC
>Ga0209234_1001097_pt1 | contig 10095 bp, 11 predicted proteins | sample GraSoi013_1_20cm_2_FD_185816 | JGI IMG/M metagenome (GOLD analysis project Ga0209234, IMG submission 185816) | Grasslands soil microbial communities from the Angelo Coastal Reserve, California, USA - Sample 08_20_2013_1_20cm (SPAdes) (version 2) | ecosystem: Environmental > Terrestrial > Soil >... | reverse complement strand
CCCGCCGCGACAGCCGTCGCGACGCCGAACGCGCGCCAGCGCCGTTGCATCGCGAGATAGGGGATCAAGAGGGCAGGGAAGGCCTTGATGGCCGCGGCGAGTCCCAGCCAAAGTCCGGCGCGCCGTTCCCGAGCGTCTTCGAGATCTACGGCCGCCGCCACGACAAGGACGAGCAGAATCGTATTGACGTTGCGGTGCTCAAAGTTCGTCTGAATCGGCACCGCCGTCGCGACGAACGCGAGCACCGCTGTACGCCATCCACCCCAACGCCGCGCCAGGACCACCGCGATTGCGAGACAGGCCACGCTGATAGCACTCCAAACCGCCACGGCACCAGGAAGACTGACGCGTGCAAGCAGGCCCAGCGGTGCCAACGCCATCGCCGCGAACGGCGGCCATGGCGTTCCCTGGCTGGACAGCGCGGGGCGATACAGCGGCAGGCCGTCGATCCAGCGTTGGCTGAGCTGAATTTCGGGGACGATGTCGCCGCCATAGTGACGCCGGATCACGATCACCACAGCGGCGTAGAGTGCGACGGCGACGACGACGATCCATTGCTCTCGGTGCGTGAGTCGTGACCGCTGTGCATCGGCCAGGGCAAACGCCCTATCCATCGATGCGGCGGCCCGTGACCTCCACGCGGTGCATGCGCTCGATGCGGCCCGTGCCACCGACAAACGACGACGCCAGCCAGCTCGTGAGACTCACGATGATGGCGCCGAGTGTTGCTGACCCGAGGCTCGCGATGTGGAAACCGGGGACGAACCAGGCGACGAGCGCCAGCGAGATGCCGTTCACGATCAGGATGAACAACCCGAGCGTGAGAATCGTCAACGGCAGGGTCAGGATGATCAGCACGGGCCGGATCACCGCGTTGACAAAACCAAGCAGGAACGCCGATAGGAGAAGCGCACCGGTGCCGGTGATCACGATGCCCGGCAGCAGCTGATCGGCCACCCACAGGGCGAACGCCGCGATCACGAGCCGCACCAGGAAACCTTTCATGGCGCGGAAGATAACCGGCCGGGAGCACTCGCGCGCCCGGCGACGAAACGCGCCGTCATGCCGGGACGCGCCTGCACGCCCAGTTTCGCATCGAACAGGATCGCGCCACTGAGAGAATCGCGACCGGCCCAGGCGAGCGATACGCCGGCAAACGGACCGAGCGCGGCGGGCCAGCCGCTCACGATCGCCTGCTCGGGCTGGCCGAACCAGCTGGCGGTGATGGTGTCCGCTCGCGGCGCGCGGAACACGATCTTGCCGCGAAACACACACTCACGACCGACGATCTCGGTTGTGGTGTCCAATACGATTTCACCGAGCTTGAAGTGATCGCTCACCTGCGGTGCGTCGGGAAACGTGACCGTATCACCGCGCGCCACGATCCAACGGCCCGCGTAGGGAAGCGAATAGCGGCGCAAGCGCTGGAATTGATGGCTCGAACAGGGGTCATGCGGACCGCACGCCGTAAGTGTCACGACCACGCACCAGCGAATGATCAATGAACAATGATCAATGATCATTGAACATTGTTCATTGATCAGTCGTATCTCTCGCCACGGCATTGGTCTGCTCGATCCCGGCGCTCGTCGAATCGGCGACGCGCATCGCTTTTCCAACGCCGCGCGCCCCTGGAATCCGAGAACCCGCCAGCATGCTGTCGCGCTGGCGCTCGGTGAGTGTGTCGCGGTTGACGGTCTGAGCGTTGGGTTTGTCCGAGTCTCCGCTGCTGCCGCATGCGGTGAGCACCAAGCCGACCACCACAGCCAGCATGAATCTCATATCTTGGCTCCGTATTTGTGCGGTCCTGACAACTTTGCGTTCGTGCCCTACACTTGCAACATCTCAACCGGAGCAGTCGAGATGAGCCAGCGCGTTTTCCTCCTATTAGTGCTCGGCACCGCCTGCCGCCCGGTCGCCGACCGGCTGACGCACGGCACGTGGGTCGACCTCACCTATGCGTTCGATTCCACGACCATCTACTGGCCCACGGCGGCGCCATTCCGCCTCACAGTTGTCTCGGCGCAGCGCACACCGGCCGGCTATTACTACGCGGCCAACAACTTCGCGGCTGCCGAGCACGGCGGCACGCATCTCGATGCGCCCGTGCACTTCGTCGAAGGGAGACATACCACCGACCAGATTCCCATCGAGCAGCTGATGGGACCGGCGGTTGTGATCGACGTTTCCCATCAAGCTGACTCGAGTCCCGACTATCGCGTCACCGCGGCCGACATCGAGCATTGGGAGTCTGTCCACGGAGCAATCCCCGCCGGAGCCATCGTCCTCATCAAGACCGGATGGGGCAGTCGCTGGCCGGACCGCGCGCGCTACCTCGGCACGACCAAGACGGGCGCGGCGGCAGTTCCGGAGCTCCATTTCCCCGGGATTCGCTTGGATGGCGCGCGTGTATTCGTGCAGCGCAAAGTGCACGCGGTCGGCGTCGATACGCCGAGTCTCGACAATGGCCAATCCACGACGTTCGCCGTGCATCGCCGCCTGTTTGCCTCGAACATTCCCGGATTCGAAAACCTCGCGAATCTGGATCGGCTGCCTGCGACGGGCGCGTTCGTCATTGCGCTGCCGATGAAGATCAAAGGGGGCAGCGGCGGGCCACTGCGAATCGTGGCGTTACTGCCTTAAGACGCCGGCAGCCCCTTGCGCAGCACGTCTTCCATGACATCGGCGAACCGGTCGATCTCCGCCAGCGTCGTGTATACGTTCGGCGTAATCCGGAGACAATTGAACTCGGGATGCGCGATCGGCGTGACGATGATGCGATGCCGGTCGAATAACAGCGTCGTGACCTTGCCGACGTCGAGCTGCGCCGGGGTGAAAGAGGCGAGCCCGCAAGACTGTGCCGGATCGTAGGGCGTCAAGATCTTCACGCCGGGCAGCCGCTCCAATCGCTTGGCCCAGCGATCGCGCAAGAATCGCAACCGGGCCGCTTTTCTTTCAGGCCCAATCCCGTCCAGAAAGTCGAGGGCCTCCGCTATGGCGTTGTGGTTCGCGGCCGGGTGCGTGCCGATCTCCTCGAACTTGCGGATGTTCTCATTCATCTCCGATGGCGCCGCCATCATCGGCCAGATCTTGCCGATCTTCGCGCGTCGCACGTATAGAAAACCGGTGCCGATGGGTGCCGTCAGCCATTTGTGCAGGCTCGTGCCGTAGTAATCGCAATCGAGCTCATCGCGCGTGAACGGGAAATGCGCGTAGGCATGCGCGCCGTCCACGATCACTTCGATCCCTCGGGCGCGGGCCATCTGGCAGATCCGCTTTATCGGAAAGATCTGGCCCGTAAGATTCGTGATATGGCAGACGTGGATGACCTTGGTGCGCGGAGTGATCGCCGCTTCAAAGCGGCGTGCGAGATCGTCCTGTGAGGGTGGTGGCACGGGAAACGTGATCTGCTTCAGGACGATGCCGTCCCGTCGCTCGCGCTGTTTCCATGTCGTGATCATGCGCGGGTAATCTTGCGTGGTCGTCAGAACCTCATCGCCACGCTCGAGCGGCATGCCGAGCTGTACGATTTCGAGCGCCTCACTCGCGTTGCGTGTGATCGCCATTTCCTCGGGATCGCAGCCGAAATTCCCGGCGAGCCGGCGGCGCACGGTCTCGATCTCCGGTTCGATCCACGCCCACATCGTGATGGCCGGCGCCTGATTCGAGACCGCGAGATACCGTTGCAATGCGGCATACACGACCCGCGGACTTGGCGCAACGCCGCCATTATTGAGGTTGATCATGCCCCGGTCGATGTCGAATGCCGCCTGAATTTCGCGCCAGAAGTCTTCGTCTTGCGCGACATCGGCGGCGGGTCGTCCATCGATTCCGCGAATCGTCGGCAGAATTCGCGAGAGCGCATCATTACGGAGCGCGGGAAGCGTCGCACCCGCGGCGAACAGCGAATGGAGAAAGCGGCGGCGTGTGGGCATCAGGAACCTCGCAGAATTCGACGGAGCAAGACGGTGTACGCAAACACATTGACGACGAGCACGGCGGTGCCGAGGAGCGCCTGCACACGCGGCGTCAATCCGGACGGGTAGATCGTAGGAAAGAGATAGTGCTCGATGAAACCACCGCCATAGCCCCGCTCTCCCGCCTTCGCTCGTAACGCGTTCTCCAGCGGGGTGAGCGGGCAGATCCAGCCGCGGAACTCGATCAGCGCGCCCCAAATCGCGCAGGGAATGTGGACGGCGGCAACCCATCTCCAGCGCCACGCCAGGAACCCGCCGACCACGACGAACACGATAAACAGGGCATGGACGGAGACGACGGCATTCGCGAGCAGCCGGTAGAGCACGCGTAGGTAATACGGCAAAACCCCCTGCCCGGCCAGAGCCGAGCAGGGGGTTTGCCGAAACCGTCAGTGTTCTACAAGCCGGCGAATGTCGTGACCGGCAGGAACAGGCCCTCAACGGCCTGCTGGAATGTCGCGAATGCGTCAAAGAGGTGATCGAGCGCATCCAGATCCGCCACGGTCAGCGGATTTCCGCCCGCATCCTTCCACTGCGTCGCCGGATCGCTCGGGTCGCCGCTGATGGACGCGACCGGATGGCCGTCTTGGTTCACGGTGATGTTCACGACCGCGCTGCCGGTGGACATGTTGATCGTCACGCGGCCCACCGCCTGAACCGTCACGCCGTTTTGAATGAGCCGGAAATCGGCGTTGATCACAATGTTCGGATCGTTGACCGTTACCGCCTCGTTCATGATCACGGTGATGGCGGGATTGTTCAGTGCGAACGTCGCGTGCGCGGTCGCATTGGTGCCGTCGATCGTCAGCGTCTGATCGAACGACAACGTCTTGTTATTGCCGCCCGACAGCCCGTTCGAAATGGAGCCGCTCGCCGCCGCCGTGGCCGACATCTGACCATTCGGTTGGAGCGAGATCGTGTAATCCATGTATGTCGGCGTGCCACCGGGTCCTTTGACCAGCACCTGGGCCTGCAGCTTGGCCGGCGTGCTCTGATCGATGATGTCGAGCGTGCCAATCGTGCTGACCGGCTCGATGACCTGGTCATCGAGGCCGACGGCATAGAGGACGAAGCGCACGCCGACGAGACCGGTAACGGTCGCGCCCTGCCAGGAATACCCGTGGATCGTGGTGTCCCACTCGTAGACGCGTCCGTATAACGAGTCGGGGATGACGCGCCCTTCAGCCGCAGAGACGCTCAGGTTCGGCAGCTGCGCCTGCAGGCTGCGCGCCTGCACGAGACCGGGCAAGAACATCTGGGCGCCGCTGCGTTGGAGCTGCGGCCGCACCGTCGCGACCAGCGCGGCCACCGGACCGATCGCCGGCGACGTGGCCGCGTTGAGATTCAACGTGGCGACGCTGAAGCTGCGCGCGACGTCCGTACTGACCGCGGAATCCACCGACGAGAGGTTCGCCGATAGCGCCACGGGATCCTTGAAATCGACGGGCGTCAGGGTGTCTTTACACGCCGCCGCCGCCGCCGTCAGGCCGAGCAGGATCCCGGCACGAAGGAGCAACCGCATACTGCCTCCTGAAAAAAGAGAAGTGAGGAAGAGCTGAGAATTCTGCACGCGCCGACCCGGGTCGCTGTGACCCGCGGCACCCCGAGAGAGGCTAGACGATCACGCCACCACCGAGCAGCCGCTCGTCTGCGTCATACAGCACGCCCGACTGCCCCGGCGCAATCGCCCGAACCGGCTCAGCGAGCCGAAGCGAGATGCGCCCGTCGGCCTGCGCAGCAATCGTGCCGGGCACCGCGCTCGCGCGGTAGCGGCATTGCACCCACACGGGATCACCCGGGCCCAGCGGATCGACGAGCCAGTTGACCTCCTCGAGAGACACAGCGTGTCCGAACAACTCCACGCCGCGCCCGACGACGACTTCGCGCGTCGCGGGGCGGATCGCGACGACATACATCGGCTCGTCAAATCCGCCGGGCAAGCCCTTGCGCTGGCCGACCGTGTAGCGCGCAAAGCCATCGTGCTCTCCGACGACGTCGCCGCTGGTCGTCACGAATGCGCCCGGTGAGAGCGCCGGCGCATCGGCGGGCAAATGCTGCTCGAGTACCGAGACGTAATCGTCGTCGGGCACGAAACAGATCTCGACCGATTCCTGCTTGTCTGCCGTCACCAATCCCAAACCGCGGGCAACGGACCGAGTGTGCGCTTTCGTCAACGCACCGACCGGCGTGAGCATGCGCTTCACGACGGAGCGGTCGATGCCCCACAAGAAATACGACTGGTCCTTCTGGCGATCGAGCCCGCGGAACAACGCGCCGTGCTGCGCGATCGCGTAGTGTCCCGTCGCGATCGCGTCACAGTCGAGCGCGTCAGCGTGATACAGAAAATCCCGGAACTTCGTAAACGAATTGCAGCGTACGCAGGGAATCGGCGTGCGCCCACGCGCGTATTCGCTGACGAAATTCTCGATGACATCGTGCCCAAACCGATCTTCGAGATTCAAGACGTAGTGCGGAATCCCGAGCTTGTGCGCGACGAGCTTGGCATCCGTGATCGAATCGAGTGAACAGCACGGACGATCGGGCACGCTGTCGCCGTAACAAAACAGCTTCATCGTTGCCCCGATGACGTCGTGGCCCTGCTCGACGAGCAGCGCGGCGGCAACGGAACTGTCCACGCCGCCGGACATCCCCACGAGCACCCTCATCGGTGCAGCACTGCGGAGAGCGACCGCACCTTCTCAACGATCCTCGGGAGGACACCCGTGACCGCCTCGACATCTTCGATGGTGCTGTCCTTCCCCAACGAGAACCGCAGCGCGGCCACGCCGAGCTCGCGGGGCACACTCATCGCGGTGAGCACGTGCGAAGGCTCGACCGTGCCCGTGCTGCAGGCGGATCCCGACGAGCAGGCGATGCCGGCCAGATCGAGATGCATCAGGAGCGCCTCACTGTCCGTGCCCGGGATCGAAATACTGGAGATGTGCGGCGCGCGCTCGCTCTGCCAGCCATTGATCACCGCGTCCGGGACGATCGCGAGCACCCGGCGCTCCAGCTCATCGCGCAGCTCGCGCAACCGGGCGGCGAGCGCCGGTTGTTCCTGCGCCGCGAGCTTCGCCGCGATGCCGAGACCCACGATGCCGGGCACGTTCTCCGTTCCGGGGCGGATCCCGAACTGCTGGCCGCCGCCATGAATGATCGCTTCGACTGCCTTGCGGTCGCGCACGATCAGCGCGCCGACGCCCTTGGGGGCGCCGATCTTGTGGCCGGAGATGGTGAGGAGTGTGCAATTGACGTCGCGGAGCGAGACAGGGACCTTGCCGAACGCCTGGACGGCGTCCGAATGGAACAGGACACCCGCGTCGCAACATCGGCTGGCGACGTCGGCCACCGGCTGCACCGTGCCGACCTCGTTGTTCACCCACATCACGCTGACCAGCGCGACGCCCTCATCCAAGACACTGTCGAGCGCACGATTGTCGACGAGACCCGACGCCGACACGGGCAGAATGACTTCTTCACCGCCGAGGTGCTTCACGGCATGAGCGGCGGCCAGCGCCGCCTTGTGCTCGGTGGCGGACACGGCGACGCGGAATGGGCCGTCCCGATCGCGAGCGGCGAGCGCGGCACCGATGATCGCGAGATTGTCCGCTTCCGTGCCGCCTGACGTGAACACGACCTGATTCGGCTCGGCCCCGACGGCCTCGGCGATGGCGCGCTTCGCCTCCTCGACACCGGCGCGCGCGGCGCGCCCAAAGCGGTGCGCCGAGGAGGGATTGCCGAAGGCTTCCTTCCCGAGATAGGGAAGCATGGCCTCCAACACCTCCGGCCGCACCGGCGTCGTGGCGGCGTTATCCAGATAGGTGATGCGCTTGGTCATGGAAGCCGCAATCTACCAATTAGATGGACTGCACGCCAAGCTGCAGCACGTCGTCGAGTTCCTGAGTCTCGGCGGTATAGAAGGGCTCGCCATACCGCCGGCGGATCAGCGATCCATAGTGCGCGGACTGCACGCGGATCAATTCATACAGATCCTGGCCGGTGGGGAATACTTCGCCCGCAGCCTTGGCGCCGTCGAACTGAGACGCGTAGCAGCGAATCGCTTCCATCTTTTGCTCGAAGACGTCCGAGATATCTACGACGAACGTGGGTTTGACCGGATCTTCCCGGTACGCGAGCGCATACAGAAGCTTGTACGGCCGGTGCGGCTCGCCACCCTTTCCCGGCGCGTACTTCGCGAGGCCGGCGAGATAACAGGCATCGCGTCCGAGCTCGGATGCGATCCGGTGATCGGGATGACGCCCGACCGGGAAGGGCAGGATTACCACCCGAGGTTTTGCTTGACGTATTAGCTCGACGATTTTTGTTCTCGACGCCTCATCGTTTTCCAAGTGCGCATCGCGCATGCCGGCATTCAGGCGGATGCTGACGCCCAGTATCTTCGCGGCGCGCTCCGCTTCGGCGGCGCGGGTCGCGGCGTCACCGCGCGTGCCCATCTCGCCCTGCGTGAGATCGAGGATGCCGACGCGATGTCCCGCGCGAACGGCTTTCGCGAGCGTTCCTCCACAGGTGAGCTCGACGTCGTCGCGGTGGGCGGCGATCGCGAGGAGATCGACCTGATCACTCATACCGGAGCGCCTCGACTGGATCCAGCCGTGCAGCCCGCGCGGCCGGCGCAATCCCGAAGACGAGTCCCACGAGAATGGACGCGATGGTCGCGATCACGGCGGGGACGACGGGCACCGTCGTACTGAAATCCAACAACCGCTTCAGCACCTCGCCGACGCCTAACCCCAGCGCGATTCCAATGATGCCCCCGAGCAGCGTGAGGGTCGCGGCTTCGACCAGGAATTGCCAGAGGACGGCGCGGCGCGTCGCGCCGAGCGCTTTGCGCAACCCGATCTCACGCGTCCGACTTGTGACGGAGACCATCATGATCGCCATTACGCCGATTCCTCCGACCATCAAGGCAATGCTGGAGAGCACCAGCATCACAAAGAAGAACGCGAATGTCAGGCTGTCGAAGATACTCAGGACCTGATCGGACGTGAGCAAATCGAAGTTGTTCGGATCGGCCACCCGCAGGCCGCGCATCCGTCGCAGCGTCAGTGTGGCGGCATCCATGGCGCGGGTGACCGTGACCTCCGGTTTTGGCTTTACCAAAATGATGAGCGCATTGATCTCATCGATGAAAAAGCTGCGGCGCGCGGACTCGAACGGCATGATCCCGGCAATTTCCGGGGTGCCGGGGACCTCGAAGATATTCGTGGGTCGCTGCCACACCCCCACGATCCGGAACGGATGGCCACCGATGCGCACGATGCGGCCCAGCGGATTGACGGCGCCGAACAGCCGGTCGATGGTCCGTTGCTCGACGATCACGATCGGCTCGCCGCCGCGCACCTCGGCCGCCGTGAACGAGCGGCCGGAGATGATGCCGCCGCCGAGAATCTCCATGAACCGGTCATCGGCGCCGAACACGCCCAGTATGCGGGTGTGATTGCCGCCGTATTCGAATCGCTCGAAGAGCTGCGTCCAGATCGCCGCATAGTGGATCTCGGGCAGGCGAGCGATCGCCTCGGCTTCCTGCGGAACCAGCTTGGGACGGATGCGCACTTCACGCGGCACCGCGTCGGGATTCACGCCGGTCGTCGAGAAATACCGGAGCACGCGGAACGTCGTCGGCCCCACCACCTCGAGCGTATTGACGATCTGCTCGCGAAATCCCGCGACGATGGACGCCATCGCCATCACCGTCGCGATCCCGATCACCACGCCCAGCACGGTGAGCGCGGAGCGCAGCTTGTTGGCGCGCAGCTGGTCGAGGGCGATGCGCCAACCCTCGCGCACCGAGTGAAGCGCCATCTATTCCTGGCGCAGCGCTTCGATGGGATCGAGGCGCGACGCGCGATGGGCCGGATAGACACCGAACGCCACGCCGACGACGATGCCCAACAGCAGCGCGAGGCCGATCGACCACGCGGTCACGCGCGCGGGGAGGGGGGACAAAACCTGCACGAGTCCCGCCAAGCCGGCGCCGACCGCGAGCCCAGCGGTTCCCCCGAGCAGCGAAAGCGTCAGCGCTTCTGCAAAGAACTGGCGGCGGATATCACGGCGCGCAGCGCCCAACGCCTTGCGAATGCCGATCTCGCGGGTGCGC
>Ga0209234_1001095_pt1 | contig 10099 bp, 7 predicted proteins | sample GraSoi013_1_20cm_2_FD_185816 | JGI IMG/M metagenome (GOLD analysis project Ga0209234, IMG submission 185816) | Grasslands soil microbial communities from the Angelo Coastal Reserve, California, USA - Sample 08_20_2013_1_20cm (SPAdes) (version 2) | ecosystem: Environmental > Terrestrial > Soil >... | reverse complement strand
GCCGAGGTTGCGCACGGCAAGCTGCAGGTGAGCGTCGCCGATACCGGCGTCGGCTTCGCACGCGCGGCGACCGCGGGAACGGGCACCGGCCTCAGCAACATCCGCGAGCGGTTGAAGCTCATCTACGGCGACGCGGCGGAGCTGCGCATCACGGCGAATGCGCCGACTGGCACGCGGGTGACCATCGTCGTACCCTATAAGGCGACATGACCCGTGCGCTGATCGCCGACGACGAACCCTTGATGCGCGAGCAGCTGCGCGCGCGCCTCTTCGAGCTCTGGCCCGAGCTCGAGATCGTGGCGGAAGCGAAGAACGGGGTCGAAGCAGTCGAGCAGGTCGCCGCGCTCCGTCCCGAAGTGGTCTTCCTCGACATCCGCATGCCGGCGAAGACCGGCATCGAAGCCGCGCGCGAGATCGCCGCGCTCGACGGCCGGCCACCGGAGATCGTGTTCGTCACCGCCTACGACCAGTACGCGATCGACGCCTTCCAGCAGGGCGTGATCGACTACGTGCTGAAGCCGGCGGAGCGCGAGCGCCTGGGCGTCACGGTCGAGCGCTTGCGCAAGCGCCTCGCCGCGCCGTCGCCGTCGTCGGACGCGCTGCAGCAGGCGCTCGCCAGCCTGGCGGAGAAACTGGAACCGGCGTCGCGGCTCAAATGGATCCAGGCCTCGGTCGGCAACCAGATCCAGATGATCCCGGTCGACGAGGTGCTGTTCTTCGTCTCCGACGAGAAGTACACGCGCGTGCAGACCGCGCAGCAGGAAGCGCTGATCAGGAAGCCCATCAAGGAGCTCCTCGCCGAACTCGACCCGGCGCAGTTCTGGCAGATCCACCGCTCGACGCTGATCAACATGCGCGCCATCGCCGGCATCGTCCGCGACGAGCGCGGGCGCCAGCTCGTGGCGGTCAAGGGAAGGCCCGAGAAGCTGGAAGTCAGCCGCAGCTACGCCCACCTGTTCAAAGGCATGTGACCCGCACTTGACTGCCATCAATGCTCGCCGGGGGGGCGCTGCAGAACAATCCGTCTTTCGAATCGGCGTAGAAAAACAAGCATGAAAATCCACGAATACCAGGCCAAGGAGATCCTGCGCAAGTACGGGGTCGCCACGCCGCGCGGCGTTGCCTGCTTCTCGGTCGAGGAGGCGGTGAAAGCAACTCGAGAGCTCGGCGGCAAGGTCTGGGTGGTCAAGGCACAGATCCACGCGGGCGGCCGCGGCAAGGGCGGCGGAGTGAAAGTGGCGAAATCCGCGGAAGAAGTGCGCGAGTGGGCCGGGAAGATCCTCGGCATGATGCTGAAGACGCACCAGACCGGACCCGAAGGGCAGAAAGTGCGGCGGCTCCTCATCGAGGAGGGCGCCGACATCAAGAAGGAACTCTACGTCGGCATCGTGGTGGACCGCGGCACGCAGCGCGTGGCGCTCATGGCCTCCAGCGAAGGCGGAATGGACATCGAGGAAGTCGCCGCGCATGCGCCCGAGAAGATCCACAAAGTGTTCATCGATCCCGGCACGGGCCTGAAAGACGCCGAAGCGGACGGCATCGCGGCGAAAATCGGCATTTCCGCAGCGAGCGTGCCGCAGGCACGAACCATACTGAAAGGGCTGTATAGGGCCTTCGACGAGACCGATTCCAGCCTCGCCGAGATCAATCCGCTCATCCTCGCCGGCGACGGCAAAGTCGTCGCACTCGACGCCAAGATCAATTTCGACGACAACGCGGCCTTCCGTCACCCGGAGTGGCAGCAGCTGCGTGACCTGGACGAGGAGGATCCGGCCGAGGTGGAAGCGTCCAAGTACGACCTCAACTATATACAACTGGACGGCGACATCGGATGCCTGGTGAACGGCGCCGGGCTCGCGATGGCGACCATGGACATCATCAAGCTCTACGGCGGAGCACCCGCGAACTTCCTCGATGTGGGCGGCGGCGCCACCGCCGAGAAGGTGACCGAGGCGTTCAAGATCATGCTGCGCATCGCGCACCTCAAGGCGATCCTCGTCAACATCTTCGGGGGCATCATGAAGTGCGACGTGATCGCCGCTGGCGTGGTGGCCGCCGCGAAGCAGGTGAGCCTGTGCGTGCCGCTGGTGGTGCGTCTGGAAGGCACCAACGTCGATCTCGGCAAGAAGATACTCGCGGAATCGGGGCTGCCGATCATTTCCGGCAACAACATGGCGGACGCCGCGCAGAAAGTTGTGGCCGCCGCCGAAGGCGGGTCAAAGCCCGCCAAGGGGACACGCTGATGTCCATCCTCATCAACAAGAACACGCGGGTGATGACACAAGGCATCACCGGAAAGACCGGCCAGTTCCACACCAGGATGGGGAAGGAATACGCGAACGGCCGGAACTGCTACGTCGCCGGCGTCAATCCGAAGAAGCCCGGCGAGTCCTTCGAGGGCATTCCGATCTTCGCAACGGTGAAAGAGGCGAAGGAGAAGACCGGCGCGACGGTGTCTGTCATCTACGTCCCGCCGCCTTTCGCCGCGGCGGCAATCGACGAAGCAGTGGAAGCGGACCTCGACCTGGTGATCTGCATCACCGAGGGCATCCCGGTGCGCGACATGATCCGCACCAAGTACAAGATGCAGGGCGGGAGGACCACGCTCGTCGGCCCCAATTGCCCCGGCGTCATCACCCCCGACGAAATCAAGATCGGCATCATGCCCGGTCACATCCACAAGAAAGGCAGGATCGGAGTCGTGTCGCGCTCGGGCACGCTCACTTACGAAGCGGTCGGCCAGCTGATGGAGCTCGGGCTCGGGCAATCCTCCTGCGTCGGGACCGGCGGCGACCCGGTGAACGGCCTGAAGCACATCGACGTATTGAAGATGTTCAACGACGACCCCGAGACCGACGCCGTGATCATGGTGGGCGAAATCGGCGGCTCGGACGAAGAAACGGCGGCGTACTGGGTGAAGGCGAACATGAAAAAACCGGTCGTCGGCTTCATCGCAGGAGTGACGGCACCGCCCGGAAAGCGCATGGGCCACGCCGGCGCCATCATCTCGGGCGGCAAGGGCACGGCGCAGGAAAAACTAGCGGTGATGGAAGAATGCGGGATCAAGGTCACGAAAAATCCCGCCGAGATGGGCAAGCTGCTGAAATCGGTCCTGAAGTAAGCGCCCCGCCATCCCCGAAGCGCGCTCAGGCGAACTTGGGCGACCAGGGCTCGGCCCATTCCGCGATGTAGCTCTTGAGGAACCCGGCGAAGTCCTCGAAGCCCGGAGGCTGTTTCCTGCCGCGGCTCGTGATCTGGCAGAGATCGATCGGCACCATGGGATCGGTAAGCGGGTGCATCGCGATGCGGTGCTGGCGGCAGGCCGGGATCGCGAAAGTCGGAATGACGGCACAGCCGACGCCCGCCTCAACCATCGCGATCTGCGTCTCGAAGTAGTCGAACACCATGTCCGGCGGTTCGCGCCGGCCGAAGCGCTGCAAGTTGCGGTCGATGAGCTGCTGGATCGGATTGTGGGGCGCCGCACCGATCAGGCGCCAGTCGACGATGTCCTTCCAGCGCAAGCATCGCGGCGGCCCGCTCGCAGGCTGCACCGCCGGCTTGATCACCATCAAGGAAAAGCGGAAGAGCGGGGTGCGGCGCACGCCGCTCACAGGCTGGAGGAAACAGCCCACGCCGACATCGATCTGGCCGGACAGAGCCATGGCGACGACACGCGAGCGGTCGCCGTCGTGCAGGACGATTTTCATGCCAGGACTGTGCGCCGCGTAGTCGCTGATCACCGAGGGCAGCAGCTTGCTGGCGATGAGCGGCGTCGCGCCTATTGCGATGCGGCGGTTCGCGACGGATGCAGCGCGGCCGATCAGCGACGCCGCAGCCTCCAGCTCGAGCAGGCTGCGGTCCGCGATCGGCAGGAACTTGGTGCCGAATTCGGTGAGCGCGACCTTGCGGGTCGTGCGGTCGAACAGGCGGAATCCGAGCTGCCCCTCGAGCTCGCGCACCAGCACGCTCATTCCCGATTGCGTGATGAACAGCTGCTCCGCGGCGCGGGAAAAACTCTGATGGCGCGCGGTCAGCACGAACGCCTTCAGTTGCCGCGAGCTGATATTCATGGTGATGAGTGATGAATTGATGAGTTACTTCAATTTGTGTCGTCAATCACCGGGTGCTAAATTCACGGGTTGCTGGATTCATCGAATGCTAGATTTTAACAGTGGAATAAGTAAGTGTAAGTAGGTGTGGTCCCGGGAGGGGACGCAGCATGAGGGCACTGACGCGGACGCTTTTGCAGTCCAAATGGTGCACTCCTGCTTCCCACTCCGGACCCCCGCTCCCTCGCATCGTCCGGTGCGCCGCAGCAAATCTCATAAGCATTTCAAAAGGAGGAAGTAACTTGAGTTTCACAATCCTGCGCTGCGTTGCGCGAACAGGCGCTCTCGTTCTTGTTTCAGCGGTCACGCTTGCGGCGTGGCTGGCCGCTGCCCACGCTGCGGTACCGGACATTCCCACGGTCGAAGGGCCGATCACCGGCCCGGGCGAGATGCAGCCGAGCATCCGGCCGGGACCGGGCGGGACGAATCTCCAGGACCTCGGCTAGAGGAGGCAGCATGAAAACGCGTCCGATGCTTTGTTCGCTATTCCTCGCTGCGGTCGCCATTCCGACCGCAGCACTGGCGGAGATGAGCTGCGCCGAGCTCGGCGCTTGGCTGCAGGCGCAGCCGACCGTCCAGCAGTCCACGACGGTTCCACCAGCGCCGCCGGGGCTGGTTCCGTTTTTTACCTTGGTCAGCAGCGGCACGAACGCACGCTGCGAGGTGCAGTTCATCTATTCGTCGCGCGGCGGTCCGGAGTTCGGCTATGACGTGGGCGAGATGCAGGGCGTGACGATTCGCGTCGGCCTTCCGCTCAATAGCCGGGACGGCGGTACGGGCGGTGCTCCCGGCATGGGTGCGTGGAACGGCAAGACGCGCAACCTCGGCGGCGGCGGCTGCGTGGGCTCGGTCGGCTCGGTCACCTCGGCGACCAGCACCGGCTACGTCGGCTCTTCGACCGATGCCGGTCACGTCGGCGGCGATTGCATTTTCGCGCTGCAGCCCACACCGACGCGCCTCAATGTCGGCCGGCTGAACGACTTCATCGTCGACAGCCTGCGCGCGCAGGTGCGCTGGGCGAAGGCGATCGCCGAGACCTATTACGGGCTCGCGCCGGCGCGCAACTACTGGGACGGCTGCTCGACCGGCGGTCGCCAGGGCTTCGCGCTCGCTCAGAGATATCCCGAAGAGCTCGACGGCTGGCTCGTCGGCGCTCCGGCGGTGAACTACGGCCGCTTCCGCATCGCGCAGATCTGGGGCCCCATCGCGATGAAGGAGCTCACGGGCGGGCCGATTTCCTCGGCGAAGACCGCGCAAGCAACCCTGTCAGCAATCACGGCCTGCGACGCGGCCGACGGCGTGATGGACGGCGTCATCGGCGAGCCGCGCAGTTGCACGTTCAGCGCCAAGGCGAACGTTTGCGGCGAGCCGACCGCGCCGGCGGCGAATTGCCTGACCCCGCAGGAAGCGGCGGCAATCGACCTCATCTGGGACGGGCCGCGCAATACGTACGGCAAGCAGGTGTTCCCCGGCCTCGAGCGCGGCGCGCAGATCAGCGCGCTGAACGGCGCGGTACCCTCGCAGACCGCGACCGGCCAGCTGCGCTGGAACCACTCCGACGCGAGCTTCGACTGGAGCACGCTGACGCTGGCCGACTACGGCCGCGAAGCGCAGCTCGGCTCGATGACGACCGGCGACATCATCAACACCAACGACCCGCGCCTCGACCGCGTGCGCGATGCCGGCAAGAAGATCCTGATGTGGCAGGGCACGGCGGATCAGCTGATCACCGCGGAGAACGGCCTCGAGTACTACACCCGCGTCGCGGCGCATTTCGCCGGCGGCACGCCGGAGTTCTCGGTGCTGCAGCCCTGGTTCCGCTACTTCCGGGCTCCCGGCGTCGCGCATTGCGGCGGCGGGCCGGGACCGCAGCCGAATCAGGAGAGCATGTTCCAGCAGATGGTGAACTGGGTCGAGAACGGCGTCGCGCCCGACACCGTCCCCACCTCGGGCGGCGGGCGCACGCGCATGGCGTGCCCGTTCCCTCAGCAGGCCATCTACGATCGCATCGGCAATCCGAACCTGGCGTCGAGCTGGACCTGCGGCGGCAACGTGCAGACGAAAGAAAACATCTGCCAGTCGATCGTCACGCCGTACAAGCACGAGAGCGAGGACCAGCTCCAGGCATACGGCAAATACAACCCCGCCGCGTGCAACGAGAGCTCCAATGTGCCGATCGACGGGCACGCGGTGGATGCATCGTCTTATGCGCCCGATCCCAACGGCGTCGACCGCAGCGAGAACCAAGGCTACAACGAGTAAAAGGAGGCGATCGTGCAACGAGTACTTGTTGTCTTGTGCGCGATTGCCGGGTTCGCTCCCGCGATCGCATCGGCGGAAATGAGCTGCGCTGCCCTCGGCAGCTACCTTGCGACTCAGCCGAACCTTTCGCAGTTCGTGCCGCCGCCGCCGGCGGCGCAAGTACCGGTGCCCTTTACCACCTTGGTCCCGGCGACGTCGACGCCGCCGAATGCAGCGCGCTGCGAGGCGAAATTCATCTACTCCGCGCGAGGCGGGCCGCGCGACGGCTACGCGGTGGGACAGAACCAGCGCATCGGCATCGTGGTCGGGTTTCCGCTGAACACCCTCGATGGCGGGAGCGGCGCCGTGCAGGGCGCGTGGAACGGCAAGGTGCGCAACATCGGCGGGGGCGGCCTGCAGGGCAATCTGAGTTCGATCACCGCGGCGACCAACACCGGCTACGTCGGCTCGAACACCGACACGGGCCATCCAACCGGCAGCCCGAGCTTCGCGGTCATCCAGGACACGCACGAGCTCAACTACGGCACGCTGGACGACTTCCTGGTCGAGAGCATCCACCAGCAATACAAATGGGCGCTCGCGTTGACCAAGGTCTATTACGGCACGGCGGCGACGCGCAACTACTGGGACGGCTGCTCGACCGGCGGGCGCGAAGGCCTGTCGATGGCGCTCAATTTCGGCGAGGACTTCGACGGTTTCCTGACCGGCGCGCCGGCGAACTTCCATACACGGCTGCAGGTGGCGACGGTGTGGCCATTCTGGGTCCAGAAGGAGCTTACCGGCACCGCCACGCTGACTCAGGCGAAGATGAACGCGGCGAACGCTTCCGCGGTGGTCGCTTGCGACGCCCAGGACGGCTTGACCGACGGCATCCTCGGCGATCCGCGTGCGTGCACCTACGATGCGACGAACAACATCTGCGGCCAGCCCGGTGCGCCCGCGACGAACTGCCTTACGCCGCAGGAAGCGGAAGCGGTGAATAGGATCTGGGACGGGCCGCGCAACGATCACGGCCTGCGCATCTGGTTCCCGTTCGGGCACGGCGCGAACGCCGGCGTGACCAACTCGCCGCCCTTCGGCGGCCCCGGCGGCAGCCTCGGCATCTTCTGGTGGTCGCACCGCGACCTGAACTTCGATTTCACCTCGGAGCCGCTCTCGCTTTTCGACGACGAGACCAAGCTCGCGACGCGCGTGGTTGCGCCCTACAGCGACATCATCAGCACCGATCTGCGCCGCGCGAAGAAAGGCGGCGCGAAGATCCTGATGTGGCACGGCGGCGCGGACCAGCTCATCCCGTGGCGCCAGTCGGTGCACTACTACCGCAAGGCGGCGGAGCGCTATGACGGATTCAAGAGCCTGCAGACCTGGTTCCGCTTTTTCCTCGCGCCGGGCGTGACGCATTGCGGCGGCGGCGCGGGTCCGCAGCCGCAGGCGCTGTTCGACACGATGGTGAGCTGGGTCGAGACCGGCACGGCGCCCGACTCGATCGTGTCGCAGAACGCGACGCTCGGCGCGCGGCCGATGTGCCCGTATCCGCAGACGGCGATCTACAACGGCAGCGGCGATGCGAAGCTTTTCGCGAGCTGGCATTGCGGCGGCAACATCGACACGCGCGCAAACACGTGCATGGACCGCGTGGTCAAGTACCAGCACGAGACCGGCGGGCACCTCGAGGACGCCGAGAGCTGCAAGCGCGACGACGACGATCGCGACGGGCATCACGAAGACCATGACGATGACAAGCATCACGACCGAGACTGAGGAGAAAACAATGAAGCCTAGTTTGCAACAGACGAAGCGGCTGCGCGTCCCGGCCTGCGCATTTTTCTCGGCCGTCGCGGTGTCGGGGGCGCTGGTAGCGATGCCGTCGCTGGCGGCAAAACCCATTGCCTGCGCCGACCTTAAAACCAAGCTGAGCATTGCGGATACGACGATCACGCTCACGGAAATGCTGCCGGCGGGCGTGAATCCGAACCCCGTTGGCACGATTGCGGCTCCGATTTGCCGCGTCGTCGGCGTGACCACGCCCGCTGTCCAATTCGAAGTGTGGATGCCGAGCGAAGGCTGGAACGGCAAGTTCCAGATGGTCGGCAACGGCGGCACGGCCGGCGTCATCAGCTACGGCGCGATGCGGCTCGCCCTTACGCGCGGTTATGCCACTGCGAGCACCGACACAGGCCACGTCAGCTCCGGCTCGTTCGATTCCACGTGGGCCCTCGGCAGGCCGGACCTTGTCGCCGATTTCGGCCATCGCGGCACCCACGTGACCACCGTGAACGGCAAGGCGATCACGCGCGCGTATTACGGCGAGCCTGCGAAGTACTCGTACTACGTCGGCTGCTCCAAGGGCGGCCAGCAGGGCCTGATGGAGGCGCAGCGCTATCCCGAGGACTTCGACGGCCTCATCGCCGGCGACCCGGCGAACAACTGGACGCGCTTCTACGCCGGCTCGCACCTGTGGTACTCGATGGCGACGCTGAAGGACCCGCAGAGCTACATCCCGGCCGCCAAGACGGCGATCCTCGGCAAGGCGACTGCAGATGCCTGCGATCTGATCGACGGCATCAAGGACGGCGTGATCGACGATCCGCGCAAGTGCAAGTTCGATCCTTCGGTGCTCCTGTGCAAGGCGGGCCAGGATCCCAACACCTGCTTCACGGCGAAGCAGGTGCAAGCGGTGCGCGACATCCAGACCGGCGTGCGCACGCCTTGGGGCGAGCTCGTGCATCCCCCGCTCGTGCCCGGCGCGGAGGACGGCCCCGGCGGCTGGGCGGCGTGGACGACCGGTGCCGCGCCGTTCACCGGGCTGCACTGGCTCGCTGCGGACGGCTTCTTCCGCTACCAGGTGTTCCAGAACCCGGCGTACGACCCGATGAGCTTCAACTTCGGCTCGGACCTGCTGTTCTCGCTGCACGCGGTGGGACCGTCGCTCGACGCGATCGACCCCGACCTGAGGCCGCTCCACCGCCGCGGCGCCAAGCTCATCGTCTACCACGGCTTCAGCGACCCCGACATCTCGCCGCTCAACTCGATCAATTACTTCGAGAGCGTGGCGGAGTTCATGGCGCACCGGAGCGATGACCGCAAGGACGCGCTCGAGCGCACGCAGGACTTCTTCCGGCTGTTCATGGTGCCCGGTATGCAGCATTGCTCCGGCGGACCCGGCCCGAATACCTTCGACATGCTGACGGCGCTGGAGAATTGGGTCGAGAAGGGCAAGGCGCCCGATAGCGTCATCGCATCGCATTCCACGGCAGGGGTAGTGGACCGTACGCGTCCGCTGTGCGTCTATCCCAAGGTGGCTGTCCACACCGGCACCGGCAGCACCGACGATGCGGCGAACTTCAAATGCCGGACCCCGCGCGAGGAGCGGCATTCTGGGGACGACCACGATGACGACTGACTTACTTCTTGTAAGGAGGAAGCGATGAGCGAATCGAAGAAGCCCGAATACCGCGAAGACGATTCCTGGTTCAGCAAGGAGCAGCTCGAGAAGCTCACTCCTGCGGATCACGCCGACCGCGAGCCGCTGCCGATCCCGACGCAGATGGTGTCGAACGGCGAGTACATGCCGTATCCGCAGACCGAGAAGCAGAAGCAGGTCGAAGCGCGCATCAACCAACTCGCGGACGACGCCTCGAAAAAGCTCGGCATGACGCGCAGGCAATTCCTCGCCTCGAGCGGCGGCATGGCCGCGTCGTTCCTCGCCATGAACGAGGTGTTCGGAC
>Ga0209234_1001093_pt1 | contig 10111 bp, 8 predicted proteins | sample GraSoi013_1_20cm_2_FD_185816 | JGI IMG/M metagenome (GOLD analysis project Ga0209234, IMG submission 185816) | Grasslands soil microbial communities from the Angelo Coastal Reserve, California, USA - Sample 08_20_2013_1_20cm (SPAdes) (version 2) | ecosystem: Environmental > Terrestrial > Soil >... | reverse complement strand
CCAAGCCGAGGCCATCGCCAGGGGAATCCGCTCGTTCGCTGGGGTCGAGCACCGGCTCGAGTTCGTCGCAGAAATCGTCGGTGTCCGCTATTACAACGATTCGAAGGCCACGAACGTGGATGCCACATTAAAGGCGCTGGATGCTTTTCCCGGGCGAATCCTGATCGTTCTCGGCGGTAAAGATAAAGGCAGCGATTACACCGTTTTGCAAAAACCGTTGCGAGAGAAAGCCATTCTTGCGCTTCTGATCGGCGCGGCAGCGGAAAAAATTGAAAACCAAATTACCGGCAGCGTGGCCATCGAGCGCGCCGGAACCATCGAGCGGGCAGTGGAAATTGCTTCGCACGCGGCACGGCCCGGCGACGTGGCGCTTCTCGCTCCCGCCTGCGCCAGTTTCGATCAATTTCAGAATTACGAGCACCGCGGCGGCGTGTTCAAAGACCTGGTGCACCAACTCGAGCGCCAAGCGGCGAGTACTTCTGCAAGAGGGTGAGTGAACGTGCCGAGACGACTGGAAAATGACCGCGTTCTCTTTGGAGTGACGCTGGCGTTGTGCCTGCTTGGCGCCGTGATGATTTTCAGCGCCTCGGCGGTCACGGCGCAACAGCAGTACGGCCACTCCTATATATTTCTCGTCCGTCAGGCCGCATGGCTCTTCATCGGCCTTTTGGGAATGTTCGCTTTGATGAAGACGGACTATCGGCGTATGCGCGAGCCCTCTGTCATCTACCCCGTGGTTTGCGTCGTGTTGCTCTTGCTCGTCGGCACTTTTTTCCTCGACAAGTCCCATGCCACGCATCGCTGGATCAAGTTCGGCCCGGTGGGCATCCAGCCGTCAGAACTGGCGAAACTCGCCACGATTCTTTATCTGGCGTGGTTTCTGGATCACAGGCGCCGCAACAGGGCCGGCATGGAATTCCGCAAGGAAGATTTCTGGCGGACTATTTTTCCAGCGGCTGCTCCCATTCTGGTCTTTGTCGCATTAATTTTGCTGCAACCTGACCTTGGGACGTCTATCGATATTCTGGTTGTGGCCGCCGCCATCCTGTTTGTTGGAGGGCTCTCATGGAAGTGGCTCGCGGTGGGGCTCGCTGGAGCGATTCCCATGGTGTATCTGCTCATCACGCAGGTGGCATACCGGCAAGCCCGATTGACCGCTTTCCTGCACCCGGATTCCGATCCGCAAGGCGCCGGATTTCAGTTGCTTCAATCGCTTATTGCCGTCGGCTCGGGTGGCTTCACGGGCGTAGGCCTGATGGAGAGCAAACAAAAGCTCTTCTATCTGCCGGAGGCGCACACGGATTTTATTTATGCCGTCATCTGCGAGGAACTTGGTTTTATCGGAGCGATGACTGTGATTGCGCTTTTTGTAGTTTATGGCTGGCGAGGGATGCGTGCTGCGCTCGGTGCCCCGGACGGATTCGGGCGGCTGCTGGCGCTGGGAATAACCGCGATGGTCTTGTGCCAGGCGCTGATTAATTTCGCAGTGGTGCTTGGGATGGTTCCGACGAAAGGGATCCCGCTGCCTTTCATCAGCTATGGCGGATCGAGCTTGCTCGTCATGTTGCTGGCCACCGGTGTGCTTCTGAATATTTCGCAGCAGGCGACGGAAGCGTGAAGGTACCAGAGTCACGCCTGGAGAATTTCGGTTGTAGTGGCGCAGCATGTTGCGCCCCTGCTCGGCAAGAGCGCTGCCAGTGAAATTGCTGATTGCAGGCGGCGGCACGGGCGGACATGTTTTTCCGTCGCTGGCCATTGCGCAGGAATGGCTTTCGAGAGGTAACGAAAGGGAAGTCGTGTTGGTGGGAACGCAACGCGGAATCGAAATGAAGCTGGTGCCGCAGGCCGGACTGCCGCTGGAAACGCTGCGGGTGGCGGGCTTGAAAGGCAAGGGCGGCGCCACGCTGCTCAGGAATTTGGCGATGCTCGCTCCGGCGATGCTCGATGCGCGGCGCGTTTTGCGCAAGCACAAACCTGTGGCCGCGTTTGGTGTCGGCGGATACGCCGCTGGACCCATGTTGCTGGCCACCTGGCTGGGGCGCGTGCCCAATGTCATCTTTGAACCGAACGCCGAGCCGGGCTTTACGAACAGGGTGCTGGCGAGAATTTCTACACGAATCGCCACGGGCTATGAAGTTTCTGCACAGGAGTGGGGAAAAAAGGCGGTCGTTACGGGTTGCCCCGTGCGCTCGGAGTTCTTCTCCATCTCACCGCGGCGGCCGGGAAAGCCGTTTCGGCTGCTCGTCACCGGCGGCAGCCAGGGAGCGTTGCCGATCAACCGGGTATTTGTCGATGCCATGGACCGCCTCGCCGCCCGAAAAAATGAACTGGCGATCGTGCATCAGACCGGCGAACGCGATTATAATGCTGTACGCGCCGCTTATGCGCGGCGCGAAATCAACGCGGAGGTTGTCCCCTTCCTCACGAACATGGCGGAACGCTTTGCCTGGGCAGATGTGATTGTTTGCCGGGCAGGAGCGATCACCGCAGCGGAAGTCGCTGCTGCGGGCCGGGCCGCCATCTTCATCCCTTTCGGAAGGGCGACCGACAGCCACCAATTGCGCAACGCGCAGGAAATGACCCGCGCGGGTGCCGGCCGCCTGATTTCTGAAGCGAAACTCACGGCCGAAAGCCTGACCGGCGAAATCTTCTCTCTCCTCAACCAGCCCCAGGAGATCGAAAAACTATCAACCGCCGCGCGCGGGCTTGCCCGCCCTTTTGCCGCGCGTGACATCGTGAATCTCATCGAAGAGGCCGCGAAGGTGCAAGGAAATCGGCAGAGGGCAAGCGCATGATGGGCTCTTTCCGCAATTTTCAACGGATTCACTTGGTCGGTATTGGCGGCATCGGTATGAGCGGTATCGCCGAAGTGCTCCTGACTCTCGGCTATTCCGTGTCCGGCTCGGACACCAAGCCTTCCACGATCACCGAGCGCCTCCAGAATCTCGGCGCGACCGTCTATGAGGGTCACAAAGGCGCCCACGTCGAAGGCGCGCACGTCGTCGTAACCTCCTCCGCCGTGCGAGCGGACAATCCCGAGGTCGTCGAAGCGCACAAACAGAAAATACCGGTCATTCCCCGCGCTGAAATGTTGGCCGAGCTGATGCGGTTGAAATACGGAATCGCTGTGGCCGGCGCGCACGGCAAGACGACTACGACCTCGATCGTTGCTGCGGTGCTGGCGGCGGCGCATCTTGACCCCACGTTTGTGATTGGCGGGAAAGTGAACCAGATGGGCACGACCGCGCGGCTCGGGAAAGGCGAATATTTTGTGGTGGAAGCGGACGAGAGCGACCGCAGCTTCCTCATGCTTGCGCCGGTAGTCGCGGTGGTAACGACGATTGATCGCGAACATCTCGATCAATACTCCTCGCTCGAAGATATTCAGGGCGCCTTCATCCAGTTTGTGAATCGCGTGCCGTTTTACGGCGCGGCGATTCTATGCATCGATGAGCCTAACGTGCAGGCGATCATTCCCAGCGTGAAGCGTCCCATCATCACCTATGGAACCTCGAGCCAGGCCGATTTGGTGATCGGTGATGTGAAGCTGGAAGGTTTGGCCAGCGAGTTCCGGCTGACCTACAGAGGTGAAGATCTCGGTTTGTTCCGGCTAACGCATCCGCCGGGCATGCACAATGTCCGCAACGCCGCGGCGGCCGCAGCAGTCGCGCTGTACTTGAGCGTTCCTGCTGACCTGATCCGCGAAGGCCTCGTCAAATTTGCTGGCGTGGGCCGCCGTTTTGACATCAAGGGTGTGGTTAACGACATTACCGTGATCGATGACTACGGTCATCACCCGGTCGAGATCCGCGCCACGCTCGAAGCGGCCCGCGGCTGCAAGTTCAATCGCCTGCTCGTGCTTTTTCAGCCCCATCGCTACACCCGCACCCAGCACCTTTGGGATGAATTCTGCCGCGCGTTCAATCAAGCGGATATTCTCGTGCTGATCGATATCTATGCGGCCAGCGAAGCGCCCATCCCGGGCGTGACCAGCGAAGCGCTTGCGGGCGCCATTCGCGAAGCCGGTCACAAGAACGTCCACTATTTTCCCTCGATGCAGGAAGGCATCGAGTACTTGCTGAAAGAGGTGCGTCCCGGGGATGCTGTTCTTACCATCGGCGCGGGCAACGTCAGCCGGGCGAGCAATGAATTCATGGTTTTGCTGGGAACGGAGCATCCCACGCATCATGCGCATTCTTGAACCCAAGATCGTTGCCAAACTCGCGGAGATCCGCATTGAGCTACGGCAGGGCACCGCCCTTGCCGACCGTACTTCGCTGGGCATCGGCGGGACGGCGGACCTGCTCCGCATCAAAAATCACGAAAGCCTTCCCGATCTCCTGAAACTTCTCGATGCGAACCACATTCCGCATAAGTTCCTCGGTGGGGGCTCGAACATTCTCGTCGGTGATGGGGAGTTGCCATGGGTAGTCCTGCAACTCGTCCGTCCGGAACCTGATGTCGTGCTCGATGGCAACTTTGCGCACGTCGACGCCGCGGCAGACCTTGGCCGCATGATCACCTTTTGTGCGAAGAATAACCTCGGTGGGATGGAAGGACTCATCGGTGTTCCCGGCACCGTCGGGGGTGCTCTGCGCATGAATGCCGGGGCCTACGGTATGCAGATTGGCAGCTATGTCCGCGAAGTGAAGCTCTACCGGGCGGCTGGCCGAAAAATCGAAGTTCTCCGGGGCGACCAAATTTCTTTTGAATACCGGCACACTTCTTTTGCCCCGGATGATATGATGCTCGCGGTGATACTGGAACTACCCTCCAAACTGTTCAAAGTAATCCTCGAAGGTATTCGTATCTGCAACGAAAAACGGCGCTCCAGCCAGCCGCTCGGCCAGAAAAGCGCCGGCTGCATCTTCAAAAATCCTCCGGGTGCCTCCGCGGGCCGCATGATCGATGAATTGGGGCTCAAGGGCCTGTCTGTGGGCGACGCCCGCGTCAGCAACCGGCATGCCAATTTCTTCGTGAACGCCGGCCATGCCTCCGCCAGAGACATGCTGAGGCTGATCTCGGATGTGCGCGAACGCGTGCAGAAAACTTACGGCGTAAGTCTGGAGAACGAGGTGGTCGTTTGGAACGCGTGAAGGCCATACCGCGAAACGCGTCTGCGGCGACAGAGGCCGATTCCTACCGGCCCGAGCTGATTGCCGACGATGAACCGCGTTACCTGCGCCGCCAGAAGCCGGTTGAAATCCGCCGCAAGAAATTCAGCGGGCGCGGCTGGCCGTTCTATCGGCGGGTGCTGGTTTTGAGTTGTGCCGGCGTCGCTGGTGTGACCGTGGCGGTCTACGGAATGCAGTTTCTTCTATATTCGCCCACCATGCAGCTGCTCAAGCCGGATCAGATCGAATTGAACGGCAATCGCATGGTCAGCCGCGAAGCGGTGCTCCAGCAGTTTGTCCACGACCGCAACCGGAGTGTCTTGCGCGTCCCCTTGGACGCCCGCCGGAGTCAACTGGAACAGATTCCCTGGGTCGAATCCGCCAGCGTGCAGCGCATCCTCCCGAATCGCCTTCGCATCGAGCTGATGGAGCGCACTCCCGTCGCCTTTGCCCGGAACGGCGGCGAACTGGCGCTGATTGACGTGCATGGCGTCATTCTCGACCGCCCGCGGGGCGAAGATCTGCATTTTCCGGTCGTCACCGGCGTTTCGGAGGACCTGCCGCGAGACCAGCGGGAAAAGCGCATGCAGACGTACGAGGAATTCATGAAGGATGTCGATCTCGTGCGCGGCGGCTCGTCCGATCGCGTTAGTGAGGTCGACCTCTCCAACCCGAAAGATCTGCGCGTGGTGATGACCGGGCTGGCGAGCGCCAACGATGCGCAGGCCGTGACGATTCACTTCGGTTCGAGTGAGTTCACCGGCAAATACAAGATGCTGGTCGATAATTTTTCGCAGTGGCAGGCAAATGCCGGCCGCGTGCAGTCGATCGATTTGCAGTATTCGCGGCAAGTGGTCGTGAACCCCGACGCCAGCGCGGGCACGGCCGCCGCAAGAACAAAATAGATTCCTCGCAGGAGCGGTGGCTTGGCGAAGAAAGACAAATACTTGGTTGGACTGGACATCGGCAGCACGAAAACCTCCGTGCTGATCGCCGAGGTCGATGGCGAACTCGTGAAGTTTCTGGCGCTCGGTGCGGCCGAGTCCAAGGGCTTGCGCAAGGGCCTGATCGTCAATCTTGATTCCACCGTGAGTTCCATCCGCCGCGCGGTCGAAGAGGCCGAGAGCGTGGCGAATGTTCCAGTGGAAGAGGCCCTGATCGGAGTGGCCGGAGGCCACGTGCGCGGTGTAAACAGCCGCGGCGGCATCACTCTGGGACAGCGTCCGCGAGATATCGAACGCGGAGACGTGCGCCGCGCCGTGGATGCGGCCCGCAATATCTCGCTTCCAGAAGACCGCGAGGTCTTGCATGTTCTTCCGCACGAATTCATGGTGGATGCGCAGAATGGAATACGCGACGCCATCGGCATGGTCGGCCAGCGGCTGGAGGTCAACGTCCATCTGGTCACTTCCTCCGTTGCCGCCACCCAGAATCTCGTCACCGCCGCGAACAAGGCCGGCATCCTCATCAGCGATACGGTCCTGGAGCCGCTCGCTTCCGCGGAATCTTGCCTGACGCAGGACGAGCGCGATCTCGGCTGCTGCCTGCTGGACATCGGCGGCGGCACCACGGAATTACTTGTCTTCGGCGGAGGAGTGGTGCGTCACACCAGCGCGGTTGCGATTGGCGGCGATCACTTTACGAATGATCTGGCCGTCGGTTTGCGCACGCCGATCCCCGAAGCGGAAAGAATCAAGCGCCGCCACGGCTGCGCCGCGTCCGCTTTCATGAAGGGAAACGGTGCGATCGAAATTGGCAGCGTGGGCGACCGTCCGCCACGGAACATCTTTGCGCACATGCTCACGGACATCATCGAGCCGCGCGCCATGGAATTGCTTTCGCTGATCCGCGACGATTTGCAGCGCGCCGGGCTTGAAGGCCAAATCCCCGCCGGATTTGTCTTGGCGGGCGGCGGCGCGCGGCTTCACGGGTTGCTGGAACTTGTCGAGGAGTCATTCCATCTGCCGGTGCGCATCGCGGAACCAAAAGGCTTGGCTGATCTGCCGGAACAGGTGGCGCAGCCGGAATATGCAACCGTAGTCGGACTCGTTCTGTGCGGCGCGAAGGCGCGGCGCTCCGCGCCCCAGCGCGGGGGAAACCTTGTATCAAAATTGAAAGCCATGTTCGCGGGCGCCTCGTGACCCTGCCCGAGAGCCGCAAGCGAAACTGGGGAAGGTTAGGGAAGATATGACAACAAGAGAGGCAGGAATCCGGATGAGCTTCAGCGAAGAGCTTCAGCCGGCGAAGATCAAAGTCATCGGTGTGGGCGGGGGCGGCTGTAATGCGGTGAACCGCATGATTCGCGCCAAGCTCGAAGGCGTGGAATTCATCACTGCTAACACGGATCTACAAGCGCTGAAACTGTCGCAGGCGCCGGTGAAGCTGCAACTCGGCGCGAAACTCACCAAGGGTCTCGGCGCGGGCGCCAATCCCGAGGTCGGTCGTAAGGCGGCGCTCGAAGACACGGAGAAAATCATCGAAGCCCTGGAAGGCTCGGACATGATTTTTATTACGTCCGGTCTCGGCGGAGGCACCGGCAGCGGTGCGGCTCCCGTGGTTGCTTCTCTCGCCAGCGAATTGGGCGCCTTGAGCGTCGCCGTGGTCACCAAGCCCTTCGCCTTCGAAGGCAAGCGCCGCATGTTGCAAGCCGAGCAGGCCCTTCAGGAGCTTATCGGCGCAGTCGACACCGTCATCGTGATCCCCAACGAGCGTTTGATGGAAACCGTCGAGCGCGGCACGAGCTTCTTCGACGCCTTCCGTATCGCAGACGACATCCTTCGTCAGGCGGTGCAGGGCATCTCGGACATCATCACCGTGCCGGGTATTATCAATCGCGACTTTGCCGACGTGAAAGCCATCATGCATGGCCAGGGCTACGCCGTGATGGGTACTGCTGTGGCTACCGGCACGAACCGCGCCGTGGATGCTGCGAACCGCGCCATCGCCAGTCCGCTTCTCGAAGACAACTCCATCCAGGGCGCGCAGGGCATCCTCATCAACATTTCCGGCAGCTCCAGCCTCACGTTGCATGAAGTCCACGAAGCCTCGAGCGTCATTCAAAAGGCCGCTCATGAAAATGCCAACATCATCTTCGGCGCCGTGCAGGACGACAACATGAAGGACTCCGTGAAGATCACCGTCATCGCCGCGGGCTTCAAGGACGCCAACAAGAAAAACATCCACCAGAAGCCTTCCTTCCTCCCGAAGACCTGGAAGGCCGGCCGCGAAATGCCGGATGCGCCAGTGCTGCAGACCTTGCCCAACGTCGTCCACCAGGTCCAGCAGAACGTCCGCGAAGTCAGCCAGGATGTTCCCGCCGACGATTTGGACGTGCCGACGTTCCTCCGGCGCCAGGCCCAAAAGGCCTAGCCCATTTCGCACAGGAATCCAACTCGCTTGCCGCAGGCGGGCATATGTTGGCGGGATTGCCTTCCTCTTTCTCGCCCAAACAATCGCAGGAGAATCGCATGCGAATTTGCCGGTGTATTTTTGTTTTGGTGGCGGCCGTCTCCCCCTTTGGCCGCGGGGTATTGGTCAGACAGGCACCGCAGGAGCGCCAGAGCCAGATCATTCCGTGTTCATCGGATGACGGAGAGAAGCACTACTGCACTGCGGACACGAGGCATGGCGCGCGGCTGGTGCGGCAGCGTAGCCAGGCGCCGTGCAAACAGGACGAGTCGTGGGGCTACGACGAAGAAGGAATCTGGGTGGATAGGGGATGCGGCGGTGAGTTTACTTTGGGACGCGGAGAAGACCGGGGCGATGCCCGCGGCGAGGGTGGTGGAGGGACGATAACGTGTGCGTCGGATAATGGCCGGCGAAAAGTTTGTCCGGCGGATACCAGCAACGGCGCGCAGCTCGTGAAACAACGGAGCGAAGCGAAGTGCAAGGAAGGCTCCTCGTGGGGACACGATAGTCGCGGGATATGGGTAGATAAAGGATGCGAGGCGGATTTTGTGGTGGGCGTACCGGGGCATCCGACTGGCTCCGGGAAAGCCGGGGGCAAGAGCCAGAGGATAAGCTGCGCTTCGTTCGACGGGAGAAAGAATTATTGCGACGCGGATACGCAGGGGGCCATTGTGCAACTGACGAGACAGATAGGCATGGCGCCATGCATGGAAGATTCGACGTGGGGGTACGACCGCAGAGGCGTCTGGGTGGATCGAGGTTGCAACGGGGAGTTCCTGGTACAGGCGGGAAGCGAGGTAGGCGCGGGGGATTCCTCGGGGAAGAATTGCGCGAAGACGGTGGGCAAGCGGGTGGCAGATGAGCTGGTGAGGCAGTGCCTGCAAGTATCCCCGGCAACGCATCCGCCCTGCAACGCGCAAAACTCGTGCAAGCTGATCGAGGACGAAATTCAGCGAGGATGCGGATTGTTGGGCGCGAATGCGCCGGCCTTTTGTGGTGAGACCAAATGAAAGGAGTTTCTCGGCAAGTTCCTATAAGTCGTTATCGGAACTAACCGACTACCCTAAAAAGGTTCCTGGGAGTTGTCCGAGCTCACGTGCTATAGTGCTTCAGGTCAAATTGTGAGCCGGTACAAACTGCGGCAGCCTCGGCGGTTGCAGCACTAGAACCTCTGCAGACCCTTCTGACTCCGGGCTTTTCACCTTTAGAATCAACACTTCCAAAAGTGCGTCAAAAGAAAGGACTTTAGCGGCGATTATGTATTTGACACCGAGCAATGGTGCAGTATGGAAATCGTGGCCGGCTTTCTCGTCTTGGAATCGTGAAGAACTTGTCGACTCACGTCCGGACTCGGAATCCTTGCGGACCCGCCCAGAGCAACCGTTTGGAAGCGCACTTGAAAATTTACTTTCCGCAGATTCCGCGCTGGTTTGGGGATCTGGGTAGTCCTCTGGTCTGCGCTCTGCTGGAGCGCTGGCCCACGCTGGAAGCGCTGCAAAAGGCGCGACCGGACACTTGCGGAGTTTTTTTCGCAAGCATCACAGTCGCAAGGAGGAGCTGATCGAAAGCCGGATCAAAGCCATCGGGGA
>Ga0209234_1001089_pt1 | contig 10118 bp, 5 predicted proteins | sample GraSoi013_1_20cm_2_FD_185816 | JGI IMG/M metagenome (GOLD analysis project Ga0209234, IMG submission 185816) | Grasslands soil microbial communities from the Angelo Coastal Reserve, California, USA - Sample 08_20_2013_1_20cm (SPAdes) (version 2) | ecosystem: Environmental > Terrestrial > Soil >... | reverse complement strand
TGTGCTATCGACGGCAAATTGCTTCGTGACGCTGACTTTGTAGGTCAATCCCGGCGCGCGTGACGGCCGGGTTGTCGGGCCTGTGAACGTGTAGCCCGAGCAGCCCGTCATCACCGGGCCCAGCGCCGGCTGGCATGAAGCGCCGATGTTGCCGGTCACGGCCCGCAAATGCCACTTCGTGCCGGCGGCGGGAATCGCGGTCATCTCCATGATGAACATTTCCCCGTTGATCATGACCGCAATACCGTTTGCATCACCCGCGCCATCAGCATTGAAGTCGAGCGGCTCGAATTCCGCCGTCCGCTCCAACACAGCGCACGTGATGGCCCACCAATCCGGGTAGCATGTCGGTTGCGTCCCGTACGCGTGGTGATAACCGACGGCGGCGGGACTCGGGGCACCGGTCCCGTCGGCCAGGTCAGTGCCAGCGATGCCCGCGGCGACGAACGCGCGCTCGTTCACAAAGCCCCAACCAGATCCGCCGTTTGCCCTGAATGGCAAGTCGGTACGATGCGTCGTATCACGCACCGTGAGACTCGAATCGGCATTCCACGTCACGATGAAGTCCGCCGGATACCACGCCGTCTGCGCATACGCGTTGCCGCGCAGGAACAGATTGGCAGTTACCGGACAGCCACCCGCGGCGGCGCCCACGACCGTCCGATCGCGGTACCCCTGCGGCGCCCAGATGCGCCCCACGCCGGTCAGCTTTCCCGCGTTGTGCGCCGAGTCCGCACAGCCCATGACCGTAGGCTGCGGTGGTTCGGTTCCACTCGCGTCAAACCACCGCGAATGGGCCAGATAGCGACTGGTGTTCCGAGTGTCGGCCGAGAGTAAGCCAAACCGTCCCACGCCGACGGAGATGCCGCCGGACGTATTTACGATTGGGCTAATCTTGGCGGCGAAGGTGACGGGCATCCGGATGTCTTGCGTGATCTTGATGCCGAACCGCCGCGCCGCCGCCGAGTCGATTCGCACCAGCGGCTGGCTGAACGAATAGTCCACATCGGCGGACGAGTTGACCGCCGCCCCCGTCAGTGGAATCGCCTTCCTCACGGTGTCCGCGCCCGCATAGACTGTGACATAGAGTACAGGCTGCGCCGATGGATCCGTGAAAATGCCGCCCGTGAACCCTGGAGTGATGGAGTCGTACCGAACCGCAATGTCGCCCACGGCAAACGCCTCGACCGCCGCGGAGCTGAACGTCAATTGCCCATCGTTGGCCGGCGGCATGTTCCCGGTGAATGTGCCGGTTGCCGCATCGATCGCGGGGTACCCCGCCACGGTGTTCAGCGGGGTTGAGGGATCGCTACCATAGACGCCCTGAGTTAACTGGGTTGCAGTAGCATTCGAGGCCAACCGCCGCGGTGTAACGGTTTTTGTGATGCGTGTCGATTCGAGTGAACTGGGGCCGGATTTGACCGAGTTCACGTCGAACGCCGTGACGGCATAGTGATACGTGAAGCCGTTGTGAACGTTATGGTCGACGTACGAAAACGGGATGTCGGTATTGGTGAGCCCAGGACATGGCAGGCCGCCGCACTGACCGCCGGCCGCTGTCTGCGATCCGCTCACCGCCGTGTCCGCTTTCAGGTTGAGCACGTCCCCGTTCGCGAGCACCACACGATCACCCGCCTTCACCTGGATGACCTGACCGACCAGTTCTGTCGAGTCGCCATGCGTCTTCACGAACGTCGTGTCGAAGACGATGGGGCAGTCGCCGGCCGGCGGCTTGGCATCAAAGCCAAGCTCGGGGGCGCACTGGATCTTGCCGTCTCCGTTCAGATCACCGTATTGGATCGCTCCCGTATAATCGACAAACTTCGTCCCCGAGTAATCGAACTGCGCCAGTAGCTGCAGTTCGCTCGCGGTCCGGCCGCGGTAGATGCGGTAGCCCTCCACATCGAGCTTCCGGAAGTTGGGATCGTACAACGCGTTCTGTGTGGAATCCACCCGGATGATTACGCCGAGCGAATCCCTAATCGTATCCGGGTTAAAGGCCCGGCTCGCGATGTTGAAATACAAGTCCCCTTCAGTTTCGGTGGCACTCTTTTGCCAGACAACGGTCGCCTGATTGTCGCCGGGAACGAGGAAGAAGGGAGGCGCCGCCGGCGCGTTGGGGAGCAGAAACTGCGCGTCGAACACGGCCTGCGCCACTAAGGCCTTGTTGAGCAGCGAGCGCGGAACGGTTACGACTTCGTTCTGCTCGATGATCGAGTCCTTGTTCGCATCACTCGCCGACACCCATCCAGCAACGCGGTCGATGAGACGAACCTTCGACGGGTCCGCGAAAATCGAGTCGCCCGTGAACGGGATTCCGGGCGTCAAGTCTCCGCCCGGGACAACACCAGGAGTCTTGACTGGTGCCGCCTGGATGTAGGCTACCACAATCGTTGTGGAGGCTCCCGGCGGGAGATCGAACGGACCGGATGCCTGATAAAAGCGCGCGTCGGCCTGCGTCTGCACGAGCGCGCAGAGGTGCCGGGCCCGCGCCACAGCGGGGTCTGTAAACGGCGTGCACTGAGTGTCGCCCGGTCCAAGGAAGCCGGACAACCGCCGGTAGAGCAGGTGATCACCGACTGCATCCGGGAATGTGCCGCCGTTGGTCGTATTGGAAAACATCGTCAAGCCGACTTGGACGCCCGGAGATGACTCCGGTGACTTCAGATATTTGACGCCAATGAATCCCGCGCCGGCAAAGAACGGATCGCCGAAAATGTCGTTCGGAAAACGCCAGCCGACTTCCGGCAGGAACGTGCCCGAATACTCCGAGCCAATGTTGAATGGCAGGAATGCCGTCGCGTAGTTCTGCGAGAAGACGGCGACGTCGGCATCCATCCCGAATGCCGCGTACAGATTCTTCACCGTATAGCCGCTGTCCGGGATCTGAATTCCGAATTTCGTTTCGTTAAGGTCCTGGAACTGCGCCCCAACGGCCGCCACGTCGGTCTGAATGGCCGGATCGAGGCTTGCGTAGGCGGACGCATTGCGCGCCGTCACGTTGTAGAACGTGAAAACGAAGTACAGAATGTCTTCGTTGCCTGCTGGAAAATTCCAAGACATCGACCGCTGCTCGACCATGATGCCCATAGGATGCGTGCGACCCCCGAGGTTGACCGGGTTACCCTCCCAGTAGCGCACCCACGAGTCGCCGTCGGAAATCCTCTTCTGTCCGATGAGCACGGGATTGTAAATCTTCGGATCCCGCACGATGGCACCGGCTGGCCAACTGGCGAGGTCGGACGGATCGAGCGAGTTATAAATCTGGCCCAGCGGATCGCCAGCGATCTGATCGCCGCGCGGATCGAAGAAGAACGCGCCTGCGGTATCTCCCGCCCACTTGAACCCTGCTGCGGGGTCCACAATGCCGGCTAGCTGTAGACCGGAATTGAAGATGTATTGGTCCGGCGTGCCCTTGGGCCAGAAGCCGCCGCCGCCGACGGGCGAGCCGGAGAACGCGACGCAGACCTGTCCGATGTTGTCGATGCCGCACGCGATGCGGTTGGCCTGGAGCAGCAGTCCGGAGCTCGCAAAGAGATTGAGCGCGCGCGGCCGTCCCGGCCGAGCGGGCGCAGGCTTCGCCGCAGCGACGGAAGCCAGCCCGGCGGCCATCAGCGAGACCAGCGCGCTCGTGCGCACGAAGCGATTCCACACAGTTGAACTCATGATCACCCCTTAAGTGCTCAAGTCAGAGACTATCAGGCGGTGCCGGCTCGATACGCCGGCACCGCCCCGGAACCGCTAGAATTTGAATTCGAATCCGACTCGGACCTGACGCGGCGGCGCGTAGAAACGCCACGAGCCGAAGAACGAATCGTAGAATGTGTTGTACGTCCGCTCCTGCTCCGCCAACGTGTAAAACCTATCGCCGTTGCCGAAACGCGCTTCTGCTCGCTGCAGCGATACGCAGCTGAGTTGGCTGCCCCATGACGCGCAGCTCGTCAGATCGACGGTAGTGTCGGCTCTGAGCGCGCCCGCGGTCGATGCTTCGTTCCACAGCGCCCCATATTCGCCGCTACCGACGGTCGGGTCGCCGATCGTCTTCTCGCGGTTCTTGGCGTTGCGAACGTCACCGGTCTCGGCGAACAGATTCACGACGTTGCGGAAGTTGAACAGATTGCGTACGTCCGCGAACGCCGTCGCATCGAGCCGGCCGATGCGGAGTCCCTTGTTAAGCCGCAGGTCGACGTTCTTGGTCCAGGGCATTTCAAAGGAGTTTAGCGTTGCCCCAGGCTCAGTCCGCCCACCCAAGCCGAAGCTCAGGTGAGACGCCGTCTGCCCGTCACCGTTGTTAACCAACCGGGTGTACGGCAGGCCGCTCTGCACACGGAATGTCGCAAAGACACCGAGGTCCCGAAAAATCGAGCCGACCGTGGTGCCTTTGCGGAAGTCGTTCGGCAGCTGCAGCGCGATCGAGCCGACGAGGCTGTGCGTGCGGTCATCATTGGTCCGCTGCGCGGCTTCCGGCGGAGGCGTCCGATCCCCCTGTCCCGATACCTGACGCGCGAACGTATTCAGGTACGAGAACGGATCGGATCCCGTGTTCTTCGACGCCTGGAACGTGTAGGAAACAGACGTGTTGAGGTACTGACCCGCACGCCAGTCGAACTTCGTGTCGATGCCGCGCGCGTTGCCGAAATCGCGGTTCGTCAGGACGTTGATGCTGCCGATCTTCGTCGAATCACGCGGATCCGGGAACGGCAGGACCCGGGCGGCGAAGTCGGACACTTTATCCTTGTTATATGCCGACACGTCTAGCACCAAGTCCTGGCTGAACGAGTGCCGCACGCCGAACTCGAACAGGATGGACTTGCCGAAGTTCAGGTCCCGGCCGGCGATGTCATTGGTGTTCGTGAATGACAGGTCGTTATTGATGCCGGTCATCAGCGTCGTGAACTCGGGCGACTGCACCTGATGCGAGTACGAGAGGCGGAACGCGGTCTGCTCCGTAATCGGGAACGACACGCGGAGCCGCGGCGAGATGGTGTGATGCCCTACCGCCGGCGTGAATGTGCGCGCCAGTGAATTGGCGTAGGCTGTGTCGTTGGTTGCGCTCAGCGGGTTCCAGGAGTTCGGTCCTGCGGATGAGATATATAGCGGCGTATTCGAGAACAGCGCGTGGCTGTTGTAGTAGTCATACCGCGCGCCGACCTCGAGCACGACGTCGCCCAGATCGAGCCGGTCAGCCGCGAACAAGCCGGACTGGATCGGATGGACCACATAGGCATCCATGAAGATCTGCCGCGCGACGTTGCTGCTCCAGTAGGCCAAGTCGGTGTGCTTGTAATCGCCGCCTAGGGTGAACCGATGGTAACGGTTCGCCTGCCAGTCGACGACGACCCGACCCGTCAGCCGTGTTTCCTGCAGCGTGGTCGCGCCAACGGCAAACCCGTCCGTCGGCCAGAGCTGCTGCGTCGACATCGCGTACGGATTGAGCCGTCCACTCTGCTGAACGTCCGGAGCGAGCGCGGGAGTCAGGGGAATGCCACGCGATCCTGAGTTCGTCCGGAGATCACGAATGGTCTGGTCGGTAATCGGGAACGGAAAGTTGTCCAGGCCCGCAAAGTTCAGCGACCCCAAGTACACACCCAGGCCGGGAGTGCGGGTATCCTGCTCGGAACTTGGAGACAGCGGTCCGTCCAGCGAGCGATCGCGTGCCCAGGATAGGTTCGCATTGATCGCGAGCGAGCGCTCGGCGCTGCGGCTGACCTGGTGGTTCAGGTTCAGAATTCCCAGTCGCTGCCACAGGTGCGTGCCGCGATAAATCGAAGGATCGTTCAGGGCGCGACCCGGTGTCGTGCGGCTCTGGTCGCCGTTCGCGATGCCGGTCAACGAGACGCTGGAACCGCTCCCGTAGGTGTACAGCAGTTTCGCCTGCGTCGCGATGCTGGTCGACCAGTCCATCGGTCGCCGGAGACCCTGGCACTCAAAGCCGTAGTTGTTCTGGATCGCCTGTGCAAGAGGATCGGCGCTGGAGCCGAAGCTTCCGCAGGTGCCGCTGTACTGTGCATAGCGCGGCAAAGCGACATTCTTGATGCTGCTGGTCTTGGGATCCACGGACTGTATGACCGTATCGACCCCAGCACGCATGAAGAGCGGCTGCTTCTCGGCATCCATGCCACCACTCTGCGTGAGCTGCCCCTGCACGACGGCAGAGCCGAAGAGCCGTAGGTTTTGAACGCCGGGTACCGGACCGCCGAGCGAGCCCTCGAAGCGGTTGAGTCCCAGGCTGACCGCGTCGCTGAAGGGTTCGTCGGTCTCGTACGAGAACGAGCCCTCCGGTTTGCTGCCGCCGGCTCGCGTCGTATACGAAATCACGCCGGACTGCGCATCAGAAAATTCGACGCCCAGCGCGCCCGTCGTAACGGATGCTTCTTCGATCATGTTGGTGCCGAGATTGACGCGCTGGGCGCCATTGTTCACGCCACGTACAGGCGCGCCATCGATGTAGACGTTGGCTTCGCCGGGACGACCGCCGCGAATCGACACGCCCGCGCCCGAACCCGATTCGACCACGCCGGGCGTCAACGCGATCACCGAGCGTACGTCATCCACTGGGAGGTGGTCGACGAGCTCGCCTGAGACGATCGCCTTCGACGTTACCTGGTCGCGCGGCACGATCGGATTCGCGGCCGCGGTGACCGTGATGCCCGTCAGCACGACGGCCGACGACTGCATCTTGATCGGTACCGTCTGTGTCTGCCCGCCGAGCACGCGCACCGCGCGCACTTCCGATGGCGCGTAACCGATGAACTGCGCGCGCATCGAATAGGTGCCCACCGGCACGTTATTGATGAAGTAGTAACCCTTGTCGTTGGTGACTGCGCCAAACGACGTGCCCACGACGAAGACTTGCGCGTTGGCAACCGGTGCGCCTGCCTGATCCGTGACCGTGCCTTCGACTTTTCCGGCCACCTCTTGCGCGGCGAGCGGCGATGTCGCGATGCCGACCGCAAGCGCGAAGGCGGAGCAGAGCACCGCGAAGCGAACAACAGCGCTTCTCACACGATGCATCATGGATGCGTCCTCCAAAGACGTGAATGCGCGTGAACTACCGGACAGAATGTGTGTCGTCGACACTAACACCCTCCCTTCGGTCTAGACCTACCGACGGCTTGGGGAACTAGCTCTGGGGTAAGCTGGCCGGGGTTCACAACGTCGTCAAGACAATGCCACGTCAACGTCTAGGAACCGGGCGCAGTCCACTGGGGGGGCGAAAATGGACCCTCTGGTGCCGGTCCGCAAGAGGCCGCCCTAGATCAGAATCAGGTCCTGCTGCGGCCGCCGGGGCGTCACTTCGGGTCCCGCGTCGGCCAGGAACACGTTCACCTCGCTCCGCACCCCGAAGCGCCCGGGGAGATACACGCCCGGCTCGACCGAAAAGCCGACGCCGGGAATAAGATCGCGTTCATCGGCCGTCTCGAAGTTGTCGAGATGCGGTCCCGAGCCATGGAGATCCCGGTCGATCGAGTGACCCGTGCGGTGGACAAAGAAGTCGCCGTATCCTGCCGCCCGGATGACGCCGCGTGCCTCATCGTCGAGTGCGGCCCCGGTGACGGGCTCGTGGTTCTTCCAACGCTCGGTCAGCAGACTGATCGCCGCATCGCGCGCTCCGCGCACGCTGTTCCAAATCGTTCCGACCTCCGCGGCGGCCTCTCTGCCCGCGAAAGCCATCCATGTCTGGTCGGCAAACACCGATCCTTCGGCCACGCCGGCCCAGAGATCGAGCAGCAACACATTCCCGGCCTCGAGCCGCCGATCTCTGCCCGCGTGCGGCTCGTAATGCGGATCGGCCGAGTTCGGCTGGAAGCCCACGATGGGCGGATGATCGGTGAACAGCGAAGCGCGCGTAAAGGCATCCAACACTCTGCGCTGTACCGTCGTCTCCCGCACTTCCGCGCCGCGTGCCAGCTCGGCGCCGGCCCAGCGCAGCGACTCGACGGCGATGTCGGCGATCGTTTCGGCCGCGCGGCGATGCCCAGCGAGCTCGGACGCGGACCAGCGCGCGGCGAACCGCGTCACGAGCATCCCCGACGACACGACGCGCGCGCCCACACTTTCGATCAGCTCGATGACGCCATGCGGCACGCGATCGAGATACGGCACCGCATCGCCCGGTGACACTTCCATCGCCACGGTCTTCCCGCCGACGAGCGCGCGAAGCTGCTCGTGCAACTCGCGCCACGACGCGTAGGGTCGCACGTCACCAGGGAACCCCGCGAACGACGTCATCTCGATGCGATGCGCGATGGCGACCGGCTTGCCGCTGCGCGGCAACAACACGAAGAACCGCCGCGTGCCCATGCCGTGGATTCCCAGCACGCGCGTCGCGGTCGGGTTGATGCCGCGGAAGTCGTAGAGCAACCAGCCGTCGGCGCCAACGGTACCGAGCAGCTCGCGCAACGCGGCAAACTCAAAACTTTCGAGGATGGTCATCGGTGCCGGGGGTCCGGACTTTCGGCGCGCCATTCGCATCCCGCTCCGCCGCGCGCGCGGCAGGCGACGTGTAGCATCGCGCCCTCGTAACCCACCAGCAGCCGCAGCAGCTCGACCAGTCCCGCTCCATAGAACCCGCAGGCGGCACCATCGGGCGTCGCCTGAATGGCAATGGGATCGCTGACACGCGCAACGGGCACGCGCTGCTCGCGCGCGAGCTCCGCGCCCAGCACGGCGCGGGCCGCCCGCCGCGCCGCGATGTGGCCGAACACGCGTGGCGCGCTATGGGCGGCGAAACGCGACACGCCGGAGAGGCGCCGCACCGCCCGGCGCGCGGCGCGCCGGCCCGCGTCCGCGAACACCAGATCGGCATCCGGCCGGCGGCCGACGAGGCGCAACAGCGCTTCGACGTGCGCCGGCTCGACGCGCGCGTCTTTCCGGACCAGCTGCTCGAACTCGGCGAGTTGCATCGCGACGGTTGGCGAGAGGCCCAGACGCTTCACCAGCAATTCCTCGGCAAACTCACTGAGCCCATCTTCGACGGGGGTATCGAGATTCTTGACCGCCTCGAGGACGGCGAGCGGGACGATGCTGTGCACCACTGAGCGCGAAACGTAGCAGTGCGGCCCCCATTGCGGAACTCGTTATGTCGCACGAGCCTTCTTGCACGGCCATGGCCAAGACCCCGCCACCTCCTCCACCCGTTCCCGCTCCTGTCGACGAGAAGCGAGTTGGATTCGAGCGCGAAGCACTCGTCCACCTCGATGTCCTCTATCGTGTCGCATTGCGGCTGACGGGGAACCCCTCGGACGCCGATGATCTCGTTCAGGAGACGATGCTGAAGGCCTACCGCGCCTGGGATCAGTACGAGAAGGGAACCAACGCGAAGGCCTGGCTGCTTACGATCTTGCGGCACGCGTTCATCAACGAGTACCGCCGCAAAACCCGACATCCCGAGACCGTCGATCTGGACACCATCGAGCCGTTCGCGGTGTTCCCCGAAGTTCAGGACGAAGACCCGCAGGGTGCGTTCTTCGACCGGATCGTGGACGACGAAGTCCTGCGCGCGATCGATCAACTTCCGGAAGCGTTCCGGGAGACGCTGGTGCTCAGCGACGTCGAAGGCATGTCGTACCAGGAGATCGCGGGGATTCTCGAGATTCCCGTGGGCACCGTGAAATCGCGACTGTTTCGGGCCCGTCACCTGTTGCAGGCAAAACTCTACGACTACGCCGTCGAGATGGGCTACATCAAAGGAAGTCCCGCATGAATTGCCGTGAGTGCGTGGAGCACCTCTATGAGTTCCTGGATCGCGAGCTGACGCCCGAGCTCGAGCGCGAGCTCCGGGAACATCTCGAGGATTGTCCGCCTTGCGGCGAGCAGTTCGATTTCGAGGAGCTGTTTCTGAAATTCCTGCGGGCGCGGTGTCGAGCTCAAGGGGCGCCGCCGGAGCTCAAGAAGCGCGTGCTGCGGGAACTGTTCGGCGAGTGAGATGGCTGACGCGGCGCGGCGCAGCGGCGGCGCTCGCGATCGGCCTGGCGACAGTGTGGGGGTTCGGGTGGCGAGGCTTGTTCCTGCTCCTCGCTTTTTTTGTCTCATCGAATTTGTTAACCACGGCGGCGAAGGGCGGCGAAGGGCGGCGCAATGAGCGGCAGGTGCTCGCGAACGGCGGCGTCGCGGCG
>Ga0209234_1001087_pt1 | contig 10125 bp, 9 predicted proteins | sample GraSoi013_1_20cm_2_FD_185816 | JGI IMG/M metagenome (GOLD analysis project Ga0209234, IMG submission 185816) | Grasslands soil microbial communities from the Angelo Coastal Reserve, California, USA - Sample 08_20_2013_1_20cm (SPAdes) (version 2) | ecosystem: Environmental > Terrestrial > Soil >... | reverse complement strand
AGCTCGAACTGCAACGAGTCGATTGCGCGAGTAGCCATGGGATGATGGACAACTACGAATTTCTTTTGCAAAAGCGTGAAGAGTTCGCCAATGAACCGATCATTCCGCCGCCCCTCGTTCGTGGCGACGATTTGATCGCGCTCGGGATGAAGCCAGGACCAAAGTTCGGCGAGATCCTGGAAGCGGTTGAGACACGACAGTTAGAGGGCGGTTTCAAAGATCGACAGCAAGCCCTCGATTGGGTCAAGCGCGAATACAGTGGAGCGCAAACTTAACTTCGTCATCCCGAGCGTCAGTCGAGGGATCCCGCCACGAAAGCTTTAAGGTAACTTCTTCGGGATCCCGAAACTTCGCTCGGGATGGCGGCAGCGACGCCCCCCGGCTTTTGACATCAAACCTCAACCATCGAACATCAAACATCCTCAAAGATCCCATGCGCATCCTGATGATCAGCGCGGAAGCGCCGCCTCTCCACCGCGCCGGGGCGCTCGTGGACGTGCTCGACGCTCTCCCTCAGGAACTGCGCGAACGCGGCCATGAAGTCAGCGTGGTCCTGCCGTTTTATCGGGAGATTCGCGAGAACAGTCTGGTGGAGATAAACGATACCGGCGTGACGGTTGACATTCGCGTGGGGGAAAAAAATTACGTCGCGGAATATTTCGAAGGTCGGACTCCGAGCGGTGTGCAGTTATTTTTTGTTCGGTGCGACGAATTTTTTGATCGCCCGGAAATTTACGGCGAACACGGAGCCGCCTACGAAGACAACGCCACCCGCTTTATCTTTTTCAACAAGGCCGCCATCGAACTGGCGCGACGCCTGACGCCGGCGCCACAAATCTTACACCTGCACGATTGGGCCGCCGCCCTCATCCCGGTTTACATCCATGCGCACAATCTGCCATTCGCCACTGTCCTAACGATCCATAGACTGGCTGAGCAGGGAAGTTTTTGGGGACTTGATTTCGCTCTCACCAATCTGCCGCAACGTTTTTTTTCGCTTCGTGGGATCGAGTTTTTCGGGCGCCTCAATTTTTTGAAAGCCGGCATCGTTTTCGCTGACCGCGTCACCTCCGTCAGCGAGCATCATAAGCAGGAAATCCTCCAACCTGAAGGTGGCTATGAACTCGACGTCGTCCTCCGCGAAAATGCCCACAAGCTCAGCGGCATCTTGCATGGTGCCGATTACGCGCGGTGGGATCCGGCGACCGATCCCCTGCTGCCAGCTCATTTCGAGTGCGAAAAATTATGGGGCAAAATGATTTGTCGTGACGCTTTGTTGGCGAATCTCGGGCTCGCCCCTGCGCCCCGCGGCCCGGTTTTTGGAATGGTCACGCGCGTGGTCGCCGAAAAAGGTTTTGGGATTCTCACCCCGCTCTTCGATCGACTGCTCACGGATGACGTGCGCCTGATTATTCTGGGCGAAGGCGACCCGGCGTTCGAAACTGCCCTCGCCATCGCGGCCCGCCGCTATCCAGCACGATTCGCCTATCGCCGTCATTTCGATGAAAGGCTGGCTCACCTGATCGAAGCCGGTTCCGATATTACGCTGATACCGTCTCAGTTCGAGCCGAGTGGGCTAATTGCAATGTATAGCTTGCGATACGGAGCAATCCCGGTCGCGCACGCCAGCGGCGGGATTCAGGAAATTGTTCAGGACTACGACCCGACGCTAGAGCCTTCCGAGTCGGGCTATGGCTTTCTTTATTACGACTATTCCTCGGAAGCGTTTTGGGATTCGATCAAGCGCGCCCGTGCCCTTTTTCGCGATCGCGCCGTTTGGACCGGCCTCATTCGCCGCGCGATGGAGCGCGAATTTTCCTGGTCAGCTGCCGCGCAGCGCTACGAAGAACTGTACCGCAGTCTTGTCCGCGAGACGGAAATCGCTGCCTGAAGTCAAGAAGCGGCGCCTTCCCAGTCGCCGACTTTAATAAACGGCGGTCAAAGACCGCCGCCCCCTGGGGTCACACGCGAATAAAGCGAGAGCGACAGCGTCAAAAAACCGCACCGTGACCGCCGCACTATATAGTAAGGACGCAGCCCCGCCGGAAGAGCCTTGCATTCCACGGGCTCTTCCGGTTTCCTCTGCCCTTCCACGGACTCGCCCCATGACTCAGATATCTCCTGCGGCCAAAGCCCTTTCCGCGGGTTTCGCTGTCACGCTGTTGCAAATGGTCGTGGCGATCTTCCTTGTAGCACCCGACGGCCCGTTCGAATACCGCTATCAAACGCTCCTCCAGCACGATAGCCACTGGTTCGCTAACATCGTTGCTCGTGGTTACGAAACTATTGTGCCGCCGATTTCCCACAAAATGATGGAGGTCTCCAACACAGCCTTCTTCCCGGCTTATCCCGCGATCGCTTGGATGTTACACCGCGCACTCGGCGTTGGGGTCGAGAACGCCTTATTAATTACCGCCCAATCCGCCGCCTGGGGTTTTTGGACCTATTTCTTCCTTTTCTGCCAACGATGGAACCTGCCGGCCAGTTGGCAGCTGCTCGGCGCGCTCGTCATTTTGGCGCATCCTGCGGCTTTCTTTCTCGTCGCCGGCTATTCCGAATCTCTTTTTTTGATGGCGCTTCTTGGTTTTCTCTACTGGAGCCGGATGGAATCGCGACGCGCGCGAATTTTGGCGGCACTTCACGGCATCGTCATGTCGGCGACCCGGATCGTCGGCCTGCCCTGTGCGCTGGCACCACTGGTGAAAAGGATTTGGGAGCTCGGCTGGCGCAAATTGGCAAACGTTCGCGATTGGTTGGCGAATTATGGCGGCGCGGCCTTGGTCAGCGCGTCAGCCATGCTCGGCGGCCTCGGATTTTTCGTTTATTGCCAGTTCCGATGGGGACACTGGGACATCTATATGCTAACGCAGCAGTTCGGCTGGGCAATTGAACCGGATTACCTCGCTATCTTTAAACCGTCGAACTATCACTGGCTCCTTCCTGCCCTCGAAGATCCTACCGAAATGAGCCAGATGGCGATGACGTTCGGCGGACTTCTGCTCCTAGCCATTTTTGCTTCTGAATTTTTACCGGGCGCGCGCCGTCAAACCAACCGTTCTGTGCGCATCCCATTTTATTTCGCAGCCTTCGTTCTCTATTTCCTCTCCGTCTCCGGCGTTGCCTGCGTAAACATGGAGAGCATGCTCCGTTACGAATTTTGTCTGCATCCGCTTATCGTACTGGCGCTTTTGCATTATTTGCACAATCTTCCCCTCCGCTCGTGGCTGGGACGAGCAAGCGCGGTGACTGCAATTGCGTTGGTCAGCGCGGCGGGGCTGGGCCTCGAAAGCTGGTACATTTGGAATTTTACACGGGGAAACTGGGTTGCCTGATTTAATGAAAACGAACGTAGCCATAATCGGCGCCGGACCAGCCGGTCTTACTGCCGCTTATCTTTTGTCGAAGAACGAAATCAGCGTCACCGTTCTTGAAGCCGATCCGGTTTACGTCGGCGGAATTTCCCGCACTGCCACGTACAAAGGTTTTCATTTCGACATCGGCGGTCATCGCTTTTTCTCGAAGTCGAAAGAGGTGAACGATCTATGGAACGAGATTTTGCCGCAGGACATGCTCGATCGGCCACGGAGCTCGCGCATTTTCTACGGCGGAAAGTTTTTTGCCTACCCCCTCCGCCCGTTCGAGGCCTTGTTGAAGCTCGGCCTGCTCAAATCCGCCCTTTGCGTTTTGTCGTGGTTGAAAGCGCGCCTCATGCCCGTGCGCAATCCGCGCAACTTCGAAGACTGGGTCAGCAATCAATTCGGCAAACGTCTCTTCAATACTTTCTTCAAGAGCTACACCGAGAAGGTTTGGGGAATGAGCTGCCGCGAAATCTCGGCCGATTGGGCCGCGCAACGGATCAAGGGGTTGTCATTAGGCAGCGCGATCCGCAACGCGCTTTTCCCGCAGCGCCGTCCGAAAGACAGCTCGAGAGTGATCAAGACGTTGATCAATTCCTTCAAGTATCCGCGGCGCGGTCCGGGAATGATGTGGGAGACGTGCGCAGAAAAAACCAAAGCACTGGGCGGAGCGCTCGAAATGGGCTGCCGCGTTATCCGATGCCAATACGACGACGCTAACGGGACGTGGACGACAATCTATCGCGACCAGAACGGAAACGAACATGCCCTCGAATCCGAACACGTTATTTCCTCGGCGCCGATGCGCGAATTGATCAACGGTCTCGAGCCCGCCGTTTCCGAAGAAGCAAAACGCGCCGCCGGTTCGCTCAAATACCGCGACTTCCTGACCGTGATGTTGATCCTGAAAAACCGCGACGCTTTTCATGATAATTGGATCTACATTCACGATCCGAGTGTGAAAGTTGGCCGGATTCAAAACTTCCGGTCCTGGTCCCCGGAAATGGTGCCCGATCCGGACAAGGCCTGCTACGGGCTCGAATACTTTTGTTTCGAACACGACGGCCTCTGGGATTCGAAAAATGAAGATCTGATTGCCCTGGCCCAGCGGGAGTTGATCAAGATCGGCCTGGCCCGCGAGGGCGATATCCTCGATGGTTGCGTCGTTCGACAGAAAAAAGCGTATCCAGTTTACGACGACGACTATGCGGAACATGTCGCGACGATTCGCGATGAGCTTGATCGCCGTTATCCCAATCTGCATCTCGTTGGTCGTAACGGCATGCACAAATACAACAACCAGGATCACGCCATGATGACGGCGATGCTTTGCGCGGAAAACATCAGCGCCAACACCAAACTTTACGATCTGTGGCAGGTGAATCAGGACGCCGAATATCACGAAGCCGGCGACGCACCTGCGGAACAAACGGTCGGAACTGCCATTCGTCTTGTGCCGACGCGAGTCACAGCTACGCCTGAGCTCGCGCCGGAAGGCTAATTATCTTGCGGCCGTGCCGCGATCATACCTTTTTCAGGACCGAGCCGACGCGGGTCGGCAAGTTGCGGAAGAATTGTTGAGCCACGCTGGACGCGACGACGTCATTGTTCTCGCTCTTCCGCGCGGCGGGGTGCCGGTTGCGTTCGAAGTAGCGCAGCGGCTCGGCGTTCCGCTCGATGTTTTCGTTGTGCGCAAACTCGGCGTGCCCGGGCACGAAGAACTCGCCATGGGCGCAATCGCATCCGGTGGCATCCGCGTTCTGAACGAAGACGTCGTCTATGCCTTGCCAGACGCGCAATCAATCGTCGAGATGGTCACTGCAATCGAACGCGAGGAATTGAAACGCCGGGAACTTACTTATCGCGCCGGGCGGCCGCCGCCGGATTTGCGTGGGCGAACTGTGATTCTGGTCGATGACGGACTTGCCACTGGAGCGACGATGCGGGCCGCGGCTGCCGCGTTGCGTCAGCAAGGCGCGGCAAAAATTATTGTCGCTGTCCCCGTGGGCGCGCCCACTACCTGTCGCGAGATCAGGGACGAGGTCGATGATATCCTTTGTCTCCACACCCCCGTTTCATTCATGGGCGTCGGCCAATACTACGAAGATTTTTCCCAGACCAGCGACGAAGAAGTGCGCGAGCTGCTCGCGGCCCCGGCCTCGAAAAGGCCGGAGTCCGATGTCTGAGGTTTGATTTGCTCTTCGTCTGGGGAGCACAGGCTGCCAGCCTGTTCGTTTCGGCTGCTAGCCGAAACGCATCTGTTCCGGGTAGCGCGCGCGCCTCGCGTGTACGCCAGTCCGGCTCGGACTTTCCGCGTCTCGCGGAAACGGACTTTGGAGCTGATTGAGGTTTGATGTTTGAGGCCTGATGCTCGATATTTGCGTCGTTTATGACGACCCTTCTTCCGGCTAGCGCGCGCGTCCCGCGGAAACAATTTTTTCTCTAATTTTTATGTCTGAAACAACTACAACCGCCGCCCCTCCGGCATCGGAGCCAAGGGAAAAACTCACCAAGAAAGCCGTTACCGCCGATCATCCTACCTGGTGCCCGGGCTGCGGCGATTTCGCCGTCTTAGCGTCCTTCTACAAGGTTCTCGAGAAACGCCAGCTCGATCACGAAAAGATCGTCACCCTCGCTGGGATCGGTTGTTCATCGCGTTTTCCCTATTTCGTAAACGGCCACGGCGCGCATTTCATTCACGGCCGCGCCGTTCCCCTTGCTTCCGGCATCAGCCTGGCCCGACCCGACCTGCATGTCTTCCTGTTTGGTGGCGACGGTGACGGTTTTTCCATCGGCGGCAACCATCTCAATCATGGGGCACGGAAGAACATCAACATGGTCTATTTTATCATGGACAACTTCGTCTATGGCCTGACCAAAAAGCAGACCTCGCCCACCTCGCCGATCGGCTTCAAAAGTAAGACCGACCCCGCCGGCGCGATCGACATGCCGGTCAATCCAATGAAACAACTGATCAGCGCCGGGGCCACCTTCATCGCGCGCACCCATGCTACCCAGGTCAATCACATGATCCAAATGATCGAGCGCGCCATGGATCATCCCGGTTTTTCCGCTATCGAATGTTTGAGTGAATGCGTCGAATTTTATCCCGGCGCCTTCGATCCGGCCAATCCACGTAAGGGCGGCAGCTTTGAGCTGATCCAGGAAAAGAAATGGGACAACACCCCCGAGGACGAGCTGCGCCACGACGTCACCGACGAGCTCGCCGCCTATAAACTGGCGCAATTGCCTTTCCCGGGCGTCTTCGGCGTCTTTTACCAGAACGACCGGCCGACGAAAAATGCCCTCGAGAAAAAATGGATCGAGACCACTCGCGAGAAAACAGGAAACGCCAGCGATCTGAAATTGCTCCAGAAGACATTCGACCGAATGAAATGACAGCGCGTTTCGCGTTGTTGCGTCGCCTGTAAATGGTCGACACGTTGCCGTAGATGAGAAATTTTCTATCTGTTGCCGTATTGGCCGTGATTTGATGAAGTCGTCGCTTAAGGAGCAACTGCGGGCGCTTCTCCAAAAAAAATCCATCTACCGCGGCGAATTCACTCTTGCTTCCGGGGCAAAGAGCGACTTCTACGTGGATGCGCGCCTTACCACGCTCGATCCGCGCGGCGCCTGCCTAATCGGCGAGGTGGGCTGGGAACTCGTGAAAGAAACTGCCTCGAAGTTAAGCAAACGTGTGGATGCTATCGGCGGTCTAACCATGGGTGCCGATCCGGTTGCGCTGAGCATCGGAATCGCCGCACAACGGCAGGATTCTTCCGGCCCGCTCCAGGTTTTCACGGTCCGAAAAACAGCGAAAGAACATGGCCGGCTAAAGCGGATCGAAGGCAATTTCTCGTCGGGCGATTCGGTGGTGGTAGTTGACGACGTCATCACAACAGGCGGCTCCACCATCCAAGCGATAGACGCGATCGAAGAAGACGGCGGACAGATCGCTTTCGTCATCGTGCTGGTGGAGAGAGAAGAAGGCGGCCGCGCAAACATCGAGAAACGGGGCTACAAAGTCGTCCCGATCTTCACCCGGGCTGATCTTACCCGGAACAAGTAACCTATCTTCCGCAAATAAGGCGACGCCCGGCATTTTAGAGCGAGAGCTGTTTACATCGGCCAGCCAGGGAGATACCATTTATTCTTCTAATGATCGCCTCAGACAAAATTACTTATCTCGATAACAACGCGACGACGGCGATCGATCCAGCGGTGCTGGAAGCAATGCGACCGTATCTGGAAAAATATTTCGCCAATCCATCGAGCGGCTACCGGTTCGCGGCGCAAGTGCGCGACGCCATCGAGAAGGCGCGCGAGCAAGTCGCCGCCCTCCTCGGTTGTGAGGCGGGCGAGATCGTGTTCACCAGTTGCGGCACAGAATCGAACAACACGGCCTTTCACTCTGCGCTCGAAACCCGACCGGAGTGCAAGCACATCGTAACTACCGCAGTCGAACACAGCGCAGTGCGTAAACCTACGCAGGAACTCGCGCGACGCGGTTACGAAGTCACGGTTATCGACGTCGATAAATCGGGCCGGCTGAGTTTGCGCGCATTGGCTGATGCCATCCGCCCTGACACGGCGCTCGTTTCGGTGATGTGGGCGAACAACGAGACAGGCGTGATTTTTCCCATCGAAGAAATCGCGGAGGTAGCGCGCGATAAAGGTGTGCCATTTCATACTGATGCGGTGCAGGTGGCGGGAAAAATTCCGGTTAACCTGCGTGAGGTGTCGCTGCAATTTTTATCGATTTCCGGGCACAAGCTACATGCGCCCAAAGGTGTCGGCGCGCTTTATGTGAACCGGCGCTCGCGATTTCATCCCCTAATACTGGGCGGGAGTCACGAAAACAATCGACGCGCCGGGACCGAGAACGCCGCTTCGATCGTCGGTCTTGGAAAGGCCGCGGAGATCGCATTGGCGAAATTGTCGGAGGAGCAAACGCGAGTGCGAAATTTGCGGGACCGCTTTGAAAAAGCTCTCATCGAAAAAATTCCGGGAGCGCGGATAAATGGCGCGGGCGCGTCGCGTTTACCAAATACCTCCAGCGTCATGTTCGACGACATCGAATCGGACGCGGCGCTAATGATGCTCGACCAGGAAAATATTTGTTGCTCGGCCGGATCGGCCTGTCGCACGGGATCGCTTCAGCCCTCGCACGTTTTGAGCGCGATGGGTCTGGTCAACGAGCAAGCTCGAGGCAGCCTCCGTTTTTCCTTCGGCCGGTTCAACGACGAGGCGGACATCGATCGCGCACTCGAAATCGTTCCGCGCGTGATTGGAAAATTGCAGGCGCTGTCACCGGCTGCGGTGCGGTAAGGGTAGCGCGAGCATTCTGCTCGCAATAGCCGACATTCTGTCGGCGTTCTTCCATGCCCCTGTCATCCATTGATGAGCGCGCTCTTTGCAGTCATTCGTTCTCACGCCGAATCGGTCTTGCCACTCCGGATTTTTTTCTGCGTTTGTCTCGTCGGTGTTGTCCTTGCCGGACTTTACGTTTTCAAGAATCGGAAAAAACTTTTCTCGCGCGACCCACATGTCACGGCCGATCATTATGGCGCCCGTAATTTGCGGCTCTGGCAGGTCATTCTGGTTTGGATTCTGGCGATTGATTTACTGGTGATGATGCTCTGGCGTTTGTGAGCGTAGCGCGAGCATTCTCTCCGAGCTGTATGGTTCGCCGAGCAGGAAGCTGCTCGCAATAGCCGACATCTGTCGACGTTCTTCTAACCGTTCCCTCAGAATGCCGGAGTCCGAGCCGGACAGGCGGATTAAGGGCAACATGCTCGCGCTCCCCAAATGCTCGCCTGCGGCCGTGCGTTAGCGCGGCCCAATGGAGGGACATGCGCTGTCATGTCCCTAAAAATGGGGACGCGACAGCGCGCGTCCCTCCAAATTACATGCAACGTTCGATTTCAGCTTTCAGCAGTTCGCCGGCTCAGCTACTTTCTCGTTTCTGTGAACTTACCTCACGATCTCGTCGCTTTGCGCGAAGAATACTTCATCCACGGCCTGCGCCGCGTCGATCTCGATCCCGATCCGATCAAGGAGTTCGGAATTTGGTTCACCGCCGCCGTGGAGGTTGGGATCAACGAGATGAATGCAATTGCGCTGGCAACGGTGGCGGAAAACGGCCAGCCGACCACGCGTATGGTTTTGCTCAAGGGTTACGACCACGCTGGTTTTGTTTTTTACACGAATTACCAGAGCGAAAAGGGCCGGCACCTGGAAAAAAATCCGCGAGCGGGTTTGGTCATTCATTGGAAGGAACTCGATCGGCAGATCCGAATCGACGGCATCGCCGAAAAAGTTTCGCGCGAAGAATCGACCCGCTATTTTCATTCCCGGCCGATTGGCAGCCAGCTCGGGGCCTGGGTTTCGCACCAGAGCGATGTGATCGACGCGCGCCGAATATTGGAAGCGCGACTTTCAGAATTGGAAGAGCGATTTGCTGGCCAGGAAATCCCCTGTCCACCGCACTGGGGCGGTTATCGGGTGAAACCGGAGCGAATCGAATTCTGGCAGGGTCGCCCCAACCGCTTGCACGATCGCTTCCGGTATACGCGCGAAGGCGAATCGTGGCGGATCGACCGCTTGGCGCCGTAAACGCCGTTCGTCCCGATCGGCTGACGGTTTCAGGTAGATTCAGGACATAGGTAACACTATGGCGGTACGATGTAGCCACGGCTCTGTGAACCGTGCACACGCGTCTCGCAGAGACGCAGCTACAATCTGCGCGCAGTGTTACCAATGCCCTGGA
>Ga0209234_1001086_pt1 | contig 10127 bp, 14 predicted proteins | sample GraSoi013_1_20cm_2_FD_185816 | JGI IMG/M metagenome (GOLD analysis project Ga0209234, IMG submission 185816) | Grasslands soil microbial communities from the Angelo Coastal Reserve, California, USA - Sample 08_20_2013_1_20cm (SPAdes) (version 2) | ecosystem: Environmental > Terrestrial > Soil >... | reverse complement strand
CCGCTGGGATTTCAGCGGCGGCAATTTTGTAGGCCGCCTCCCAGTGTTCGACAGCCTGGTCCATGTTTCCTTGGTAGGCCTGAAGTTGCGCCAGCGCGTAGTGTGACTGGATCACGTCAAAGGGCTTCATGGCTTCCAATCGCGGTTTGTTCGCGGGTTCGAACAGCTCTTGCAGCCGGTCGACTCCCGCGGCCAGCGAGCGTTTGCGAATCTCGCAGATGCCCTGCAGGTCTTGCTCCCAATTCGGGGGCTTGGGGAATTTCTGGAAAAGCATGTCAGCGAGAACCTGGCCAACCACATCGGCTGGATAGCGCACGGCTCCTTGACCCCCGAGAGGAAGATCGCGGGCTTGTCCCGGGCCCATCCCCTGCGCAACGCCGGGCTGATTCTCAGGGAGGAGTTTGAGAATGACGTAACCGGAAGGCACAACGACTGCGCTCGTGGCCTGCCCAGGACGGATACCTTTCAGAGCCTCTCGCAGCTCTGGACGGAGCGTTGAAGGCTCAACAAGTCCGATGTAGCCGCCTTGCGGTCCGCTTGGATCGATCGATTCGGATTTGGCGATCCCAGCAAAATCCTCGCCCTTATTGAGGCGATCCAAAATCTGCTGCGCCTTTCCAGGAGAATCCACAACGATTACCTGCAGATTGAGCATGCCAGGGGAACTGTCCTGAGAGGGGACCGCAGAAGAAGCCGGAAAAACAGGAAAAACAACGCCGAGTACCAGCAAGACTGAAAAGTAAGATACAATACTTTTAGAGTTCGATCCATCCAAGATCATCGGCAAACCATAAGGATGCTCGGAGCGCACTGCGAGTACCGTGCGTGGATTCTAACACGAGGCTCAAGAGGGACAGTGGGGCGGTTAGGGGCCTCAACGTAGCTAAGAGTACTCCGGGCGAGGCCACAAACCCGTTGCACATTTTGTCCGGGCAGAACTCCACGGGTCGCTGTCCTTCACCCAGGCGGAGAGAGCGATCAAGCGACAACGCAGGAGAATGCTGCGATGTGTCATTGTCAAGGCATGATCTTTCTCACTTGGCCGTCTATCCAAGTGAACGCCCAGGATCCCCAGCTTATAAAGATAATCACCGGGTTCTTCGCTTTGATCGTGGTTCCCCCGGAGTCTTCTCTATACTCACCTGGACTTTGGCTCATGATGACCGGCGAATCCGCACCATCGAGTGTGAGTAACGAACGCATCTCCCATTCCTCGCCAAGTTGGCGCGCCACGACAAGCTCCACTCTCCGGTTCGAACCCGCTCCTTCCAGCGAGCACCCATGCCCTTCTGAAAGTACTGTCGGTCGTACTCATCCAGATCTTCCCATCTGATAGGGCGCGTGCCCGGATATTTCCTTGCCATTTCTTCACGCAGGCCGTTCGGATATACGCATCGGTCATTCAATTGTCTGGCTGCGACAACCTGAATGAAGAGGGACAGGTAGGCATTCGCCGCGCAAGTCATTACGAACCTAAGTCGCATCTGGATCAGTCCTTACCCTCGTCATCTGCGCGTCATGCGTCCCTGCGTGACTCCATTCATAGTAGTCCCGTCTGCCGATGCAGGGTACTCAGAAACCATAAGAGTGTGGAATAAAAAACCAGACACGGGATAGCAGCCGGGATAAACGCCGAAACCGGAAAAGTTGCATCGGCCAAACGAACTTTAACGGTAATGTCGCCTAATCGGAAACTTGAAATCCACATGAACGAGAACGTTGGTCAACTTCCAGCCTCACTAGGCCCTCGAAAGAGGGCCATAACTTCTCGGTTTTCAGACTCTCCCGCCAGTTGTCGAAACGGCTTTCCGCTTGGATCTCTGCCTTGGCGAAGTGCAGGGAAGCGTTCCAGAAATCGTGCTACCCACCTGACATCTCCAAGCTCAATGGCATAAGCAAGGTCTGTGAGTTCAATGGCAAGGTAGCCACCCCTCTCCCGCAAATACTCGATTGCCCAACCGGTTGGCGTGGCACCGAACCGGCTGTCTCGGCTGTTGATTTCTGCGCCTCTGTCGAGCAACAGTTGGACGATTTCGCGAAGTCCATCAAACGTCGCGTAGTGAAGAGCGGTTGCGCCCGTTTCGTCGTATGCACGCACAAGTTCGCCGTCTTCGTCCAGAATCGTCCTGACCTGGTTCACATCACGCAGCTTTATGGCTTTGATCAATTTGTTTAAGTCGTTCATTAATGCATCCGACTGTCTAGGACTCCACAAACAAAGATCCCCAGCATACGAAAATCTACCACAATTAAATATTATGCCGCGGTTACCGGCTCATAGTACTGCCGAGTGCTCAACATGCCGCCCTTGCGTGTGGGGGCTTGAATCTTCCTCACGGTGTGGCTTGACTCACGACGCGGTCAGGTCATCTGAGCGAAAACGGCAACGTCGAACTTTGCATAGTACTTCTTCACATCGTTGGCCCCGTACCTTTCGCGGAATTTTTTAACCACGGACGAAACCCCTGCAGCATCCGTGATAGGAACGGCTTGAAGTTTCGCTTCTGCGCCGTGCGCGTCGAGCTGAAACGACGGGCTCTTCAGTATGTTCTTGTACCACTGTGTATCCGAACCCTGCACGGGCAGCAGGTATAGCTTATCGTCTTCCAATACGAACCAGACCGGTATGGAAATCGTGCGTCCTGAATTCCTGCCAGTCACACTGATTTTGATTTCGCGATATCGGGAAAGCCGGTCTTTCAGAGCATCGTTCCGCGCTGGCATGTACACCTCCTGCCGCAACCTTACGAAGCATGATGGTAGCGCAGGATGGGGCCAAAAATGGGCGGGCGGCACATCCTTAACAGGCTGAGACGGCTCCGGGTGGCCTACACTTTGCGATTTTGTTTTTGCAAAGGGTGGGCAATTCTTCGCTTTGCTCTAACCAGCAGCTGAAAATCCTATGCGGCGCGAACGCCTTTGAAATCAACGACATTCAAGAACGTGAAACTGGGCTCGCGAGGCGTGCGATAGCAATGTAACATTGCGTTGAAGCTTGCCGACGTTCTCCCTGTGCCTACTAAAAACTCCGTAAGCATTGAAATCGTTGCATTTATGGAGCCGCGACCGTTAATCTTTCCAAACCATGTTCACTCTGCTTTTCTCTCTGCGAGATTGCTTCCGATCCGTGCCTGCTTAGGTTTTGTTTGTTTCTGTTCCCGTTGTGATAGCCCCGGCTCCTCCCGCTCTTGGCGGATGGCCTGCCCGAGCGTGATCTGATGTACGACTGCAGTACGCGGTAGCTTAGTTCGCCCCAGAGACCGGTGACGCCTGGCCTGGATTTATGCTATCGATTCTGGTTCCACATAGTGGAAGCTATCCCCCGCGTCGCCGGCTCGGTTGATATCTCCACGCGTGGCCGGGGACTATCGAGAATAACCACTCCTTGATCGTCGGCGAGCATACGGAACGTTGGGGAAACGTCGTAGAGCTCTTCGAACGAACCTGCCGAAGCTCCCAGTTGCGATTCTCCCGGGGCAAGTCCTTCCAAGTCTTGCAATACGAGGAATTTGCTGCAGAGCCGGCGCACGGTGGAGAGGCGATGGGTGATGATGAGGGCGCTCATATCACCGCCCAGCAACTCTTCGAGGCCCTTCTGCACGGCTTTTTCCGTGGTGGCATCGAGCGAGGCGGTGGCTTCGTCGACGACCATGAATATCGGCTTGCGCATCGCCGCCGCGCCGACCATCAGCCGCTGTTGCTCGCCGCCCGATAGTTCGATCCCGTGGCGGCCGACTCGCGTATCGAGCCCGTCGGTCAGGCGGTCGCCAAAATCGATCTTCAGCTTTCGCATGATGGCCCAGAGTTCTTGGTCGGACACATTGATCGGTTCATCCGTGAACCGGTAAAGCAGGTTGTCGCGGATCGTCCCATCAAATACCTGCGCCTGTTGCGGCACGTAGGCGATGAGATTGAGCCATGACGAAAGTCGTACATCGCGCAAGTCGTGGCCATCGACCAGAATTGCACCCGAGGTCGGATCCATGTAGCGCATGAGAAGGCGCATAATCGTGGTCTTGCCCGCGCCCGATGGGCCAATCAGAGCGGCCTTCTCGCCAGGCTCAATAGTGAAGCTGACATTACGGAGAATCGGCAGCACCTGCTTAGACCCTTCGATTCTAGCGGCGGGCAAGCCAGGCAGATCGCGCTTCTCCGTAGCGTACGCGTAGGAGACAGTGCGCATCTCCACGCGGACGCCACCGTTTCTCTTGAGCTCAATGGCATTGGGCTTGTCAGTGATGTCTGGCGGAATCGACAGCGTGAGCATCGCTGTACGAATAGCCGGCATGTTCCAGTTGATCTGATGTTCGATATGACCGATATGCCAGATGCTCTCGCTGACTTTGGTGGCGTACATCAGGAGTGGCACGAACACACCGTTGGACCAGTCGCCCCGCCAAATCAGCCAGGCGCCATACCCCAGCGTGCCCAAAAGGACCAAACGGTTGGAGTATCCACGCCAGGTGACCTTGCCGATGAACCAAAGCCAGAATTGGCGCTCCTCCCCAAGAACCTTTTGGAAAGAGCGATTTTGGTAGGCAATCTCCGCACGCTCTCTTGCACATGTTTTTACCCGCTCGATTTTCTCCCAGCGTTCATGCTCCCAGCGGTTGATGCGCCGGAATTCTTTGTCGAACGGTACGCATTTCTCGGAAATATACCGGTTCAGATACACCAGCCAGACCAGATAGCTTGCCAATAGCAGGGTCATAAAGAAGCCAGCCGCCGGTACACGGAGCCACAGGAGCGTCAGTGCCACGGTAAGTGAGATCATTGATGAGGAGCCCTCGAACATGAGCAAGTTTTCGAGTTGCTCGATGCGTCCCTTTCCGCGCTCGATGTTTGCCGTGTTCAGATAGGAGCTTTCCTGCAGGTGCTGCCCCATGCTCTTCTCAAAAAACAGCTCATTCATGCGGCGCTTGAGCTGCGTGAGATTTTCGCCTTGCGCGTACTCTCGCGCGATCATTTGCAGGCGGTCGAAATAGCCGTATATGACCACGAATGCGGCCATACCGATGAAGCTCATTTTGACGGCGTATGCGTCGTGACGAATGAGGCCATCGACTAAATATTTCGCCAACCACGCGATGCCATTCAGTGCGGTGACGGAAATGGCAAGAGACACAAGCATGCGCCGGGTCCAACGCCGGCTTTGAGGAGTGATGAATTCCTGATACACCCACCGGGCTATCCCCCAGCTTTCCTTCATCTCATGCAAGTATTGCCGCCACGTTCGAGAGATTTTTCGCGTATCTTGCGGATCGACAATCACAACGCAACCCCCTAGTTGCAGACTGGCCAACTACCAAACGAGCGGGTAGCGGTCGGTCTCAGAATGTACTTAGTCTAAATCGTACGGCATGGGGCGAACTTTTTGATGGCACAATTTTCTAAGTATGTGTCGTTTGCCGTCCCAGACAATGCGCATTTGCCGATTGTCTTCGCTTCGATGTTCTGATTGTTCTCAAATTCCGATGGCGGTAAAGATTCTTGGAGAAGAGCGCGAGCGAAGGAAAGGCACCCCAACTCACGCTGTTCGCGTGGACGAGAAATGGGGCTACGTTGACAAAGCCAGTAGGTGGGTCATCCCGCCTAGTTTCACTCATGCCGAGCGGTTTGGCACGGACTGGCAAGCGTGGCATTCGGCGCAGGTCGATGGGGCTATGTCGATAAGGGCGGCTCTGTGGTCTGGCAAAACAAATCGGAATGAGATCCAATTCCACTTGGATGGTCAGTCGGAAAACCGGTCCGCTTTCCCGCTGGATTCCATTTCGACGATTACACGCTAATGGGCACTGAAAACATCTCAGAATACGCTGCCAACCTCTTCACTGGTCTGGTCGGACAGCGTGCACGGATGCCACTGCTCATCCTCAGCATGGGCGTCACAGAACCACTTCTTGCACGACGTGCAGCTTACGGTTGCCGGGTAGGTGCACGCCGCAACGCCGGGCGAGATGCCCTGCCACAACCGCTCTAGATCGGCGTTCGTGGCTTCCTCTTCTCCCATCGCAAGTAAGCGTCGTAAGATTCAGCCGCGCCGCATAGTCAACTCCAATACGTCAAGACGGTATGGGATCGGCGCTTACTCCGATCCCGTGCCGTTCTGCAAGCAGAAATTCTTGCCCTCCGCCATCAGCTATTGATCTTCGAGCGTTCCAGCCGCGGTCCTAACCTACGTCTCCGTTGGACTGACCGAGCCCCGTGGGTTTGGCTCTCACGATTGTGGAGCGATTGGCGATCAGCGCTGCTCATGGTCAAGCCGGAGACCGTCATCGCGGCATCGCAGGGGGTTCGCCTCTATTGGGGTTGGAAAAGTCGGCATCGCCATGGTCTCCCGGCTGTATCTTGGCGACAGGCCGACCCGACCTGTAGTGCTCGGAACCGAAAAGGACTCCGGGGCGCAGTCAGGACTTCGTGAATGCCCATCGATTTTGCCATCTCGCTGAATTCCAGCCCGTATTCTTCGAATTCAGAATCACAGTCCACCAGCACTTTATCGTGCGTCACGACTCTCGGGACCTTCGCGGCGAAGACAAAATCCGGCGGCGGCGTGTACCACTTCTCAACCGTCGCGGCAGAAGGTGCGCCATAAAACGTGCTATCCACTTCAACCGTTTGGAATCTCGTTTCATACCTGCTGGATAGAATGAGCATTGCCAGCCATTTGCAGTGAAGGCCGATGTGCCGAGAAGGATTCCTGGCAGAGAGTACGGGCGTTCGATCTTTAGCTCGCTTGCGAGTTTGGCTGCCTCCTCCAACTTCTCCATCCGGGAAGAGCGTTGGGTTGCGGCTCCACGTTTGGACGCCTGTCTGCCATAGCCAGGGATTCTACCTGTGAGGCGATACAATCCGCTAATGATCGAGGACACTTCCTGGTCCTGGTGACCGTTGCTGGACCCTGTCCGGCGTAGCGGTTGTTCGAATGCTTTCCGGTCGCTTTGGAGCCATTGAGTGGAAGGCAATGTCGGCCATCTCATGGCTCAACATCGAAGGCGCGCCTGGATTCGTTGCCGCAAAAAGAAGCTTCTGCATGCCGGTATCTAGTTTGTTTTCTTATAATAGACCCTCAAATAGCAACCTCCCGGCATTGTTGTTTACTGCTAATGCCTGGAGATCACAGAATTTGCAGTTGGCCTCCAGCTTGTAGTCCGCGTTGAGGAGTGGGGGAAACCCGCCAGCCGCCAATGAGTACCATCGAGAGACCTCGCCGGAAACGATGCTCGACCCACCCACATTAGGCTTCAATCATCTTTCGCCCGTCACTCGTGCTTTTGCGGCCAACGCCCCCTAGGGAATCTCCCTCAGTTTGATTTTGTTGCGGGCAGAAGAGTTTACGCGGCCCGCAGAGCGGTTGTTCGCGTGGAGGTTGTGTTTTTGGGCGTACTAGCGAGAAAATCGATAGCAAATGCTGCCATCGCACCCAGGAGAGCGCCCAAAATGGCAAACGCAATGTTTTGGTGCGTGTACGAGAATGCAATCCAAGTGATCTTGATTGTGCGGAGAGAACCCGCAGCCAAGACCTCTTTCGTGGCTAAATCAGACCGGAGGAGGCTAGGAACTACGATCCCGGCGGTGAACAAAGTGATTACCACTTCGATTACCAGTTGAAGGAGAGAGAAAGTCTTTTGCCTCTTCATGGTGTTTCCTTTCAGCCTCAGAAGGAAGGGGGGGCCTTTTCAAACAGAATAATCCTGAGCGTCTAATTAACAAGAAGGCGAATCCCGGAAATCGAACACGGTAGATACCCTAGCGGGGCGTCCCGGAAAGCCTAAACGGCTTGGTTTCAACGCGGTACCAGAATTAGGTGGCTGTGGTAGCTTACGGGCCGCAAGGATTGCGAACCATGAAATCTGTCCTAATTGCAACTTGGCATGGCAGAGGCTGGGAATCAATGGACTTTCATGCCTCAGGTGGACTCGGCTTGGCTTTTCCTGATTGCTCCAGACGATCTGTTGTCCCTGTGCCCGAGTTTGCGCAGGAAAGTATACCTATCACAAATTGAAACATCGTCTCTCACTTTGCGCGGTCGGCATCGTAGCAGATGCACTTACGAACGCTCCTATCAACCCCTGCGCAGAGTTCCAACGCGCAAAAGAACCGAACAACCGCGTGGTTGGAACGGGCCTAGTCAAGGCCAAGTATCGTGTGTTAATCCCGTCCAACTCGGATGTCTTGATGAAAGTTTGGTACCAAGGACACACGTCTTGGTATTACCCGGGAACGATAAAACTCAGAGTCAACCTCTGAACCTGAAGCCCGGCGAGGAAAAAGAGTTGGATATTCGATTGGAGCCGGACCCGAATGCTCCGCCAGAAAGATGCGGAATGCCTGTGGGCACTGTCGTCAAGGAGTGCTGTCCGTCCGGGTAGTGCCCGATTAGCGTTACCGGAGAAGTAGTTTTCGGACCATTTTGACTTGATGTCCGGTTTGCCCGTTGGCCAGGACTTAGGAGCAGTTACTTCCTAAGGTCGACGCGATCCTTGCTTGGCTCAAGCTGGCCGCGCAGCGAAAATGCCCGAAAAATTCTGCTTGTACCGGAAAAACACAATGAACCAAAGCACCGTCACTATAATCGCCAGCGGCAGCCCTTTCGGGTCCATCAGCAAGTGATAGGCAAGGATGCTCACGATCACAGGCCCGAGAATCGTCAAAGCCAGTGGCACATAACGGCTGACGAGGAGCAGCACTCCACCAATGACCTGCGCCGCGCCGACCACGTACACGAAGTGCGATACGAAGAGGACAGTTAGAAATTGGCCGGCAGTTCCCGGCGGCATTTGCATCGGAATGTATTTCAGGAACGGGTTCAGCCCAAACACCACGAAAATCAGGCCCAGTAAAATCCGGGCAATCAACACTGCAATTTTCATTTTCGGTTCTTCTCCCAATCAATCGATGCACGAAGGGGCGGGAACGCTACACTCCCTCGCCCCGCATTCTATGTCAAATGAACGATTATTGTGGAAGTCCGTACTAAAACCCATTTGTCCGAGAACCGCGTTTGGACGTAGCCGCCCGGCGGCGGACGCTACGCGTGAGGTAGTGGAGCGTTGGTTGCTCTATGGTTGTGATGTAAGTGTGGGTCATAGGAGGCTTCCCTATGACCCATTTGCGAAAATTGATGTTGGAAGAACTCCAACGTCGTAATTATGCAGAAAATACCATACGCCACTATTGCAGTTGCTTAGGAGCCAGAGGGAGTGGGTGGTTTCGGCGGCTCGGTCGTGCCCACCACGTAAAGGTGATTTTGTCGGTTGGATGCGAGCGCTTGAATTGGTCGATCGGGATGACCTTGCCCGTGAAATCCTTCCCGCCTTCGCCAACTACTGGGGTGCGGAACACAGCGATGTTTTCACCCTCGACCGTTGTACTTGGCGGAACCTCGATCCGATCAGAGAACGTAAGCTTCGGCTTCGTGCCTTTAATGTAGCCTCCAGAATGAGAATCCCTTCGTCACCGTCGTTCGTGATGTCAGCCGTGAAGCGTGCTTGCATCACCGGTTTTTGATTCTCGCCGTAACCGTCCCATGCATAGCACCAAAAGTTGGTTAGCGGACGAACGTAGAGGTGGAGCCGGGGCTTGCGCTTCAAGCTGTTACCGGTACGCTCGGCTATCGGGTTGAGGATCACGGTGAACGGCTTTAGCAACGTCTCGATGATGGTCTTGATCGTGCTGGGTTCAAGCGTTGGAACCGACATTTGACAACATCGCTCGGCCGCGACAGCCAGCTCAACACTGCGGACAGGTAAGACCTTGAAAAAGACTCGGCGCCCTGTTCGGCTCGCTGAATATGTATTAAAACCTAGGGTCAGGTGGAGTTGAGAACCAGACATGAAGACCGCCAAATTCTCGGAAATTCTGGAGACTCTCAAGAGTCTCGATGGTTGGCTTGTCGGTTTGGGAATCAAGTCCAATACTGACCGCATTCACCACGCGGTCGAAATCGTCGAAAAGGCCAACAAAGGCTGGAAGAAACTCCGAGAAAGCAATGAACCGACAAAGATCGGGCACGTCGATGACTACTACTTCGGCCTAGTAGAGGCGCTCGAATTCAGCGATATCTTCCGAGCGTTCGAGAAAGACGATCCGAAGGTGATAGGATCAAAGCTTGAGAGGGCATTGTC
>Ga0209234_1001084_pt1 | contig 10143 bp, 9 predicted proteins | sample GraSoi013_1_20cm_2_FD_185816 | JGI IMG/M metagenome (GOLD analysis project Ga0209234, IMG submission 185816) | Grasslands soil microbial communities from the Angelo Coastal Reserve, California, USA - Sample 08_20_2013_1_20cm (SPAdes) (version 2) | ecosystem: Environmental > Terrestrial > Soil >... | reverse complement strand
GGGCTCGCCCAGGCACGCCAGATTTCGGGGAGCGCGGCGAGCACGTCCGCGGGCCGGAGGCTGCGGGCCGTCCACTGGCGGGCGCCGAGCTCCGCGGCCCGGCCGAGCGCATGAGCGCCCAGCGCGGCGGCCTCGGGCCCCGCGCTCCCGCGCGCCAGAAACGCCCCGATGAAGCCGGCCAGCAGGTCGCCCGAACCCCCGGTGGCGAGCCCGGGATTGCCGCTCGCCACCACGTGCGCCGGCCCCCGCAAGTCGGCGATCACGGTGGGCACGCCTTTGAGGACCACGGTCCCCTTCACTCGCTGCGCCGCTTTGGCCGCGGCGGCCCAGCGGTCGTTGGCCGCCTCGTCGGCCAGTTGATCGCCGAACTGGGCGCGGAACTCGCCGAGGTGCGGTGTGAAAACGACGGGTCGCTCGGCCGGGCCCTGGAACAGGGCGAGGGCGTCGGCATCGAGCACGGTCGGGACCGGACGGCCACGCAGCACCGCCTGAAGGAACGGCGCCCGCGCTGGCTCGCGCCCCAGGCCGGGCCCGACCACGAGGGTGTCGGCCCACTCGAGCGCTTGTACGGCTTCGGGCTCGAGCTCCGGTCCGAGGGCGGACTCGACGGTCAGGACGTCGGGCAGGCTGGCGCGCGCCGCGGCGATCGTCTGCTCCCCAGCGACGAGCTTCACGAGCCCCGCGCCGGCGGCGAGGGCGGCGCGCGCCGCGTGCAGCGCGGCCCCCGTCATCCCGTTCGCGCCGCCCACCACGGTCACCCGACCCCGGTCGCCCTTGTGCATCGTGGGTGCGAGCTTCGGGAGGCGCGCACCGGCCCAGAGATCGGTGACGAGCACGGGCCACGCGGGATCGGACGGCGGGAAGCCGATGTCCACGACGACCAGCTTGCCGCACCATTCCCGGGCCAGCAGGTGCCCGCGGCGCGCGCCGCCGAAGGTGACCGAGAGCTCGGCGCGCACCGGACCGTGTGCCTCGCCGCTCGAGAGGTCGAGCCCCGTCGGCCCGTCCACGGCGACGATGGGAGCGGCATACGCGACGAGCCGCTGCGCGAGCGCGAGCACGTCGCCGCGGGCCGGCCCCGTCGCGCCAGTGCCGAGCAGCGCGTCCACCGCGACGGCGGCGGCGGGCCACGGCTCCTCGCGCCCGATCTCGCGCACGCCGTCCAGCCGCGCCAGCGCGCGGTTGTCGATGGCGTCGTCCGTCTTGGGATCGAGGGCAGCGACCCACACCGGCACGCCACCCGCATGCAGCGCCCGCGCCGCCACCCAGCCGTCGCCCCCGTTGTTGCCGGCCCCGGCGACGACGAGCGCCCCGCGGGCGAGCACCGCGGGATACTCACGCAACAGCACGTGGGCAACGGCGCGGCCGGCGGCCTCCATCAGGACGCGCGAGGGGATGCGGTACTGCGTGCGGGCAGCCGAGTCCCATCCGGCGGCTTCGGTCGCGGACAGCACGGGGATCGAGTTCACGGGATCACCACGCCTCCGTAGCCCACCACGGCCTCCTCGTCCCCCGTCACCATCCCGGAGTGGCTGTAGTGCACGACCTCGCCCGCCCGCGCCCCGAGCGCGCGCGCGGCGACGAGCACGGTGGCGGTGGGCGCCCGGCCGCACATGGAGATCCGCTCACCGCGGCAGCGGCCGAGCAGCTCCGCGCCGTCGAGAGCGGCGACCGCCTCGAGCGCCCGCCGGTCTTTGCGCTCCGAGACGGCGGCCGGCTCATAGTGGTTCAGGTCGCTCGACGCGAGCAGCAGCACCGGTTGGGGCCAGCGTCCCACAAGTCCCGCGAGCGCTTCGCCCAGCTCGCGGCAGCCCTGCCAAGCGTCCCACGCGAGAACCAGCGGGACGATCCGCACGTCGGCGCGCCGGAGCTGGAGGAACGGCAGCTCGACCTCCACCGCGTGCTCCCCGGTGTGGGCGGCGTGGTCCGGTCCCACGAGGGGCGACGCGGCGACGAGCGCCCGCGCGAACCCCTCGTCCACTCCCACGTCGCCGAGCGGGGTGCGGAACGCGCCGGCCTCCCACAGCGACGCTCCGCCCGGTGCCCGGCAGACGCCCGTATGGTTGGGCGCGAGGATCACCACGAGCGGCGGGATCTCGATGCGTGCGAACACATGCGCCGCCGTGAGTCCCGAGTAGAGGTAGCCCGCGTGTGGCGCCACGGCCGCGCGCGCCGGCGCGGGGCGGGCCCCACGCACCGCGTCGAGCAGCTCCCGCACGGTGCGCTCGAGCTGCGCCGGCGCTCCAGGGTAGAAGCGCCCGCTCACGGCGGGCGCGCGCACGGCGTCCAAGCTTACTTGAAGCTCTGGCCGATCGCCCGACCGAAGGAGATCTCTCCGTTATCGATGCGTATGTTGAACCCGCATTCCGGGTTAGTGCAGACCCACGCCTTGTACGTAATCGGCGCCCCGTCGCGACCGTAGTCCGACAACGGGATCAGGAGACCTTGCTGACACTTCCGGCAGGCGGGCCATTCTTTCTCGTCGTCCATGCGGCACTCCCTTCGCCCGATCCGACGCCCGCTACCCGTGCTCCACGCCGGGCCAGCCGTAACCGGTGCGGAACACCTCGGCGAAATCGTACACCCGCTCGAAATCCTCGAGCTTGTCGCTCGGCTGGCGCGCCAGCAGGCCGACGTCGATCAGCGTGAACACGATGCGGCCGAGGTCCTCCGTGCTGATGATGCCCCAGTGGGCGAGGACGGTCGGCGCGAGCAGCCCGAATTGGTCGAGCGCGAAGTCGCGGCACGCCCAGGCGAGCTCGGCCCCGGAGAGGTGGCGGCGCGCGGAGAGCTTTCCCTGGGCGTACTCGAGCGCCGCCAGAACGAACAGGTAGCCACGCTCGGGGTAGCGCCCCTCCTGCTGCCCGATGCGCGCGAACGCCTCTTCCAGCGTGGCGAAGTCGCTCACGGCCGGGCCTCCGTCGGCCCCGAGGGGCGGGCCCGCACGGCGACGGGCCGGGCGGGGCGCGGCTCGAGCAGCGCGAACTCGAGCACCTCGTCGATCGTTTCCACGGGCTTGATCTCGAGCAGCTGCTTCACTTCCTCGGGGACCTCCACGATGTCGCTCTGATTGCGCGCCGGCACGAGCACCGTGGTCACCCCGGCGCGCGCCGCCGCCGTGAGCTTCTCCTTGAGGCCGCCGATCGGCAGCACGCGGCCGCGCAGCGTCAGCTCACCGGTCATCGCTACGTCGTGCCGCGCCGGGCGGCGGCACAACAGCGACGCCAGCGCCGTGGCGATCGCGATGCCCGCCGACGGACCGTCCTTGGGCACGGCCCCCGCGGGCAGGTGCAGGTGCACGTCGCTCTGCGTGAACGCTTCGAGCGGGATCCCCAGCGGGCCGGCACGGGCGCGCAGCAGGCTCCACGCCGCCTGGGCGGATTCCTTCATCACGTCGCCCAGCTGGCCGGTGAGGGTGATCAGCCCCTTGCCCGGCATCTGGATCGCCTCGATGAACATGATATCGCCGCCCACCGGCGTCCACGCGAGTCCGGTCGCGACGCCGACTTCGGGCGTCCGCCCCGCCACCTCGCTCTGCACCTTGGGCTGACCGGCGTACTTCTCGAGGTTCTTGGCGGTGATCTTGACCACAGCCGCGCGTCCTTCGACCACGTCGAGCGCGGCCTTGCGGAGCACGCCCTGGATCTCGCGCTCCAGCTGCCGCACGCCGGCCTCGCGCGTATACTCGGCGATGAGCCGCTCCAGCGCGCCGTCGGCGATTCCGGCGCGCTCCGTGGTGAGCCCCGTCTCGATGAGCTGGCGCGGGAGCAGGTAGCGCTTGGCGATCGCCAGCTTCTCGCCCGGCGTGTAGCCGGGCAAGGTGAGCACCTCCATCCGGTCGAGCAGCGGGTCGGGGATCGGCGCCAGGCTGTTCGCGGTGGCGATGAACATGACGCCCGACAGGTCGAACGGCACTTCGAGGTAGTGGTCCACGAAGCTGCCGTTCTGCGTCGGGTCGAGCACCTCGAGCAGCGCGGCGGTCGGATCGCCGCGCACATCGGCACCCATCTTGTCCACCTCGTCGAGCATCAACAGCGGATTGCGCGTCTCGCAGCGCTGCAGCGCGTGGATGATGCGTCCCGGGAGCGCGCCGACGTAGGTGCGCCGGTGGCCGCGGACCTCCGCCTCGTCGCGCACGCCGCCGAGCGAGACGCGCGTGAACCGGCGCCCCAACGCTTCGGCGATACTCTGGCCGAGCGACGTCTTGCCCACGCCGGGCGGCCCGACGAAACACATGATGCTGCCGCGCGCCGCCCGGTTGAGCGTGCGCACGGCGAGATACTCGAGGATCCGCTCCTTGACGGTCTTGAGATCGTAGTGGTCGCGATCGAGAATGTCGCGCGCGGCCTTCAGATCGAGCCGGTCTTCCGAGGTGCGGCCCCACGGCAGGGTCGCGAACACCTCGAGGTAGGTACGCGCCACGTGGTACTCGGCCGACTGCGGCGACATCTGCCGCAGCCGCTTGAGCTCGCGCTCGACCACCTTGGTCGCTTCCTCGTGCAGGCCGGCGGCGTCGAGCCGGTGGGCCAGCTCGGTCAGCTCGTCGTCCGCGTCCTCTTCGCCCAGCTCCTGGCGGATCACGCGCAGCTGCTCGCGCAGCACGTACTCGCGCTGGTTCTGATCGAGCCGCGTCCGCACCTTCTCCTGGATCTGGCTCCCGACCTCGAGCACCTGCAGCTCCTGCCCCAGCAGCTCGGCCAGCCGCTCGAGGCGATGGTTCACGTCCTCGATGGCGAGCAGCTCGGCCTTGGGCGGGAGCGCGAGGTCCAGGTTCGCGGCCACGAAGTCGGCGAGCTTGCCGGCGTCGGAGATGCCGACGAGCACCTCGTGCAGCTCCTCTCCCAGGTAGGGCGCGATGTCGATCACGCGGGAGAATTGGGCGTGCACCGTGCGCTTCAGCGCCTCGGTGCGCGCGTCCTCCGGCTGGGTCGCGGCGAACGTCTCGTAGCCCGCCACGAGCCAGCGCTCGGCGGGGGTGATCTCCTGGAGGCGGGCGCGCTCCAGGCCCTGCACCATCACGCGCACCGACCCGTCGCCCAACTTGAGCATGCGCACCACGGTGCTGAGCGTGCCGACCTCGTACAGCTCGTCGGCGCGGGCATGCATGACCGCTCCCTCGGGGGGCTCGGTCCCGCCCAGCGGCTTCACCACGCCCAGGAGCAGCCGCTTGTTGCCCTGCACCACCTCGTCGATGAGCTGCACGGCGTACGGGTCGGTGAGCGCCATCGGCAGCACGACGTGCGGGTACACGACGAGGCGGCCCAGCGGCAGGACGGGGAGACGGTCCACTTACTGCACCCGAACCGACTGCGGGCCCGAGAGGCGGGCCGGCAGCTTGGCGAGCCACACTTCGAGGAAGCCCTGCTCGTAGCTGGCGCGGATGCTTTCGGGGTCGACCGGGACGGGCAGGCGGAAACGGCGCTCGAACGGGCCGACCTGCACTTCCATCGCGTGGTAGTGGGGCTTTCCCTCGTTGCGCCGGGCCTGGCGCTCCCCCGCGATCGTGAGAATGCCGTCCACGTACTCGACGGTGAAGTCCTCGGACCGCATGCCCGCGATGTCCATGTAGACGACGAGCGCGTCGTCGGTCTCGAAGATGTCGGTGGGGGGCTTCCACTTGGCGGAGGCGACGAAGCCCACCGGACGGCCGTGGGCGACTTCGTTGAAATAGACCTCCAGCTCCTCGGCCGGATGCACGGTGAGCGAGCCCGAGCCGCGGGAGGGGCGCCCCGACGAGCCGCTGCTCTCAGCCATGGGGGGCCGCCGCGGTGGCGCGGGCCGGTGCCGCGTACAGGGGGAACTGCTCCGTCAGCTCGCGCACCTCCGCCTTCACGCGCGCGATGGTCGCGTCGTCCTGCTTCGTGAGCACGGTATCGATGAGTGTCGCCACGGTATGCATCTCCGTCTCGGTGAAGCCTCGCGTCGTCACTGCCGGCGTGCCGATCCGAATGCCGCTGGTGACGAACGCCTTCTCGGGGTCTCCGGGGATCGTGTTCTTGTTCACGGTGATGCTCGCCCGGTCGAGCAGCTCCTGGGCCTGCTTTCCGGTCACCCGCTTCGGCCGGAGATCCACCAGCATCAGATGTGTGTCGGTGCCCCCCGAGACGATCGCGTAGCCGCGCTCCGTCAGGGCCGCGGCGAGCGTCTGCGCGTTCTGCACCACCTGCCGCGCGTACCGCTTGAATTCGGGGGTCATGGCTTCGCCCAGCGCCACGGCCTTCGCGGCGATGACGTGCTCGAGGGGACCGCCCTGGAGGCCGGGGAAGACCTGCTTGTCCACCTCCTTGGCGAACATCTCCTGGCACAGGATCAGGCCGCCCCGGGGGCCGCGCAGCGTCTTGTGGGTGGTGGTCGTCACGATCTGCGCGTGCGGCACCGGCGAAGGGTGGACGCCCGCGCCGACGAGCCCGGCGATGTGGGCCATGTCCACGACGAAGATGGCGCCAACTTCGTCGGCGATGCTCCTGAGCAGCGCGAAGTCGATGACCCTGGCGTACGCGGACCCGCCGCCGATCAGCAGGCGCGGCCGCTCGCGCCGCGCGACGTCGCGCACCTGGTCATAATCAATCCAGCCGGTGTCTTCGCGGACTCCGTAATGTGTGGCGCGGAACAGCGTGCCCGAGAAGTTGACCGGGGCGCCGTGCGTCAGGTGGCCGCCGTGCGGCAGCGCCAGCCCGAGCAGCGTGTCGCCCGGCTTGGCGACGGCGAGATAGGCCGCCATGTTCGCCTGCGCCCCGGAGTGCGGCTGCACGTTGACGTGCTCCGCCTTGAACAGGGCCTTCGCGCGGTCGATCGCGAGCTGCTCGACCTCGTCGACCACTTCGCACCCACCGTAGTAGCGCTTCCTGGGCAGCCCTTCGGCGTACTTGTTGGTCAGGGCGGTCCCCATGGCTTCCATCACCGCGACGGACACGAAGTTCTCGCTCGCGATCAGCTCGAGCCCGTGCTCCTGCCGCTCTACCTCGCGGCGGATGAGCTGGGCGATCGCGGGGTCCGCCTTGGCGAGGGGTGCGCGCCGATCGATCATGAGTCGATCTTGGCGACACGCCGCTCGTGGCGCCCGCCCTCGAACGCGGTGTCGAGCCACTTGTGCAGGATCTCCAACCCTTCCTCCTCGCTCACGAAACGCGCCGGCAGGACGAGCACGTTCGCATCGTTGTGTTTGCGCGCCAGCTCGGCGATCTCCGGCGTCCAGGCCACGGCCGCCCGCACGCGCGGGAACCGATTCGCCACGTACGCCATCCCGAGCCCCGTGCCACAGGTGAGCACCCCGCGCCGCGCCTTCCCCGTGCTGACGGCCTCCGCCACGGGCCGGCCGTAGTCCGGGAAGTCGTCGGCCGGATCCATCGCCTTCGGGCCCACGTCCACCGGCTCGTAGCCCAGTCGCTTCAGCTCGTCCACGAGCTGCCGCTTCATCTGGAAGCCGGCGTGATCCGCGCCGACGTAGATCCGCTCAGACAAAGCCGCGTCGCACCGGAAGGGGGCCGCGGCCGACGTCAGCCTCGAGGATAGAGACCGCGAGCGACGACGATGCGCTGGATTTCACTGGTCCCCTCATAAATCTCCGTGACCTTGGCGTCCCGGAACAGCTTCTCCACGGGGAAGTCCCGCATGTAGCCGTACCCCCCGAACAGCTGCACCGCTTGCGTCGTCACCCACATCGCGGTCTCGGAGGCGAACAGCTTGGCCATGCTCGCCGAGGTGGTGACATCCTCGCTCCGGTCCCGGCGCGCCCCCGCGACGTGGGCCAGCGCCCGCGCCGCCTCCACCCGCGTGGCCATATCGGCGAGCTTGAACTGCACGGCCTCGAACTCGCGCAGCGGCTGGCCGAACTGTTTGCGCTCGCCGCAGTAGGCCACCGCGTGCTCGAGGGCCCGCCGAGCGATGCCCACGGCCTGCACGGCGATCCCCAGTCGGCCGGCGTCGAGCCCCTCCATCGCGTGCCCGAAGCCGGCGCCGTCCTCGCCCACCAGATGGTCGGCCGGCAGGCGTACGTCCTCGAGCGCCACCGCGACCGTGTTCGAGGCCCGCAGGCCCATCTTCTCCTCGGGCTTCCCCGGACGATAACCCGGCGTGTCGGTGGGCACAATGAAGGCGGAAATGCCGCGCTCCGTGCGGGCCAGCACCATCATCAGGTCGGCTGTGGCGCCGTTCGTGGCCCACGCCTTGGCGCCCGAAAGCACCCACTGGTCGCCGTCCCGCACCGCCCGAGTGCGCAAGGCGGCGGCGTCCGATCCGGACTCCGACTCCGAGAGCGCGAACCCCGCCAGCATCTCCCCTCGGGCCATGCCCTTGAGGAACCGCTCCTTCTGTGCCGCCGTGCCGTGGCGCACCAGCATCGTCGTGGGAATCGCGTTGTGGATCGAGAGCGACACGGCGATGCTCGCATCCGCCGCCGCGATCTCTTCGAGCGCGAGCAGGTAGGTCACCGTGTCGAGCCCCATGCCGTCGTACTCCTCGGGCGCGCACATCCCGAGGAACCCCAGCTCGCCGAGGGCGTCGATGACGTCGCGGGGGAAGTGCGCGGTGCGATCCCACTCCGCCGCGAAGGGCTCGATGCGGGTGCGCGCGAACTCGCGCGCCAGCTCCACGATCTGGCGCTGCGTTTCCGAAAGACCCGCGGGCTCAATCGCGATAGACATAGAAGCCCCGTCCGCTCTTCCGGCCGAGGCGCCCCGCCGCGACCATGTTCCGCAACAACGGCGCCGGACGGTACTTGTCGTCTCCCAGGTCGCGCTGCAGCACCTCGAGGATCGCGAGACACACGTCCAGGCCGATCAGGTCGGCGAGCGCGAGCGGTCCCAGCGGATGGTTCATGCCGAGCTTCATCACGGTGTCCACCGCGTCGGGCGTCGCCACGCCTTCCATCACGCAGAACACCGCCTCGTTGATCATCGGCATGAGCACGCGGTTCGACACGAACCCGGGCGCATCGTTCACCACGACCGGTGTCTTTCCCAGAACCTTCACAACCTCCACAACCTTGCCAACAGTCTCTTCGCCCGTCTCGAGCCCGCGGATCACCTCCACGAGCTGCATCACGGGGACCGGATTCATGAAATGCATCCCGATCACGCGGGCGGGCCGCCGGGTCTGGGCGGCGATCGCGGTGATCGAGATCGAGGAGGTGTTCGTGGCGAGGATCGCGGCCGGCGGCGCCACCCGGTCCAGGTCGCGGAAGATCTTGAATTTGACCTCGGGCTGCTCGGTCGCGGCTTCCACGACGAGCTCCGCATCCGCCACGGCGTCGAGGCTCGACGTGGTGCGGATGCGCCCGAGGGCTGCGTCACGCTGCTCGGCCGTGAGCGTCCCCCTTTTCACCTGGCGCTCCAGGTTCACGCGAATGATGCCGAGGACGCGCTCCAGCAGGCCGGGCGCCACGTCGATCAGCGCCGTGTCCCACCCATGCTGCGCGAACACGTGGGCGATGCCGTTCCCCATCGTCCCCGCCCCCACTACCGCCACCCGGCTCACGGCGCGGCCTCCACGCCCGGCGCGCGCCGGCTCCACGCGACCAGGGCCGCCGTCCCGCCGAGCATCACCAGGGTCGTGACGACGCCGCCCTCCGGCCCGAAGGCTCCGCCGTCGATCCACCCGTGCGGGCCCGGACGATACTCGAGCGTCGGCAGCGGGAATGCGTAACCGCTCACGGGCGCGGCGAACCCCAGCGCCAGGGTCGCGTTCCAGCCGAAATGAGCGCCCCACGCGAGCGGCATGGCCCCGGGCGAGAAGAGCGCCGCGGCGAGCCACACGCCCGCCAGTCCGACGTTGACCGTTGAAAACGCCGTGGCGTTCGGGTTGCCGAGGTGCGCCAGCGCGAACCCCGCGCCCGCGATCGCCGTCGCAGGCCCCGCCCCGACTGCGTCGGCGAGCCGGCGCAGTGGATAGCCGCGAAACATCAGCTCCTCGGTCAAGGCCGCGAGCAGAAACCCCGCGCCCAGTGGGAGGGCGGCGGCGATCCAGCTCCAGGCCGCCCACTCGCCGCGCGCCGTCACCGCCGCCCAGCGGGACGCCCAGCTCCGTGGCGATCCGCTCGGCGACGGTGCGGGCGGCGATCCGACGCGGCTGGGTGTGCCCGATCATCCCCTCGACGCCGCGGCCCAGCTCCAGGCAGATCTTCGGCAACTGGGTGGTCTTCCCGGA
>Ga0209234_1001081_pt1 | contig 10161 bp, 11 predicted proteins | sample GraSoi013_1_20cm_2_FD_185816 | JGI IMG/M metagenome (GOLD analysis project Ga0209234, IMG submission 185816) | Grasslands soil microbial communities from the Angelo Coastal Reserve, California, USA - Sample 08_20_2013_1_20cm (SPAdes) (version 2) | ecosystem: Environmental > Terrestrial > Soil >... | reverse complement strand
AATGCCGGCGCGGCGCAGCGCCGCACTCATGCAGCGCAATGCTCCATCGCCGTCGGGCGCGGGCGCGGTGATGTGATACGCATCGCCGGAGAGGCCGTAACCAATCAATTCGGCGTAAATGCGGGCCGCGCGGCATTTGGCGTGCTCGTATTCCTCCAGCACGAGAATGCCGGCGCCTTCGCTGAGGACGAAACCATCGCGGTCCTTATCGAACGGCCGGCTGGCCGTCCGCGGATCGTCGTTGCGCTCGGATAGCGCCTTCATGTTGGCAAAGCTGGCGATCGCGAGCGGCGTGATAGCCGCCTCGGACCCACCGGCGACCATGACGTCCGCCTTGTTCTCGCGGATCAGGTCGAACGCGTCGCCGAGTGCGTGTCCGGACGATGCGCAGGCCGAGACGGTGCAGTAACAGGGTCCCTGAAAACCGAACCGCATCGATACGATGGCTGACGCCACGTTCGCCATGAACATCGGCACGAAGAAGGGAGAGACGCGGCTTGGCCCTTTTTCGATGTAAGTCCGCATGTTCTCTTCGAAGGTCGCGATGCCGCCCGTGCCGCTGCCGATGATCACCCCGATGCGCTTCGGATCGAGCGGACTCTTCTCCAGGCAGGCATCCCGCACGGCCTGGATGGCGGCGCCCATGGCGAACTGGGAGAAGAGATCGTACCGGCGGGCTTCCTTCTTTTCGATGTACTGCAGGGGGTCGTACCCCTTCACTTCGCAGGCGAAATGCACCGGCAGCTGCGTGGAGTCGAACCGGGTGATCGGGCCGGCCCCCGACTGTCCTGCAACCAGGGCGGCCCAGGTGCTCGCGACGTCGTTCCCCACCGGCGTCACGAGCCCCATCCCCGTGACCGCCACCCGGCGCGTCACTATTTGCCTTTCCCCATCTTATCGTGCAGGTACGTCATCGCGGCGCCGACCGTGCGGAGCTTCTCCGCCTCTTCGTCCGGGATGTCGATGTCGAACTCCTTCTCGAAGGCCATGACGAGCTCGACCGTGTCGAGACTGTCGGCCCCCAGGTCTTCCATGAAGCTGGCGTCGTTGGTGAGCTTGTCGCGCTCGACCCCCAGCTCCTCGACGATGATGTCTTTGACCTTCTCTTCGAGCTGCTTCATGTCCATTGCCATGGGTAACCCTCAAGGAAGGTAAAGTGACTCACATCACCATTCCGCCATCGACGACCAGAACCTGACCCGTAATGTAGCTGGCTAAGTCGGAGGCGAGAAAGAGGACGGCGGCGGCAATATCGGAGGCCTTGCCGAACCGTCCCAGCGGAATGTTGTCCTGGAAGTACTTCTTCGCTTCTTCGGAGACAGCCTGCGTCAGCTCCGTCTCGATGTAGCCCGGCGCCACGGCATTCACCAGCACGTTGCGCGAAGCTAACTCCTTCGCCACAGACTTGGTAAAACCGATGATCCCGGCCTTGGATGCGGAGTAGTTCGATTGTCCTTTGTTACCGTTCAGCCCCACCACGCTCGTGATATTGATGACGCGGCCCCAGCGCCGTTTGATCATGCCACGCGCCGCGTACTTGGTCATCAAAAACGTGCCTTTCAAGTTCGTATCCACGACCGAGTCCCAATCCGCTTCTGTCAGCAGAAACAGCAAATTGTCCTTGGTGAAGCCGGCATTGTTGACAAGGACGTCGATCTGCCCGAAGTCTTTCTCGACGGCCTTGGCGAACGCTTCCACCTGGTTGCTCACGCCGACGTCGCAGGCGTAGCCGCGCGTTCCCTCACCGAAGCTGCTCGCGGTCTGCTCCGCCGCTGCGCCGTCGCGCGAGCAGAGCGCGACTTTGGCGCCCGCGTCGATGAAGGCGCGGCAGATATCGTGGCCGATGCCGCGCGTGCCGCCCGTGACAAGGGCGACCTTGCCGCTCAGATCGAGCTGCATGCGATTCCCGCTCTGCACCGCGGGGTCTATGACCGCCCGTCGAGCTGTGGTCATGCCGCTTCCATGAACTTGGTCACCTCGGCCGCCGTCCCCAGGCTAAGCACGTTCGCTTCGGGTACGATTCGCTTCAAGAGGCTCGCGAGCACCTGCCCCGGGCCGATTTCAATGAAACGGGCGTCCTCGCCGCCCATGCGCGCCGCATGCTCCATGCATTCGACCCAGCGGACCGCCGTCGTGAGTTGGTCGGCCAGCAGCCGGCGCGCGCGGCCGGCATCCTTCACCGCCTCGGCCGTCGCATTGGCGATCACGGGAAACGCCGGATCCGCGAATTCGGCGCGCTCGAGCGCGAGCTGCAGATGGTTTTGGGCGGGACCCATCAAGGGCGAGTGAAACGCGCCGCTCACCTTGAGCGGAATGACGCGCTTGGCGCCGCGCTTTTTGCACGCCTCACCGGCGCGGGTCACGGCATCGGGATCGCCGGAGATCACGGTCTGATCGGGCGCGTTGATGTTGGCGGCCACCGCGATGCTCGCTTGTTGCGACGTCTCCTCACATGCCGCTTCGACTTCTTTGGTCGCGAGCCCGAGGACGGCGGCCATCGTGCCGGGCCGCTCCTCGCCCGCCTTCTGCATCAGCTCGCCACGCCGGCGGACGAGCTTCGCCGCCGCGGCCGTGTCGAGTGCTCCGGCTGTGATATACGCGGAGTACTCACCGAGCGAATGTCCGGCTGCGGTCACGACGTCTCCGAGTTTCGTGCGGACGATCGTAAAGACGGCGGCCGTGTGCGCCAGGATCGCCGGTTGCGCGTTCTGCGTCGCGGTGAGGTCCTCTTCAGGGCCCTCGAACATGATCCGCGACAACCCGACGCCGAGTGCGGTGTCGATCGCGTCGAAGATCGCGCGTGCGTCCGGAAACCGTTCCGCCAGATCTTTTCCCATGCCCACTTTTTGCGCGCCCTGCCCCGGGCAGAGCCAGATCGTGCTCACCACCGCACGACCAGGCTGCCCCACGTGAAGCCGGCGCCGAACGCACAGAGCATCACGATCATGCCGGGCTTCAGACGACCGGTCTTGACGGCTTCGTCGAGGGCGATGGCGATGGACGCGGCCGAGGTGTTTCCGAACCGGTCCACGTTGACGTAGACCTTGTCCATCGGCAGCCCAGCGTGCTTTGCCGTCGCTTCGATGATTCGGATATTCGCTTGATGCGGAATGAGCAGATCGATGGCGCTGGCATCCAGGCCGGCGCGCTGCAGCGCGTGGTCGCACGCGTCGGCCATGGAGAGCACGGCGGCCTTGAACACCTCACGGCCCGCCATCTTGATGAAGTAGCTGTGATCCTTGAGCAGCTCGTCGCTGGGTGGATGCGTCGCGCCGCCGCCAGGCCGGTAGAGGAGTTCTGCGAGCGTGCCGTCCGTCTTCAGATAGCCTGAGAGAATGCCGCGACCGTTCGTGCTCTTGCGGACGATCGTCGCCCCGGCGCCGTCACCGAATAGGACCGCCGTCGTCCGGTCACTCCAATCCATGATACTGGTGAGCTTTTCGGCCGCGATCACCAATACGTGCTCGGCCTGATCCGCCGCGATGATTCCCTCGGCGGTGCTCAGGGCGTAGATGAAGCCCGAGCACGCGGCGCCGACGTCGAACGCAGCGGCGTTCTTGGCGCCGAGGATGGCCTGGAGATCGCAGGCTTGCGAGGGCAGCAAGCGGTCGGGGGAGGCGGTCGCGTATACGATCGCGTCGATGTCGAGCGGCGTGAGACCGGTTTCGTCCAGCACCTGCAGCGCCGCGGCCTTTCCCATGCAGGCGTTGGTTTCTTCTTTGCTCGAGATGCGCCGCTCGCGAATGCCGGTGCGCTCCTGAATCCATTGATCCGACGTGTCCAGGATTTTCGAGAACTCGTCGTTCGTCATGACGCGGGCGGGCGCGTAGCTGCCGGTGCCCCAGAGCTCGGCGAAGGGCCGTTTCACGCGGGCACCTTCCCTTCCGAGAACTCGGCGGCGATGTCGTCGGAGAGATGGCTGCGGACCGACTGCACGGCGACGCGGATCGCGTTCTTGATCGCTTTCGCGGGCGAGGCCCCGTGACAGATGATGACGACGCCTTGCACGCCGAGCAGCGGCGCGCCGCCATAGGTCGCGTAATCCAGCACACTGAGGACCCTGCCCATCTCGGGTCGGTCCAGCACGTCGGCTGCCTCGCGCTTGATCAACGACACGAACAAGCGCCCCGCCGATTCATAGAACTTGAGCACGACATTGCCGACGAATCCGTCACATGCCACCACGTCGAGCGGCTTGCCCCGCGCTTCGCCCACCGGGATGTCACGCCCCTCGACATTCCCGATATAGCGGATGCCGGCGGTTTGTTTGAGCAGCTGATGCGCCTCTTTGACGACCGCGTTCCCCTTCTCGTCTTCCTCTCCGATGTTCAAAAGGCCGACCGCAGGACTCGGCCGGCCTAACACATCGCGCGCGTAGACGGAGCCGAGGTGGGCGAAGCCCACCAGCTCGCGGGCGTCACAGTCGACATTCGCGCCCGAGTCGACCACGAGCACGGGCTGGCCCGCGCTCGGAAACAGCGCGCCGATCGCCGGGCGCTGGACACCGGGATGCAGCCGGAGCAGCAGCGTGCTCGCGGCCATCACGGCGCCGGTATTGCCGGCGGAGATGAAGGCGTCGCTCTTGCGCTTCTTCTGAAGACCGAGACCGACGGCGATTGACGACCGTGGCTTTCTCCGGATCGCTGCGAGGGGCTTGTCGCCCATGCCGACGACTTCGGGCGCTTCGAAGATTTCGATCCGGCTCCGGTCGACGGTAGACACTTTGGCTAACGCCGCTTCGATGTCCGCGGTCCGCCCCACGAGCTGCACCTGGAAGTCCGGCGGGAGCTCCCGGAGCGCCTGCGCCGTGCCCTCCACCTCGACTTGCGGGGCGTTGTCACTACCCATCGCATCCAACGCGATGCGGATCATCAATCCTCGACGGTCACCCGCTGCACGCCGTTGTAATAGCCGCACGTCGGGCAGACGCGATGCGGTTGTTTCATGTCGCCACAACGCGGGCACGCCTGCAGCGTCGGGCGGACCGCTTTGTAGTGTGTGCGGCGCGCGCGCTTTTTGCGCTTTGAGGTTCTGCGCTTGGGTACGGCCATGACTGATCGTCCTTGGGTTAAGAGCGGAGCTTGTCTTTCAAAGCCTTGAGCGGCTGCCACCGCATGTCAGTGGCCGGCGCGCAATCACAGGAACTGGTATTCAGGTCCTTCCCGCACTGCGGACACAAGCCCCTGCAATCGTCGCGGCACAAGACGTACCGTGGGGCTGCGAGCAGTAGCTCCTCACGAACCGCAGGGGTAACGTCGATTTCGGTAGCGTCGGGCGCGATGGCATACGAATCGGGATCATCCACGGCGTCCGGATCTTGCGTGAAGAGCGCGCCGATCTCGAGGTTGACCGGGGTCGTGAGCGCCGTGAGGCAGCGCCGGCACTCCCCCCGCACTACGGTACGAAGCGTGCCCTGCCAGTAGAAGCGTCCCTCCCCGATGGACTGCAGCCGTCCGCCCACGACCACTGGCTCCAGCAGGGTGACGTCGAGGCCTACCAATGCCGGGTCGCCCCGCGCTAGCTCGCCCCTGGTCTGTAGGGCCCCTCCGCGGGCCAACTCTCGCAGATCGACTCGCAACATGGTGAGCGAACCTAAATCCTTGTGGCACTTGCGTCAACGGCATCACGGCGGGCCGTACAAAGGGAAGAAAAACGCAACTTCCCGTACTGCGTTCTCTGGCGAATCGGATGCGTGTATCGCGTTGCGCTCCTTCGACTGCGCGTAGAGGCGACGGATGGTGCCTGGCTTGGCTTGTGACGGATCGGTAGCCCCGATCACCTCCCGGAGATGGCTGACGGCGTTGTCGCGCTCGAGCGCGAGCGCCAGCGCGGGCCCCGACGTCATGAATGTGACGAGCGGCCGGAAGAACGGACGCTCGCGATGGACTTCGTAGAACGCCTCCGCTCGATCGGCTGTCAGTCGCACCATCTGAGCGTCGACGATGTGGAATCCTTCCGCTTCGAGATGCGCGATGATTTTACCAACATGGCGGGCGGCGACGGCGTCGGGCTTGATGATTGCAAGCGTCAGCATCCTTTTATCCCTCGTTCTCTCAATAATCCCACCACATCAGCGGGTCGCTTCATGACCGCAATGCCCGCCTTCTCAAAGGCCATCATCTTTTCCGCAGCCGTGCCCGACGAACCCGAAATGATGGCGCCCGCATGGCCCATGCGGCGACCCGGTGGCGCCGTCTGTCCGGCAATAAACCCGACGACGGGCTTCGATACGTTGTGCTGCACGAACTCCGCCGCCTGCTGCTCATCTGTGCCACCGATCTCCCCGATCATGACGATGGCGGCCGTTTCAGCATCGGCTTCGAAGGCAGTCAGACAGTGGATGAAGTTTGTGCCGATGAGCGGATCGCCGCCGATGCCAACGCACGTCGACTGCCCCATCCCATGCGTCGAAAGCTGATGGATGATTTCGTAAGTTAACGTGCCACTGCGCGACACCACGCCGATCTTGCCAGGCTGGCAGATGTTGCCGGGGATGATTCCCACTTTGCTTTTACCAGGCGAGATGAGGCCGGGGCAGTTCGGTCCTATCAGCCGGACCCCGCGCTCGTGCACGAAGGGGAGGACGCGCGTCATGTCGAGGACGGGAATGCCTTCGGTGATACAGATGATCAACTGTACACCGGCATCGGCGGCCTCGAAGATTGCGGACGCCGCAACGGCGGCCGGAACGTAGATCACCGCCGTATTCGCCCGTCGCTCACGCACCGCGTCGGCGACGGTGTTGAACACCGGCACGCTGTCCTCGAATTGCTGGCCGCCCTTCCCGGGCGTGACGCCCGCCACGACCTTGGTCCCGTACGCCATCATCTGCTTGGCGTGAAAGGATCCATCGCGACCCGTGATGCCCTGGATCACGAGCCGGGTGGACTGATCGATGAAGACGCTCACGCGCCCTTTCCCTTTGCCAATGCGACAGCCTGTTTCACCGCGTCATCCATGTCGGTCAATGCCGTGAAGCCTGCTTTGGTCAGGATGTCGATCGCGAGCTCTTGATTGGTGCCGGTGAGTCGGAGTACCATGGGGACCTTGAGCGAGAGTTCCCGCGTGGCTTGCACAATCCCATTGGCGACGTCATCCGTCCGCGTGATCCCGCCGAAGATGTTGAAGAGGATGACCTTGACTCGTGGATCCGACGTGATGATCCGTAACGCGCTCACCACTTTCTGCGGGTTCGAGCTGCCGCCGATATCGAGAAAATTCGCGGGCTCGGCGCCGTAGTATTTGACGAGATCCATTGTCGCCATCGCCAGTCCCGCTCCATTCACGCAGCAGCCGACGGTGCCGTCCAGCTTGATGAACGTCAGGCCGGCCTCGCGCGCGAGAACTTCCTCCCGTGCCTCCGCCGTCGGATCACGCAACGCCGCGATGTCGGGACGTCGTTCCAGCTCGTTGTCGTCGATCGCGATCTTGGCGTCCAACGCCTGCACACTGCCCTCACGGGTGGTGACGAGGGGATTGATCTCGGCGAGCGAGGCTCCGACCGCGTAGACCGCGGTGTAGAGTCTTTGCATGATGTCGGCGGCGGCGCGTGCCTGCTTTACATCGCCATATAGAGTGAAGCCCAGCGTCAGCGCCTGATGCGGGAGTAGCCCATAGCGCGGATCAATCGCCAACCGATGAATTTTTTCCGGAGTCTGTGCGGCGACTTCTTCGATGTCGATGCCGCCAGCCGCACTCACCATCAGGACGGGCCGTTGCGACGCGCGATCCACGATGATGCCGACGTAACTCTCGCTGGCAATCTCTGCGGCCGGAGCGATCAGCACCCTATGGACGGTGAGGCCCTTGATCGTCATGCCGAGGATGGCTCTCGCGCTGGCTTCGGCCTCGGCCGGCGTCTTCGCGAGCTTCACGCCGCCGGCCTTGCCCCGCCCTCCGGCATGCACCTGCGCCTTCACGACCACTTTCCCACCCAATCGGTCGGCGATGGCGCGCGCCTCCGCGGGCGTCGTCGCCACTTCCCCTGGGGGGACAGGAATGCCGTGACGCCGCAGAATGTCTCGCGCCTGGTATTCGTGCAGGTTCACGCGTGCACCGTCGCGATCGTCGTTCCCGCCTCACCCTGAAGCGCCGCAAGACCCTGGGCGAGCTCGGCAATGACGGCGCGCTCGCCTCCGGTGCGAATGAAATCCGCTGCCGCTTCGACCTTGGGCCGCATGCTGCCGGTGCCCAGCTCTTTGCCGGCAAGGAGGTGATCCGCCTGTGCGAGGGACAGGCGCCGGATCGCTTCCTGACGCGGCGTGCCGAATCCACGGTACACGGCATCCACATTCGTGAGAATCAAGAGCACCTGCGCCGCGATTTCTCGTCCAAGAATCGCCGCCACGCGGTCCTTATCCACGACGGCATCGATTCCTTCGAGTCCCAGCTTGGGATCGCGATACACGGGTGGACCGCCGCCTCCACCCGCGATCACGATGTGACCGGAGCCCGCCAGGTGGCGCACCATCTCTCGTTCAACGATCCCAATCGGCTTGGGGCTCGGCGCGAGGCGGCGACCGTCTTTCATGGCAATGCCTCTGGCGACAAGGCGTCCCTGGCGCACGGCGTCGAGCATGTGACCGATGGGCTTGGATGGCGTGCGCAGATTGGGATCGTCGGCGTCGCAAAGCGTCTGCGTGATCAGTGTCACGACTGACCGTTGCACGCCCGCGCGGCCCAGCGCGTTCTGGAGTGATTGCTGGATCATGTAGCCCATCCAGCCGGCCGTTCCCGCCACGAGCACGCCGAGCGGCAGCGGCTCGACCTGGTCGCCGGCGATTTCGTTGCGCGCGAGCTCGTCGCCCACCTGAGGACCATTGCCGTGCACGAGCACGATGTTCCAGCCGGCGGCGGCGAGATCGACGATCGGCGCGAGGCTCGCGCGGGTGTGGCGGAATTGATTACTGATCGTCGGCCGCTCGCCCGGAGGGGCGACCGCATTTCCTCCGAGGGCGATTACGATAGTTCCGGGAGCCAGGGGGACGGGGGGGGACACGGGGCGGCGCAACCTAGCGGCGCCGCTGGATCGGAGCAAGCTCGACCATGAGCGCTCGCCAGAGCCGGCCGAACAACTCGAGATCTCCCGCGGTCAGTGCGGAATCGGCCTGCACGGCCAGCCGACGCACGCGCTCCCATCGCGCCGCCAGGCTCGTGTCGGTCACCACCTGCTCGCCGCCATGGAGTGCGGCCCGTGCCGTGAGACCGCGTCCACTGCGACCATCCAGCGACACATACACCTCCGCGACGCGCGGCGCCGGAGGTGGACGCGCACCAATCGGATCGAGCATCTGCGCCTGAACCGTGATCAGCGATCCAGCCGCCGGCCAAATGCGCAATTCACCGGGCCGCTGTTGCGACGAACCGACCAACTCGCCCGGTAGACGCTCGGCGTCGTCGGCGGCGGGTCGCCACAGATGCAGGACGGGGCCGCGTTGCGTTATCGAACCGGCGCAGAGCCCGAGCAGCCGTTTGGGTTGCAGCGTGCCGGATTCGAAGGCGATCCCCGTCCACAACGCGCCGTCCGGAGTCACGAGCTCGAATGGCTCGCGCGGGCGTAACGACCAGCCCACAGTGTCCGCGGTTGAGTCGGCACTGGCGCGCACGAGTTGCGCGATCGCGGTGTTGAATTGCTCGATCGGATACGCGAGTTGCTGACGCACGTCGGCCGGAAGTTTGTCCACCGGTTCGATGAGCGGCTCGAATCGCCGCGCCCAAGTGGCGGTCAAGGAGTCGTAGCCGGGCGCGAGCCACAGGTGTGTCTCCCCCGTTCCGGCGCGCACCGCACCGACCAGACCGGCGCGCAGGTAGCGGACCTCGCCGTCGCGCCACGTGATCGGTCGCGCGAACGGGAACGCTTCGTGGGATACGTATCCCCAACTGACCCACCACAGTGAGCCGTTGCGAATCGCGGGTGCCGGGGCGCTGAATTGCGCAAAGGGCGCGAGTCGCTCGAGGCGGTCCGTGACGTCTCGGCGCCAGAGCAACACGCGCTCATTCGAGTCGGCGCGCAACAGACTCCACGCCTGGATGGTCCACGCGATCGCGAAACGGCGCCACAGTCCCGTGATCGGAACGCCACTCGCCCGGCTCGAGCGAGCGCTGTCGGTCGAGGCGATCACGTGGCCTTCCATGCCCGGTCCGAAAAGCAAGGCGCTGTCC
>Ga0209234_1001078_pt1 | contig 10167 bp, 5 predicted proteins | sample GraSoi013_1_20cm_2_FD_185816 | JGI IMG/M metagenome (GOLD analysis project Ga0209234, IMG submission 185816) | Grasslands soil microbial communities from the Angelo Coastal Reserve, California, USA - Sample 08_20_2013_1_20cm (SPAdes) (version 2) | ecosystem: Environmental > Terrestrial > Soil >... | reverse complement strand
GGCAAGCAGATGGTCATCCCGCCTCCAAAACAATCTAAACGGCCCCACAGGGTCCCGGCACCCGTCCGAGTATGCCTCAGATCGGTCAAGAAGCCCTGAGCGGAAATTATCTCCGACAACTTCCCGAAACGGGACAAAGTCGCCGTCCCTCTGTTTCTGTGTCGAATACTGGCCAGCGTATATGGGCTCTGACAAGAGGATAGGATTCTTCGCAAAACAGATCGCGGAGACCAAGAACGTTTCTATCATCGTCTATCCTCCCCTGAGAATACTCGCGGGCTATGTTGAGTCAGAGGCTGCCCGGACTCTCCTAAGACCCCATCTTGAAGGCAGGGGAATTCGTGACGAGTCTACAGTTCACTATGTTAGGCTTCCCAGGTTTCTCCCTCTCCTCTGGAAAAGGAGCGACACTCTTGGCTACGCTCTCACCTTGCTAGTCTGCTTCCTAGGGTCCGTCAGGATTTTCTCGAAGCTCTCTCCGGACGTCGTGGTTCTCGGTCATCCCTCGTATCTTTGCGGCCTGGTAGGCATGTTCCAGGCAAAGATTAGAGGCCGAAGACTCGTCTTGGACTATCCCGATCCCTGGACAGAGTTGACCCTGGAGACGATGGGCTGGAGTGAGCACGGGCTTCGAAAAGTCCTACTCGGAAGGCTGGAGACAATTGTCGTCAAGGCGGCTGACGTTGTAGCCTGCGCCAGCGGACCCATCGCAAGACTAGCCACGTCCATGAGGGGTAGACATGACGGGGTGCACATGATTCCGAACGGGGTAGACTCGACAGCGTTTGACCCTAAACGGTTCAATCTCAACACCACTGAAAAACATTCGGAGAGAACGGTTGTTTTCGTCGGGAGGATCGAGAAATGGTCAGGAGTGGAGAGCCTTGTCAATGCCGCAGAGATCTCAGTCCGATCATGGCCGGACATAAGATTCCTCCTCGTCGGGGACGGACTAGAACGGAAAAGAATCCAGAGCCTCGTATCTGGGAAAGGTCTCAACAACACGGTACAACTCGCTGGATTCAAAGCCCCAGAGGACATACCAAAGATTCTCGTAGCATCAGACATAGCCGTCCTAACAATCGGGAACAGTCGCCTGTCGAATATGATTTCGCCCTTGAAGCTGTTCGAATACATGGCAATGGCCAAACCCCTCGTTGTAACTGACACCGAGAGCGTTCGAGAGATTGTGAAGAACGGACGGACCGGGATACTGGTAGATACTGAAGACTCCAGCAAGGTCTCAGCTGCGATTCTGACACTGCTGAATAATCCATCTCTCGCTGTTGAAATGGGACAACGCGCAAGAGAAAGCATACTCCCTAGCCATTCTTGGACCACACTGGCCGACAATTTCTTCCAAGCCTGCACGTCCATGGCCAACCGGAGCGCTGACCATCCAGTTTGACGAATGAACATTCGAACCATCTAGTCTCGATAATAATCCCAAACCTGAACAGCCGAGACACCATCGCAGACTGCCTAAAATCGATCAAAGCCCAGACCCATCAAAACTTCGAAGTTATCCTCGTAGACGCAGGATCATCAGATGGCTGCTTGGACACAGTCCGAGACTCGTTCCCATGGGTCAGAGTCCTAACCACGCTAGGAGCAGGCATCGGCGAGTCCAACAACGCTGGCATCAGAGTCGCGAAAGGCAACATCATCATATTCGATCTCAACAGCGACGAGACTGTAGACGCCCAATGGCTGGAGACGATTGTCAACCTACTCGCAACCCGCCCCGACGTTGGCGTCGTCGCCGGAAGGCGATACATCTATGGGACCAAACTATTAGACTCTGCTGGAGGACGAATCAGCCGGATCACCGGCGCCGTTCCCGCAATAGGACGCAACAAAAAGGACAGCATGTCGTTTGATAGCCCACGAGAAGTAGACTATTCGCCAGTAATTGCAACGAGGACCGACGTTGTTCAAAAAGTAGGTCTATGCGATACCGTCTACGGAGTGTACTATGAGGACACAGACTACTGTTACAGGGCGAAGAAGGCCGGTTTCAAGATCCTGTACATTCCCGAAGCTAAACACTATCATCGGATGAGTAGCACAGTCGGAAAGTCAAGCAGCCGCAAGCTGTACTATGAGAAGAGAAACAGGCTTCGGTTCATTCTGAAGAATTTTCCTCCCCCCTACATGCTGACGGCTTTTTCCCTCCATCTCATGCTTCTGACACCATTGGAGATGTCCCTGTCTCTAATCAAGGGCAACCGGCAAGCGGCAAGAACCCTTACCTCCGCCGTAGTCTGGAACATCAAGAACGTCAGAGCAACCATGCAAAGCAGGTACTGAGCAGCCTGGTCCCCGTCGATGCTCATACTCAAGAGGTTCACTGGATACGCCGGGTCAAGGTACATCGTCCCAGCCGTCCTCATCGTGACAGTGGTCCTGTTCGCATCGAGGGTTTACCTTGAGCCGCAGACTCTAGAGTCTAGTTACGGAGTACAAAGCCAGTATTCTATTAGCTACTACGACGTTAGTAATCCATTCACAGTCTACTACGTCCAGCATGGAACAGACGCATCCAACCACACCGGCAACATTCAATTTTCAGGGACTTCGGCGACACTCACAAACTCGTCCGGTACGCTTGAGTGGACCTTTCCAACCGACAAATTCCTCAGCGCGGTCAACGATGCAGGGTCGAGCATAACCACCGCCACGCTTCTCGTCTCCGAGCCCAGTCCGACCTCTCCAGATATGGGAGGCAACATTTCTATTTCCGTAAACGGCGTTGTCGCGAATAGAATTCTGCTCGACAGGCAGGTCAATTCACTCTTTACCATAAGTGCACCGTCACAGTACAATATCCCTGGAAGTAACTCACTACTTCCAGTCCAATTCGCAGTCTTCAACATCACGCAGACACTACAAGAGATCCTTGGCAAGAACCCCATACAAGTCTCTCTGGAAATGGCTGGCACAATTTCTTGGAACCTAGACGTCGTCGCCCTCCAGCTCTACAGCGACTACACAACCGCTACGACTCCCTGGTGGTTGACCCACATCTGGTCGCTGTTGGCTGTGATTCCCGTCGCGGCACTTGGACTGGTCGGCGTCTTTTACTACGCGCGAAGGTCACTGATGAAGTGTGTTGAGGGGAAGCATATCCGGGGTGTTACGACCGCACTGATTCTTGGGCTGATTGCGAGGCTGGCACTCGCTCCTTTCTTTCAAGGCTTTACCGATGTGGACACCTACAGAAACGCAGCGATTGTTTCCTACTATTTCGGGCTTGATACACGATCATTCCTATCGATCTACGGCAGTCTATGGCACGCAATCACGCTGGCTTTCTTTCCACTCTCCTTCCTCTACCAGCCCTTCCTCGGATCCATCTGGTCCGAGAACCTGGCAGTCAAGACCCCACTGATAGTTGCTGATTTGATGACCGCTCTAGCTCTCCTAAGAATCGGTACGACAATTCTTACGCCCAGAGCTGGCCGCCTGCTCATGATAGGATGGCTGCTAAATCCCTACTCCATATGGATGACCGGTTGGTGGGGGATACTCCATCCGATCGCTGCCACATTTTTGATCGTAGCGATCGAACGCATTGTGCACAAAAGGTTCTTCACGGGCGGCGTACTTCTCACATCTGCTGTCTTCGCATCTCTGGCCCTGGCCGTCGTCGTTCCTTCGCTTCTGCTTCTGACGAGGCGTAGAGGGGGTCTCAGAATAGACTCAGGGGAATTCAATCGGTTTATCTTGGGGATATGCGGGGCCGTCATCCCTCTCTTCTTCCTGTGGGATTTTTCTATTGCAATATTCCACAACATACTTTTCGGGGCCGGCCGTTTTGGAGCCGACAGCCTTTCGCCCTCCTTCATTCTAACCAACCTTCTCCATGGAGATATCACGGCGACTTGGAACGCAATAGGAATTCCAGCGGGGCTCTTAGCGTTATACGTCTGGCAATTCTCGAGAACCAAGAACTTGGACAGAGACAAGAGCAAGCTGTTAGACCACGCCTTAGCCCCGCTACTGGTCTTATACTCGACAGCGCTAACAGTCTATCCCACTTATATCATGTGGAGCCTGCCTCTAATTTCTCTCACGGTATCGCGCCGTGTTGTCCGTTTTGGGTACTATGCGATGTTTCAGGTCTTTCCAGCGATCTGGACGGTCACGTATCTGTGGAATAGCGCGCCGGATATTCCGTATGCCAGCATAAGAGTCGCATGCGAATTGGGATTCTCCTTTTGCCTAATTTTGATCCTTGTTTTCCTTGTCAAGAATATAGTGCGCCCCCTAAACCTTGCCGGCCCGGAGATTCTAGATGAATAAGAGAACATTCCAGGAATACGAGTATGCTCTTGGAAACAGGAGCAAAAAGTTGGAAGAGGTCGTGATGGGTTGGGGAGGCCTCCGTGGCGGACTTTACCTATGGAGGTACGACCTTCTTATCGGCCTCTTGAGGGCACTTGCTGATCGCTCGCTTATGATCGCCGACGTGGGGAGTGGAGACGGGTACCTATGCAGCAGGCTCTCCAAGCGTTATCAGGTGGTTGGAGTCGAGTTTGCCTCCTCCAAGGTCCGCATAGCGCGAGAAAGAAGTTCCAATCCTCATTACGTCGTTGCCGATGTGGAGACTCTTCCGTTCAATTCCAGTTCGATTGACATTGCGTTCTGTATCGAAGTTATGGAGCACGTACCGGAGCCAATGAGATTATTATCGGAGATTTTTCGGACTCTCAAGCCAGGAGGGCTGCTCATTCTTACCACTCCTTCCCTACATATGAAAAACTTCGGACATGGTATCATGTCTCCACTGAAATCTTTGGTTTCTCTCTACAATCCCAAAGTACTGCCCGAGGCTTCAGGGTTCTCAGCACCGGATCAAGAAGGTCGAAGGGTTCTCGACCGGGCGTTCTCTATTCAGCAAGCAGGGGCTCTCCTGATGAAGACCGGCTTTCGGCATGTGAAAGTGTCGACCATACTTTTCGTGCCAATCGTCGCTGCTTTAGTGGGAACCAGGGTTCTCCCGACGGAACAGAGGTTATGGTCAAAAATTCCTATGATTCGGCAGACCGGAATAACAGCAATGGCAATTGGGCGGAAACCAGATCATTAGGATACCAATGATGTACGGGAGATTTCTTTCGTTCTGAGAATTCTCCTAACGATTTGTTGGCCGGCGGTACCGTTTCCATAGGGACATTTCGCTCTCGGTGACCATTTCTGCTCTTGATGAACTCTGATCCTCCGCAACACGGCCGCTGCTTTGATTCCAACTACCTCGGCATATCCTGCCTCAACAGCTTCAGGTCGTTCTGTGCTCTCTCTGACGACGAAAACCTTCTTCATAATGTTAGGCGCAGTCGCTTCCTCCTGTATGCCTCCGCTGTCAGTAATTATGAACTGGCAGTGAATCATTAGCCAGAGGAAGTCTATGTAGCCAACGGGCGGTAATAGAATGATGTTCTCGGAAGATTCCAATTTTCTCAATAGCCCCGCTGATCTGAACCGCGACCTGGTCCTCGGATGGATCGGAAAGACTACAGGAAGCGGGCATCCTACCAGAATCTTGAAAATCTCGCGTAGGATCCTCGGGTCGTCCACATTTTCAGCCCGGTGCGCGGTCGCAAGTGCAAAAAGGCCAGGTTCGACCATCGAGGAAACCCGCGCTTTCTCTGCTTTGGACCCGTACAACAAGCATGCATCGATAACGGTATTACCAGTGACGTAGATTCTTCCCCAGCAGTGCTCCATTCGTAGAATGGAAGCCGCTTTCCCAGTAGGAGCGAACAAGTGGTGGGAGAGGTGGTCAGTCAACCTTCGGTTGTGTTCCTCGGGCATACGCAGGTCATAGCTTCGCAATCCCGCCTCCACGTGCCCAGTGTCGATCCCGAGCTTCGTGCTCGCAAGTGCAGCCGCAAGAACTGTGTTCGTGTCGCCCTCAACAAGAACTGTGTCGGGGTCGACTCTTCTGAATGCCTTATCGAGCCCTGTCAGAGCCCTAGCCATCTGCCGCAAGGGAGAGCCGCTTCCTATCTCAAGATTGGTATCTGGGACTGGGAGATCCAGTTCCTTGAAGAACACTTCAGACATGTTCTGATCATAATGCTGTCCACTGTGAATAATAGTGAAATCGCTCCCGTCTGCCTCTAGCTGCTTAATCACGCTCGCCATCTTTACAATCTCAGGTCGTGTCCCAACCACAATGCAGACGCGCATAACCGTTCACTTCTTGGATAGAGTGGGTTTTTGTACGTCTCCAAATATAAGAATCGTATATTTGAGAATCGAAGATTTTTGGACCAGCAATGCTCTTCTTAATAGTACCCGCTAGCAGTAATGGTCCAGACATTAACTAGCATGGAACGCTCCTAAGCCTCACACATTCCATGTACGACCCTCTCCGATTTCTCTTCTCTACCCTACGCTGTCCCGTAAAGAGCTTCTTGACCGGCGCTAACCTCCTGGCCCTTTGGAACCGGAAGGTCGCAATACTCCCAGGTAGCTTAGGACTTCTCCAATAGGTGATCTTTCTTCTTATCTCATTAGCCGTTGTAGGAAGAGTTGCAGGATTTGGTGTCCTCCCTGATTCTCACGAACCGCCGCTACTGGCGCGAAAATGAGGCGGCAGCATGAGCAAGGTATTTGTTCTGGAATTCGGGGGTATTGCGCATGAACATCTCCCCAGTATCAGCATTCTCACGTGTCGAAACGAGAGGGGGTCAACTGGGTGATGAAGGCGAGGCGTCAAGTTTCTCGGGCAGCTCTTCGATCGGGGTCGGCCTAACTTCTCCATTATTCTCCATAATAGTTCCAACCTACAATGAAGAACGTTTTCTCCCCGCTCTCTTGGAGTCTATCGAGAAGCAGACGTTTCAAGACTACGAGGTAATCATCGCTGACGATTGTAGCACTGACATGACCCAGAACATCGCTCGAGCCTATGGGGCTAGAATTGTCAACAACAACGGAATAGGTGAGTATCCTTCAAGGAACGCGGCTGCAACCGTTGCGAGAGGATCCATACTCGTTTTTACTGGCGCAGACACTCTCATGCCACGGACGCTCTTAAGTTCGGCCGCAGCCAAATTCGAGAAAGATCCTAAACTGGCTGGGATCTACTGTCCCACGTATCCATATGATGCCCCCCTTTGGGCGAAGATCGAATTCGCTATGTTCCACGTCTTGAATACGCTCATCTACTGGATAGCAAAGGAAGCGAATGCGAGCACCGCGTTCTTCGCGATAAGAACCGAGATGTTTCGGAAGACGCGAGGATTCCAGAACACTTGTTTTGGTGACAGTACCTTCACTAGGCAGCTTTCGAAAGGCCTCAGGATCCGCCCGTGCCTTGACCTGGTGATCTTCGTTTCGGGGCGGAGGACCAAGATGGGCATGGCAGGGTTTAACCGTCACCACATAGGCCTGGTAATGAACGTCATATTCAAGCCGTTCAGAGGATCCAGATGGTTGCGAGCAGAGAATGAGCATCGGAACAAGATCCACTCGAGAGCAAGCCAGTCTTGAAGTCAGTGTAGGGCGAAAGCGTGAGGCTTCGAGTATCACCGCGTCCTCCTCGACGCCTGATTGATATCGGAGTATTATGTACTGCAGGTTTCGCGATCGCTTGGGTCATCGGTTTCCTGCAAACGCCTGCCCCGTTTGGCGATGACGCGTTCTTTAATGTTGGAGAGATAAAGAGTCTAGCATCGAATTTTCCCTTTCTGGCATGGGATCCTCGCCTCTTTGCAGGCTACGTGCCGATAACTGGTCTAAGCTGGCTCGCCTACCTCCCCCCGGCCCTACTAGTCAAGTCTGGCCTGGATGCGAAATCCTCTTTTCATGTCGCCTTCGTCTTTGCGTTTCTTCTGTTTGGTCTGTCCGTCTACTATTTTGCAAGGAGTGTTGGTTCAGATAGGATCGTTGCCTTCTCCACGTCTATTCTAGCCTGGTCGACAAATGCGTACTGGAATCTCACCATATGGGGAGGAGCCTATGACAGGGCTTTTACGATCCCACTAATGTTCATCGCCCTAGGGATCACATACCGGTATGCTTCTCGGCTGAATAGTGAGCAGAAGCCTGAGCCCATTTACTGGATATGCCTGTCGTCATGGACTCTGCTCTACCTGGGGGACGTCTACGTTGCAGTTACCGGGACAGCTTTGGGCTCGATATTCCTTTTCCTGTCAGCTGGTAGAAGCAATTTTGTTTCTGGCGTAAAGAGAATAGGCGCGGTCTTCCTGCCGCCAATACTCCTCACACTCTGGCAGACTGTCCCTCTACTGCTCCAAGCTCTAGCTCTTGGGCCTTACACGAATCATAACACTGTTCCTAACGATGAAACCCTCCTGTTTATCCCTGGGTCCACATGGGTACCCACTCTCAACCTTGTCTACATTCCGCTGATCCTTTCTTTAGCCTTAGCCTGTCTTCTGGTAAAAGCACGATTATCCTCGACGCAGCGGGCATTTCTGATCTCGCTGTTCGCGGTAGGAACCTACTGGCTCGTCATGGGATGGTTCCCTCCTCTCTGGCAATACCTGCCGAGGCTCATGGCCACAGATAGTTCTGTTGAGAACCTGGCCTGGGTCTTTCTTATGGCCTTGCCGATTCTCTTCGCGACACTTCGCATGCGCCTCACGGGTACGGACGACTTCGTGCTTCGAATGGGACAACAATTCTCCTTCCATCTGAACCGCAGTAGACTTTGCATCCTGCTGCGAACTGCCACGTTACTGGTGATAGCTGCCAATGCCCTCATCCTCATACCCACTGTAAAGCCGGTGAATTGGGCTCCTCTGAGTGACCACCTGAACACGGGCCTGAATAGCAGTCTAGGTACGGCTTCCAACGACTATCGCGTCTCCCTGCAGAACCGATTCCTCACGAGCCCGTTCCCGTACTATCAGCCGGACAGATCGGAGACTGGCGGTCGAGCCGGATCCCTAAATCCCAGCCCCTTATTCGAAAGTTGGTATTCGACCGATGTCTTCTACAAGAATGATATTTCCTCGATAAAGACACTCTACGTCGATGACCGGCCGGCCGCGAACGTTTCTTCCTTTCTCGAATCACCCAGGAATTTCGCCGGTGAAGGCTTCTGGCTCGACTGGTACGCCACGAACGCAATCATCTTTGATGACTACGCATCAGGCCAGACGATTGGCAACTATTCGGCGAGACCCTATTCGTTCAATGTAACCACAACAGCGCCCTACGTCTTCACCATCCCCGCGGCAAGTGCAACTTACTCGTTCCCTGAAGTGATCGTAAAACCAAGAAATTCGACCGCTATTCTAACGGCGACCAACGCGACAATAGTCGGATTCTATTCCGCCAGTCGGAATCCGGATAGCGAATACGACTCGCTGATATCCCTGCTCGCAAGCATGGGGCTCGGGCCCAGCTACACAGTCCCCCTGTATCTCCACTCTATTCAGGACGCAACTGCAGCCTCCATCGATGTCTTAGTGACGGACTCCTACACCTATACCCAGTACACCCCTCAGATGCAGATGCTGCTACAAACCTTCAGTATAGTCGTAATATCCTCGAACGATGGTCCACAGGGATCACTACCGCTGATCAGTCAACAGGGAAACCGAATGCTGGTCAACATCCCCCTCTCATTCTCGCAACTAGTCAACAATCGCGAGGAGGGCTCCTACTACTTTGTGAAGTCAGCACCAGTCGTCGAAATGAATACTTTCAACGCTTCTCAGCCAACATACCAAGGACCCACCAACACAACGATAAGCCCAAACAGCTGGACGGCAGCATACAGAACCACAAACGCTCAGGGCACAATACAGACCACAATGAATACGCTCACTCTCAACCTGACTAGTACGGACGCGACACAGAGATCCCAGTTCAACATTCAATCACACCTATCGAGCCCAGTCCCATTATCGAGCAACCTAACGATCAGCTTCTCGATTCAGACAACCAGAGACATCACGCTAGGGATAATCTTCACGCCCCCCACAGCGTGCTGCCCGAACTATGTGGAACTCGACCAGAAGATACTGAACGGAAACCCTGTTCAAATCCACATACCCTATTCCATGTTCAACGAGTGGGCCAATCGGACCACGTTGTTCGGCATCACAGGGGGCCTCACCCTCGCTGTGAACCTACCCCCCGGGTATGCGAATGCAACGGTACGGCTCGCGAGTGTATCTTTAT
>Ga0209234_1001077_pt1 | contig 10169 bp, 11 predicted proteins | sample GraSoi013_1_20cm_2_FD_185816 | JGI IMG/M metagenome (GOLD analysis project Ga0209234, IMG submission 185816) | Grasslands soil microbial communities from the Angelo Coastal Reserve, California, USA - Sample 08_20_2013_1_20cm (SPAdes) (version 2) | ecosystem: Environmental > Terrestrial > Soil >... | reverse complement strand
TCGCCGGTGACCGCGGTCCTCGATTTTCCCGAGTATGCAACCGAGCCCGGATTGAATCTGCTCTGCACTCCAGGCAATGACCTTGAAGCAGTGACCGGGCAGGTTGGCTCCGGATCGAGCGTGGTGGGGCATTTCACCTGGAAGAAATTGATCGTGTAAGGCACTTCTACCCACGGCGTAGTCTCGAGCGAGGTGCCAGTCAATACGTAATAACGGCCGGTGGTCGGCGCCACATACTCGATGTGCGGGTCCACGCCGTCCCAGTCGTTATTCGAGGTCAGCATGGTGGTGCCGTCACTCGCGTAGACTGTGAGGCCCATGTTCATGTGAGACCCAAACTCATCCGCGTCGACGTCCACGAAGATTGTGTCGCCCGCGTTGGCGGAGAGCACGAAGTAGTCCTGGTCCCGATATGCTGTTGCCTGATTGAACGGCGCCATGGTCGCCCTGACGGAGCTGCCGCGCGTGACCGGCTGTGCCGTTGCTGGCGAATCGTTCGGCTCAGTTTCCTGCGACTGCGCCAACAACGGTGCGACGATCAGGCCAAGCAGTGCCGCGACGTGGAGAGTCTTCATCGGGGCCTCAACGCGTGATCCGCAGCTCGTAACCGGCGAGCGCCGCGCGTAGGGCGTTTTGTCGGTTGGCTACGTCCTTGATGGTCGCGCTGTAGGACGAGATCGTGTTCGTGTCCGCCACCGTGAATGTGAGCAGTCGGCCGCTGTTCAAGGCACCCGCAGCGACGACGCGGATCGTTGCCGTGCTTGAATCGATGTAGAACTTCACATTCGGGTTCGCCGCCGAGAGGGCATGAATGGCCACCGGCCCAGTCAGTTCGAATAGCATCGCTCCATCATCGCTGTTCGGTGTCGTCAACGAGACGGCCACTGTTCCACCTCCTATGGGCGGTGGCGGCGGAGGTGGCGACTGCGCCGGCGGCGGCGGAGGTGGCACCACCGTGGTGGTATCGGGACTGCAGGCGACGGCGGCCGCAATCACAGCGAGCCCAAAGGCTACGGTTTTGATGAGCACGACGCGCACCTCTCGCATCTTGGTCGACCAGTACAACACTGAAACGGCCAAAGTGTAGGCAGCAATGCGCCAATGGTGCGAATTGTGGTCTAGGGTTTGGTATTAACGCCTAACAGCGCCTGGATGGGGAGTCTCACCAGACGCGACTGCTTCGGAACGCAAGGGGACTGTATGGGTAGGCGACGTATGCGAATCGTTCATTCGACCATTGTGCGGAGCCTGATCACGTTCGTGATCACCGGCTGCGGAGCGGGCTCCGGCTTGATTGGCATTGCCACCGGAGGCGGCGGCAATAACGGCGGCAACACTGCGCCGGTGCTTGGCTTCTTCGTTCAGCCCAACACTGCAATCGTCGGCCGGGTCATCTCGCCGCCGGTCGAGGTCCTTGCAAAGGATTCCCTGGGCAATGCGGATAGCACCTTTACGGGCGCTATCACGGTGTCCATTGCGTCCAATTCAGCGGGCGGATCGCTGAGCGGCACGACGACACAGCGTGCTGTGTCAGGTATCGCGAGCTTCGGCAACCTCGCGATCGATCGGGTCGGTACCTACACCTTGAGCGCCACCGCGAGCGGCGCGTCCGTGGTCACGAGCGCCGCATTCACCGTCACGACGCAAACCGGGCCATAACAAACCTCCGCTACAGCCGGTAGCCGACCAGGGTTCCCGGCGCCGTTCGTAGGAATAGCATTCCGGCAATATCGTCTACGGCATACACGGGCTCGCGTTCCTTTCCAAGATCCACACGCGCCCGCGGTTGCGCACTGTCCTTGTCGATTTGTAGAAGGACGTTGCCGTCTCCGTCTGGGGAGCGAGTCAACATGAATACGGATCCGGGCACCGAAAGCGATGCCTTGAACCGCTTCGTGGCCAGCGCGGCCGCCTGGTTGGAATAGCCCTGCAGCTGTGCCCCTCCCTGCGTATAGGTGGTGGAGATCTGTCGCATGATGCGGCGTGCGTTCGTGTCGGTCGCCGTGCGGGACGCTTGCGCGAAGGCGTCGCCGTACGAAGCTGCAGCAGCGCCGTACAGGCCGGCTCGGATGGACTGGATCCTATACAGGGCGCGCAACAGTCCGGGCAACCGTGGAGCGGGATGATAGATCTGTTGCTTGATCTGCCCGTCGCGGCCGAGCACCACGAGATTCTGCGGCGCGATCAGCACGATTCCGGAAGGTCGCAGCTCCATGGCCGTCGGATCCTCCCCACCCTCCATTTTGATCTCGCCGCTCAGCGCGCGATAACTTCCGGTCTGCCGGTCGACGGCATACAGCTTGTGATCGCGATTCGCGAACACGTAGAGCATCGATCCCTCGACCGCATGATGCAGCAAGTAGCGCTCGGCTTTGTAGTCGTCGGAGCTGAGCGGTTTGCCGCTTTCGATCGCGTCCTTGAACTTTGGCTCGCCGGTCGCGAGATCGATGACGTTGACTTCGGCATTGGTGCTCGCGTCAGGACGCGAGATGTACAGCAGGCCGGCCGGCGTCAGCTCGGCATAATCGAGCTGTCCTTTGATCTTTGCGTCCTTCTGCAAGCGTACGGTCGCCGTCGCGACGTCCAGCACGTTCACGAAGGTCCGCGACTCCGCATCGACCGCGAGTACCGCTGCGCCCCCCGTGATGAGCGCCTGCGTGACGGTGCCGCGCATGCGCAGCGGCTTGGGTGCGATAGTCGTGCCGTCTTCGTAACGCGCGACATTGAGACCCGTCTGCACCACGCCGTTCACGATCCGGACGTTACCCGTCGCTTCGTTCGCCGGGGGCGACTCGGGGAGAATGATGATCCCGTTGGGATGCTGCACGATGTCGTGCACCCAGCCGTCGATCGTCGCCGGTTTGGCCCACAACGCCTGACCGTCGGCGAGCTTGTAGGCCATGAGCCGGTCATCGAAGCTCACGTAGATGCGGTCGGTCTTGTCGATGGATTGGTAGAGCCGCACATGCTTCGCGGGATTCCCGGCGCGCGCGGTCGGCAGGGTCGCGGACCAGCGGACGGCTCCGGTCTTGGCGTCGAGGGCGCGCAGTCCCATCAACGTGTGGACGACGATGACATCGGGTCCCGCCTGCAGTACCTCGAGTGACGTACCGCCTGACGCCATGCGGACCAGGCCTTGCATGAGCCCGCCCAAGCCGCCGCGTTTCGGTTCGGTTTGCTGAAAGAGCGACTCACTCACCCACCGCTGCGTTCCGGTGGCAAGATCATAGAGTGCGACGACCGGCGGTCCGCTCTGGCACTGGCCGTGCACGAGCAGCGTCCCCGTCTGTGGCAGCACACGCCGCGTCACGACTCTCGTCAGGCTCAGGCGCCGAGAGTCGAAGAGGACAGTACCGGTGACCGGATCGAAGATGAGCAGGAGCCCTGGGCGCGCCGCCTCCATGAGCAGCGACCCTTCCACCATCCGCACGCTGTCGGCCGGCAATCCACCGAGCTCGGGTTTCTGCCAGACAATCTGACCGCGCTCGATGTCGACGGCGGCAAGCGCGCCATCGGTCGACACGAGGAGTGGCCCGGCAGGTGTGACCTGCTGCCAACGGATGTCGCCGCTGAATCGCGCGGTCCATACCGGAATGGCTCCGGCCGGCGCGGGTGTCTGCGCGACTGGTGTCTGGACGATAAAGGACAGCAGGAGGACGGGCAGCAGCGGCATGGCAACCCCTCGTAAGAGAGGCCTCATATCCCCCCATCGCGGCCTGGCGCGCAAGTGGCACTTCACGCGACACCGTCGCGGTGTGGCAACATCACAGCAATGCGGACGAGTGGCCACACTACAGCGTCTGCGTGACTTACATCGCGTTCGCGTGCGAGCGATGGCGCGTTGGCAATCGATCCGGCGACTCTGCGTTTGTTACTCCAACTGAGGAGAGGCTATGAAGTACGCGAGGCTGATTCCCGCGACAGCGTTGCTGATCAGCGGAGTGGCGGCTGGATGCTCGAGCTATAACGAGCCCAGTGGCCCGACGCACATCAGCGCCGCGAGCGTACACCTGAAGGGTGGCGCGAATTCAGAGCCCACATTCATCGACAACGGCTTGACGCTGACGTCGAACGGCGCGCTTGCGGGTCTCGGCAACGAAGACCTCGTGGTTACGCTGACTGCGACCGCTAACGCCACCGCGACCTGCACCAATCAAGGCGGAAACCAGGCCCCGGGCCAAAACCCCGCGCCGGTGACCGTGAGTGGCAGCCAGTCGATTCCGGCATCAGAAATTAAGAATGGCAACGTTGCTTTCTCGGTAACGACGGAGGGGCCTGTCACGCCGATCCCTGGGGCGCCCGGCTGTCCCAATCCCAACTGGACTGAGGACATCACCGATTTGGCTTTTACTTCCGCCACGATAACGGTGGAGCAGCCGGCCGGGACGCTCGTGTTAACGGTTTCCTGCACGTTCAGCGCGCCGACTGCGAACGGCGCCGTCAGCAAGCAAGCCGTGGTCTGTTCCTAAAGCCCAAGGCGCCGCCCTTCATGACGGAGGGCGGCGCCGGAAGCGCACCTCCAACAACCGCTGCGTCTCGATGCGCTTGGTAAAGCGACCAAAGCGATAGGTCGTGATCGCGATGAGCGAGTCCTGCAGTGGAATGCCCGACGCGATGTCGTGAAAGCGCGTGCGTGCGGTCACCGTATTGACCTCGGTCAGCAGCGAGCGCTCGGGGTGCGTGAGTGACGTCTCGGTGAAGCGCAATGCGAATGTGATCGAATCGAGGTACGCCGCGCCAGCGATATCCGCCCATGCGAGCCGCTGGGCCGGCTCGAAATCAACGCGTACCAGCGTCTCGCCCCCAATCGTATCGCGACCCGCGAGATGAAAGCAGTGATTCTCGATGAATCTATTGTTGGCGAATTCTTGCAAGACTGTTGTGTGCACCAGCAGATCGCTGTTCCACGGTCCCCATCCCGGGGCGACCACGCGACCGACTTCGTAGGGACGTTCGTCATTGTTACCGAGTGAGAGAACGTCCACGGTCTTCAGCGTATCACCATGGAGTGTGACGTCGCGGAGCGTTCGCTCCAGACGGAAGCGAAATGGATACGAATCGGCGAACAGCTCGAAACGGCGCGCGTTCTCCTGGAGTTGGTCGAAGACAACTACGAGAGTCGGATCGTCAGATGTCGAGGGGCGGCCCGGTGCGGTACAAGGTCCATAACCCGTCACAATAAGGGGTGGCAATTGAACCACCAGCTGATGCAACGCGATCTGCACAACGGATGGGTCGTCCTCCCGCAGGGTGATCTGCGTGTCGGCCGGCGAGTAACCGATTTGACGCACACTCAGGAGATATGTGCTGTTGCCCAGATTTGAAAATGAGAAATGACCCTGCGTGTCCGTGAAGATGCGAGCGTTGCCGGGAGATAGCATCACAACGCTGAGCGGCAGTGGCTCCCCGGTCTGGGCTACGATGACTGTGCCGCGGATCGATTGGGCGGCCGCGGTTTGCAGTAGAAACCCAAAGCCACTGAGGATTCGGAGGATGCGGCTGACCATACAGAAGTGCCCGAGGAGAGAGTCGAACTCTCATGGGGTTGCCCCCGACGGATTTTGAGTCCGTTGCGTCTGCCATTCCGCCACTCGGGCGCGGGGCGGAAATATATGCCGGAAACACAAGAGGACGGAAAGTCGCGGGGTACTTTCCGTCCTCTCGCCCAACTGTGAACCCTCTCTAGATCCCGCGCCGACGTCCTCCTCGCATACCAGGCCGCATTCCTGGCGCTCTCCCCAAGCCCGCCCGCTCGCGCCGCTCCATGCGCATCTCGTTCACCCGCTGCATGAACCGCTCACGCATCTGTTGATAGCGGGCTCGCTGCACCGGATTGAGATATCCGGCCATTTCCTGATCCTCGTCCTTTTCGATCTTGAGCATTTGCTCCCGGCCCGAGCGCATGCCGTCCATGAGTTTCCGGACGGAGTCGGCATTGGCTGCAACGCCGGGCTGCATCTGATCGTCCAAGGCCTGACGCCGCTCAAACTGCTGACGCATCACATCACGCCGCTGCGCTCCGAAGCGTTCCTGACTGGCGCGCAGCTTGGTTGATTGATCGGAGTTCAGCTTCAACTCCTGCTGCACCCGATCGCTGAACCGCTGCTCGATTTGCGCCCGCAACCGCCCGGCTTCCGCGGTATCCGGACGTTGCTGCGGAGCGGGTTGCGGCTGTTGCGCCGCGAGACTCGCACCGAGTAGGACGGCCAGACTGAGCATCCACAATTTCCGCATCTTTATCCCTCCAAAGAGCGCAGCACGCGTTTGAGCTGCTGCGGATCAAGTTCACGTAAATCACCACTGCCCTCTACCGGCGCTGCCGTACCGCTCCCACTGATCATTTCATCGAATCGATCCAGCACGTCCTGGAGCTCGTTGGTCGAGAGGCCGTTCAAGTCATCAGCGACGAAATGGGCGGCATGTCCGGCGTTCTCTCGAGTCGGCCAGACTTGATGGACGGCATACGCGCCTCCCATCACCACCACCAGGGCCGCCGCGATTCTGAGCCATTGCACACGAATCCACGTCGAGCGTCGAGCCGGCTGCTCGCGCAACCGCTCCAGCACCCTTCGGGCGGTCGCGTCGACATCCAACCGAGCCGCAGGCCCAGCACCCAGCCGCTTCGCAGCATCGATCATTGCATCCTCGTTCATTTCACGATCTCCTTCAATCGCCGCACCGCATGGTGGTAATGCACCCGCGCTGCCCCTGGCGTCGTCGCCAACGCCGCCGCGATATCTTCGTACTCGAGTCCTTGCTGCGCGCGCAACAGAAACACTTCACGCTGCAGCCGCGGCAGCGCCTTCAAACCCGCCGCCAATCTGGCTTCCGTCTCACTCGCTTCCGCGAGCTCGTGGGGGTCTCCCGTCACGTCGCGGACCATTTCGTCCAACGGAATCACGGCTCGCCGCTTCATGCGACGTCCGAAATCCTTGAGGACGTTTCCGCCGATCGTCATCAGCCAGGTGCGGAACTGACATTGGCCGCGGAACCGGTCCACACTGCGGAACGCGCGGATGAATGTCTCCTGCACCAGGTCGTCCAACTCACTCTCTGGTGCGCCCGCCCCCGTGAGAAACCGCGCTAACGCGCGGGCGTGGCGCCTGACCAACTCGGCCGCCGCCTGTTCATCCCCCGTTTGCCACGCAGCAATGAGCGCGGCGTCGGGGGTCGTCTCGGTGCGCGGCAGAGGTTGTGCCATGAGCTCCGATGCTGGGTGGACGTGGGAAGCGACGGAATATTAAGGGCCTTGTGATCACGGAGACGCAGGGATAGCTTGTGAATTCGAACGATTGTTCGAAATCATGCGACCCTACGATGAGCGTCTAGACCACCTGCTCGCCCGCGCCGCAGGGGTATTCGCGGACAAAGGCTATCACCCCACCACCATGCGCGACCTGTCCGCCGCCAGCGGCATGTCGCTCGCGGGGATGTACTACTACGTCCGCGGCAAAGAAGACTTGCTCGCGCTCATTCAGGAACGCTGTTTCACGCAGGTACTCGACGGCGCGCGCCGGGCCATCGCGAAGGCGAACGATCCGCACGAACGGCTCCAGGCGTTCATCCGGCATCACGTGGCGTTCTTCGCGCAACACATGGCCGAGATGAAGGTGTTATCGCACGAGGCGTCGCCGCGCGGCGTGCTCGCGATCAAGCGGCGCTATGTCGATCTGCTGGAGTCCATTCTCAAAGACGCGGCACCGGAGCAGACGCGCGCCGATCGCAGCGCCGCGACGTACATCCTGTTCGGCATGATGAACTGGATCTACAACTGGTACGATCCCGCCGGCGAAATCGATCCCGGCCGGTTAGCCGATCTCATGACGAGCATTTTCCTCGGCGGCTTCGTCGAGGCCTATCCGGAGGCTAAGTAATCATGGCGACGATGACTGAACCGCAGGTCAAGACACTGGTGCAGTACCGCACGGAAGAGGGGCTCGCGATCATCGAGCTCGATGATCCACCCGCGAACACGTACACGTACGACATGATGCGCCAGCTCGACGAAGCCATCCTGCGCGCCCGTTTCGACGACAACGTCCACGTCATCCTGCTGCGTGGCCACGGCGACAAGTTCTTCTCGGCCGGCGCGAATATCGGCATGCTCAACAAGGTGACCCCGCGGTTCAAGTATTTCTTCTGTCTCCACGCCAACGAGACGCTGAACCGTCTCGAGCAGACGCCCAAACTCACGATTGCCGCCCTGAACGGACATACCGTGGGCGGAGGGTTGGAGATCGCGATGGCGTGCGATCTTCGGCTCGCGAAGGAAAATGCCGGCAAGATCGGGCTGCCTGAGGTGAACCTTGGCGTCTTACCGGGCACCGGTGGGACCCAGCGGCTGGCCCGCATCGTCGGTAAGCCGCTCGCGATCGAGCTCATGGTGAAGGGCGAACTGTTCTCCTTCGACCGAGCCAAGGAAATCGGGCTCGTGAACGAGGTGCTCGATGCGAAAGACTTCTGGAATCAAGTGCTGCTTTATGCGAAGCAGTTCTGCCCGCCGCACAAAGCGTCGAAGGCCGTCGGCTTGATCAAGCGCTCGGTCCAAGCGGGCGCCGAGGTGCCCTTCGAATCGGGCCTGGCTATCGAGCGCGAATTGCAGCAGCAGCTTTTCCAGAGCGATGACGCCAAGGAAGGCATCGCCGCAAGCCAGGAAAAGCGGATGGCGGAGTTCAAGGGGAAGTGAAGACCGACCTCTTCATTAATAACGAGTGGCGGCCGGCAGCGACGGGAAAGCGCTTCCCCGTCGTGAACCCCGCGACCGAAGAGGTGCTGGCAGACGTCGCCGCCGCCGACGCGGCGGACGTCGACAATGCCGTGCGGGCGGCGAAGGCGTGTTTCGAGTCGACGGGCTGGCGCGATCTATCGGCCCGAAAGCGCGGGCGGCTGCTGTTCAAGACCGCCGATCTGCTCGAAGCCCGGCTCGACGAAGTCGCGCGGCTCGAAACCGCGCAAAACGGCAAGACCCTGTTCGAGTCGAAGATCGAAATTGGGATGACCGTCAACACGCTCCGCTACTATGCGGGCTGGACGGACAAGATCGTCGGCGACACGCTGCCCGTCGAAGGGCCGTTCTTCACCTATACGATTCGTGAGCCGATCGGCGTCGTCGGCGCCATCGTCCCATGGAATTTTCCGCTCAATATCGCGAGCTGGAAGTTCGCGCCGGCGCTCGCCGCGGGTTGTACGCTCGTCCTCAAGCCCGCGTCCGAAACGCCGCTCACTGCCCTACTCTTCGCTGAGATCGCGCTCGAGGCGGGCCTGCCGCCAGGGGCATTCAATGTGATCACGGGTGGAGGATCAACCGCCGGCGCGGCGCTCGTGCGACATCCCGACGTCGATAAAATCTCGTTTACCGGTTCGACCGAGGTCGGCCGGCAGATCATGAAGATGGCGTCCGACACCAACAAGCGCGTGACGCTCGAGCTGGGCGGAAAAAGTCCCAACATCATTTTCGCGGACGCCGATCTGAAGAGCGCCGTCCGCGGAGCGCAGACCGGCATTTTCTACGGCAAGGGCGAGGTCTGCGCGGCGGGATCGCGACTGCTCGTCGAGAAGGCGGTGCACGAGCAGGTCGTCGAGCAGCTTGCGGAAGGCGCGAAAAAGCTGACGCCGGGTGACCCGCTCGATAAGAACACGCGGATGGGCGCCCTGGTCTCGAAGAAGCAGCAGGAGACGGTGCTCTCGTACATCAAGAAAGGCGTCGATGAGGGCGCGCAGCTCGTCGCCGGTGGCAAGGCGGCGAAGCCCAACGGCAAGGGTTTCTACGTCGAGGCGACGGTCTTCGATCACGTGCAGCCGGACATGACGATCGCGCGAGAGGAAATCTTCGGACCCGTGCTCGCCGTCCTCACGTTCGACGATTTCGAGCAGGGCGTGAAGCTCGCGAATCAAACGATTTACGGTCTGGCCGCCGGCATCTGGACGAAGGACATCCAGAAGGCGCATCGCGCGGCGAAGGCGATACGCGCGGGCACGGTGTGGATCAACTCGTATAACTCCTACGACTCCGGCGCGCCCTTTGGCGGTTTTAAGGCATCGGGATTCGGCCGAGACCTGGGACGCGAAGCGCTCGACGGTTACCTCGAGACGAAAACCGTCTGGGTTGGGTTGTGACCGACGCCTTCATCAGCGCTGCCCTGCGAACCCCGGTCGGTAGACACGGCGGG
>Ga0209234_1001075_pt1 | contig 10177 bp, 8 predicted proteins | sample GraSoi013_1_20cm_2_FD_185816 | JGI IMG/M metagenome (GOLD analysis project Ga0209234, IMG submission 185816) | Grasslands soil microbial communities from the Angelo Coastal Reserve, California, USA - Sample 08_20_2013_1_20cm (SPAdes) (version 2) | ecosystem: Environmental > Terrestrial > Soil >... | reverse complement strand
CGCGGGGCGCTGGATCGGTCTGGCGCTGATCCGGCGGGAGGTGGAGCCCGGCTCCGTGGTACGCGCCGCCGGCCGTGATGCGCGCGTGGTCGACCTCCCCTTCGCCTTCCCGATCGCCGCGCCCGCATGAGCGTGCTCGTCACCGGCGCGAGCGGCCTCGTGGGCAGCCACGTGGTCGAGGCGCTCGTCGCACGCGGCGAGCCGGTGCGCGCGCTGGTACGGCCGGCGAGTCGCGCCGCCGTGCTGCGGCTCGGGGCAGAGGCGGTCACGGGCGACGTCACCGACCCGGCGGCGTGGCAGGCTGCGGCGCGCGGCGTCCGCGCCATCGTGCACTCCGCCGCGATCGTGCAGCGCCGGGCTTCGTGGGATCAGTACGTCGCGGTCAACGTCGACGGGACCCGACTCGCGGTGGACGCCGCCCGAACGGCGGGCGCGCGGCTGATCCACATTTCGTCCGTGGCGGTGTACGCCGGCTCAGCGGCCTATCCCGCGACACCCGAGCGGCGTGATGAGGACTTCCCCTTCCAGCCGATCGCGGCGCCGGACTTCTACGCTCGCAGCAAGCGAATGGCCGAGGACGTGGTGCGCGAAGCGGCGACGCATCGCGACTTCGAAGTCGCGGCGCTGCGCCCGACTGTCATCTATGGCGAGCGGGACCGTCTGTTCACGCCCCGCGTGCTCCGCGCGGCACGGCTGCGGTTCGTGCCCCGGATCGGCCCCGGCACAAACCGCTTGTCGTGCGTGTACGCGGGCAACGTGGCGTCCGCCGCCGTCGCCGCGCTCGACGCACCGCTCCAGGGCTTCCGCGCGTATAACGTGACCAGCGACGGGCCGCCCGCGCTGTCACAGCGCGAGTTCTTCGCCGCGTTCGCGGCCGCGCTGGGCCGGCGCACCTGGTCGATTCCGATTCCCACGCCGCTCGCCGGCCTGGTGATCGGCCTGTTCACCGCCCGACGGCTGGCGCGCGCCGCGGTGTCCTTCGCCTCGGGCGACAACCCATACACCGACGAGCGCATCCGCGCCGAGCTGGGGTGGCGCCCGCCGACTCAGGCTCGAGCGGCGATCGGGCGCACGGTCGCCTGGTTTCTCGAAAACGAAAAGCCCGGGCACTAGTCCCGGGCATCGTCACTGTCCTGCGGTACTTGCTTACGCCCGCTTCTTCTTCTTCGCAGGCGCGGCTGGCTTGGCCGGGGCCATCTTCTTCGCGGTATCGGCCGCCATCTTGTGAGACGTGTCGGCCATCATCATGTGCGACGTATCGGACATCATCATCTTGGACGTGTCGGCTGCCGGAGTCTGCGTCTGCTGCTCGGCCTTTTGACACGCGCCCATCGCCACGAGGGCGAGGACCATTGCGAGACGCTTCATGCGGGCTCCTCTAGAGAAAAGAGTAGCGGTGCGGGGTCGGCCGGGGGAAAACCTAGCGGCGGGCCCCCCGGAGTCAAGGCCGCGGCGCGGCGCCGGGTGTATTAGCCCGACATGACCGACCGCCGCAGCTTCGTCGCCTGGCTCGGGAGCCTGCCGCTGCTCCGCCGGCACCACCCCATGCGCGCCGCGCCTCCAATCGTCATCGATGCGACGCCGACGGCGCTGTACCAGCAGCCCGACGGCCGCAACAACCTCGTGCGGGTCGCCGTGATGGGCCTCGACGCCCCCGCGGCGCGCGCCCGCGTGACCGACCGCCGCGGTACGCTCGTGGGGACCGCGGGACTGCTGCCGACCGGTGCGAGCCTCGCGGGCGAGCTCTGGGTACCCCTGTCGCGGCCGGTCGGGGCCGAGTTCCAGATCGACGTCGAGGTGGGGAAGCAGCGCGTCGGGAGTCGGCGCGTCCGGCTGGCTCCGCCGCGGCGCTGGACGCTCTATTGGATCGCCTCGAGCCACACCGACGTCGGCCTCACCGAGCGGCACGAGGAGTGTCTCGAAGTACACCGCCGGAACCTGGATGCGGCGCTGGCCCGGCTGCCGGCACATCCCGAGTTCCGCTGGACGGCGGAGTGCGGGCTGCAGCTGATCTCGTACGTCGAGAACCGGCCCGCCGCCGCGGGTGAGGCGCTCGCACGGGCGATCCGCGACGGCAAGCTCGGCGTTTCCGCGGTGTTCGCACAGGCGTTGACGGGAATCCTCGACCACGAGACCTTCGCGCGCGTCCTCTGGCCCACCGGTCTGTTCGCGCGCGAGCATGGACTGGGCTACCAGGCGGCGCAGCTGGCCGACGTGCCGGGACACCCATTCACCCTCCCCACCCTGCTCGCCGCCAGTGGTGTGCGCTATCTCGCAAGCGGCGTCAACCCGGAGCGGGCGGCGCCACTGCTCTCTCCCGCCGACGCCGCACGCGCCCAGCTCGCGGGGGGCGACTGGACGACCTACCCGCAGCTGTACTGGTGGGAGGGACCGGACGGGAGCCGCGTGCTGCACTGGCGGGCCGGGCAATACGCCGACGGCCCGCGCTTCGGATTCGACGTGGATCCGGCCGAGATGGGCCGACGCCTCTCCGACTGGCTGCTCACCCATCCGGTGTTCCTGTCCCCCGCCTATCCCTACGATGTGGCGCTGCTGTGCGGCGCCACGGGCGACAACGCCCTCCTGGACGAGCGCGTGGTTGCGAACGTCGAGGAGTTCTCCCGTCGCTTCGCCTATCCCCGTCTCCTGGCGGCGCGACCGGAGGACTTCTTCCGCGAGGTGGAGCGGCGCTGGGGCGCGAAGCTGCCGGTTCGGCGTGGCGACACCGGGTGCTATCGCGAGGACGGTGCGGCGTCCACCGCGGCGGAGCTCGGGCGCTACCGCGCCGCGCAGCTCGCGGCCCGGGCCGCGGAGCTGCTCGCGCTGTGGGACGAGAAGACCGAGCCGCCGGGTGGCGGCGCGACCGAACGCATCGAGCAACGGGCCGCGGCGCGGCGGCGAATGTGGCGGGATCTGCTGCTGTTCGGCGAGCACACGTGGGGATCGCCGGCCAGCGGATCGGACCCCGACGGCGCGGACACCGTCGCGCAGTGGCAGTACAAGCGGCGGTTCCTGGACGGCGCGGCAGCCGCGGCCGACGCCCAAGTCGCGGCCGCGCTCCTGCGGATCGGCCTCAGCATTGGCGGGAGCGGGGGCGCGGGCCGCGTCGTATTCAACGCTTCGAGCTGGGCGCGGAGCGACGTGGGGCGAGTGCCGAACGGCGCGGCGCGGCGGCTCGTCCACGAGGGTCGAGAATGGCCCACGGTGGATCTCCCCGACGGCTCCGCGCTGGTGGTGGCGCGAGACGTCCCCGCGCTGGGCTACCTGGCGCTCACGGAAAGTGAGCGAGCCGCAAATCCGCCCCGGGACGAGGGGGCCACGCTCGAGGCGCAAGCCGGTGGCTTCCACGTGGTGCTCGATCCCGCGAGTGGCGCGATCCGCTCGCTGACGACAGGTGACGGTGCGGAGCGCGTCCGGCCCTCCCAATGGTCGGGGCTGAACCAGCTCGTGTACGTGCAGGGTGGTGCGCACAGCGCCCTCTGGACGGGTCGCGCGCGCGACGAGCTGCGCACCGCTCCCGACCTCACGGTGAGCCAGGCGGAGCTCGTGTCGGCGCGCCGCGAGCGGCTGCCGGGAATCGGCGCGCGGCTCGTGGTCGAGCGCAAGCTCGAGGGCTGCACCAGCGTCGCGACCGTGGTGACGCTGTACGACGAGCTGCCGTGGATGGACATCGCGAACCGGATCACCAAGCCCGCCACGCTCGACAAGGAAGCGCTGTACGTCGCGTTCCCGTTCGCGCTCACCAAGCCCACGGTCGAGGTCGAAGTGCCGCTCGGGCGGATGACGGTGGAGCGCGACCAGCAACCCGGGAGCTGTCGGGACTGGTACTGCCACGCGCACTGGGTGTGGCTGCACGACGCCGCGGGCGGAATGCTCTGGAGCGGACCCGACACGCCGCTGTTCACGCTGAACGACATCTTCCGGGGCCAGTGGCGCCGGAAGATGGAGCCCGACGGCACGCTGTTCGCGTATGTCCTCCACAACTACTGGCCCACGAACTTCGCGCCCAGCCAGGGGGGAGAGCTCTCGTTCCGCTACCGCCTCTCGGCGCTGCCGCGGGGTGGCGAGCGCGCCGAGACCGTGCGGCGCGGCTGGGCCGCGTGCGACCCGCTGTACGTGAGCGCCCCGTATGCGAGTGTCGGCTCGGGCGCACTTCCCCGCAAGGACTCAGGGCTGTTCATCGCGGATCCAGGCGTCGCGGTCGTGGGCGTGAAGCCGGCAGACGATCGCACGGGCGCGGTGGTGAAGCTCGTCGACCTGACGGGGGTGGCGCGCGCCGTGGCCGTCTGGCCGGGGGCCTACGGCTTTCGCGGCGCCCGTCGCACGAACTTCGTCGAGATGAACGGCGACCGCGTCCCTGTCGCGCCGGATGGTCACGTCACGATCGACCTTCCCGCGTGGGGTGCCGCGGCACTGCGACTCTTTACACCACGGGAGGGGGCCGATTAACTATCGCCCTATGACGAAGCCGACCACGCTGGGCGAGCTGAAACAAACCGAGTGGGCGAGTCCCGCCCGGATCCACCGCACCGTCAAGGACGAGCTGCGCGAGAATCTGATCTGTCTGCTCGAGAACGGCTCGCCGCTGTTCCCGGGGATCGTCGGCTACGAGGACTCCGTCATCCCGCAGCTCGTGAACGCCGTCCTGTCCCGTCACAATTTCATCCTGCTGGGCCTGCGGGGACAGGCGAAGAGCCGCATCCTGCGCCAGCTCGTCACGTTGCTCGACGAGGAAATACCGATTCTCGCTGGGAGCGAGGTGAACGACAACCCGTTCGCGCCGATCTCGAAGTACGGGCGCGAGCGCGTGACCGAACAGGGCGCCGACACGCCGATCGCCTGGCTGCCGCGCGAGTCCCGCTTCGTGGAGAAGCTCGCCACGCCCGACGTCACCATCGCCGACATCATCGGCGACGTGGACCCGATCAAGGCCGCGCGCGGCGGCCACCTCTTGTCCGACGAGCTCACCATGCACTTCGGACTCCTGCCCCGGGCGAACCGCGGCATCTTCGCGATCAACGAGCTCCCCGATCTCGCCGGCAAGATCCAGGTGGGCCTGTTCAACATCATGCAGGAGGGGGACGTCCAGGTCAAAGGCTACCCGGTTCGCCTGAATCTGGACGTGGCGCTCGTGTTCACGGCCAACCCCGAGGACTATACAGCCCGCGGCAAGATCATCACGCCGCTCAAGGACCGCATCGGCTCGGAGATCGTCACCCATTACCCCTACACGGTCGAGCTGGGCACCGCGATCACGCGCCAGGAAGCCTGGCTCGAGCGCAGCGGGCGACCGCTCAAGCTGCCGGACTTCGTGGCCGACCTGATCGAGCGGGTCGCCTTCGAGGCACGCGAGGACAAGCGGGTGGACCGCCGTTCGGGTGTATCGCAGCGGCTCCCGATCAGCGTGCTCGAGAACGTGGTGTCGAACGCCGAGCGACGCACCGTCACCACCAAGGAGAAGACGGTGGTCCCCCGCATCTCGGACATCTACGCCGCGCTGCCCGCCATCACGGGTAAGCTCGAGCTCGAGTACGAGGGCGAGCTGCAGGGCCCGGAATCGATCGCCAAGGACCTGATCCGGCGCGCCGCCGGCAAGACGTTCGAGTCCCGCGTGGGCGGCGCCAACGTGGACGACATCGTCCACTGGTTCGACGAAGGCGGGGCGCTCAAGATCTCCATGGACGAGCGCTCCGAGACCTGCCTCAAGGGCTTCAGCGTCGTCCCCGGCCTGCTCGACCTGGTGGACCAGGTGGGCCTCGCCGCCAAGAAGGACCCGGGCACCATGGTCGCGGCATGCGAGCTGGTGCTCGAGGGGCTGGTGGCCGAGAAGCGGATCTCGCGCAACGAGGAGCTCGGTTACGTGCGCGCGCGCGCGGAGCCGAAGGGGCCGGGGTTCGGAAAGACGGGAGGCGGAGGGCCGAACCTGTTCCAGTAAACAGCAGTATCTTCCTCCGGTCCCTCCTCCGGAGCGTCCATGGGGAAGCTCGTCGCCGCCGCCGTCCTGCTCGTCATCGCATTCTCCGTCCTGCTCGCCGCGGCTACCGTCCGCTCCCAGCGCCCGGGCCCGATCGCCAATCTGCTCCGCCTCGGTGGCCTCGGCGCCGCGGCGGTGGCCCTGCTGCTCGCGATCGGCTCCGGCATGGTGGTGATCGACCCGGGCGAGGTCGGTGTGCGGCACGCCTTCGGGTACGTGGATCCCGCGCCGCTGCTCGCGGGGATCCGCCTCGTGGTGCCGTGGTCAGTCATCGAGCGGTACTCGACGCGCGAAGAGCAGTGGCCGACACACGGAGAGCAGATCGAAGCCATCGAGGCCCTGTCGAGCGAGCAGATGGGGATGCACGTTGAAGTGTCGATCCGCTGGCAGATCGACCCGATGCAGTCGCCCAAGATCTTCACGGAGATCGGCAACGAAGACCAGATCCGCGGCGCCGTGCTCAACGCCATCCGCAAGGGCGTGCGCGACGGCATGGTGCAGTACTCGATCAACGACATCTCCAAGCGCACCCAAATCGCGAACACGATGGAGGGGCTGGTCGACTCCGCCCTCGTGACGAGGCCCCGCGCCGGCGGCGGGAACTTCCGGATCGCGACGGTGACGGCCTTCTTTCTCCGTGACCTGCAGCCCCCGCCCCAGGTGGTGCAGGCGATCAACAACAAGATCGCGCAGGAGCAGCAGATCGAGACGGAGCGCCACCGGGTCGAGGTCGCCCGCCTCCAAACCGAGCAGCAGCGGCTCCTCAACCAGACGCTCTCCCCCGAAGCGCTCACCAAGCAATGGATCGAAGTGCTGCACGACATGAAGGGCTCGAGCAACTTGATCATCTTCGTCCCCACCGAGGGCGGGTTGCCGCTACTCAACATCGGCGACCTGCGCAAGAACCTGAAGCCCTGAGATGGCGCCGCCGGTCATCACGATCACTCGGCAGTACGCCTCGGGTGGCTCGGAGGTCGCGCGCCTCGTGGCGGCAGAGCTCGGGTGGGACGTGATCGACAACGAGTTCGTGGACGAAGTCGCGCGCCGGGCGGGACTGCCCCCCGACGCGGTGGCCCAGCGCGAGGAGCGGGCGCCGGGGCTGTTGGAGCGTCTCGCGCGCACCCTCGCGGCAGGATCTCCTGAAATGTTCATCGCGACCGCCGGCGTCCCGCGCGTCGAACCGGACGAAGCGGCGATCGTCCAGCTGACCGAGCGGGTGATCGCGGAAGCGGCGGCGCAGGGCCGAATCGTCCTGGTGGGTCGGGGCGCGCAGGCGGTCCTCGCCCAGCGACCCGACGCGCTACACGTGTACGTCGTCGCCCCGAAGCCATGGCGCATGAAGCACGCGGTCGAACGCCTGGGGGTGAGCCCGGCGGACGTGGAGAAGGTCGTGGACGAAACGGACCGGCAGCGCGATCACTACGTGAAGACCTACTATGGGCGGCATCGCCAAGACGTCGTGAACTACGACATGGTGGTCAACACGGGGAAGCTGGGAATCGACGGGGCGGCCGCGCTCGTCGTGGCCGAAGCGCGCAGGCGCAATTGGCGTTGAGGACCGCAGCCCCCTCCCGGTCGGCGGCGCTCGCGGTCTCTCTCTCGCTGGCCTGCTGGCACCGTCCGACACCCACCCCGGTCTCCCCGGTGGCGGTGGTTCCGTTCGACGCCTACGGGGGCGCGATCTACGTGCCCGCGGTGATCAACGGCGATTCCGCCTGGCTGATGCTCGACACCGGCCTCTCCCGCACCGGGCTCGACCTGGACTGGGCCCGGAATGCCGGGATCGTTCCCGGCCCGGAACCGGGCGAACCAGACGCGCCGGCCGCGTCGACCGCCGTCGTGGCCACGATTCGCCTCGGGGAGCTCGCGCTGGTGCACTACCGGGTGGCGCTGTACCCCCTCACCGGCCTGAGCGAGGCGAGCGGGCGGCTCCAGGTGGGCCTGGTGGGGCACGACGTGCTGCAACACTACGCCGTGGAGATCGACTACCGGCAGCGGCGCGTGCGGTTGTTCGACCCCCTGGCGTACCGCTACGCGGGCACGGGCGCGACGGTGCCATTCAGTGCCGACGCGGACCTCCCGCTGCTGCGCGCACAGCTCGAGGTCCGGGGCCGCCGCCCCATCCCCGCCCGCCTGCTGCTCGATACGGGGGCGTCGGGCCTGTGCCTGATTCTCACCACTCCATACGCGGAACGGCACGGTCTGGGCAGCGTGGCGCCGGCCATCGAGGCGCCCATCGGTACGGGTCTGGTCGGCGATCTCCACGGGACCATCGTCCGTCTACAGGAGCTCCGGCTCGGCGGCGTAAAGGTCCGGTCGCCTACGACTGGATTGGGTGGCGAGTACAAGGGCTTCCTGGCGCGAACCGACATCGACGGCGTCATCGGCAACTCGGTGTTCGAGGGATCGCGTCTGATCGTCGACTACGTCGGCCGCCGCGCCATCGTCGAGCCCGGACCCGGCGACGGCTCGCTGTGCGACTTCGACATGAGCGGGCTACGGCTCGCCGCCCGGGGACCGGGGCTGGCGCACATCGTGGTCGATTATGTCATCCCGGGGAGCCCGAGCGCGGAGGCGGGGATCGCCGTGGGCGACGAGCTGCTGCTGATCGACGGACGCGGGGTCGCCGAGGGAAACCTGAACGACGCTCGGAAGGCCCTACGCGCCGACGGCGCGGTGCACCGGCTCGTGCTGCGACGCGACGTGGACACGATCCGCGTCGCGCTGAAGCTGAGACGACTGCTATAGCCGAGGTTAGAGGAGGTTGGGGAGGTTAGAGGAGGTTGTTCCGTACGCGATCAACCTCCTCCAACCTCCACCAACCTCCCCAACCTCCGCTACGCCGTACGGCGTAGCGCCGGCACCTGCCACGCGGCCAACCCCACGGCGATGAGACATCCCGCTCCGCCCAGAGCGATCGCGATGGGCGCGCCCGTATGCTCCGCGATGAGGCCCGCCTGAAAGGCGCCCAGCGGCGCCATCCCCACGAACACGAAGGCGTAGAACGCCATCACCCGACCCCGCAGCTCGTCGGGCACGAGGGTCTGCAGCATGGTGTTGGCGAGCGCGGTGGTGACGATCATCGCGCAGCCGGCCAGCGCCTGGAGCGCGAGCGCCACGCCGATGGTGCGCACGGCCGCGAACAGCACCAGGAGCAACCCGAACGCCGCGCCGCCGCCCAGCAGGACGACACCCTTACGGACCCGTGGCCCTTGGACGGCGAGTCCCAGAGCTCCGAGCATGGCTCCGATGCCCACCGCCGCCATCAGCAGGCCGTAGCCGCGCGCGTCGGTGTGCAGTACGTCCCGAGCGATCACCGGCATCAGCACGATGAACGGGAACCCCAGCACGCTGAACACCGCCACCAACGCCACCAGCGCCCACACTCGGGCGTCGCCCTGGATGAACGCCACGGCCTGACGGACGCCCTCCCAGGCCGAGGATGGCATGGGGCGCCTCACGAACGGCGGGAGCCGCATGGCGAGGAGGCAGGCGATCACGGCGACGTAGCTCACGCCGTTCAGGAAGAAGCACATGCCGACGCCGGCGACCCCGATCAACACTCCCGCGACCGCCGGGCCGACGATCCGGGCGGCGTTGAACATGGACGAGTTGAGCGCGATCGCGTTCATGAGATCCTCTTTGCCGACGAGCTCCACGATGAACGCCTGGCGGGCGGGAATGTCGAACGCGTTGACGACGCCGAAGAACACCGCCAGCACCATGACCTGCCACGTCGTGACCCTGCCGGTCCACACGAGCACGGCCAGCGCCAGCGCCTCGAGCATCTGCAGAGCCTGCGTCCACACGATGAGGCGACGCTTGTCCACGCGATCCACGACGACACCCGCGTACAGCGTGAACAGCAGCACGCCCAGGGAGCGGAGCGCTTGCGTCAGCCCGACGGCGAACGGCGAGTTGGTGATGTCGAGCACCAGCCAGCCGAGCGCGACCGACTGCATCCAGGTCCCGATGAGCGAGATGCCCTGACCGAAGAGGAAGAGCCGGAAGTTGCGGTGGGAAAGCGCTCCGAGCCGAAACGCGCGCGGGGGGGCGGGGGGGCGTTCGTCCATTGCGGGAAAGCTCGCCGCCGCCCGATATTCCGGGTAGGGAGCCCGATGAAATACACGACGTACAGCCGCTACCTCCCCGAGCTGGCCGATACGGTGAACCTCCAGGCCCTGCTCGATCAGCTCGCCGACT
>Ga0209234_1001074_pt1 | contig 10181 bp, 5 predicted proteins | sample GraSoi013_1_20cm_2_FD_185816 | JGI IMG/M metagenome (GOLD analysis project Ga0209234, IMG submission 185816) | Grasslands soil microbial communities from the Angelo Coastal Reserve, California, USA - Sample 08_20_2013_1_20cm (SPAdes) (version 2) | ecosystem: Environmental > Terrestrial > Soil >... | reverse complement strand
CCCGCCTCTCTCTCTACGCCTCCCCCCGAAGATGCGACGGCTGATCAGAAAGCTCGCAAGCCGAAGAGTCGTGTCGGTGAACCATCTCCCCGTCGGGATCAAGTGGGAACAGCACAGCAGGAAGAGAAATCCACTCAGTGTTCTTTCTCAGGGCCAATTAAACTGGAGGCGGTTCGTTGGCTGGAATCAACGGTTCAAGAAGTGCAATGCCCGACGTGCGGCTCCGTGAGTAAAGCGAAACTGAAAGGGCAATCCGTGGTGATTGCGCCGCATCCACCTCGAAAGTCACGGGCGGTACGCAATGTGACCCGCTGGATGGAACAGGAAACGCAGTGGGGACTTGTCCAGAAACAGGAGCCCGTTGCTCGATTGGCGAAGAGATGATGATCAGGAGGACGAGTCATGACAGAGGAGCGACCTTTGTCCGAACAAGTGCTGGTAGGGAGGCAACGCGAACTTACTGCCCTCTGGAGTCGGTTTGAGCAGACCACTGCCGGTCGCCTCCATGTCACACTAGTGGCAGGCGAACCAGGGATTGGCAAGACGCGCCTCCTCCATGAGGTTGCAGGGCGTGCTGAACAGGTCGGCGGGCTTGTCTTGCGTGGAGGTGCCTCCGAAGCCGAGGGCATGCCACCCTATCTGCCCTTTCTGGAGGCCCTCGGCGGCTACATCCGCACGGCTCCACTTGAGCAACTCCGCCCCCAGGTCGATCCCATCGCGCCCATCCTGGCAACGATTTTGCCAGAGTTGCCGAGGCACTTGGGCGAACTGACATCCAGTTACCCGCTCCCGCCAGAGCAGGCGCGCCTGCGCCTCTATGAGGCGGTGGGCCTCTTTCTGTCCACCATCGCTGTTTCCCGCCCGCTGCTCCTGCTCCTGGATGACCTGCACTGGGCCGATACGGCCACGCTCGACCTGCTCTGCCATGTGGCTCAGCATCAAGCGGTCTCCCGCCTCTGTATCCTGGGTGCTTACCGCTCTGATGAACTGGCGAGCCGCCCGGCGCTGGAGCGCAGCATCCTGAACCTCACCAGGAATCGGCAGTTGATAACACTTACGCTTCAGCCACTGCATGAGGCGGACGTAGCCGAGCTGATCACGCGCCTGCTGGGTGTTCCTCCCGATTACCTCCTCAGCCAGCGGCTCTGGAAAGAGAGCGAAGGCAACCCGTTTTTCCTGGAAGAGTTGCTCCGGGCGTGGCTGGAAACCGGCGGGCTGACCATGACTCCGAGCCGCGCGAGCGTCAGTCCCTCCCCACCCGCAAGCCTGCCCGCCAGTATCAGCAGCCTCATGCGCCAGCGCTTCGCCCGTCTGCCTCCAGAGGTGCTTGAGACCTTACGCTCCGCCGCCATCCTTGGTCGCACCTTTGCCAGCACCCTGCTGGGAGAGGTCATAGGTCAGGACGAGGAACTGGTCGAGGAGCGACTCCTCGCTGCCATGCAGGCAGGAGCCCTGCGCTCTGACTTGCCGGACAGGTACACATTTAGCCATGATACCATACGCGAATACCTCTACAGTGAGGTTACGCCCGCCCGCCGAAGACGCATCCATGGCTTCATTGGACGTGTCCTGGAAGTGCGTCTTGAGCAGGGGGAGGCACAACAGCTCGCCCAACTCGCTTTCCACTTCGCTCACAGTGGGGATCGTGTACGCGGGGTCACCTACTCTCAGCTCGCGGCGGCACAGGCAATGCGCGCCGCCGCTCCCGGAGAGGCCATGTCCCATTACCACATGGCCCTGGCTCTCCTGGACCAGCAGGATCAGCGCCACGGAGCGCTGTCGCTGGCTCTGGGTGAAGCGGCGCTCTCCGCAGGGGTGGAACGCGAGGCGGTGCAGGCGTTCGAGGCCGCTCAGATCTGGTGGACCCACCATCCCGATGTGGTCGCCGCCGCACGTGCTGCCTGTGGCCAAGGCCGCGCCTGGGCGCGATTGGAGGAGCATGCTGCGGCGCAAGCTGCCCTTGAGCAAGCGCTCACCCTCTTGCACGAGCATGCTTGTGCTGAGCAGGTCCAGGTCCTGGTGGAGCTGGCCACGCTCCAGGCAGTGAGCCTTGGCCTGCACATGGAGGGCATGGCCTACGGGCAGCAGGCGCTTGGACTGGCCAGCCAGCTTGGGGAAGGCCGCCTCGAAGCGATGGCGAGCCGGGCCGTGGGAAACCTGCTGGTGCGCGGCAATGAGCTTCCTAAAGGCATCGCGCTGCTCGAACACGCCCTCACATTGGCCCTTGCAGCCGATGATGCGGCGGAAGCAACAGAGTGCTGTGCCTGCCTGACTATGGCCTACTTCTGGAGTGGCCGCATGCACCAGATGGCGCAGAGCCTCCTGCGCCGCACAGAACTGGCCCACCGCTGCCAGGAGCCCTACCAACTGCGCCATCTCTACCTCTGGCAGACCGCATGCGCAGCTTGCCTGGGAAACTTCGCGCAAGCCGAGCAATGGTTCGCTCAGGCAGAGACGGCTATTGCCTCCCTGACCAGTCCCGAACCCCGAGCGTTTCTCCTGCAGATCCGCGGCATTCTGGCTGTGCAGCACCATGACTATGAGACAGCCGAGGAAGCTTTCGCGCAGGCGGTGGCTCTCTTTCGCCAGATGGGTCCGGGTGTCTTGATCTGGTACCTGCCTCTTCTAGGGTGGGTCCAGGCGATGCTGGGCAAACGTCAGGAGGTGCTGACCTCCTTGCAAGAAACCGAGATGCTGCTCGCCTCACAGGAGCCTGGAACCCTGCTCACCGGCAACGTCATGCTCTATCTCGCGCAGATGGCTCTGCTGCTCGAAGACCGGGAGCGGGTCGCATGCTATTGCACCCAACTGTTGCCTTTCCAGGGTCTATTCCTCGATGCGCTGGTTGACCGCATCCTTGGTGAACTCTTCACCTTCCAGGCGGCCTGGTCCGATGCGCAGGCTTGCCTTTCCAGGGCGGAGGAGATGGCACGCCGCGAGGACCTGCTCTCCGAACTGGCTTTCACGCAGGTGGCACAGGCCCGACTGGCTCTTGCTCAGGGAGGACGAGGGAGCATGTCTCGGGCGCGCAGCCTGTTTGAGCAGGCGCTGGTCCTGTTTCAGCAGATGGGACTACATGGGCAGATGACTGCTATACAAGCACAACTGGAGCAGTTGCCGGAGCGATCATCGCCCCGCCGCTCACTTCCTGCCGGGCTAAGTTCGCGGGAGGTCGAAGTGCTGCGTCTCGTTGCCGCAGGCAAAAGCAACCGCCAGATTGCCGAAGAACTCGTCTTGAGTGAAAAGACCGTGATCAACCACCTGACCAGCATTTTCAACAAGACCGTCACCGACAATCGAGCCGCCGCTACCGCTTTCGCGATCCGGCACGGCCTAGCATAGTACGATGGCCTTCAAGTGGCTTTGACCTTCTCCCGGTAGGGGTTTCCTCCTATCACAAGAAACCCTTTCCCCGTCTTTTCCTCCTCCCAAAGTTGGGAGCTTCCCCCGATAGCAGCGGTACATGGTTGGCTTTATACTCTCCATAACGCAGGCGGAACCACCGCCAGGCGCGAAAAAAGAAGTATGATCAGTACTAGGAAAGGGAGAGAAAAGCATCTATGCGTGGATCAAAGCAAGATTTACCGGTGGCATTTGATGGGGATGGCGTGCGCAGCCAGCAGGTGGAGTGGGGCGAGATGAACGCGGCACTTGAGAGCTTCCCCGCTGGCCTTGACACCGCACCCCTGTTCAAGGGATTACCCGATGATCGCTGCCAATGTCCCCATTGGGGCTACGTCCTCAAGGGTCGTCTTCGGATCAAGTACTCCAACCATGAAGAGGTCCTCGGCGAGGGCGATGTGTATTATCTGGCTCCAGGCCATACTGTCTTCTTCGAAGAGGACAGCGAGGTCATCGAGTTCAGTCCCAGGGGAGAGTATCAGAAGACGATGGAAGTCACGGAACGCAATCTGGCCGCTATGCATGAGTCTGCTTAAGCAGCGCTAACTCGTCCCGCCCGGACATGGGCGGGGCAGACATTTCAAGCAAAGGAGATGATGAGTACTATGACTTCACCACGAACCCACTTAAAAAAGTTAGTCGGGGAATGGAAAGGCAACGGCACTATGACTGTGCATGGTGATTCGCTTCCGATCACAGGGCGCTGGCACAATGAGCTGATTGCCGCCAGTTATGGAGTGCTCTGCCAGGTTCGTCTGACCGGCATTCCAGGCGTCGAAGAATTTGTCGAATGTGACCAGATCGGCTACGACGACCTCGAGCAACAATTCCATATGGGGAGTGTCTGTAACTTTGGCGAAACGCATGATCTGCGGGGAGATTGGCAAGACGATCAGCTTCTGGTACAAGATGACCGCATGAGTTATGAGATACGCGTCGTTTCACCAGAGCACCTCAAAGTGTGTATTGTGAACGCTGGCGGCGGGCCGGTCTTCGACGTGGACTTTGAAAAATAACCAGAAAGGCCGATGCAGCGGACGTACTACCGGATGTTGTGAACAAAGTTGGGCCACAAGCTGAGACGAATGAGTATAGGGGCTGCGACTGTTAAGTCGCCCATTCAATGCCCCAGGGCGACTTAACTACGCCCTTGATCACAGTACGGGTGGCTCCGCTGCCCGGGTCGAGCAGGGTAATGCCGATTGTGGGATCAACTCCGTAAAGTGTCTGCCCATCAGAGCTTTCGGCCAGACCGGTGAAGGCCTGCTCTTTCAGATACTCTGCCTGGACCTTCAGCGTATTGGTATTGATCACCCAGATACCATGCAGCCCTGCGACGTAGAGCAGCTTCTGATTCCGCGAGAGCACTGCACCATTATGCAGCTCACGTGCCTGATCGGCCGCGTTGGCTTCACTCACTGTACTATTGCCCGGATTGAAGTGAGCGACCTTCGCGTTAGGGATCAGCCAGGGCTGATAAGAGTTCATCCCGAGGTCAAGATTGACCGTTGCAATCGTTCCAAGTGCGGTATTTGCCGCGTAAAGCGTGTTGCCATCCTGCGAGAGGGTCAGGGTATAGTAACGCAGCAGCGCGGAGGAGTTGCCCACCGGCAGGTCGAGACAGCGCGCAAGAGCGGGGAAGGGGACGGAGGTGCCGGCAGTATCGGCTAACCAGAGAATGTGGATGAAGGCTTTGTTCGTCACGGGGTTGATATAGAGCGTGTAAGCTATATCACCGTCCCCGGACATCTGGCGGGTCAAGGCTTCACCCTGCATCTTCTCGCCCAGTTCGTTCTTATCAACAATGCTGCCCTCCAACAATCGGTTAGCATTGACGTCGTAGGCCCGCACATTGTAGTGGCTCGTTCCAGCCTGATAGTACTCCAGCAGGTAGAGCATCGTGCCCCTGGGCGAGACTGCATCCAAGGTGAAGTCGCCTGCCAGATGGATGTTCTTCACGAGCTTTCCAGCCTGGGTATCGACCAGCGCAATACTGGTTGTTCCCGCGGGCGTACTCTGTCCCCGCAGCGCCAGCCAGCGCCCATCCCCAGAAAGCATAGAGTCAGCGTTACCTCTATCGGCTGTCGAGTAGCTTCCCACAATGCTGAATGTGCGCATGGTAGCGCCTGAGTTTGTATCAATTATGGAGATGCTGGTACTACCACCAGACATGGGATAAGCGACGTACAGGCGCTGGTGCTTGAGGTCAGTAAGCCCGGCGGGGAGCATAAGCCGGATGGTTGGATTGGCTGTCCCTGCCGGCAGGGCAACGATGTGTTGGGCGGCCTGCCTGTTTCCCGTCCCCGTATAGTTGTCGAGAACGTACAACTGACCACTTGCCGGACGCGTTGCCAGATTGGGATTGCCACTCTTCTGTAGCAATCCACCTCCACAGGCAGCCATAAACGGAAGTAGCAGGCCCAATAGCAGGCCGGCCCAGGCAATTGATCGCTTCTTCATAGTGCCTCCTCCGGGCGCATATCCAGTGCATACGCCTATTATAGCAGTAGTATTCACAACTCGTCTCTATTATAAATGAAGAAGCTGAAGGGGATATAAAAGGTTCCTGAATCTGGCCTGAATGCTGGACAGCTTTATACTTAAAGCTGGCTGGAGTGAAGATTACCTTCGCCAAGTCCTCGCCGCCTAACTTTTAGATGCGATTGCCCTGGCACTCTCCCTTAGATATCTAATATAGAACATTTGATCAAATTGTAAACAAAAACTTGACAAGTAGAGATTAATAATGATATACTGTACCGTAGATAAGGTATCTCCGATTATAGCCTTGATAAGGTATCTGGTACACGATCTCTCAGTAAATAGAGATGAGGAGAATTAGTATGCCAGGACCTCTTTGGGAAGCGGAGTTCAAGTATTCGTAATAGTATCAACCGTAGCGCGTTTCTGTATTACAGAGATCTATCCATGCAGTCTTGCATAGATACAGGGGGGGCGATATGTACGATTATTCACCCTTAAAAGGGGGGTGGTCAGGAATGGGCAATTGTCTTGCTCACGACTGTAGCACGAACTGGGACATCGGTAAAATGACTTCTACAGAAGTCTCATCCGAAACCCTCAGAGAATGGACCCTTAACACTCAAATTGTAGGCTGGTTGCTATATGAATGTGTTCTTCGTAGTCAAGCCGTTCAGCTCTTCATAATAGACGGCGCTATGCATGTTATGCGCTATCTCACTATGAAGGTCCCACTAGTCTTTAGCTAGAGCTCTGTCAGACTGGGGTGAAGGCCCCACGAGGATGAGCTCTTTTTTTGACCGGAAATGCATTCCTCTCTACCGAATCTAACCTCTCTTTTCCCTCGCCATCAAAAAACTCTCGAGCCACTTGAGCACTTCCTCCAATAGGAGTATCGATTTTGGCGTTTGAGCAGATGCCCTCGCAGCCTTCAGTATCCGAGAAAAGTCCGTAATTGGTAGATAGTTATGTACTGTGGCCTCTGCTGTCCTCTCATCATAGATCTTCAGGCCATATAACATCAGTGCCACAATGTAGGGATTGGGCGTTTTAACATCCGCTAACGAGTGCATTAAATGTTTCTGCCCAATCGGCGGTAAAAGCGTGTACTTGTTTGCCATAGGTTGTGCTAGTGAGAGTATTCCTAGTAGCGCCAGTGCGAATGCGGGTTCTAATCTCCAGGCCGTGATCAAGCGCTCTTCAATGTTGGGATCATCAAAGGTGCGAAGGTGCGCAAGGTCGCTAGTGGAAGTCATATTCCATAAGAACAGGCAGAGATCTTCCAAGGGAGCTTCTGCCAGTTGGCTGGGCCTTTGCTGCATGTCGACGATTTTACAATAATCCTGCGACAGCCCCTGGTCGATATACTCGTATACATTCCAGAGAAAAAATCCGATGTCCTTAAGTGTGGCTGACTCAAGCTTATCTGTCAGATTTGAAGCTTTAAGCGCCTCTCCAATAGTCCGCAGGTGCTCTTTATCTATGTGGGCCATATTGTAAATGAACATCTGAAGACCGCCGATATCACTTTTCTCGACCGCTGCCTGTAAAATCTCTGGACGAGCTATAGGCCTGAGCAGATGTGGCAAATACTTGTCATTTACCGATTTTGCATGATAGAGAAGGAGTGCGTATTGCCTCAGATTCGCGCTGGCGACGTGTTCAGACAGGTCCATCGAGGAGAGCAAGCCAAGCACTCCGCTCGTAAGCTCAGCCCCTTGTCCTGGTACAAGGCGAATATGATGGATGAACTGGCCTACTTCTTCCAATGTAGCTGCCTTCAGTTTAGCTTCGAGAAATTGCCTTCGAAATAAGCAGTATGCCTGTCCAAAGAAAGTGTATCCATATTGTAATATTGCTCCAATCGATCTCAATGACGATCGGTTACAAATATCTGCTATTTCCTGAGCCGAAAATTGTTGTAGAAAAAGCTGCCAGAAGCGTCTAGTCGAGACTTTGCCAAGTTGTCCAAATATGGAGATCGTTGCGGCTTTTGAACGGCAAAGAGCTGCTAAACCTGCCGGAGTAAGGGTCTCTAATAAGCTGTTTGCTGTAGATGGCGAAGACTTCTGGAGAACTCGAAGGAGCCAGTAGAGGCGCTGGAGGTTTTCTTTCTGAACTCGTTCTGCTAGTTGTTTAGTGTCTAATGCTTCGACAAAGACCTTGATTTGGGCAGATGAGTACATAAACTCCTGCATATATCTTATAATCTTTTCCAGCGAGCTAAAGTCACTTACAGTTGCCCTGGTTGCCAATCCCCGGGCCAGTGCATTGTCTAAAAGGATTTTTGCCTGCACCATCGAGACACTTCTGAGAACATGCAACAGCCAACAAAGTCTCTGAAGGCTTACCTTTTCACTTTGCTGTGCCAGTTGTTCCATATCTAACAATTCAACAAATGTCTTCAGTTGTTGATACTCAAACTCTTGCAATTTTTCTATCATAGAGGCCACATTGTGCACTGTAGCTTTGGCAACCAAAGCTTCCAGAGGGATACTCGTGAGGAATATATTTGCTCGCTCGGCTGATATCCGTTTGAGGGTCTGCACCAATCTGAAAAAATTTAGAAGATTCTCCTCTTCCACTTGTCGTGTCAATTGCTTTAGATCTATGATGGTAAGGATCTTATTTGCTAGCTCGCCATCTATATGTTGAAGGTACTGTAGAAGCAATACGATATGCTGAAAGGTCAACCCTTCTAATTTAGAACATATGCCTTGTATGCCAGAGATCTGCACTATCATGCCAAGGAGTTCGCGAGCACGATAAAGATCAACTTTTGATAATCTGTACACATACCGTATAGAATCCGGGATAGTTTTTGTTTCGAATTGCCTGATAGCACATTCCTGTAGATCACCTTCTGTTAATAATTGGTTCAGGATAGCTTTCTGCTTATTGCGTGCAAGGCTTTCATAGACTGTTACATAATTGGCGGGTTTAACCTTAAGATAGGATCGAAGTTTATCAGCTATGCCGATTTCGATTTGTCGTCTGCTGAGAAGGCTCCCTCGGCGATACATGTAAGCCTCGAATATCTCTCGTGACAGTGCAGGATGGCAGAGAAGATCGTAAAGTACTCCATAGTGTTTGTCCAGTTCGCTCGTCAAGAGTTTCTTCTTTTGTAGTTGCCTGACCTCCTCTGGAGGTAGTACTCCCTCAACGAAACTATTGTGTGCTCGAATTTCATACTGCCTCAGAACACAAAGAGCGAGTAATGCCTCTCTGTCATCAGACAGATACTTTTTCACTAATGCCTGGTAAACTGCTTCCTTTTTTACCTCGCTAAGTTTACCGCCAAGATTGCGCCATGCCTCCAGACGGCTTTTAGCAATCACTAGATCATTGGCATTTTGCCTCCTGAGCAATTTTTCAGAGTCATCTTCCAGTGGTACGTAAAAACCGGGGTTTTGTCTTCGATAGGAAGCAGCGTGCTTTTGCAGTACCCCCCAGTAGATGTCTTCTGACCAAATTGTTATTGTCGCATCAGCCCACATTTCAAAGTAGCTGCTTACGTCGGATAGCGCATCGAGGGCACCTGGATCAGAACGCGAGACGAGAATGCATTGAGTGTGAAGCGGCGGATTTTCTTCCCATTGAGAGCAAAACTCATTGACCTCCTTCATAGCAAGGTGACAATTATCCAAAATGTAGAGAAGGCCTTTATAATCGTGAGTACTTACTAACCGATACCATTTGCGCCCGTCCCCATCTTCTGCTTGACAGGCATCGTTGTAGTTAACTGTATAGCCCTCTGCCTCCTGGAGCTGTTTTGCTAAAGCTATAGCAAGTACAGTTTTGCCTACTGCTGAAGTTCCGACGAGCAAGGCACGCCCTTTTTCATCCAGGCTCTTCTTAATCAGAGAGGCATATGCCTCTGGCAAGTAGACCACGTCCTCGTCGAAATCTCTTTGTGCTGGAAATCGGAACCCTGATGATTTAAGAAAATTGTCGAGTGACTTAAAATAATTGATTGGGTTAGCAGAAAGCCGCGTGGTATCCCGGCGCCTGGAAGAGGAGTTCAGCTTCTCGATAACCTTACGAACATCTTTGGCGACATGTTCGAGGGCCTCATCTTGATTATTCCATGTAGTGATAGCTTTGCCATCAATCGGTAAGACTTGAAGTGCTCTGAAGGAGGTTTTTTTCCAATCGACTGGTCGTAAAATGATAGGGATGACGTGAGCTTCTCCAACTTCGTGTCTTTGCATTGCCCGTGCCGTCTCAATTTTATAACAATACTCTGATTCTATGAAATCCGGGCTCACGAGCAGAAGAATTATGGACGCGGTATTGAG
>Ga0209234_1001073_pt1 | contig 10181 bp, 6 predicted proteins | sample GraSoi013_1_20cm_2_FD_185816 | JGI IMG/M metagenome (GOLD analysis project Ga0209234, IMG submission 185816) | Grasslands soil microbial communities from the Angelo Coastal Reserve, California, USA - Sample 08_20_2013_1_20cm (SPAdes) (version 2) | ecosystem: Environmental > Terrestrial > Soil >... | reverse complement strand
GGGCGACCAACCGAGCAGGCAAAGGTAATTGCGGACCGCCTCGGGCAAAAAGCCTCTCTTAATATAATAGTCTACGCTCGCACCCTGATCGCGCTTGCTCATCTTCGAGCCGTCCCGATTAAGAATAAGAGGGATGTGAGCGAAGTGCGGTGTGTCAGCCCCAAGCGCGCGATAAAGCTCGATGTGTTTGGGAGTGTTTGAAAGATGATCTTCCCCACGGATGACGTGTGAAATTTCCATCTCGATGTCGTCGATTACGTTGACGAAATGAAAAATCCACGAGCCATCGGGGCGGCGCACCGTCATGTCGGGGTGGGTCTCTTCGTTCGAAAGATCGAAATCGATTTTGCCGGCAACCAAATCATCGACAATCACGTGTTCGCGCGGTGAACGAAATCGCAGCGCGCCCTGGTCTTCGAAGATGTGACCAGCGTCCTGCAATTGCTGGAGATAGCGTTGGTAGATTTCGGTGCGTTGGCTTTGGAAATAGGGCCCGAAATCTCCTCCAACGTGTGGTCCTTCATCCCAATTCAATCCGAGCCATCGCAAACCTTGGTAGATTGCGGCCGCGGCTTCTTCGGTGTTGCGCGCACGGTCGGTATCCTCGACTCGCAAAACGAAGGTGCCGCCGTGATGTCGGGCAAAGAGCCAGTTAAATAACGCAGTGCGTGCGCCGCCGATGTGGAGATAGCCGGTCGGCGATGGGGCAAAGCGGACGCGGACTTGGTGTGCCATTAGCAATGGAATATTGAAATGATGGAGTAATGCATTTGTTTCGTTGCTCCGCTACTCATTAGTCCGTGGTAGGCCGGTCGAGATATGGCCCTCCGGACTATCGCCCGTGGGTATTACAGCGGCGGCAACGGACTTTCGGCCGGCCCAGCCATCGCTTCACCAGTTGCCTTGAAACGGGACCCGTGACACGGACAATCCCACGTTTTCTCCGCATCGTTCCACCGTACGATGCAGCCCATGTGCGGACAGACAGCCGACCGTTTGTGCACTTCGCCGTCGGCGTCTCGATAGGCCGCCACCTTCCCGTGTTTTGATTTTACGATCATCCCGGCGTTGCGTTTTAACTCGCGCACTGAATCCGCTTCCGGGCGGGCCAAGCGACCTTTGATCAGATAATACGGGTAATCCTTGTTCTCCCGCAGATAATCCCACATGCCACCACGAAGGATTTTGCGATCCGGCGAAAATAAATCCGCCCACGGATTCTTCCTGCCAGTTGCCCAATCGCGCGCCATCATGGCGGAGACAGTGCCAAAGGAAATACCGTTGCCACAAAATCCGGTCGCGATGAATTGCCGGTCAGCATTTTCGCCGATGAAAGGCAAGAGGTCGTTGGTTTCGATCACCTGTCCCGACCAGCGATTTTCAATCTCGGCGTCAGGCAAAATCCTGCGCAACCGGAGTAGCAGATTGTCGAAACAATTCTCCTCTGCTTCGACCTGACCGGTCTTGTGATCTTCGCCACCAAAAATCACGTAATCGAAATCTCCGTGTTGATCGATCCGCATGTAATCGTAGGGCTCTTTTGTGTCAAAAAACATGGCCATGGGCAAAGCACCGCTCGGAACGCGCGCCCCGAAAACGTAACTGCTGTAGAGCGCGAGTTTCGTCTGAAACAACGTCGCTGAGGTCATGTTGGCAAAGCCGACTAATGGATTATTTGTTGCGATCACGACGCGATCGAAGCTGATCCAGTGTCCATTCGCTTTGACGCGGCGCTTTTCGGCGTCGAATTCCCTGGCCGCCGTCTTTTCGAAAACGTGCGAACCGTTTCCAGGAACTGTCTCGATCAATCCCCCGAGATATTTTCGCGGATGAAATTTCGCCTGGTTGGCGAACCGAATTCCGGGCACCCCAAAGTGCGGGATCGAGTTGAGATAGGCAGCGTCGAATCCCATCTTCTGGGCGAGATCGGCATCTTCTTTCAATTTCGCCGTCTCACCTGATTTCGCCCGGTCGAGCGGGACGTGCAGATAGGCGGGAAGCCGTGTGAATTCACAATCGATCTTCTCGGCCTGGACAAGGGTTTCGATTTCATCGAGCGCCGCCGCGCCTGCATCCCAGGCAGCCCCAGCGTGATCAACGCCGAGATTTTTCGCCAGAGTATGCAGCCGGGTATCGGTGACGTAAGTCAGATGGGCAGTGGTGTGACCGGTATCTATTGTCGCCAGGCGCGTCCGTTCAATCAACGCGACAGTGAGACCGCTCTGCTTTGAAAGATATGCTGTTGTAATTCCGGTGATGCCTCCCCCAATTACCAGGATGTCGACAGAAATGTCCCTGTTCAGCGCGGGAAATGATCTGATTCGCGCGGTTTCGAGCCAGTATGAGGTCGATCTCATTTTGAACTCATCGTTCGCAACCAGGCGTTTAGCCTTCAATAAAAATCGTTTCGGTGCCTCGGCGAATATGCAAATAAGCCTTGCGCGACGGGGGCCGAGGGAGGGGATGCCATTGCAGCGATGTAGTAGTGGAGCGATGGGGTAATGCATTTGTCTCGCTCCTCCGCTATTCATTACTCCCGCTACTTCATCACTCGCCCAAATTTCACGCGCGCCGGAACACAGGCCTCTGGCCTGTGCGCCCAGCGGAGTATCACTCCGCTGAAGGTTTCCCTAAGTTAAACAGCGGACAGCAAAAGCCTGTGTTCCATCACTCCACGAAGATCTTGCCCGCCCGCCGGCGCACATGTTGATCACGCGGAAGATTAACTTTTGCTGCCTTTGTTCCGGGCTCGATGAGCGAGCGAACGTTTTCCACGATATCGAAACTGACATCCGCAACGTTCCGCATGCGCAGCCAGCGAAGGATTGTTCGGCGTTGCAACGCGACAGGCATTTTCCGCAATGCCACGACTGGGAGATGCGCGGCCGAAACCGTTTCCGTTGAGACGAGCGAATCGAGCACGGCTTCTTCTTCGCTCCAGATTTGCGCAGCGCGCCAGATGGTCTTGCGCACATCACGGCCGAATTGGTTTTCGATCTCCGGGAGAATGCGGTGACGAATCTTGTTCCGTGATGAATGCAGCACGGCGTTCGTTGCGTCCTCGCGAAATTCCAGATGACGCTCGCCGATGTAAGAGTTGATTTCGCTCCGCCACACTCCCAGCAGCGGCCTAAGGATCGTTACCTTGGTTTTGCCGATGCGATGAACTGAGATTTTGCGCATCGCGGCCATGCCCCCAGGACTGGCTCCGCGAAAAAGATTCAGCAACGCGGTTTCCACCAGATCATCAGCATGATGTGCGAGAAAGATCCTGGAACAACGATGGCGGCGGGCGGCCTCGACAAAAAAAGCAAAGCGCGCGAACCGGGCCGCGGTCTCAATCGACAATTTCGATTGCTTGGCCAAAGCGCCGACATCAGTCGACCCAATCTCGCTGTCGAGCTGCAGGTCTCGCGCGATCTTCTCGACAAAGCGTGCGTCCCTCCGCGATTCTCGGCCGCGCAGTTGATGATTTAGATGGCAGACAACCAATTTGTTGTAGCCCAAGTCGACCAGGAGATGTAGCAGGGCGATGGAATCGCGGCCGCCGGAAACGCCGATAAGATAGCGATTGGTCGGCGGGAAATCGCGAAGCAGTCGTTCAGACTCAATTAGCGCGCGACGTTGTTGCGGCTTCACCAAGCAAACGTCCAACGCCCAACGCCCAACGTCCACCGCTCAAAATAGAGTTGGTTCGTCTGGGGAGCACAGGCTGCCAGCCTGTAGTTCGCGGCAGCCTGCCGCGAACCTGCGTTGCGAACACGCGTCGCTTGCCAGCGCAGGCGGAAATACACAACGGACAAGATGTCCGTTAGCCACACAGGCAAGATGCCTGTGCTACGGCTGACAGCGTGTACTCCTCGGAACTGCACCCGATTTGACAATGAATGAACGTTCATTCATCTTTTGGCGCAATGTCCCAACCCCAGCTTGAACCTTCCCTAGATCGCCGCGTCCAAATCCTCGATGCTGCCCTGGTTTGTTTCGCCCAACGTGGCTTTCACCAGACCAGTATGCACGATATCAGCGCCGAGGCCGGCATTAGTGTTGGCCTGATTTATCGCTATTTCGCCAACAAAGAGGCGGTCATTTCGGCCATGGCCGACCGGCACAAAAACGAAATCCAGGAAGTCTTGGAACGCGCCCGGCAAGCGCCGAACTTACTAGAGTCGCTCGAAATTTTGTTCACCGCACATTGCTGCGAAAATTCGCCGAAAATGTTGTCGGCCTTCGTGGTCGATCTTTATGCCGAAGCTTCTCGTAACCCAGAGGTGGCAAACCTGGTGCGCGATGTTTTGCAAACCTCGATGGACGGCGTAACCGATTTAATTGCACGTTCGCCGGAAGGGAAAAATGCCGCCGGCGGCCTCACTCCAAACGAATTGTCGGAACTAATTTTTGCAGTCGCTCGCGGAATGCTGATGCGGGACGTTTTGCAACCGCAGGAGATGACCGAAGCGGAAAGGCGCACGCGCCAGTTGGAAGTGACGCGAAGGCTTTGGCGCCTGCTTTTCACTAACACCATGGAGCTGGCCGAGGTATGACAATCGCAGTTTTGATTATTACGATCTTCGCGCTGTTGTTCGCGCTTGCCGCGATGGTGTTCTTTAAGCTGAAAGCCCCGACGGCCGGAGCAATTTTTGCAATCCTCGCCTTGTTCTTCACGCTGGCGGACATGAAAGCTTTTCAATTTCGGAAGATGGCCTCTTCGCCAATGACGATGCCGCCGACAACGGTCACGAGTGCGCCGGTGAAGGAAGAAGATTGGCCGCCTGTCCTTTCGTCCGTTGGATCAATATCCGCGGTCCAGGGCGCGGTTGTTTCGACTGAGCTTGGCGGAACGGTTGGCGAAATCAGGTTTCAAAACGGTGGTGAAGCGAAAAAGGGCGACGTCTTAATAAGACTCGATGTTTCAGCGGAAGAGGCACAGTTGCACACGGCGCAAGCAGATTTGGAACTAGCGAGCGCCGATCTGCAGCGCAGTCGCGATCTGGCCGCACGCCATGTCATTTCGAAGGCAGAGCAGGATGCGGCTGAATCGAAATTCAACAGATTGAAAGCTATTGTCGACCAAATGAGTTCGATGATTTCCAAGAAAGAAGTGCATGCGCCGTTTGATGGGCAGCTTGGTATCCGCCAGGTAAATGTGGGGCAAAATATCAATGCAGGTCAGCAGGTCGTTCCATTGGCTGTACTCGACCCGCTTTATGTCGATTTTGCGCTGCCGCAGCAGGAGCTTTCGAAACTTTCCAATGGATTGGAAGTCCGCCTGCACACCGACGCGGCGCCTGGCCAAGAATTCAAAGGCAAGCTTACCGCGATTAACTCAATGGTCGATGCTGTGACACGGAACATGACGGTGCAAGCGACGGTGCAGAACCCTGATCACGTTCTGCGGCCGGGGATGTTCGGAAAAGTAGAAGTGGAGCTTCCGGAAAAACATAAAACGCTGGTCGTTCCGGGTTCGGCAATTTCATACGCGCCGTTTGGCAACTCTGTTTTTGTGATCGAGAAGAAGAAGGACGAAAAGACCGGGAAAGAGACGGAGACGATTCGGCAGCAGTTTGTGAGGTTGGGCGAAGCGCGGGGCGATCTGATGGCAATCACCGACGGCTTAAAACCGAATGAACTGGTTGTGAGCACCGGCGTTTTTAAATTACGCAATGGCATGCCGGTGGTAATCAACAACGATCTCGCACCCAAGCCCCAGGTAAATCCAACGCCGGTCGATTCGTGATGATGAACTCACAAGGACGCAATTGCAGCATCGTCATCCCGAGCGAAAGTCGAGGGATCCCGCAGCGGTACCTTAAAGGCGCTTCGCTCCGCTCCAGAATGACGGACATTTAGGATGAAATCTTTCACCGATCTATTCATCAAGCGGCCGGTGCTGGCGATGGTCGTGAGCTTTGTCATTCTCATTGCCGGGTTACAGGCGATGAAGACGATCAATGTTCGCCAGTATCCCCGCAGCGATATCGCCGCCATCACGGTGACGACGGTCTACGTGGGAGCGGATGCCGAACTGGTGCGGGGATTCATCACCACACCGCTGGAGCGCGCCATCGCCGCGGCCGATGGAATCGACTACATGCAATCACAAAGTCAGCAGGGCGTTTCGACTATTACGGTCCGCTTGAAACTGAATTACGATGCTCACAAGGCTCTCTCCGACGTTAGCTCGAGGGTCGATGCCATCCGGCGCGACCTGCCGCCGGAAGCGGAGATTCCAGTAATTGCGATCCAAGCCGCTGATTCGCAGTTTGCCTCCGCTTATCTCAGTTTCACATCCAACATTCTTCAGCCCAACGAGGTTACCGATTACCTCGTACGTCTGGTCCAGCCCAGGCTGACCTCCGTCGGCGGTGTGCAGAAAGCGGATATTCTTGGCGGAAGAACATTTGCCATGCGCATCTGGATGAAGCCCGAGCGGATGGCGGCCCTGAATATCAGCCCAAGTGATGTCCGGGATGCGCTATCTCGAAACAATTTCCTTGCCGCTGTCGGCAATACCAAGGGTTCGCTCCTGCAGGTGAACCTGACCGCGAACACGGATTTGCACACCGCTGATCAGTTCAAGCAACTCGTCGTGAGCCAGGACAAGGGGACGCTCATCAGGTTGGGTGATATCGCGGACGTCGTTCTTGGCGCAGAAGATTACAACACCGAGGTGCGTTTCTCCGGTCAAAAGGCCGTGTTCATGGGCATCTGGGTCCTGCCCAATGCAAACTCGGTCGATGTCATCAAGCGAGTGCGGGTGGAACTGGATCAGATCAAAAAAGAACTCCCTACTGGAATGACGGCCGAGATGGCCTACGACGCCACCGCCTACATCAATGATGCCATTCACGAAGTCGTAAAAACGTTGATCGACACTCTGCTCATCGTGATGGTCGTGATCTTCCTCTTCCTCGGGTCGTTCCGATCTGTTCTTGTCCCGATTGTCGCGATTCCAATTTCTCTCATTGGCGCATTGTTTTTGATGCAGCTCTTCGGGTTCTCCCTCAATCTCCTCACCCTGCTGGCGATTGTGCTCTCGGTCGGGTTGGTCGTCGACGATGCCATCGTTGTCGTCGAAAACGTTGAACGTCACATGCGCGAGGGTTTGTCGCGCATGAATGCCGCATTGGTGGGCGCGCGCGAACTAATCGCGCCCATCATTGCCATGACGATCACGTTGGCCGCGGTCTACACTCCGATCGCGCTGCAAGGTGGATTGACCGGCGCACTCTTTCGCGAATTCGCTCTTACCCTTGCCGGCGCAGTTTTCATTTCTGGGGTCGTCGCATTGGTGCTGTCGCCAATGATGTCGGCACATTTGCTCCGCCCTGAGCACGGTGACCACGGGTTCAGCGGCTTTGTGAACCGAACGTTTGATCGCTTTCGCGATTGGTACGGAAGTCACCTGGATCGGACATTAAATGCGCGCCCGGCCGTTTATGTAGTCTGGGGCGGAGTCTCCCTTATAGCCCTCGTCATGTTCGTGGCGATTCCAAAAGTAGCGACAAAAGAACTGGCGCCGAAAGAAGATCAGGGAGTCATTTTCGGCATCATCACCGCGCCGGCCAACGCAACCATTGACGATACCATTCGTTATGCCGATGCCGCCGGAAAAGTTTTTCAGGATATCCCCGATACCCGTTTCACCTTTCAAATCACTTTTCCAGATAATGGTTTCGGCGGAATGGTTTTAAAACCGTGGGGCACACGTAAGACGCCAACGAAAGCGTACTTGCCCGTCGTCCAGCAGAAACTTGGGGCCATTCCGGGAATCCAAATGTTCCCGATCATGCCCGAAGCCCTTCCGGGCAGTGATAATTTTCCGGTCAGTTTCGTAATCGCCTCCACCGCTAGCCAGGAACGCATTCTCGAGCTGGCCAGGGGAATCTTCCTCAAAGCGATGCAGGCACATGTGTTCCAATTTGGCGACATCGATACCAAGATCGATCAGCCACAGGCGCAGATCGTTTTCGATCATGACAAGGTTTCGACCATGGGCCTCGATATGCAGCAGGTCGGAGCCGATCTTTCGGCCAGCATCGGCGGTAATTTTGTGAATCGGTTCAACATGGACGGCCTGAGTTACAAGGTGATCCCGCAAATCAAACGGGTGGACCGGCTCAATCCGGAACAGTTGCAAAATATTTACGTCACCGGTCCGAACGATCAGCTGGTCCCACTCAGCACCGTTGCCACGATCGAGCACAAAACGGTCGCCCGTTCGCTTAACCGAATGCAACAACTTAATGCCGTCACCATCAGTGGCGTGCCCAGCGCTTCGGTGGATGCCGCCTTAAAGTTCCTCGAGGACGAAGCGCACAAAGTTCTGCCGGCCGGTTACGTCATCGATTACACCGGCGGATCGCGTCAGTTGCGAATTGAAGGCAGCAAATTCGGCGCGGTCTTTGCCCTCGCCATCGTTTTGATTTTTCTCGTGCTCGCGGCGCAGTTCAATAGTTTCCGCGATCCATTCATCATTCTTCTCGGCTCAGTCCCGCTGGCCCTTTTCGGCGCGGCCATCTTCATGTTTCTGAAGATGCCGTTTGGTACTTTCTTCTCTGACAGTTGGACCACTTCTTTCAACATCTATTCTCAGGTAGGGCTCGTTACCCTGGTCGGTTTAGTATCGAAAAATGGAATCCTCATCGTGCAGTTTGCTAACGAACGTCAAAGGCAGGGGTTAAACAAACTGGCCGCAGTCGCAGAAGCCGCCCGAATTCGTTTGCGGCCGATTATGATGACGAGCGTCGCTACCGTCGCTGGCCACTTCCCATTGACTCTCGTCACCGGTGCCGGCGCGGCCGCGCGAAACTCCATCGGTCTTGTTCTGGTTGGCGGCATGACCATTGGAACGATCTTCACTTTGTTCATAGTTCCATCGCTCTACATGCTCATCGCGAAAGAGCATCACGAGAAATCCGTCGCGGACGTTGAGGAACAACCGGAAGAGACTGAGCTTACACCGGAGTTTGCGCTGGCACGCGACGGGAACGGCAACGGCTGGAAGCAAGCCTAAGCCCGCGCACGTTTTGTAGCCACAATCGCCGACTGCGGCCACGCGATTATCACTCGAGCTTTCGCCGCACATACTTTTGCCTCTCCCTTTTGCCAAAAAGAGAGAGGATGAAGGTGAGGAATTTTTCTTCGTCGCGTCCTGCTTCATTTCAAATCCGGTTGAAGCGTACGCGCTCCGAACCTATCGTGGCCAACTTCTGAGGAGCCTTAGCTCAATTGGTTAGAGCGCTGCCCTGTCACGGCAGAGGTTGCGGGTTCGAGCCCCGTAGGCTCCGCTCTCGTGTACTGAGAGCAAATCGCGATTTCGCAACAATTTCGCAACAGATTTTCCTTTTTATCGGCTTCATCCCAAACAAAGAAGTGGATTGGGAAATTGGCTATGGAGCTCAGGTTCGAATGCCCAACCTGCGGCCAGCACCTCTCTGCAACAAACTCCCAAATCGGCTTAAAGGCTCCATGCCCAAACTGAATTTCCTGAATCCAAAGCCCTAGGCGAGTGGAAAAGTTAATGGGAGCACTATAAGATGAGTCTCGCTCTCAACATGTTTTCCCGTCGTTCTTCGTCGTTCGCGCCTCGTCCGTTTGCGATGGTACCGCTGCTGCTACTCGTCTTGTCGCACCCGGGTAAAGAACTGTTCGTTGCGAGCTCTGCTGATGACCGCGCCTTGACCATGCGAATCAAGGCACTCTCTCCTACCGTTAGCCTGGATGACGCCCGGCGAGTCACTTATTGCGCGGTCACGACCGGACGGGAACTGCACCGTGAGTGGCGTGTGATCCCGTTAGCGTCGTTGCTGCCCGGCTTGCAAAATTTGTTCATCCACATGGGAAAGAGAAAAGGGGGGTTCTGCTTCCAGTACTCAACGGAGCTTCTCGTTCGATTGGATGCGCTTAAGCTGCAAACGCTCGAGTTCCATTGGGCGGAATCGGAACCGAATACTGGGGGCGAGAATAACGCCATCGTAGTTACGGCCCGAGGTCAACCCTTCGAGCAAGGTATTCTGCTCGACAGCTGGCGGGCCCAGCCCCATGTCACCTGGACACAGGTAACCAAGGACCCGGGGTATCATTGGAACGAAAACAAATCCTTTGCCGCCCTCGTTTTGCGAAAGAGCAAATAACGAAATAGTTAAAAGCCATCGCTAACGAGCTGATTGCACCCGAGC
>Ga0209234_1001069_pt1 | contig 10188 bp, 9 predicted proteins | sample GraSoi013_1_20cm_2_FD_185816 | JGI IMG/M metagenome (GOLD analysis project Ga0209234, IMG submission 185816) | Grasslands soil microbial communities from the Angelo Coastal Reserve, California, USA - Sample 08_20_2013_1_20cm (SPAdes) (version 2) | ecosystem: Environmental > Terrestrial > Soil >... | reverse complement strand
AAGGCTCGAGCGCCGGCGCGACGAGCGCTTGCGCGAGGAGCTGCGAGCGATCGTGCACGAGCGACTGCGGGCAGGCGCCGAAGAGCGGTGCCACGGCGAGCGTTTCGACCGACTGGTGGCGCAGGTCGCCGCACGAGAGCTCGACCCGTACGCCGCCGCCGACGAGCTGCTGCAGATCTAACCTGCCGAAGGTGACCGAGCACCCCCTGGCGGTGATGCTGCTCGCCGCCGCGCACGGCGACCATCCGCCGCCCGACGGCTTCGTCGAGGTCATGCCGTCGCCCGGCGGCCCCGCCGACGCGATCGTCGACTTCACCGCCCACCTGGTGGTGGCGGCGGACGTGCCGGCCGACGACGTTCTCAACGCCCTGCCGACCGGCGAGCTGTCGGCGTGGACCCACCCGTCGTTCCAGCTGTGGCTGGCGGAACGGCTGGGGACCAAACCGGGCAGCCGCGACCTCGTCATGGCCGCGCCTGCCGCCGACCATGCCGATCTCGAGCTCACGCCGCGCGACGACCTCGGTGGTCACGACCGTGTGCGGCGTGCCGCCCGGTACCGGGCCGACCTCCGGGTGTTCACCGATGCCGAGGAGCTCGGCGTGCTCGTCGTCGGCCTGGGTCTGGCCGGTCGCATGGAGTGCGCGTTCGAGGTCGAGCCCGCCGCCCGCCACCGTGGGCTCGGACGCCGGCTGGCGCTCGCGGCGCGCACGTTGGTCCCGGACGGGAAAGCGATCTTCGCCCAAGTGGCGCCCGGGAACGTCGCGTCCGTGCGCGCGCTGCTGTCCGCCGGCTTCCGTCCCATCGGCGGCGAGGTGCTGTTCGCACGCCAGACGTAGTCAAGATCTCGTCACGTTGTCGTCAACCGGGGGAGCCCAGCATGCCCGAGAGTGTCCGCATCGACCGCCAGGCCGACGGCGTCGCCGTCCTGCGCATCGACCGGCCGCCCCTGAACGCGCTGTCGAGCGCGCTGCTCGACGAGATCGCGTCCGCCGCCCGTGACCTCGCCGGCGATCCCGACGTGAAGGCCGTCGTCGTGCTCGGCGGGGCCAAGGCGTTCGCGGCCGGCGCCGACATCACCGAGTTCGGCGGACCGGACGAGGCGCGCGCCATCGGGCAGCGGTTCCGCGCCGCGTACGACGCGATCGGCGAGATCCCACGGCCGGTCATCGCCGCGATCAACGGGGTTGCGCTCGGGGGTGGGCTCGAGCTGGCCCTGGCGTGCGACCTGCGCGTCGCAGCCGAGAACGCGCGCGTCGGGCAACCCGAGATCCTGCTCGGGGTCATCCCGGGCGCGGGCGCAACGCAGCGCCTGCCCCGGCTGATCGGGACGGCGCCGGCAAAGGAGCTCATCTGGAGCGGCCGGCAGGTGAAGGCGGACGAGGCCCTCGCGCTCGGGCTCGTCGACCGGGTCGTCCCGGCCGCCGAGCTGGAGGACGCGGCCCGGGCCTGGGCGGCGTCGTTGGCGTCGGGGGCGGTCGTCGCCATGGGCGTCGCCAAGATCGTCATCGACGGCGGGATGGACGGCCGGCTCGACGACGGCCTCGACCTCGAGGCGGAGGCGTTCGCCGAGGTGTTCGGCACCGAGGACGCCGCCACCGGCGTCCGCAGCTTCCTCGAGCACGGCCCCGGCAAGGCGAAGTTCGTCGGCCGCTAGCTCGATTCGCCGGCGGCGTCGCGCAGCTGCTCTGCCGCGGCCTCTGGCGGAACGGTGTTCACCAGGATGCCCGTGCCCTGCTCGAAGCCGGCGATGACCGCCATCCTCGTCTGGACCTCCACGTACCAGTGAAACGAGTCCCGGCTCGTGCCGGGCGGAGCGGTATGGACGACGAGGTTGTACGGCACGTCTCCCGTCGCGACGGCGAGGCGCGCCAACACGGAACGGGTGGCGTCGGCGAGGGGCTGCACATCGCCGTCGCCGGCTTCGTCGAAGCGTGGTCCGCCGGCGCGGAGCGCGACGCGCACCTCGTACGGCGTGCTCCCGGCTCGGGGGCACCACGCCGCGACGGGCCCGTCGACGAGGCGAAGACCATCGCCGGCGCGGTCGAGGTCGGCGACGACCAGGTCGTGACGGGCGGCGCCGTACCGTTCGACGGCCTGCGCGACGGCCGGCGGCACCAGGTCGAGCGCCACGATCTGCGCGTGCGGATGCTCGATCGAAGCGCCCGCGGCTCGACCATGGTTGATCACGACCTGGACGAACGTGCGCCCGGCAGCGAGGTGGTGGCGGGCGCGATCTCGGAGCACGGTGAGCACCTCAGTCGCCTGCGCATCGTCGAGCTGCGCGAACGAGTCGCGGTGCGCGGGGGAGAAGATGACGACCTCGTGCGCGCCCGTCGCGCCCGGTCCGGCCTCGGGACCGCCGACGATGGGGTAGAGGTTCGGCACGACGCGCACACGCCACCCGGGAGTGTCGGGCGCGCCGTCGCCCGTCCGGTAGACCTCGGGCGGCGTCAGGTGCTCGTTGCCGGGGCAGAACGGGCACGCATCCGGTCCCGGCGCATCCGGCGCCGACGAACCGAATGTGTGCGGGCGCGCGGCGCGTCCGGGTGCGAGGAGCACCCAACGACCGCTCAGCTCGTCCCGCCGCAGTTCCGGCACGGGTACCGAGGCTAGAGGCGTGCCGTAGCCTGGGTGCGTGACGCGCATCTCCGGAGTACGACTCGCGATCCTCGGCGGTGGCCCCGCCGGCAACACGTGCGCGACCGTTGCGGCCACACTTGGCGCCGAGGTCACGCTTGTGGAGCGCGACGTCATCGCCGGCGCGGCCCACCTGTGGGACTGCATCCCCTCCAAGGCGATGATCGCCACCGGCGGCGAGCTGGCCGAGCTCGCCCGCAGCCACGTGATGGGCCTGCAGGCCGAAGGCGGCGTCGACCTGGACGCGCTGCGCGAGCGGGTCTCGTCGATCGAGCAGCGCCTGCACGAGTCGATCGTCCAGCTGCTGGAGTCGCAGAAGGTCCGGCTCCTCCGCGGCACAGGGCGGCTCAAGGGGCCGCACGAAGTGGTGGTCGAGACCGCCCGCGGCATCGAGGAGCTCGAAGCCGACTTCATCGTGGTCGCCACGGGGTCGCGTCCCCGGGTTCCCGAATTCGCGACCGTGGACGGCGAACGGGTGCTCACGACCCGCCAGGCGTACCCGCCCCCCGAGCTGCCGGAGCACATGGTGGTGGTCGGCTCCGGTGTCACGGGAGTCGAGTTCACGCACATGTTCGACGCCCTCGGCTCGAAGGTGACGCTGCTCGTCTCCCGCCAGCAGGTGCTCCCGCTCAAGGACCCCGAGGTGGCGGCGGCGCTCGAGGACGAGTTCATGCGCCAGGGCGTCACACTGCTGAAGGGAGCGCGCGCGACCGACATCGAGCGCACGGGCGACACGGTGCGCGTCGCATGCGAGGACGGGCGGGTGGTGGAAGGGTCGCACGCGGTGCTGACCGTCGGGTCGATCCCGAACAGCGAGGACCTCGGGCTCGACGAGGCGGGCGTCGAGGTCGACGGCGGCGGACACATCCCGATCGATCACCACTGCCGCTCGAACGTCGAGCACACCTACGCCGCCGGCGACATCTCCGGAAAGCTGCCCCTCTCGTCGGTCGGGGCCATGCAGGGCCGCAAGATCGCCGAGCACCTCATGGGCCTGCACAACCGTCCCCACCGTCACCTCGACTACGACAAGGCGGCGCAGGCGATCTTCACCGACCCCGAGATCGCCGAGGTCGGACTGGCCGAAGCCGAGGCGTTCTCGCTCGGCAGGAAGATCCGCGTCACCAAGGTGCCGTTCTCCTCGAACGCCAAAGCACACATCAAGGGAGACCCGCGCGGGTTCGTGAAGATCCTCTCGGACCCGGCGACCGGCGTCGTGCTCGGCGGATCCATCGTCGGGCGCAACGCCGCCGAGCTCATCAGCGTGATCGCGGTCGCCGTCACCAACGGGCTCGCGGTCTTCGACATCGTGGACTCGCTGCTCGTGCACCCGACGCTCTCGGAGTCGCTCGCCGAAGCCGCGTCGTAGCGACGCGTGACGCGGCGCTACGCGCCGTGCGGTGCGAGGTGGGCGAGCTTGGCCGGGTTCAAGATCGCGTGGATGTGGTGAATCTTTCCGTTGCCGCTCTCGAGCACGACCGCGGCGACGATCCGTCCATCCTGCACGCCGACGACGCCGGGTTCGCCGTTGACGTCCACGGCGCGGAACTCGATGCCGCGGCCTCCGACGTTGCGCAACAGATTGGCGGCGACGCGCGAGCGCCCGACGACGGCGTGGCGCGGGGCGCCGGGGATGACTCCGCCGGAGTCGGCGTCGCCGGAGACGTCGGGGTCCAACACCTCGAGCAGCGCGTCGAGGTCGCCGCTGGTGGCCGCGGCCGCGAACCGCTCCGCGAGGCGCCGTTGCTCACCGGTGTCGGCGTGGAAGCGGCTCGGGGCGGCTTCGGCCTGGACGTGGCGTCGGGCGCGGCTCGCGAGCTGCCGGCACGCGGCCGGTGACCGGCCGACGATCGACGCCACCTCCTCGAACGACAGCTGGAACACGTCGTGGAGCACGAACGCCGTGCGCTCGGCGGGGGACAGCTGCTCGAGCACGACCAGCAGGGCCATGCGAACGCTGTCGTCGAGGGTGACGCGGTCGGCGGGGTCGACGCCGAGCGATGGCACGTCGACAACGGGCTCGGGCATCCACGGGCCGACGTAGCTGGTGCGCTGCGACTGGGCCGACCGGAGCTGGTCGAGGCACAGGCGACTGGTGACGGTCACGAGCCACCCGCGCACGTCGTCGATCCCGTCGACGCCGTTCCGCACGAGCCGGGCGTAAGCCTCCTGCACCGCGTCTTCCGCGTCGCTGACGCTCCCGAGCATCCGGTAGGCGACGTCCATGAGGCGCTGGCGGTGATCGCGCCACGCCTCGGCCACGCGTGGGTCGGCGCTCGCTGCCGGCGGTGTGGGTTCGTTGTCCATCTCACCTCAAAGGACGAGCGAGCCGATCGAGATGTGACATCGGTCGATGCGTTCCCCGACGTGTCACAACCGCCGCGCGCTGCCCGTCCTTCCCTGATGACAGTCGAAAACACCGACTCAACGGAGATGGAAATGAAACCACTTGCAGTCGAAGTACGGGGGCTCACCAAGACGTACCCGGGCGACGTGCAAGCCGTGCGTGGCATCGACTTCGACGTCTTCCCCGGCGAGGTCTTCGGACTTCTCGGCCCCAACGGCGCCGGCAAGTCCACCACCGTCGGCATGCTCACCGGGACGGTGGCCCCGACGGCCGGAACCGCCCGCCTCGCCGGCTGGGACGTCGTGGCCGAGCCGCTCGCGGCGCGCCGGGCGAGCGCGGTCGTGTTCCAGGAGTCGGTCGTCGACCGGCCCTTGACCGGTCGACGCAACCTCGAGATCCACGCCCGGTTGTGGGGCGTCGAGCCCGCGAAGGCCGGGGCCCGGCTCCAGGAGGTCGTCGAGGCCTTCGGCCTCGGCGAGATCATCGACCGGCCGGTGGCCAGCTACAGCGGGGGGCAGCGGCGGCGGCTGGAGCTGGCGCGGGCGTTGCTCTCGGACCCGCAGGTCCTGTTCCTCGACGAGCCGACCGTCGGTCTCGATCCCCTCATCCGCCACGAGCTCCTCGATCTCATCGCGGTGCTGCGGCGGCGCGACGAGATGACGGTCGTGCTCACGACGCACTACCTCGACGAGGCCGAGCGGCTGTGCGACCGCGTCGCGATCATCCACGCCGGTCGCATCGTCGCCCTCGACACGCCGGCGGCGCTCCTGGGCACGCTCGGGTCCGAGCTGCTCGAGGTGCACGTCGACGGAGACCCGGACACCGCGCTCTCGGTGCTCCGCGCCGGCGGCGTCGCGTCCGAGGACGCGTTCTCCGTGGGCGGCACGCTCACCGTCCCGCTGCACGGGTCGCCGGCGCATGCCGCGGTGGTCGCGGTCGGCGAGCTCGGCCTGACCACGACCGAGCTCACGACCCGCCGGCCGACGCTCGACGACATCTATCTCCGCCTGACCGGCGGCCGCCTGGCCGCCGCCTGACCACCGCCTGACATAGGAGGACTCCATGGCCACCATCGACGCCGCGCTCCACCGCCCTCGGGCCACGAGCGCCCGAGCCGCGGCTTCCGCGGGGAGCGCCAACGCGCTGCGCACGCTCGTGCGGCGCAGGTTCGCGCTCAACATCCGGACTCCGCGAGAGCTCCTCGTACCGCTGCTCACGCCGGTCCTGTTCGCGCTCATCATCGCCCCGGCGCTCGCCGACCAGATCCCGACCGTACGCGGCATCGACTACATGAGCTTTGTCGCCATCGCCACCGTCGGGTTGCTGTTGCCCCTCAACTGCATGCTGGCGGGCATCGGCCTCTTCGTCGAACGCGACAGCGGCGCCCGGCGGGACCTGATCGCGGCACCGGTGCGGCGCCCGCTCCTGGTGCTCGGCAACCTCGCCGTCGCGCTCGCGGTCAGCGGCCTCCAGCTTGCAGTGCTGATGGGTGCCGCCGTCCTGCGCGGCGCCGAGTTCTCGGGTACGGCCACCGGGATCGCGTGGTTCCTCGCGGCCAGCATCGGCTTGGTCGTGGTCATGTACGGCGTGGCCGAGACGCTCGCCAACCGCATCCCGTCGCAGGAGGAGTACGTCGGCGCGTTGCCCGCGGTGGCGATCGTCCCGTGGTTCTTCGCCGGTTCGCTCTTCCCGATCGGCGCGATGCCTGCCGCGCTGGCGGCGTTCGCCAAGGTGCTCCCGCTCACGCACGCGCTCGCGATCATGCGCTACGGCCTGGTCGACGAGCGTGGCGTCGGCCTGCACGACATCTGGGGCATGAGCAGCCCGACGGCCATGGCGTTCCTGAGCCTGGCCGTGGTCGCCGCATACGCGATCTTGTTCACGGTCGTCGCCGTCACCGTGTTCCGCCGGGCCACGGTCCGGTAATCGAGACGGTTACGCCACGAGCTCCCCGCGTGTGACGGTGACCGCGCGACCCGCGAGGGCCGTGCGGTCACCGTCGACGCGCACCAGCACGACACCGCCTCGCGCCGACGCCTGGTAACCGATCAGCTCGGTCTTCCCGAGCCGTTCCGCCCAGTAGGGACCGAGCGCGCAATGCGCCGAGCCGGTCACCGGGTCCTCGTCGATGCCGAACTTCGGGCCGAAGCAGCGCGAGACGAAGTCGTATCTCGGATCGTCCGACCGCGCCGTGACGACCGCGATCTCGAACGCCGCCAGCCTTGCGAAATCGGGGCTGACGGCGCGCACGGCGCTCGCGTCCGGCAGTTCCAGCACCCAACCGATGCGCCCGTACGACACCTCCGCGTCAGCGACGCCGAGCGCGTCGAGCAGACCGGGATCGGGGTCGGCGATCGTGACGGGATCTCCGGGGAAGTCGAGCTCCACCCCGTCGCCCCGTCTCGTTGCGGTCAGCGTGCCGCTGCGCGTCTCGAACTTCGCCGGTCTCCCGCCGGCGTGAGGGTCCGTCTCCCAGAGGACGTGCGCGCTGGCCAAGGTCGCGTGGCCGCACAGGTCGACCTCGACGGTGGGCGTGAACCAGCGCAGCTCGAAGTGTCCCGGCTCGTTGGCCACCACCGGCCGTACGAACGCCGTCTCGGACAGGTTCATCTCGGCCGCGACGACCTGCATCCACGCCGGGTCCGCGGGCTTCTCGAGCAGGCACACCGCGGCCGGGTTGCCGGTGAAGGGTCCGGACGCGAACGCGTCCACATGGAAGAGGGGCGCGCGCATATGCCGCGGGTTACTCGATGACGATCAGCACGTCGCCGGTGCCCACCGTGTCACCGGCCGCGACGCGGACCTCCTTCACGGTGCCGCCCCCCTCGGCGTTGATGTGGTTCTCCATCTTCATCGCCTCGAGCACGAGCAGCGACTGGCCGGGCTCGACGGCGTCGCCCTGCGCGACGAGCACCTTCACGATCGTGCCCTGCATCGGCGAGCTCACGGTGCCGTCGCCGCCGGCGCCGCCGCCGGCCGCCACCCGCGGCTTATTGACCTTGCCGCCCCGCCGCCCGCCGCGCCCGGCTGTGTCGCCGGCGGGCGCTTCCGGCAGCCACACCCGGACCGAGAACCGCTTGCCGTCGACCTCGACGGGGATCGTGCGCTCTTCGAGCTGGACCTCGTCGGCGTCGGCATCGGCACCCGACGCGACCGGGGCGGGCGCGGCTGCCGTGAGCAACGCGGGGTCGATCTCCTCCTCGACCCATCGCGTCGAGTGGGTCCCGGCGACGAAGTCGGGGTGGTCGAGCAGGGCGAGGTCGGCGGGCACGGTCGTGCGTACCCCGCCGACTTCGAGCTCCCGCAGCGCCCGGAGCATGCGGCGCCGCGCCGCCTCGCGGTCGGGCGCCCACACCACCAGCTTGCCGATCAGGTTGTCGTAGAACTGCGAGATCGTGTCGCCCTCGTCGTAGCCGCCGTCCCAGCGCACGCCCGGACCGCTCGGGACGCGCAGTCGCGTGATCGTGCCCGGCGACGGCAGGAAATTCTTCGCCGGGTCCTCGGCGTTGATGCGGCACTCGATGGCGTGGCCGCGGCGTTCGACCGACTGCTGCGTGAACGAGAGTGGCTCGCCCGCCGCCACCCGAAGCTGCTCGGCCACGAGGTCGAGCGAGGTGACCATCTCGGTGACGCAGTGCTCGACCTGGAGCCGCGTGTTCATCTCGAGGAACCAGAAGTCTCCGTCCTGGTACAGGCACTCGACGGTGCCGGCGTTCACGTAGCCGCACGCCTTGGCGACCTTGACCGCGGCTTCGCCCATGGCGGCGCGCACGTCGTCGGCGAGCCCGGGCGCCGGCGTCTCCTCGATGAGCTTCTGGTGGCGGCGTTGTGTCGAGCAGTCCCGCTCGCCGAGCCACACCGTGTTGCCCTGCGTGTCGGCGAACACCTGGATCTCGATGTGGCGCGGCCGGGTGAGGTAGCGCTCGAGGTACGTCTCGGGCCGTCCGAAGTACGCCTGGCTCTCACGGGCGGCAGAGTCGAGCGCCGACTGGGCCTCGTCGGGGCCGGCGACGACCTTCATGCCCCGGCCGCCGCCGCCGAACGCGGCCTTGATCGCGACGGGCCAGCCGTGCTGTTCGCCGAACGCGACGACCTGGTCCGCGCTCGTGATCGGCTCGAGCGTCCCGGGCACCGCCTCGACGCCGGCGGACGCGGCGGCGGTGCGGGCCGAGATCTTGTCGCCCATGATCTCGATCGCGTCCGGCGGCGGCCCGATCCAGGTGACCTCGCGATCGGTGATGGCGCGGGCGAAGTCGGCGTTCTCGGCGAAGAACCCGTAGCCGGGGTGCACGGCCTCGGCGCCGCTGCGGGTGATCACGTCGATGATCGCGTCGGTGTTCAGGTAGCTCTCGGCCGCGCTCTGACCGCCGACGGCGTAGGCCTCGTCGGCGTAGCGCACGTGGGCGGCGTCGCGGTCGAGCTCCGAGTAGACGGCGACGGTTGCCACACCGAGCTCGCGGCACGTGCGCATCACGCGGATCGCGATCTCGCCTCGGTTGGCGACGAGCACCTTGGTGAACGGCGGGGTCGGCACGGACAGCTCCTGGAGCGCCTCGACGGTGGCCGTATCCTACGGGCGATGCCCGAGGGCGAGCCGATCGAACGTTCGCACGAGGTTCGCTGGTTCGACTCCCTCGATTCGACGAACCGCTACCTGCTCGACGAGGCGCGGCGGGGTGCGCCCGAGGGCCTCGTGGCGGTCGCCGACTACCAGACCGCTGGGCGCGGCCGGCGAGGTCGGGGATGGGTCGCGCCGCCGGGAGCGTCGCTCCTCGTGTCCGTCCTCCTGCGGCCTGCGCTCTCGCCGGAGCAGACACCGCTCGTCACGATGGCCTGCGGTGTCGCGATGGTCGACGCCGTCGCGCGCGTCGCCGGGTTCACCCCCGGGCTCAAGTGGCCGAACGACCTCGTGGTCGGTGATCGCAAGCTGGTCGGCATCCTGGCCGAGCGTGACGGCGACGCCGTCGTCGTGGGCGCGGGCGTCAATGTCGAGTGGCGAGCGTTCCCGGCCGAGCTCGCCGAGACCGCGACGGCCTGCAATCTCGAGGCGGGTCACTCCGTCGACCGGCGCGAGCTGCTTGCCGCCTTCCTGGCCGAGCTCGATCTCCGCTACGCCGACATCGACGGCGTCGTCGACGAGTACCGCGCGCGCCTGACGACGCTGGGCCGGCGTGTCCGGGTCGAACGGCCGGACGGCGACCTCG
>Ga0209234_1001068_pt1 | contig 10203 bp, 10 predicted proteins | sample GraSoi013_1_20cm_2_FD_185816 | JGI IMG/M metagenome (GOLD analysis project Ga0209234, IMG submission 185816) | Grasslands soil microbial communities from the Angelo Coastal Reserve, California, USA - Sample 08_20_2013_1_20cm (SPAdes) (version 2) | ecosystem: Environmental > Terrestrial > Soil >... | reverse complement strand
AATCGTCACTGTTCCAGGGTCGCTCCCGGAGGCCGACCTTATGCTGCCGGAATTCCTGAAAGGAAAACTGTCACTGGATGAATGGAAGATTCTCATCGCATTGCACCTTGTGAGATTCAAGGCCTACAACCAAACAAGGATGAGCAGACTGCTTGGAAAGATCGCTCTAGCCCCCCGCGGACTATTCTTCCTTCTGCTATTCTACATCCCCGCTGCCGCCACGGGAGGATTGTCGGGTCCCGTTCTCTATTTTCCAAGTCCCATATTTCTCATCGCCGCACTCTGGATTCAGAGATCGTTAAGAAAATCTCTGAAAAGAAGAGAGTTTGAACAGGACAGAAACGTGGCCAAACAACTCGGAACCCAACAAGTATCACATGTTCTCGAAAAAGTAGGGAATCTGGATCAGAAGCGAATACCAGCGGACATCCGGATTTTCCTTCTACCATATGTTGCATACTGGAGCCCGAGCATCAAGGAAAGAATTCGGGAGCTGGGCAACCCACGCCTCGAAGACCTTCCAAGACCGGCCAGAATTCCGAAAATAGGCCTCCGCGGACGCATCATTATCGTTTTTGTGGGGTTCGGTATTTTCTGGGGGGCAGGACTGATTGAGAGTAACTTCTTCGCCCGAGGTCAGACCATGATTGTCTGCACGGATGTTACCTGCTCAGCCCTTGTTGTGATTGCCGCCGTCGGATTCTGGATGGCTATTATCGGCGGCATAAGCATCGTAGTATGGATATTCCGACGATTTCTCTAAACTAGAGAAGTGAGAAAGAATCTGGGTGAGCCGGGTCTGAGCTATCTACCCCTGTTGCTTTATGGCCCCAAGAACTGTCTCAGCGATCGCAGCGTGACCCGAAGTTAGCGGGAGAACCCATCGTCCGAAAGGTGATTTTCAGGCACTCCACAGTGCCTCGATCCGCTCTACCAGCTCATGCTTCTGACTCTCCAGCTCCTCAAGTCTTTTTTCAAGCTCAACGGTCGGTCTTCCTTTTGCCTCCCTCTCATTCATCTCGTGCTGTACTTTTTCGATTTCCACGTTGAGTTCAGCCATCCTCGCCCTGTAGCTATCTGCCGACAAGTTCGATCGACCTGAAATGTCACGGGCGTGCCTCTTAAGAGGCTAACGTATGTGAACTCAACTTCGCACCGCAATCAGCCACGGACAATAATAACTGTCATGAAGATCCACTGAGCACTGGCTCCTCATGCGATACCTACATCGGCAATCTGATCTCAAGTATCACATCCTCAACGGCATTCACCGGCACGAGACGGTCTGTGCTGTTTGTGACGTTTGATGAAGCCGGAGCGGGCTGTATTAGTTCGCCTTGTACAGGCTCAACTAATGACTTTGTGTACACCATCATGATTGGCAGCTCAGCATACGCTGGCCACATAGGTGGCACGCGGTACAACCATTACTCATGGCTAGCTACAGTAGAGGCAAACTGGGGATTGCCATGCCTTTCCAATGATTGTTCCGCCACTAAAATGATCGACTTGTTACAACCCACGTTTGATTTGTCGCCAACAAGCTTCAGCGTCATCCTTTGTGATGGCTGTAGTGCAGGCTTGACCTACACGTTGACCTCTGTTAATCTTCAAGGTACCGCATCCTACAACGCAAATGTGCCTTCAGGAACTGCCACATTTTCTCCACCGTCCGGAACTGCTAGTTTGCCATTAAATGGGCAGATGCAAGTCAATATGAGCATGACTGTAACGATTTGCTCTCAAGGCTCTCATGCCACAGTGACCTTCACCGTAAACTCTATCCTTCAACAAGGTACAGTCAGAATCAACTGCGCCGTCAAACCACCGCACTGAAAGCTCCCTAGAGAGCTCAACCGCATGTTTTTTGGTTTCAAAAGCCGATGTCCTTTTACATATGTACACTAGCGTATATAGAGCCAGACGGTAACGCAAGGATAGGAAAAAAGGAATTCCTCGAATTGAATAAGGACAAATATTGCCTAGGCTTCATATTATTCTTAGCGACCTTTGCTCTACCATTAGAACTCCCACAGACTAGTGCGGCGCCAGCGCATTCTGCCCTGGATGGCTTGGGAGTCAACGCGACGTGTCAGGCAGTTTACAATTGCGAGGCTCAATTGTTGACGACGGGCCGAGGCCACGATCTAATAGTAGTCTTGGTCGACGGTTATGGTTCAGCATCTTCGATCATTGACAACAGCGGCCTAAGTTTTGCCGAAAGGGTCTCCTATCCCTCGACAGGAATATTCGGTGTGACGCTGTCTGAATACTATGCGATTGCTACATCACCGCTGAAGTCGGACAATATCACTGTGCTGGGTCAATTTGCACAGTGCTGTCAAGGAATGCAGGTTCTGGCTATTCACGGTGCTAGCATGCCGTCGATATTCGACCCTAATCCTTCAATACCAGCTACTGTCTCTTGTCCTGGCTCTGAATGCGGCAATTGCTCGTCCAATTTCAACCAAGGCATATGCTCTGCGTCAATACAGACCTCCACGATTGACTTTGTAATAACTAGTACTGCAATAAATGACGCTGGGCGATGCGGAACATCAGGTGGTGTCGTAGGAGTATCAGCATTTACGACAGTGTCTTTCTCCGGAGTTTTTGAAGTCGATGATGCGATAACGTCTGTGCCGCAAACATCTGTTGTCTTCGATTGTATCGGTACTGATGCGACGGCCATCGTCATGGATGCCATTGCAATCAGGTAAGCTTCGCAAACTGAAGGCTCAAACTCGAAACATAACCAATTTGCCCTGGTACTTATCAAAGTAAGAACGACGAATGCTTTCGAGAGAATTCCGAACCAGGCTTTTAGTGCAAGAAGCGTGATGGCCCTCTCTTTTTGAGAATAAGAGATAGAATCTAGTTGAGCATAGTTCAAATCATGTCCGTTCAGGCAGTATCGCCGCGAAGCCAGTCCGGCTCCAAGACTCTGCCTCCTCTGCCGAACGCGGACAAGTACACGACGATAGTGACTCGGTTCGCGCCGAACCCGGACTTTGTCCTGCACTTGGGTTCGATCCGGGCGATAATTCTCTCCCACGACTATGCGCGGATGTACAAGGGACGCTTTCTCCTGCGGTTCGATGATACTGATCCGCGGCTGAAAAAGTCGGCGCTTGAGTATTATGATCTGATCAGGGAGGATGTTCGCTGGCTGGAATGCCAGTGGGACGCCGAATACATTGCCAGTGACAGAATACCAATCTACTATGAGCATGCTGAGAAGGTTCTCAGATCAGGAGACGCGTACATCTGCACCTGTACTCCAGACAACTTCCGTCTCAACATCAACGCTCGTAGAGCGTGTCCTGATCGCTCCAAGAGCCCCGAGCAGAATCTGGCGGATTGGGAGAAGATGTTGAGCGGAGGATTCAGTGAGGGTGAGGCGGTACTGCGGATAAAGACTGATCTGTCTCATCCGAACCCGGCGGTCAGGGACTGGCCAGCGCTCCGGATTATTGATCCTGTAAAGTATCCTCATCCGAGGGTGGGCTCAAAGTACCGGGTCTGGCCCCTGTTCAATTTTGCTGCTGCTATTGATGATCATCTGCTCGGAGTGAGCCACGTTATCCGAGGAAAGGAGCACTTGACGAACGCCCCGCGGACGGAGTATCTGTACAAGGCGCTGGGCTGGGAGATTCAGGAGTACGTGCATTATGGCCGGTTGAAGACGACTGATATCAAGCTCAGCAAGTCGTTGATGGTCAAGGAGATCGAGGAGGGCCTCGTCGAGGGGTATTCGGACCCGAGACTCCCAACACTCGCCGCGCTTCGTAGAAGAGGGTATGTTCCGAGCGCATTGAGGAAGATTGTCTACGAGATGGGTCCTAGACCGGTTGACGCTACGCTCAGCTGGGATAATGTGAACGCGACGAACCGGAAGGAGATCGACAAGATCGCCCACCGGTACAGCTTCATCGCAAACCCGATCACAATAACAGTCTCAGGGGTCGAACAGACCTACGATGCGCATCTGCCACTACATCCCGAAAGGAAGGACCTTCCAGACAGAATCTTCAAGGTGGTCCCAAAGAACGGCACAGCCAACCTACTGATCTCGTCTCAGGACATTGATCTTCTCAGAAAGAGCAAGGTCGTCCGGCTGATGGAACTGTTCAACGTCGAAATCCAAAGCTTCGAGAACAACTCGATCGAGGCCGCGTTCCACAGTCAAGACTACATGAAAGCACGAGAAGTCAAGGCGCCCCTGGTCAACTGGCTACTAAGAGAGAACAATTTGGTCGGGGAGGTGGTGATGCCGGACGCGTCGAGAACGAAGGGTCCGGTGGAGACGAACATCCGTCAGGAGAAGGTGGGAAGCATTATCCAGATGGTACGGTTCGGGTTCGGCAGAATCGACTCTCTCAACGCTAAGCGGGTAACTGTCTACTACGCCCACAGGTAAACCAACTGTGGTCTCGTTTTACAGATCGTCTGGGACGTAGACTAGTTCAAGCTTTATCCGGTCGGGGTCCTCAAAGTAGACAGCATAATAGCCCGGATCATAACCTTCCCACTCCTTAGGTCCTCCGTAGAGTGTCGGGATCTTCTTGGGAACCAGATAGTTGTGATATAGTTCGTCGACGGCTGAGCGGCTTGGTGCTCGGAAGGCTATGTGGTTGAGACCGATACGTTTGCGATGATAGCCATCTGTAAGGAATCTTTTGGGAGACTGGGCTACGATTATTCTGGTTCCCTCCTTCTGCCATTCTACCATTCCCTCCATTTCCAGAACCTCGGTGAAGCCGAGTCGGCCTAGCAGTTCGCCATAGAACTTTGCAGATTTCTGAATATTCGAGACCTGGATTTGGAAGTGATGAACCGGATGCTTGAACCTATTCACTAGGGCATGGCCGAGCCATTTCTTGCTTAAAAAAAGATGTAGGAATGGTATTTTGGATAGTTACCTTTACGCAAGAGGAGGATTGCCGTTGAAGTTTAGCATTGAACTGCCGGTCCAGTTCCGGGACATTGACGTAATGGGCCATGTCAACAACGCGACGTACTTCCAGTACATGGAGACTGCGCGCGTCGAACTTGCAAGAAGCCTCGGACAAGTAAGCGAAGGATTCCGTGGCGGCTTTATCGTCGCCTCTGCGCGCTGCGAGTTCAAAAAACCAATCAGAAACGAACGCCGAATAACTGTCTCAGTATGGGTGAGCCGTATAGGAGATCGATCATGGGACCTCGACTACTCCATCCGCGGACCCAGAGGGGTCCAGTATGCAATCGGCAGAAGTATACAGGTAGCCTACGACTACAAAACCAGATCCGCGGTTAAGATCTCCGGAAAGCTCAAGAGAGACCTGGCGAAGCATGTTGGACGGCCAGTCAAGTTCAGAGCTGATTGAGGATCGGGTCGGAAGTTCGCTAGTTCACGCACTCCATAGTGCCTCAATCCGTTCTACGAGATCATGCTTCTCACGTTCCAACTCCTCAAGACTCTTCTCAAGGGCATCGGTCGGTTTTCCCTTTGCCTGTCTCTCATTGATCTCGTGCTGTAGTTTTTCGATTTCCACGTTGAGCTCCGCCATCCTCGCTCTATTTTGTTCTGCGTACAAGCTCGTTCGATCTGGATATCCGGCAGATCCTATTAAGAGGCTAACGCACAGGTGGCGTTTCGAGCCGTTTTCTTTGTCCGCTCGACAGCTAGCGTCCGAAGAAGCGCTCCCAGGGCTCCCACGACCGGATTCCCAACGAAAACGTCTACTTGGGGCAAGACCCAAATTTTCAGTCCCCACAAGTCTTCAATGAGCCTTCCGGTGCTAGCTAGGCGAGTGGTCTCAAAACCGAGGCCACCTCGACCCGACGGAATCACGTTCCTTGGTGGCCTTTCCCTTCGAGCAGGAATCCTGCTTCTGTTCGCAGGAATATCGTTAGCCATACCCTGAGGGGTAAGGTGGGTCGATGGCCCGGGCCTGATTGGGGCCGGGATTATCCTATGTTTCGGCTATGTCGGGCTTCGGCAGTTTTTACCCACGCTTTTCAGCTTCGGCCGGTTCTTACCCTCTCTGTCCCTCGCCATGATCGTGATGCTCGCGATTCTCTATCTTGCTGCAGGGATCGGTTTCTTCTCGGGACGCCGATGGGCGTGGACCCTCGGCATAATGCTGGCTTTATTTGGAGTAGCACCGAGCATTCTCCAAGCCATCACACGGGCTCAATACGATTTCTTTGGTATACCTGGGCTAACTGTAACTCTATTGATATTGGTCTATCTCCACCCCTCTCGCTAGAAACTTCTTTTTCAAACGCCGTTGAGCGGTCTGCAAACCTAAGCCTAGCGGTGCTGCAACACACTTCTAGGCCTTGATTAGCCGCACGAGCCTTCTAAGCAGCACTAGTTGAGTGTCTATTGGAACTTGGGCCGGATGATTCATGTCGTAGAACACGTGATCTATGCCCAGCTCCTTGAGTCTTGGCAGATCTTCTGCGGCTTGTCGAGGCGTACCTCCCAATAACGCTCGAGGCTCTGTGGCTTTCCCTTCGCCGAGCGGGTTGTGGACTCTCAGAATCCACTTCATCTCTTCAGGGTTACGACCTGCTCTTCGCACCATATCGCGAAAGTTATTGATTGTCTGACTCAACTTCTCAAATGTGGTGCTTCTCCCCGCAGACGGCATGATCCCGTCGGCGATTCTTGCCGCCCGCTCGAGTGATGCGGGAGCGAAGGCGCCCAGTAGCATTGGTATGCCGCCTGGCTGTACGGGTTTCGGTCCGATTCTTGATTCTGGGATATTATAGAAGTCTCCAGTGAAGCTGACTGGATCTGGGCCCCAGACGGCGCGCATTGCTCTAGCAAATTCCTCAAATCCTCTTCCACGCCTTTTCATCGGGATGTTGGCAGCTTCAAACTCGTCTCTAAAGTCTCCCTGGCCGATCCCGGCAATTGCTCTTCCGCCACTCAGATTGTCTAGTGTTGCGAAACGCCGGGCGAGCGTCACGGGATTCTGAAAGAGAGCGCTCATCACGCTCGTGCCGAGCTTAACCTTCCTCGTCCTCGCCGCGACGAACGTTAGCATCTCAATTGGATCATAGACCGTCGCAAAAATCTCAGGCCAGGGATCGCCGTCAAACGTCTCCTTCGGCCTAGTTGGGAGAAGCAACCGGTCGCTAACCCACAAAGAAGCTAGTCCCATCTTCTCGGCTTCCACCGCGACGCGGAGGATTGTCTTAGGGGAAGCAACTGTTCCATATTGCGGGAGAGCAATCCCTACAGCGACGCTCGACTCATCTGATCGACTGATGGCGCTTGGCACTAGGCTCAACGGTTCCCAGCTTCAATTTAAAGGCCAGCGTTTCCCTCAGTTTGGACGGATTAATAGCCCATAAAATTCTGAGCGGGCAAGACTATCCACCATTAACCCAATCACGTCACCATTGTGTAGATTAGTTCTAACAACTAAGCGCACGGCGTTCGAAGTGTGAGGTCACTGAAAAAAAAGGTAGATGGTTTGGAGGAAGAATTTGTCTACGTGTTGGGGTTGATTGTACCGAGGATCAATGCCCCGGTGTCGACTAGCACGATGAGCCCGGAGTTTGCGGGTGACTCTATGGGGTCGGCCGATGTCAGCATCTGCCCGTTCACTGTTTTGGCAAAGGGTAGGATTCCCTGCGGTGATGAGGTGAACGTAGGCACGCAGCCTCCGCTGGAGATGCCCTCAGCGCTGCAAAAGACTAGGAAGCCGTGGAGGACAACGCTGAAATCGCCATGGTTCTGTTGCGGCGCGTCGCCTACGACGTGGTCATGGAAGAAAGGCACAGGGCCCCCCTGGGGGACGTCGGTCTGTGGCGCGATTACATAGAAGGGGTCAATTGTGGCTTTGGGTGTCGCGAGAAATGGGGCGTGGACAAACGTCATCTTGATCTGGACCCCGTTCACCCAAACCATCTCGAAGCAGGGCGAAATTCCGCCATTATCATTACAATTCGGAACGCCTGCGGCCTGGGCATGGGGAACGGCTGTAAAGACGAGTGTCAGGGCGGCGATGGTCATCATGGCGATGCGGATACGGGTAGTATTTTCGGAATGGGTCATTTTCCTGCGAGTCCTTTTCTTGATTGAGCATAAGAGATTATGCCCTTTTTGCCGCGAGCAAGAACATTTGCACTTCTAGCCGAAGCGAGGAAAGACACCCCGCACATTTGGTGGAATAGAGTTAGCGCAACTACATAGCTCTCTTTTGAGAAAATCTTGCTACCAGGGTGGTTTTCCTGGCTGTTGCTGTGTCATTGGTGGTGGTATTTCGTGACGAACGATTCTTTCTCGTGCCAGGTAGAATGCTGTCCCATAGAGTGCGGCTGGTATGGCGGCGAGGAAGCCTGTGAATAGGAGTACTCCGATGCCGAAGTAGAATGGCCAGAATCCACCGCTGCCAAACGGGAGGAGGAACACGTTGACGACCCCGAGGAATATCGATATTCCGTAGGCTGTCCAGAGCAGCGTGTGACCATGGCTGCTCTGGAGGGAGTACGTGATGAGGACTTCTGAAAGCCCGAAGATTGCCCCGCCGATTACGAATACGATGCCGAACAGTGAGACGGTAGAGACACCAAGACCCGACGCGACACTGTAGGCCACGGCGTAGAAGGATCCGAATATTGTGACTGCGATCCCGACTACGAAGAATATCAGGGCTAGTGTCGTATTGCGGACGTGGTCTGACCCGAACGGTTCGCGTCCGACCAAGACGAGGATTCCGCCGATAAAGCCTACTATTCCGCCGACGAACCCTGCGAAGGGAATCCAGGCGATCAAGACGCCGATGACGAGAAGGAGTAGCCCTGTTTGAGTGTTGTTTATCTTGTTTGCTCGCACGACCTCCCAGTAGTTTGCGGGATACTGGTAGGGATAGTATTGCTGGGCGGGAGGCGGAGAATAACCCACCGGGGGGAGCGTGGGGGCTGAGACAGTTAATAGTGGGTTGCCGCAGGTACTGCAGAAACGCGCAGGCGGGGTATTGCTCGCACCACATCTAGGACATGTTAAGACTGACATTGTATGCCAGACCAGCTTTTCCTATACAATTGTTGGAATTAACTTTTGAGTTGGTTTGGGGCTGGTCTCGAATATGTTCAAGCGTCCCTCAAGTTCAGAGAGATTGGCTGAGCTCTTCCGAATTCTTCCTTGGCGAGCCCGTTAAGCTAAACAGGGCTACTCCACCGGAGCGAGCGCGTCTTTCGATAGGTCAACGATTTTAGTATAGTCCCAAGAAACCCCGGGGGACTTGGGATCGTTCACGATTCTTCGGTACGTTCCTTGGGTAAAGGGTGGCTTTTATCCCAAGCATCTCTGAACGCGATCAGCTTCCTCGCATGTAGTCCAATAAGGAGAAAGGAAGCACCGAACAAGTACCCCGGAATGATGTACTGGAGAACCTGATTCAGAGTGCGAAGGTACAACGCATCCACGATGACGAGCGCGATACCGGAGCCTAATACCGACCACATTAACGTGTGAAGCTGACGACCCCACTTGCCGTACTCTGGATGAGTTGTCTGGTAGTGGACTTTTACCTGGGTATACTCGACCTCGACCCCACAAATCCTGCATTTGTGCCGGGGCAACCACAGCTTAACATCGTCCGAGGCGGTGGATCGAGACGGGAACATTCGAGGCAGAGTAGCCAAATCCGACTAATCAAGAAAGCGGTGTGTGAATGAGTTTCGGTCATGGGCGGAACATCTTCTCAAAGAGTCCGGGGCAATCCTTCTTCTTCGGAAAGAGAGAGTTTCAAACGGAAATGGGCACATCTTGTTTCAACTCGATCCTCGTGCTAACGGATCCGCGGGGCTGAGTCTCTTTTGAGGAGAAGAATAATTGGTTCCCATTATTCCGGCGGACCTGTGTCTAATCCCTTGCTATGAGTTCATGCGGACGAGTTCTAGAGGTCAGGTAGCGTTGTTTCCCATGGTCACATTCAAGTTTTCGAAATAGTGGTGAATTAGTGTGGTTACTGTGGTAACGAGTACTTGTTTGAATGCTGACAGGGACCCTGAGGGACCAGTCGATGGATCAGCTATCAGAGTAACCTGGTAGTTTCCGTTCGCCTGGTAGGTGTGTGAGACAACCGACCCCGCGCCAGTCGAAGAGTCTCCAAAGTCCCAAGAGTAGTTTGTGAAGCCGTCTGCCGCATAGAACGTAAACGTGTTGTTGCTCACAGTATACGTGAAGCTCAACGCGCTGAC
>Ga0209234_1001066_pt1 | contig 10203 bp, 10 predicted proteins | sample GraSoi013_1_20cm_2_FD_185816 | JGI IMG/M metagenome (GOLD analysis project Ga0209234, IMG submission 185816) | Grasslands soil microbial communities from the Angelo Coastal Reserve, California, USA - Sample 08_20_2013_1_20cm (SPAdes) (version 2) | ecosystem: Environmental > Terrestrial > Soil >... | reverse complement strand
GGGCCTTCTCGGCGAGTTCCTTTGCCTCCCGGCCGATCTCGGCGAGCGACTTCACGTCCGCGCTCCGGATCACCGGCGTGATGAGCCCGTCCTCCAACGCCACCGCCATGCCGATGTGCACCTCGTTCCAGTAGCGGATGTGGTCGTCCTGGAACCAGGCGTTGCAGGCGCGGTGTCCCCTCAGCGCCAGCGCAGTCGCCTTGATGACGATGTCGTTGAACGAGACCTTGCCGCGGTCGCCCAGCTGCTTGTTCAGGGCCTCGCGCGCCTCGGCCGCGCGCTCCATGTCCACCTCGGTCGTCAGGAAGAAATGGGGAATCGGACCGAGTGACGCGGCCAGCCGTTTGGCGATGGTCTTGCGGATCTGGGTCAGGGGAACGTCGGCGTACGGGGCGCCGCTCGCCGCGGGAAGGGTGAAGCGGGAAGCGGGAAGCGGCCCTGCCGCGATGGCCGCAGCCACGGCTTGAGGGGGCTCCCCTGCTGCGGGGGCACGCTCCAGATCCCGTTTCACGACACGCCCACCCGGGCCGGATCCGGTCACGAGCTTGAGGTCGACCCCGGCTTCCTTCGCGATGCGTTTGGCAAGGGGCGATGCTTTGATCCGGCCGGCGTCGCTTGGCGGGACCGTGGTGGTGGCCGGCTTCGGAGTCGCGACCGCCACCACGCTTCCCGCATCCCGCATCCCGCTTCCCGACGCGACGGCCGCCGGCCGGGGAGCCGCGGCCGGTGCGGCGCCCACGGTCTCTCCTGGCGCCGCAATGACCGCGACGACACTCCCCACCGGCACCGTCTGCCCCTCGGCTACCGCCACCTGTCGCAGCACGCCGTCCGCCCGCGCGACCAGGTCCATCACCGCTTTGTCGGTCTCGACTTCGGCCAGCGTGTCTCCCGCCTTCACCGGGTCGCCGTCCCGCTTGTGCCACTTGGCCACGCGCCCTTCCTCCATGGTGGGAGAGAGCGCTTCCATATAGACGTTGGTGGCCATGGTCAGTCGAGGTAGAGCACGCGGCGCGCGGCCGCGACCACGCGGTCGGGACTCGGCTTCGCGAGGCGCTCGAGGTGCTTGTTGTAGGGCATGGGGACGTCGGCTTGGGTGACGCGCAGCACCGGGGCGTCGAGCTGGTCGAACGCGTCTCGCTGGATGATGTCGACCACCTGCGCGCCGATGCCGGAGTGGGGCCACCCCTCCTCGACCACCACCGCGCGGTTGGTGCGTGCCACGGACTCGACGATGGCGGCTTCGTCGAGCGGGCGCAGCGACCGCAGGTCGAGCACCTCGGCGGACGCGCCCTCGCGCTCGGCCAGCTGCTCGGCGGCCCTGAGCGCGACGGCGACGGTCTTCGAGTGACAGATGAGCGTGACGTCGCGCCCCGGCCGCTTGACCTCCGCTTGGCCGATCGGCACGATGTGCTCCCCCTCCGGCACCTCGCCCTTGAGGTTGTAGAGCATCTCTCCCTCGAGCACGATGACCGGGTTGTTGTCCCGGATCGCGGATTTGAGGAGTCCTTTGGCGTCGGCCGGTGTGGCCGGCGCGACGACCTTCAAGCCGGGGATGTGCGCCAGCCAGGAGTCCCACGCCTGCGAGTGCTGCGCCGCGAGCTGCAGCGCCGCACCGTTCGGGCCGCGAAACACGATCGGGATCGGGACCTGGCCGCCCGACTCGTACAGGATCTTCGCAGCGGAGTTGACGATCTGATCGAGGGCGAGCACGGCGAAGTTCCACGTCATGAACTCGATCACCGGGCGGAGACCGGCCATGGCCGCCCCCACGCCGATCCCGGCGAAGCCCAGCTCGGCGATCGGCGTGTCGACGATCCGCTGCGGCCCGAACTCCTCGAGCAGACCGCGACTCACCTTGTACGCGCCCTGATAAACGCCGACTTCCTCCCCCATGAGGAACACATTCGCGTCGCGCTGCATCTCCTCGCGCAGCGCCTGGTTCAGGGCGTCGCGGTAGGTGAGCGTGGCCATCAGTCGGCGAGCACGTGCGTCGTCAGCTCGGCGGGGTCGGGGTCCGGGCTCGCTTCGGCGAAGCGCGCTGCTTCGTCCGCGTCGGCCCGCGCCCCGGCGTCGAGGGCGTCGAGGGCCGCGTCATCGAGCACGCCCTCCTCCTTCAGTTTCAGCGCGAGCTGCGAAATCGGGTCGCGCTTGCGCTGCTCCTCCACTTCCTCCTTGGTGCGATATACGCCGTGCAGCGGGTCCGACATCGAGTGCCCCATGTAGCGGTAGGTGCGCACCTCGAGCAGGGTCGGGTGCCCGTCGCGACGCGCCCGGTCCGCGGCCCGCTCTGTCGCCGCATAGACCGCGAGCACATCCATGCCGTTCACGAGCTCCGCCGCCATGTCGTAGCTGCAGGCGTGCTCCACTACGTCCGTGACCGCTGCCACGCGCTCGAACGCGGTGCCCATGCCGTAGCGGTTGTTCTCGCAGCAGAAGATGACGGGGAGCTTGTAGACCGAGGCCATATTGAGGACTTCGTGGAAGGCGCCGATGTTGACGGCGGCCTCCCCGAAATAGCAGATGCAGACCTGGTCGCCCTTCTTGTAGCGGATCGCGAACCCGATCCCCGCGGCGAGCGGGATGTGCCCGCCGACGATCCCGTGGCCGCCCAGGAACCGCCGCCCGGCGTCGAACAGGTGCATCGAGCCGCCCTTGCCCTTGGAGCATCCGGTCGCCTTGCCGAACAGCTCCGCCATCACGGCGTTCGCGGGCACGCCGCGCGCCAGGGCCTGGCCGTGCTCGCGGTACGAGGAGATCACGTAGTCGTCGTCCCGCAAGGCGGCGAGCGAGCCGACCGCGACCGCCTCCTGCCCGATGTAGAGATGGCAGAACCCGCCGATCTTTCCGAGGGCGTACGCCTCGGCGGCTTTTTCTTCGAACCGACGGATCAGGAGCATCTGGCGCAGCATGCGCCGCTCCAGCTCCGTCTGGGCGCTCGGCTTCGCGGTCCGGGTGGCGGCGGTGGCCATTATGCGGTCGCCCGCTCCACCTGCTCCCACGCGTGGTAGCTCGAGCGGACGAGCGGTCCCGCTTCCACGTGGCGATACCCCATCTCGAGGCCGAGCCGGCGCAGCTCGGCGAACTCGTCGGGGGTGTAGTAACGGGCGATCGGCAGGTGATCGCGTGAGGGCCGCAGGTATTGGCCCAGGGTCAGGATGTCCACGCCCTGCGCGCGCACGTCGCGCATCGCTCCGAGCAGCTCGTCCCACTCTTCACCCAGGCCGCACATGATGCCGGACTTGGTCAGCATGCCGGGGTCGAGCTGCTTGGCCCGAGCGAGCAGCTCGAGCGCCCGCACGTAGCGCCCCCCGGGGCGCGCCAGACGGTACAGCCGGTCGATCGTCTCGAGGTTGTGGTTGAGGATATCCGGTTGGGCCTGGACCACGATGCGCAGCGCCGGCTCGCTGCCCTTGAAATCGGGGATGAGCACCTCGACCGAGGTGTCCGGCGCGCGTCGCCGGATCGCGCCGATCGCGGCCGCGAATATCTCGGCGCCGCCATTCGGCAGATCGTCGCGGTCGACGGAAGTGATCACCACGTGCCGGAGCCCCATGCGCTCCACGGCCGCGGCGAGCCGCAACGGCTCGTCCTCGTCCAGGGCGGCGGGCGTGCCGTGCGCGACCGCGCAATACGCGCAGTTGCGCGTGCACACGTCGCCCAGGATCATGAACGTGGCGGCGCGGTGCTCCCAGCACTCACCGATGTTGGGGCAGTGGGCTTCCTCGCACACCGTGTGGAGCTCGTGGTCGCGCATCAGCTGTTTCAGGGCGACGTAGTTGGGTCCCCCGGGAGCCGGGACCTTGAGCCACGGCGGCTTGCGATCGATCACACCTGGCAGACCGTGGGGATGAGCTGGACGCGGGCGCTGCAGTTGGACGAGGGGAGGGTTGGCCATAACTAGGCCAAAAATAGCGACTTCCTTGGGGGTCTGGTAGCCGCGCCGGTGGAATTTCAACCGCGCGGTTGATCCAGACTTAGAGCCGGGCCCCGCGTCGGCGCCCGAGGAGCTTGTGGACGAGGGCTTGCAGCGCTTCGGCGGTCGCCGCGCCGGCGACGGTGGCGACCAGGTCCAGCGGTCCGAATCCGTATCCCGGCGTGCCAGCCTTGCCTTCGCGCCGCGCTTCCAGCGCGTCAACCATCTCCCAGCTCGCGGCAACCGTGGCCGTCAGGAGCACGCGCTTCCAGGCGTGGTCGTGGAACGACTTCGCCACCCAGGGCCCGCGCGCCAAGAGGTCGAGTCCGATGCCGGCGGCGAAGTGGATCCGCTTGTCGGGGCAAGTGAGGCAGTGGTCCGGGTCCAGCCATTGAGCGGGTGCGCGCTCACCCGCGCCCGAGAGCGCCAGCACGACCATCCAAACCGGGGCGCTCGCGAGGCACGGCCTCGTGTGGGGACCCATCTGCTCGCTCCAATGTTGGTTCTCTATCAGTCATACGGCAGCGGGGGCGGAGGGGTCCCTGCGGGACTCGACGCGGGACGTGGCGGCGACGCACCATTCGGCGTGACGCTCTCAGCCGGACTCCTCTTTCTTTTTTGTTTTCTTGTTCTTACTGTCGAGCCGCTCGCGGAGCCGGCGCAGCTCTTCGTCGACTCTCGAGTCCGAGCTGAGCATGCCATCGGCGATCTCGGCGATTTCCTCGGCATCTTTCCACTGACGCTCGAGCTCTTCGACCTCGGCACGCTCGTCCACCGCCATCTCCAGGGCGAGGCGCCGGTCCGGGGCAAGGCTCCGCAAGGTGAGCTCGCGGCGGGCCACGTCGTGGATCAGCTGGTGAGGCCCGCCCGACCCTTCGACCAGGCGGGCAGCGTCCTCGGCGCGCTGCCGGCCGCCGCGCGCCAGGTTGAGGTAGGTCAGGCCGCGCCGCAAGGCAAATTGCGCGTCGCTGCCCGTGAGCATCGTCCCCTCGGCTCCGCAGCTCGGACACCTGAGGAGCAGCGCCATGTCGTCGCGGGCCGTCGTGGTGACGCGCGCGCCCTCCAGATGCCGCGCGCGCAGCAGCATCACGCTGCCGCAACGCTCACAGATCGGCGGCTCGACCAGCGCGACCTTCCGGCGCCCGACCATCTCGACGTATATGCGCTTGACGAGCCGCGGTGTGTTCCACACGAACACGCCCACGGAGCCGCCCGCCGCCACGTTCACGGCCACGGCGAGCCCAAGCGCCGCGACCGCCATCGGCACGACGAACTTGAGCTGCTCCCGGCGCCGCGCCCGCAGGCGCTCTCCGTAGCGCCAGGTGGCGAGCTCGAGGCGCCGAGGCTTGCCCACGCGTACCAGGTCGTACCCCTGCCAGCGGATCAGCGTGACCTGGTCGGTGGCGGCCGCCACGCGGCCCTCGCTCGCGGCCCGCTCCAGGGCCGCGATCTGGTCCAGTCGGTCGTCGAGCGGCGCCAGGTTCCAGCGCGAGCACCTGGGACAGATCACCCACAGCCGCCCCTTCCACTCGTCGAACGCGAGCCGCCGGCCGACCCCCAGGCCCGTGGGGCCGCCGTCACCGTCGAGCTTGCCGTTGCAGAAGGCGCAAGTTCGATACATCGGGGTTAGGGCTCGGGGCTAGGGGCTCGAGGTGAGGGTGAAACGGTCGACGCCGAGCGGTCCGATCTCGACGTCGGTCGCGCCCTTGGTGAGCAGATCGGCGATGATCTCGCCCGTGAGCGCCGCGAGCAGGATCCCGTTCCGGCCATGACCGGTGGCGTACCACAGCCGCTCCACGTCCGGGTCGCGCCCCAGGATCGGCCGGCCGTCGGGCGTGGCGGGCCGGAGGCCGGCCCAGACGCGCTGTACCGGTTGGGTGAGCAACGCAGGGAGCAGGCGTACCGCGCCGCGGAAGACCTGGGCGAGCCCCTCGTTCGTGACGTGCGCGTCGTACCCGGCGCGCTCCATGGTGCTGCCCAGCACCGCCACGCCGCCGCGCGCGAGCACGTAGCCCTGGTCGTGATAGAGAATGGAAGGGGGGCAACCGTCGGGCCAGGCGGTGGCGGCCATTTGACCACGCAACGGCTCGACGGGAAGGGCGCGGGGAAGGCCGCGGATCTGCGGGGACCACACACCCGCCGCGAGCACGGCATGCTCGACGTTCGTGGTGCCGCCAGCCGCCACGACGCCCGTCACGCGGCCCTGTGCCAGCTGCAGCGCCTCGACCGGCTCGGTGTGGAGCGACGCCCCGAGGCGGCGCGCGTCCGCGAGGCAGGCGCGAGTGAGCGCCTCGGGGTCCAGCGCGCCGTCCTCGGGCGCGAACAGCGCTCCCTGGCAGTCGGGAGCGGCGCCGGGCCAGCGTTCGCGCACGTCGTCAACCTCCAGCCAGTCGCACCGCAGACCCGCCTGGCGTTGCCGGCCCACCTCCTCCTTCAGGCGAGCGGCGGCGGGCTCGTCGAATGCGACCGCGGCGATCCCGGACCTCCAGAAGCCGATGTCGATGCCGGTAGTGTCCCGGAGGGCGGGGGCGAGGGGCTCGTACAGGTCGCGCGCCCGCACCGACAGGCTCACCAACGCGTCGTCGGCGGGCTCGATTTGGGGGGCGAGCATGCCGGCCGAGGCTGGGGACGCCGCGGCGGGGTCGGGGCCGGGCTCGAAAATGGCGACCGTAAGGCCGCGCAGGGCCGCCGCCCGAGCGCAGGCGGCCCCGATGGCCCCGCCGCCGATGATCGCCACGTCCGCGGTCTTCACGTGCTGGCGTCCTCGTGAAACCGGCTGCTAGATTGCGTCGTACGGCCCTCGCGTCGGGGCTTCACGGAGGTTGACCCCCATGTTCCGCAGCATTTTCGGATTCGCCATCTTCGCCGCGCTCGCGTTCGTGGCCCTCAACATCTTCTTCGGGCTGCTCGCGGGCTTCTTCGGGATCGCGTTGTGGATCCTGAAGCTCGCCGCCATCGGTTTCATTCTCTACTTCGCGCTGCGGCTGGTCAGCCCCAGCACCGCGGACAAGATCCGCGAGATGATCAAAGGCCGTCCCGCTGACGCCTAGTTAGTGCCTCCACTGACCCCGGGCGAGAAGCCCGGGGTAAATGAGCAACTCGGCACTAACGACCATCCAGCTCCCGTATCACCGCCCACGCGAGCAGCGGGATCAGGATCTCGTGGTGGCCGGTGAGCTGGATGCCCCGGCCACCCGCGAGCGTCGGACGCTCCACCACGTTCATCCGCGGGCGGTAGTGGCGCTGCATGTCGCAGTCGCACGCCGTGAACCCCGTCGGCTTTCCCCCGTTCAGATTGCGCGCCACGGTGAGCGCCTTGAGGAACACCTCGGGCATCACGACGGCGCTGCCGAGATTCAGGACCACACCGCCGTCGTCGAGCGCCGGCAGCGACGCGGCGAGCCGCTTGAAGTCGCGGTGGCTGGTGGCGCCGAGGGCCGCGCCGTCGGCCGTGGGGTGTTGGTGGATGATGTCGGCGCCGACCGCCGCGTGCACGGTCACCGGAACGCCGCGCTCCGCGGCGGCGAGCAGCAGGGACACCTCGGGCGCGGCGAGGCTCGCGCGATGCTGCAGCGCGTCCACCAGCGCCTCGCCCATGCCCCGGGCCGCGCGCGCGCCCCCGGCGATCGCGGCGTTCATTTCGCGCCCCGTTTCTTCCACCATCCCGAATGTGCCGTCGGCCAACCCGGCGGCCACGTCCTCGCTCGTCCCGCCGTACGCGGCGAGCTCGAAGTCGTGGATCGCGGCGCTGCCGTTGAGCGCGAGGTGGGTGATCACGCCGCGCCGCACCAGGTCCGCGAGCAGGGGGCCGAGGCCCACCTTGATCACGTGGCCGCCGAGCATCACGACCACACCGCGGCGACCGGCGGCGCGCGCCACCAGCCGCGCGACGTCGCGCGCGTCCTTGGCGGCGAGCACGGCGGGGAGCGAATCCCAAAAGGCGGCGAAGGTGCGGTCGCCCCCAGGCGGCCGCGCGAGGAGCGACGTGTCGACTTTGTTCGGGCGCTGCGCGATGGGAACGGTCTTCAGTCTCGAAAAGTCCGCCTCGCGGTAGTCGGTCATGGGTGTGGGGAGGGGGGGGCGGAGTATTCCCTGAGCTTCAGCGTCACTTGCCCGAACGAGAAGTTGGACTGCAGCGCGAGCATGATGCGCGGCTGCTCCTCGGAGAGCCACATCCGCGCGTCGGCCTTCTCGGCGAAGATCCCGCCGCCGTTCGGGATGCGCGGACGGAGCACGATGGCGTTCCACTTCTTGCCCGCCACGCCCACGCGGTCGCGCTTCAGCACCTCGACGATGACCGGATTGCGCTCGGGCCGGAAATAGCGCCGGTACTCGTAGCGCTTGCCGATCTCGAGCGGCACCGTGCGCAGCCAGTAGAGAAAGGCGGCGTCGTCGAGCGGCTCGGCGACCGTGGCGGCCGCGCTGTCGCGCCCCACCTCGCGGTACACCCCGGAGTCCGGGTAGATCTCGAACTTCCGCTCCCACGACTTGCCCTTTTCCTCGGTCTGATTCAGGAACCGGCGCGACCGGAAGTCGTGCCGTCCCACCCACGACTCGAGGTTCTGATGAATGTGGTACCACAGGGCACCACCGTCGATCAGGAACCGGAAATGAACCGCCTCCACGCCGCGGATCGTGTCGACGCCCGCGACCTCCATCGTGGCCGTCCCGACGCTGAAGGGCCCGTACCGCGCCCCGTACACCAGCCGCTCGCCCACGGCGAACGGCACCGCGACGGGAGTGGGGGCGGCGGCGGTCGCCGTCGCCGTGAGCGACGCCGCCCCCGCCGCGGCGGCGCGCGTCGAGTCGGCCCGCCCGGTATCCGACTGCGCGTGCAGGGACGTGGCGATCAGCAGCAGGGCGGCCGCCGTGCGGGCGGCGCGAATGATGGCGCGCGCCTGCCACGCCTCGAGCAGCTGGCGCCACGGCCTGACCCGCGAGGGCCGCTGCACCAGGTCGTAGCGGACGGCGGCAGGCACGGTGTCGACGCGGCGGGCATGGCGACTGAGCCGGGCGACCAGCTCGGCACTCGCGCACCAGCCGTCCGTGAGGAGCAACCGCGTCGCGTCGCTCCGCAGCGCCTGGCGCAGCACGATCAGGCGCAGCGCCACAAAGCCCGACATCGGGTCGCGCAGTCCGGGGAGCTGGAGCAGCCGCGGGGCCCAGCGCCGCGCCAGCCGGAGTGCCCGCGACGCCCGCCCCCGCGCCTCCACCTGCTCGGCGACCACGAGGTCGGCCCCCGATTCGAGCCGCTTGACCATGTCTTCCATACTCTCGGGGGAGTGGGCGAGGTCGGCGTGCAGGGTGATGGCGCAGTCGCGTTTCGGCCGGTCGGTGCGCTGCAGCGCGAGCCGCAGCAGCTCCTCCAGGCTGCGCGCGTAGCCCTGACGCGCCCCGTGGGTCACCACGGTCATCGGCAGCACCTTGGCGTAGGACGCGAGCACCTCGCGGGTATCGTCGGTCGAGGCGTCATTCAGCACCAGCAGCTGGTACTCGCGTGGGAACGCCGTGAACACCTGGCGGACCTTCCAGAGCACCAACCCCGCCGTGCGGGCCTCATTGTGTACCGGGACACAGACGTAGATCATGGCCCTGCAATCTAGACGAGCGAGCGATACACGGCCACGACGCCCGCGGCCATGGACGAGGCCGTGAACTGCGAGGGAAGGGGGACGGGGGACGGGTGATCAAGGGCGTGGACCACCTTGTCGGCCAGGGCATTCGCGTCACCGACGGGCACGAGCCACGGCTCGGGTACGATCTCCGGCAGGCCGCCGGCGCGCGTGGCGACCACCGGTTTGCCGAGCGCCAGCGCGTGCAGCACGACGCTGCCCAAGCCCTCTTCTTTTGACGACATCACGAGCACGTCGGCCGCGGCGATGAGCGCGTCCGCTTCGGGAACGTGCCCCAACAGGTGTACGCGATCCGCGAGGCCGAGACGCGCGAGCGCCGCCTCGAGGGAGCGCCGCAGCTCGCCCTCGCCAGCGATGACCCAATGGAGGTCCGGGCGCGCCGCTCGGGCGGCGTGGGCGGCCCGGATCAACGTATGCTGGTCCTTGTGGCCGACCAGAGCGGCAACGTTGGCCGCGAGGGGCGTGCCCGGCGGCAGGCCGAGGTGCAGGGTGCGTCTGGCACGTGGCGCGGCCTCACCGAGAACGTGAACCTGATGGCGGCCAACCTGACCGATCAGGTGCGAAACATCGCGCAGGTGACGACTGCCGTGGCCCAAGGCGATCTGACCCAGAAGATCACGGCCGACGCGCAGGGCGAGATCCGCGAGCTGAAGAACA
>Ga0209234_1001065_pt1 | contig 10206 bp, 7 predicted proteins | sample GraSoi013_1_20cm_2_FD_185816 | JGI IMG/M metagenome (GOLD analysis project Ga0209234, IMG submission 185816) | Grasslands soil microbial communities from the Angelo Coastal Reserve, California, USA - Sample 08_20_2013_1_20cm (SPAdes) (version 2) | ecosystem: Environmental > Terrestrial > Soil >... | reverse complement strand
GGCTCCGAGACCAATGGCCTCTTCAGGACTTTGAGCGCTTCACTCCTCATAGGTTCAAGCTTCACGGAGCGCACGTCGCTGTTCAGGTCTTTCACCGGTGCGTGGGGTTCCGCTTCAAGTTTTGCAGAGCGCACCGCACTATTCAGATCTTCGAGTGGATCGTTCGGTCTTTCGGGTTCCGTCATGAGAAGCCGTATTGTAACCCTGACATCGTCCGTGGGTTTTGTCTCAAGCTTTACGGAGCATACTTCCCTGTTTAGGTCGGTTACCGGAACAATTGGTTCTTCGTCAAATTTTGTGGAGCATACTTCATTGTTCAGGTCCTTGAGTAGTTCGCTCTCTTCCTCCTCGAGTTTCCCTAAACAGACTTCATTTTTCAGGTCTATCACAGGCTCAATTGGATCAGCTACAAGCTTCGTAGAGCATTCCTCACTGCTCAGATCTTTCAGTGGTTCTTTGGGCCAGGTCTCGGCGTTTGTGGAGCACGTTTCATGGTCTAGATCTCTCTCCGGTTCGTTCGCTTCATTATCCAGCGTCAGCGAACGCTTCTCCTACTCGCGGGTTCTAACTAGTACGCTAGGAATTGCAAGTTCTGAGACCAAGGGCCTAGTCAAAAGCTTCGCGGCCTTCCTGGGATCTGTCTCAAGTCTCTCCGAGAAATCTGCTTACCTCAGGTCACTCTCTGGTTCAATGGGTCTTGGAAGTTCGATGCTCAAAGGCCGCGTGGTGTTCTTGACGTCTTCAATGGGTTCCGCATCAAGCCTTGTTGAGCATTCCTCGGTGTTTAGATCACTCTCTGGTTCGCTTGGATTCGCGTCATCTTTCCTCCGAGGCAGAACCGTGAACCTAACGGCTTCCGTAGGCTCAGCCACTGGCTTTGCCGAACATACTTCGGTTTTCAGATCACTATCCGGTACCATTGGTCTCGCATCTTCGTTTTTCAGAGGCCGCACCGTAAGCCTGACCACGTCAATCGGTTCAGCCTCGAACTTTGCCGAACATAACGCGGTCTTCCGAGCTCAAAGCAGTACGCTGAGTTCAGCTTCGAGCTCCACAGACCGACTAGCGCTGGTTCGATCCCTCAGCAGCTCGCTCAGTCCAACCTCCAGCTCTACCGAAAAATCTTCCCTCTTCAGATCCATGACTGGTGCTCTCGGGGCAAGTTCCGGTATAACGGAGCGACTTTCGCTCCTGAGAATTTTGAGTGGCGCAATGAACTCGGCCTCAAGCTTTGCTGAACATTCCTCTCTTTTCAGGTCATTCGCCGGCACACACGGAGCTGTGTCCAGTTTTGCTAAGCATTCGTCACTGTTCAGGTCTCTGGCTGGGTCGCTTACCCTTTCGAGCTCTCAGACAAAGGGTCTTGCCAAGACTTTGACTGCATCGTTAGGCTCTGCCTCGGGTTTCGCTGAACACACCTCGTTGTTTAGATCTCTCACTGGTTCCCTGGGCCTCACATCTTCCTTCCTGCGAGGTCATTCCGTAATACTGAGTGCGTCAATAGGGTCCGCTTCCAGTCTTTCGGAGCGTAGCTCAATCTTCAGAACTCTGTCAGATTCGCTAGGACTGGGTTCGTCTTTCTTCAGAGGACGAACCGTGACGTTGACCGCTTCGATAGGATCAAGTTCAAGCCTGGCCGAACACGCTTCATTGTTCAGGTCTCTAACAGGTACGTTAGCCTCAGCTTCGAGTTTCGTAGAGCATCTTTCACTGTTCAGGTATCCAACTGGCTCTGTCGGCTCAGTCTCAGGTTTTGGTGAGCACATCTCGCTATTCAGGTCAGCCGCAGCTACGCTCGGCTTTTCCTCGAGCTTTGTCGGGCATACTTCGTTGTTTAGGTCTCTATCAGATTCGTTAGGTCTTGCGTCTTCGTTCTTTAGAGGTCGCACAGTTTTCCTGAGTGTTTCAGTGGGATCTGTGTCTAGCTTTGGCGAAAAGTCCTCGCTGTTTAGAGCGTTCAGCGATACGCAAGGTGTCTCCGGCTCTGCGAGTAAGGGTTTCGCTAGAAGTCTAACTTCTTCACTAAGTTCGGCATCGAGCTCTGCTGAGCACAGTTCGATATTTAGATCTCTGACCGATTCGCTTAGCGTTACATCCTCATTCTTTAGGGGACGTGCTTTGACATTGGTTGCTTCCGTTGGGTCTGCCTCAGGCTTTACTGAGCATACTTCGCTGTTCAGATCGTTTAGTGATTCGATGAATGTTGGATCCTCCTTCTTGAAGGGCCGCATCGTCGCGCTGAGCGTCTCAATAGGCTCAGCATCAGCCTTCAACAAGCATACTTCGCTTTTCAGGTCTGTGACCAGTAGCATCGGTCAAGCTTCGAGTTTTGCTGAGCAGATCTCGTCCTACAGGTCGCTGACCAGCACAATTAGTTCCGCTTCGAGCTTTGCAGAGCATGCATCATTGGTCAGATCTCTTTCCAACTCTCTCGGGCTAGCTTCAAGCTCCACAGAGAGGTCGTCTCTCTTCAGGTCCGTATCTAGTTCTCTAGGCCTTGTGGCGTCTCAATCCGAGGGGCGTTCGATAGCCCTGAGCATGTCGCTGGGTTCAGTCTCGAACTCCGCGCAGCAAATGTCATTGGTGAGATCTCTATCCAGCTCGCTCTCTTTAGGCTCCGGCTTCGGAAGATCCGCCTCGGCCTTTAGATCTCTGGGTGGGTCATGGACTGCGAACTCGCTCGCCGGGCATCGGGCATCTTACAGCGAATCTATCGGAGATAAGATTGGAGAGAGAATTGTTCTCTCGGGACACTATGACTGTTCAGAGAACCTAATCGTCAGTTGTGGCAGTGTTTCTGTATCCTTTGCCTTTCTGGCCATCGCTATCGGTGCTGTAGTTTTCGCCGTTTATGCGGTCAAGGAACGTCGGAAATCATCTCAACCTCCCAAAGTGCCCAAGCCCGACAAAGTTGTTGTCGACAAAGAGGGCTGGGAAACCAAAGCTCCCGATGCCGAAGCACGGAAACAATCGAAGGCTTCCAATAATGAAGAGCGGAAAAAGAAGTCAGATGATTCAGTTCCCGGACCCTAGAGCCAGAGATTCTCTGTAGCTGTTATAAGCAGTGAAAACTCAGAAAACCAAGCTATGGATAAGATGGAAAAGGCTACCGAGAAGAAGAAAGGCTTCGTCAAGGAATTCGTAGACTTTCTCCAGACGTTCGGCGTTATCGGGCTCGCCATCGGCTTCGTCATAGGAGTCGCTTCGTCCGCCGTGGTTAATTCACTGGTCAAAGACATAATCAACCCCATCGTTGGTCTCATCCTGCCAACTGGAAACTTGTCATCACTGAATGCTACTGTTACTTCTCCAGTCTCTGGCAAGCCATCGGTGTTTCTATACGGCGATTTCATCTCTCAGATCATATACTTCGTCATAATCGCCCTGGTGGTCTTCATCATGTACAAGCAGCTGAAACGTCTCGGTCTCGCCAAGATGTAGACGGTTAAGCCCGTCTCTTGCCTCTCTGTTAGGGGTAGGTTCGGATTCCGGTGATGATGAACTGTATTGCTATGGCCGCTATGAAGACCGCCATCACCTGAGCAATGACTGATGACCCGGTTTTTCCGAGTAGGGAGTGTATTCGATGGGTTTGCTTCATCACTATCCAGCTTAGTAGCATTACGATGACGACTGAGCCTAGTGTGACGAGTATTCCGTAGGCTCCTAGGGCGATCATTGTTGTTGTGATGGCTCCGGGTCCTACGAGCAGGGGGAAGGCGATGGGGACGATTCCCACGTCTTCGTGGCTGCCTGGTTTGGCGAATCTTTCTCCGCGGAAGAGTATGTCGAGGGCGAGTAGGAGTAGTAGGAGTCCGCCGGCCATTTCGAAGCTTGGGAGGCTGATGCCGAAGAGGGCGAGCAGTTCTTGGCCTACGAGGGCGAAGATCGTGAGTAGGCTAGCGCCAGTGTAGATGACTACTCGGTACATTTTGTTCCGGTCGGGGGCGGGCATGTTGCCGGTGACGTTGGAGAAGATGGGGACCAGGCCTATCGGGTCGACGATAATGAATAGCGCGACGGTGGCGCGGACGAGGTCTACTGTTGGGTCAGGGCTCATCTCTCTATCTCTCTATTGTGGTGGGCCGGGAGGGATTTGAACCCACGACCTTCGCCGTGTGAGGGCGACGTCCGTTCTGTGCATCATACGCATACCAGGCTGGACTACCGGCCCGATAGGCGGGTTTGTAGATGAGACTATTTCATCTTTCAAGAGCCGGAGTTGTCTGTGTCTGGAGATCTAGATCTGCCCTGGGGGTTAGGAAGGATTAGGGTAACTCTTTCAAGAACTAAATCGAGGACCCGTTCTCAGTGCCTGTTTCAATATGCGTCTTCAGGGTCGAGTTTCTGGTTGGGTTTTCGGATCTCATTCCCAGAGATCGTTCTCCACGCCCGCCACGGTTTCGGGATCCGAATCTCTGATCTCATCACTTTGTACATCTTCTGCGACTATGAGCATTGGGCGCATTTGGAAGATCTGAAGACGCCGATCTAGCTCATTTCCGAGCCTGAATGCGCGCTACTCTTCCAAGCCGAAGAACGGGACCCTGTTTCGGGCACGCTATACCTGGCGATTTCTGTGTAAAGAACTATCACTTTCGATAGATATCGCTATACTGTTCAACACCGTAATTCGCTAGTCTGAAATACCCAAATCGACGTTCTCGCGCAAGTTCGAGATGACCCGGTATATCTCAGGATGGTGCATCGTGCACCGGGTCTCAACGTCCCGCCAGTAGCATCGGCTGTGAAATGGTGAAAAAGAATCTCCAAGATTCTGATAACGGGAGGAAACGGGTTCATCGGCAGCCACCTCGCCGAAAAGCTTCTCGCTAGAGGAGACACGGTCTCACTACTCGACCTGAAATTTAACGCGAACACCCGGTTTCTAGACTGTGAAAAGATCCGCGGGGACATTAGAGACTACCAGACGGTCAGAGAGGCTGTTGATGGGAAGGATGCAGTCATCCATCTTGCAGCAGTCTCTCGCGTCGCCTGGGGCCAGCAGGACCCGTTCAACTGCTGGCTGACCAATCAAGTAGGAACCATCAACGTTCTCGAAGCCTGCAACAGAGCCGAATCAAATCCTGTCCTCCTAGAAGCTTCCAGCCGCGAAGTCTACGGAGAACCCCTCTACCTACCAGTGAATGAAGGCCATCCGAAACGGCCAAAGTCAGTCTACGGGTTAACAAAGCTATGCGCGGAGAGAGCCTGCCTCTCCTACTCAAAATCATCCGGCCTCGATCCCTCCGTCAACCATGTAATAATGCGCTTCTCAAATGTATACGGGAGCGAGAGAGATCTCCCGGAGAGAGTGATACCCAAATTCATGAACAAGGCTCTGCGGGGCGAAGACATCACTCTTTACGGCGGCGAGCAGATCCTGGATTTCACGTTCATCGATGACACTATTTCTGGAATAATGAAACTTGTCTCTTCAAGCCTTGAAGGCGATGGCAGCATGTTCGGGGAAGATTTCCATTTCGTGACGGGGAGAGGCGTCTCAGTCTCCGAGCTTGCCAGAATGATTGTTGACCTTGTCGGCTCGCGGTCCAAGATTATCCACGGGGCAGCCAACAGCTTTGAAGTCCGCAAGTTCGTCGGAGACTTGACAAAGGCTCGGAAAGTGCTGGGTTACGAGCCGAAGACTAGGCTTGAGGACGGGCTGAAGAGGCTGAGCGAACGAATGGTGCCCATTATTATTGCCAAGTGACGAGTTTTCGCTAGCAGAGGATCGCTGGCTGGCACTTGACAGCATTTCGGTGTGAAGATGGAACAGGTCGTAGAGCGGCGTTCAAGCGAGCCTCTTCTGGCCATGGAGCGTCCGGTGGTCAAAGGGAAGTTTCTCTATGTTGGTGAAGAAAAGTTCTGGGTTAGAGGAGTCAGCTATGGAACTTTCTTAGTGGACGAGGAAGGGAACGAACAGTTAGTTCCTGAAGTCGTCGAAAGAGACTTTTCGCGTATTGCAGAGAATGGTTTCAATGTTGTGCGAGTCCACCTGTGCCCTCCACGTTGGCTTCTGGACACTGCCCAGAAGAAGGGCCTTCGAGTCATGGTTGGGCTCAACTGGGGTGAGCATATGTCCTTCATTGACAAGCCAGGAAGATCGAAAGAAATTGAGGAACGAATGAGGCGATGGGTCCGGAGCTGTGCAGGGCATCCTGCTGTATTCTGCTACAGTGTGGGTAACGAAATCTCCTCTTCAATAGTCCGCTGGACTGGCACGCGTAGAGTAGAAGAGTTTGTCAAACGTCTATACCGTGTAGCGAAGGAAGAGGACCCAGATGCTCTCGTAACCTACGTAAACTACCCCTCGACCGAGTACTTGCAATTGCCCTTCCTAGACTTTCTGTGCTTCAACCTCTACCTCGAATCAGAACAGGCTTTCGAGAATTACATCGCCCGATTGCACAGCTTGAGCCAGGATAGGCCTGTTCTTCTCAGCGAGATCGGATTGGACAGCCTCCGTAATGGTGAGGAGAAACAGGCAGAGACCTTGGACTGGCAGATATGCACAATCTTCCGGCAGGGTTGCTGTGGGGTCGTTGTCTTTGCATGGACGGACGAGTGGTACCACGGGAAGTATCTTGTCGAAGACTGGAAGTTCGGGCTGACCGACCGGAATCGAGCGGCCAAGCCTGCCTTGAGAGCAGTAAGAAGGGCTTTCCTGGAATCACCTTTCCCTTCGGACATATCCTGGCCCGGGATATCCGTCGTGGTCTGTTCCCACAACGGGGCATCGACCATCCGCGATACCCTAGACGGTCTTCAGTCACTGGATTATCCTGACGTCGAGGTTATTCTGGTGAATGATGGGTCGACTGATTCAACGCCAGAGATCGCATCCCATTATCCCGTTAGGCTGATCACTACCGAAAATCGTGGACTTAGCCATGCACGCAATAACGGAATCAACGCTGCGACAAAAGAAATCATTGCCTTCATTGACGATGACGCATATCCGGATGAAGACTGGCTCAGATTTCTGGCTTTATCGCTAAAAGACACTAAACTTGTTGGCACTGGAGGCCCGAACCTCTCGCCGGCAGGTGACGGATGGAAGGCAGAGGCCATCGCGAACGCACCGGGACCGAACCCTGTTCTTCTTTCCGACAGGATAGCTGAGCATATCCCAGGTTGCAACATGGCATTTCGAAGAGAAGCCCTTGAGGCTATAGGAGGCTTTGACCCCCGTTTCCGAATCGCGGGGGATGATGTTGATCTTTGTTGGCGACTGCAGGAGCGAGGAGGAGTCATAGGATACGCGCCAGCAGCACTCGTCTGGCATCATAGACGAAAATCCATCCGCAAGTATTGGAAACAGCAGCTCGGCTATGGAAGGGCTGAAGCCTTGTTGGAACGTAAGTGGCCTGAGAAATACAACACTTTCGGGCAAGTGCGCTGGACAGGGCGAATCTACGGCAAGGGCATAGCTGTGGACCTCCCATCAATTGGCGGACGAGTATACCAAGGAGTCTGGGGGACCGCCCCCTTCCAGTACCTCTATGGATCTTCGAGCACCCTATGGTCCATCACTCTCATGCCTGAGTGGTACTTGATCATAGGAATGTTCGCCGCGTTATTCACGCTGACACTCGGCTGGGGGCCAGCGATTCTTGCTGGCACGGGATTGACCCTCGCAATCGCGCTGCCGGCAGCGCAAGCGGGTATGAACGCAGCCCGAGCGAAGTTGTCGCACTTCTACAAAGGTAGAGAAGTGTTCAGATCTCGCATCACGATCTTCACGTTACATCTGCTTCAGCCCTTAGCCCGACTGGTCGGGAGAATTGGTGGCGGTCTCACCCCCTGGCGACGACGCGCCACTCGAATCAGACCGAAGTTTCTACCATCACAAATGAAAATGTGGCGTGATCGGTGGGAACCTCCGGAGACCACTTTGAGAGATCTATATACCCAGCTTCGAAGTTCAGGAGCGGTCTCCAGACCGGGCAGTGACTACGATTCGTGGGACCTCGAAATTAGGGGAGGATTATTCGGGAAAAGTCGCCTCCTCCTTGGGGTGGAAGACCATCCGCCAGGAAAACAGTTATTGCGTTACCGGATTTATCCGACCTACTCATTGCTCTTGCCACTTGTCTTAACTCCCTTCGCCATCCTATCGTTAGTAGCAGGCTTCTCCGGTGCATGGCTTTCATCCATAACATCAGGCACTATCACTTTTTTCATAGCAATCAACGCCCTCATTGACTCAGCGTTTGCTAATGGTACGTTCCGAGAATTCCTGAAGCGCGCTGGTGCGGCCTAATAGGGTTGAGCGTCAAATGACGAGCCCGTCTCTCGATGAGGCTCTCATTTTTTCAGTCGTGTTTGTCGCAACACTAGCGCTTGGTAGAGTTGTGGTTTGGATCTCGGATCGCAGAAGAAGAGGGCTTCTGCAAACGCTGCAATCCAGCTCCATAATGCCAAACAGAGAACAGAAGAGCACACCTTATGGTGAGGGAAACGTCCGTAGATCTCCCGGAATGCTGCGAAGGCTGCTCTCCGAACTACGGCCCTACATGTTATCGATCCTATTCGTCTTTGCTATCTCGCTGACAGCAATCCCTCTTGCCCTAGTGAGCCCGCTGCCAATCAAGCTAATAGTGGACAATGTCATTGGAACTCGGCCTCTTCCCGGCTATCTCAGAATCATCACAACAAACTCGTCACAAGTCTCAGCGCAGGCCCTAGTTGTGATTGCCATAGGGATACTCGTGGTCGGCACGGTCCTCACTAACGGTCAACAATTGTTGAACGTCTGGGCAACGAACAAGGTTGGAAACCGCATTACGCTTGAGACTCGTGCCCGTCTCTTCCGACAGATGCAGCGCCTCTCCATACTTTATCATGACACGAAGGGTGTTACTGACTCGACGTACCGGGTCCAGTACGACGCGCTCTGGCTCCAGCTTCTGAGCGTTGATACTCTGCCGCCGCTGGTCACTTCCGTCTTCACTGTTGTCGGGATGATTCTGGTTATGCTGGTTCTTGACTTGGAATTGGCGTTGATAGCCATGGCAGTTGCACCGTTCATGCTGTTGTTCACGTTCGTGTACCGGCAGCGGCTTCGAGCTGGGTGGAAGAAGGTGAAGACTTCTGAGAGTGCGGCAATGTCTGGCGCGCAGGAGTCACTAAGCGCGTCCAGAGTGGTGAAAGCCTTCGGCCAGGAAGAACGGGAAAATGAACAGTTCTTCTCCCGTTATAGCGAAAGTGCGAGAGCTGCCCTCAAGGTCTTCGTTGAGGGGGGAGTCTACAATCTCCTAATGGGCCTTGTAACAGCGGTCGGATTGGCCGCGGTTCTCTACGTCGGAATCGGCCATGTTCTATCGGGCACTCTGACTCTTGGAGGATTGTTGATCGTGAACTATTACCTCACGCAGATCTACGGCCCACTTAGAGACGTGGGAAAGCGCATAATTGACGTCCAAAAGGCGTTTGCTGGGATGGACCGATTCCTCGAGATTCTCGACGAAGAACCTGATGTGAAGGAAGCCCCGAATGCGTTAAAGTTGGCAAGAGCAAATGGACGAGTCGTTTTCGAAGACGTTTCCTTCAGCTATCAGCAGGGACGCTCTGTACTGCAGAACGTTTCTTTCGTCTTAGAACCTGGGTCATGCCTTGGAGTCGTCGGGCCCACCGGCTCGGGCAAGACAACACTGTCCAGCCTCATTCTTCGATTCTTTGACCCTACTCAGGGAAAAATCACCCTAGACAGAGTAGATCTCAGACAGTACAAGATTGCAGATCTGAGGAACCAATTCGCAGTGGTCTTGCAAGACACGGTTCTTTTCTCCACAACCATAGCAGAGAACATTCGATTCGCGAAACCTAAGGCGAGTATGAATGATATTGTTACAGCTGCAAAAGCAGCCCATGTGCACGAGTTCATCACTAGCCTCCCTGATGGGTACGATACACTGGTGGGCGAACGTGGAATGAAACTCTCAGGGGGAGAGCGACAACGCGTCTCCATTGCCAGGGCCTTCCTCAAGGATGCGCCAATCTTGATACTTGACGAGCCTACGAGCGCCCTCGACATTAACACTGAGACTGCCATTCTAGATTCAATGCAGGATCTGATGAGGGGAAGGACAACCCTCATGATTGCCCATCGTCCAAGCACGCTGAGAAACTGTGACACGATTGTCACTCTGGAGAGTGGAAGGATTGGCGGAACGACGCTAATGTTCCCGAACCCTGGGAGGG
>Ga0209234_1001064_pt1 | contig 10224 bp, 9 predicted proteins | sample GraSoi013_1_20cm_2_FD_185816 | JGI IMG/M metagenome (GOLD analysis project Ga0209234, IMG submission 185816) | Grasslands soil microbial communities from the Angelo Coastal Reserve, California, USA - Sample 08_20_2013_1_20cm (SPAdes) (version 2) | ecosystem: Environmental > Terrestrial > Soil >... | reverse complement strand
CTCGATTCTGCAGTTGCGTGTCTGCTGTCGGATTAAGCTACGCGGGGACTGGGAAGGAAGTTCCGATATTTTGCGGGAAAAGAATTTAAGAGCGTCGCGGGAGGATGCCCAACGACGGGACTACCGACCAAGCGTCCGAATCACACCTCTTGCGGCCCGACCTTTTTCTTCGCCTGGCATTTGGAAACGATCGCGGAGCGAAGGCGGGTGCGGAGGTCCTCCGGGAGTTCGTAGAGCTGAGAATCCCGGTAGATTTCGATTGTCTTCTTGGTGGTGTCGCAGACAACGTAGCAGTTGTGGCACCAGGCAAGGTGATCTTCGAGTTCGGCCTTGGTGCGGTCGTCGAGCACGCCGTCGAGGTAGTTCGTCAGATCGTGCAGAAATTCAGAGCATTTCACTTTGTGCCATCTCCGCTCTCACGTTTCTGGAAGTAACGGCTCAGCCGTTCCCGCAACTGCAAGCGAGCCCGCAGCAGCCGCGACTTTACCGCAGGAATGCTGAGGTCGAGCGCATCAGCCGTTTCCTCGGTTGAGAGACCTTCTACGTCTCGCAGGACAAATACCGTCCGAAAACTCGGCGGCAAGCCCTGAATAGTACGAGTCAAGATGTCCCTCAGCTCGGCCTGCGTGTATTGCTGCTCCGGGTTCGGGCTCCAATCCGCGACTTCACGCGGGAGCGAATCTTCTTCGGTCTTGACTTCTTCGTCCAGTGAGACCATGCGCTCGGGGCGGCGGCGCCGCAACTTCATCAGCGCCTCATTCACCGCAATGCGCACGAGCCAGGTATAAAACTTACTCTGGCCCTGGAACTGTCCCAGGTTGCTGTAGGCTTTTAAGAACGCATCCTGCACCACGTCTTCCGCGTCTTCGCGGTTCTGGGTTATGTGCTGCGCGATGCGAAATACGTTCCGGTCGTAGCGCTTGACGAGTTCTTCAAACGCACCGACGTCCCCGCCTTTAGCGGCCTGAACCAGCGCCAGCTCATCACTGACCGGCTCACTTACCCTCTGTTGGATGGCTGTCATTCTTCGTCCGATGCAACAATTTTCAGGCCAAACGGTAGTGGTGCAGTTTGCCGCTATCGGCCAAACGCGGGAGAATCGCCCTGTTATTTTACTTGGTAACCAGCGTTTGGTGTAGTTTGTTTTGACGTATCTATAACGGACTGGTTTTGAGAAAGATTCCTGATCGGATCTTTGTTGCTACTGGTTCGATCACTCCGCGATTATCCCGATGAACCAAACGGCTAACGACCAACGACTAGCGACCGAGGACTGCAACTGCCGTATAATCAAGGCTTAGCTGCAAAATGAAAGCTAAGAGAGCGCGTTCTCCCGAGGACGCGCCTGCAGGTCACATGTCGGACCGAGTTGCAATTGAACAAATCGTGGGGCAGGTCGTGTCCCAAGTACTGGAAAGCCACGTTCCGCAATTGCGGGAAGAGTTGGTGCGCCGGGTTCTGGAGCAGCTTCCAGCCGAAGCCGCCGTGTCAGCCAACGTGACTGTGGAGAACGGCGCTTCCGACCTCCTGAAAGGTGTTTCGGCCATTCACGCCGGAACTACTCAAAAAGAAATTCTGCGCGCCTTGCTGGATAACACCGTCCGTTACTGTGGGCGAGCAGCGTTGTTCGTGATTAAAGCAGGCGCTGCTACTGGCTGGCAGGGACGCGGCTTCGGCAAGGGCGATGAAGACCCAGTCAAAGATTGTGCGCTCGACATCAACACGGGAGCGGCTGAACGCGCCATGCAGTCGCGCTCGGCGTTCAGCGGCACATCGAGCGAAATGGATCCGCGGTTTGTCTCCGAGTTCGGCGCCCCGTCCGACGATCAGGTCCTGGTCCTTCCGCTGGTGCTGAAGGAAAAAGTTGCAGCATTGGTCTGTGCGGATGCTGGAACTGAGGCTGGCGGCAAGGTAGACGCGCCGTCATTGGAGCTGCTGGTAGCCGCGACCAGCGCCTGGCTGGAGGTCGTTTCGTTACGCAAGCAGGCGGCGAAGGAAGGCGCTTCTGACGCTCCGGTCGAGAAAGCTGCAGAGCCCGCGCCTCAGGCGCAAACGGTTTCGTCTTATTCTGATCCCTTTGCCGGGCATGCTCCAAAGCATGTGGCTCCGGCTCCCGTCGAGGAACCGGCTGCAGTTGCAGAAGCCGAACCGGTAAGCGTAGCAGCAGCGGCCGCTCCCGCGCCGGTGGCGGACTCGCTTCCTCAGATGACGCCCGAAGAGGCGGACGTTCACCGCAAGGCACAGCGTTTTGCCCGCTTGCTGGTGGATGAAATCAAGCTATACAACCAGGCCAAAGTCGCCGAAGGACGCAAGCACAAAGATGTATATGACCGCCTGAAGGATGACATCGAGAAGAGCCGTGCGACCTATCGGAAGCGTTATGGCAATACTGCGGCCGCGAGCGGCGATTATTTCGATAACGAACTGGTACGCAGCTTGGCCGAAGACGACAGTTCCATTATGGGCGCCAATTTTCGGCGATAATAAATACAGAGTGGTTCTTAAGCGTTGGCAATCGGTTGGGGTACTGGCACTTCTGATTTTGTGTGCTGGCTTTGCTGCGCTCGCTCCAGCGGCCGTCGCGCAGTCAACAAATAAAGCCTCGTCCGCTAATTCCAAGAAGAGCAAGAAAAGACCCGCTAAGGCCGGTGCCAGCAAGCGGCGTCGGCGGAGCTCGCCTCGGCTGCGGCGCATGCATCAGGCGTTCGTCGCTTCCAGCACTTTAAAGGCGATGGCGCGCCAGCTTCTGCAAGATCGCACGCCTGCTGCCTATCGCGGAGTCGAAGCTTATGCGCGCCACCACACGAAAGAAGATGCAGGGGCGCTTGCTTGGCTGGTGCTCGGGTATGCGCATTGGCTCGATCACGATCAGGCCAAAGCCATCGACGCATTCAATCGCGCCAAGCCACAGGCCGGCGACCTCGGTGATTACGTCGATTACTATCTCGGCGCTTCCTACTTTCAAAGTGGACGCATCGCTGAAGCGATTTCCACGCTGAACAATTTTGATCAGAAATATCCCGACTCGCTGTTGATTCGCGACGCTCGCGTTCTTTACGCCAATGCGTTGCTGAGCGAGGCCAGAGCCGCGGAAGTCATCGCGCTGCTGGAAAAAGATCGGCAGCCAACTCGCGCAGATGTCGAGCTAGCGCTCGGCCGCGCTTATGCAGCAGCAGGCCAGACTGAGAAGGCAGGCACAACGCTGGCGAACCTGTACGTCACCATGCCTCTCAGTTCAGAGGCGGACCAGGCCGAAATCGAGCTGCGAAAATTACCAGCGGACATTCAGGCGAAAGCGCTCGGGGTGAATGGCCGCCGCACCCGCGCTGATCTGCTGATGAAAGGCAGGCGTTTTAGCGATGCCGCCGCAGCATATCGCGACCTTCTCAACCAGGTGGATTCCAACGATCGCCCGGCAATCCAGTTGGCAATGGCGGAGGCGCTGAGGCGCTCAGGGGATAACAAAGAAGCGAAGAAAGCATTGGAGTCACTCCCCAGTTCGACTCCGGAGATTAATGCGCAGCGTCTATTCAACCTGGGAGAGATCGCACGCGCGACTGACGACGATGACGGCTTTCTACGAATACTCGGCCAACTGCGCGAAACTGCGCCCACCAGTCCTTGGCTGGAGCAGGCGCTGCTTTCCGCCGGAAACATTTATCTTCTGCGGCGCGATTACGACAAGGCGATTGACAGTTACCGCGAACTGCAGCAACGCTTCCCGGATGCCGGGCGTGCTGCCTATGCACACTGGAAAGTAGCCTGGCTCACTTTACGTCAGGGCCGGAACGCGGAGGCCAAAGCCGCATTCGAACAACAGATTGCGTTGTATCCGAATTCCGCAGAGCTCCCCCCAGCGCTCTATTGGCGGGCGCGGCTGGCTGAGGAAGATAACGATCCCGTCATGGCGCGGGCTTACTACCAAAAATTATTTGAGCGCTTCCGGAATTATTACTACGGGGAACTCGCGCGCCAGCGGCTGCAGCAACTGAAGAATGTCGAAAACGCCGGAGACGACCCTCCGCATTACGCTTTGCTGGATCGAGTTCCGCCGATTAGTGGAGCGAACGTGGAGGAGGATGAAACTCCATCCGACAACCTGCGCGTGCAGAAGGCGCAATTACTGGAGAATGGAGCCTTACTGGAATTTGCCGTTCGCGAACTCCAGGCCGCGGGGAATGAAGAAAAAGGAAGCTGGGTTCCCGCGGAGATGGCACGCGTATACGAGGATGCGGGGCGTTACGACGCCGCTGTTGAAGTAATGAAACACGCGGTGCCAAATTACTTCGCCGTGGACCTGCCCACTTTGCCGCGCTCCTATTGGGAGGCGCTGTTCCCCAAGCCTTACTGGCCGGATGTAAAAAAATTCTCTTCCCAGAACGCGCTCGATCCATACCTGGTGACTTCGTTAATCCGGCAGGAGTCGGAATTCAATCCCAATGCACTTTCGCGCAAAGACGCAGTCGGGCTGATGCAGTTGCTGCCAAAAGTCGGCAAAGGTGTTGCCAAGCAGCAGAAGATCAAACATTTTTCCACTCAGCAATTGTTCACACCGGGAGTGAACCTCCAACTCGGGACGCGCTACTTCCGGATCATGGTCGATAAATTCGGCGCGTTCGAATATGCATTGGCCGCGTACAACGCCGGTTCCGACCGCGTGCAGGACTGGCTGGGTCAGGCAAAGTACCGTGATCCGCAGGAATTTGTGGAGTCGATTCCTTTTACTGAGACCCGGGAATACGTGCAAGCAATCCTTCGCAATGCAAACGTATACCGCCAGTTATACGGGACACCGTAGGGCCAGAGCTGCCTCGCAAGCCCCCACCTATAAAAAAGACAAGTTCGCAATTTGAGCGCCGAAAATTTTACAAATTTTCACAGTCCTGGCCCCGCCCCGTGCGTAGAATAGCCTTCTGTCCTAAGAATGAGTTCTGACTCTGGCCGGTAAATTACCTCAACCAAGGAGCAATTACATGGCAAGGTCTAAACAACCGATCCCTTCTGGTTTTCACACCGTTACTCCTTACCTCACAGTCCGCGATGCCGCGGCCGCCATCGAGTTTTACAAGAAAGCGTTAGGGGCCGAGGAGATTATGCGAATGCCTACCCCCGACGGCAAGATTGGTCATGCTGAACTGAAGATTGGCGATTCCATCATCTTTTTGGCAGACGAGTTCCCCCAGATGGGCAACAAGTCTCCGCAAACTCTCGGTGGTTCTACCGGAGGCTTGTACCTTTACGTCGAAGACGTTGACAAGGCGTTCAAGCGGGCAACCGACGCTGGCGCAACCGTCAAGATGCCTGTCACGGATATGTTCTGGGGCGATCGCTACGGGCAGGTAACCGATCCGTTTGGACACCTCTGGAGCCTCAGCACGCACGTTGAGGACGTCAGCCCAGAGGAGATGGAGAAACGATCGAAGGAGTGGGCTGCACAGATGGCCCAGCAGGCGCAGAAAAAGACTGCTTAGTTCATATCAAACCACAAAGGACACGAAGTGAAGAACTCCCTTCGTGTCCTTTTGTGTTAATCGATGTAGGCGCGCGCGTCCTCGCGCGTGCGACCACTAATTCCCGTGTACCTCTGTGTCTCTATGTTTGGATGGACAGCTTTTCCTTCCTGGTTAATTCTCGCTATGGCCAAATCCCGCGCGTGCTCATCGCCGTAGCCACCCGCTGGATGCCTACGATGTAAGCGCCGGTACGCATGTCTATGTTGTATTTCTTCGCCGTGCCGTGCACATCGGCGAAGGCCTTGACCATCACTCGCTCCAGGCGGCGGTTCACATCGTCTTCATCCCAGAACAACTCCTGCAAATCCTGCACCCACTCGAAGTAGGAAACAGTCACGCCTCCCGCATTCGCAAGAATGTCAGGAATGACCATGATCCCGCGCTTGTGCAGCGCGGTGTCGGCGTCGGGAGTTGTCGGACCATTGGCTGCTTCCGCGACAATGCGCGCCTGAATGTTATCTACATTTGCCATCGTGATCTGGTTCTCAAGCGCCGCAGGAATCAGAATGTCGCACTGGAGCTCCAGGACGGCTTCACTCGAAATGGGATCGGAGTTGGAAAGACCAGAGACCGAACCAGTCTTCACTTTGTGCGCCAGCAGCTCGGGAACGTTCAGTCCGGCGCGATTGATAACTCCGCCGCGCGAGTCGCTGACCGCAATGATGGTAGCGCCCACCTGGGAGAGAAGTTCGGCTGCGATGCTTCCCGCATTGCCAAAGCCCTGAATGGCAACCGTCGCGCGGTTCAGCTTAATACCCATGACCTCGCATGCAGACCGAATCACGAACAAACAGCCGCGTGCCGTTGCTTCGTTGCGTCCAAACGACCCTCCGAGAAACAACGGTTTGCCAGTCACCACGCCGGGGGCGCTGCTGCCGTGGGTCATGCTGTAGGTGTCCATGATCCACGCCATGATTTGAGAATCCGTGTAGACATCGGGCGCGGGAATGTCTTTATCCGGTCCAATGATTGGCGAAATTTCGTATGCGTAACGGCGGGTAAGGCGCTCGAGCTCGTCCTTGGAGAGCTTGTGTGGATCGCAAACAATCCCCCCTTTCGCTCCACCGAACGGAAGATTGACGATGGCGCACTTCCAGGTCATCCAGGAAGCCAGAGCTTTCACCTCATCAAAAGTGACCTCCGGGTGATAGCGAATGCCGCCTTTGCAGGGACCTCGCGCGCTGTTGTGCTGCACGCGGAATCCGTCGAACACGTGAATCGTGCCGTCGTCCATCTTGACGGGCAGAGAAAGCGAGAGCGCCCGCCGCGGGCGGCGCAGCACTTCGCGCATGCCAGGATCGAGGCCGCACTTTTCGGCGGCGGTATCGAACTGGCGCATCGCAATGCGGAATGAATTGAGATCTTCAGTAGTTCTAATGGGAACAGGAACTCGGGCACTTGCCATAATAGAGGACTCCTTTCCACCGACGATGGGGGAGACGCAAGCCGGGGGACAACTGCGCATCAAGCAGGCGCGGGGCCATTTATACACCCAAAAGCATGGGACAAGTCAATAATTGCGATCAACGAGCGATAGCAATAGCAAGGGAAGTGGAGGCCCCGGGCAGAGTCGAACTGCCGACACGCAGTTTAGGAAACTGCTGCTCTATCCATCTGAGCTACGGGGCCAGACCGGATGACAATAAATTATCGCACGTCAGTTTGGCGCGCAACCGATGGTCACGTCTTCGTTGCCAAGCTGCTGATAGTGATCGTCTCCACGCTTGACAAGTTGCATGGGAAAGACTGAAGGCGGCAGTTAAGGCTCAAATTAAGCACTGCTATACAAAAATATCGTGGCAACCTTTTCTAAACTTGCTTCCATCCGAATAACACCACTTCGCTTAAAGGTCGCCGCGCTTAAAGGTCGCCGCATAACCTCAGGAAAGGGCTGAAGCGTGTTCCCTCGTAAGCACCGCACCGAGACTCCAATTGAGCGCATCTTTCGCCAGGTCACAGGCCGCAAGATGAACCGCGTCGAGAGGCGCTACTTCCTCCGCAAGCCCAGATCCAAACGCAAAGCCAACTGACAGCAAACTGCACCACGACCCCATTTCGTCACTCGTTCTACTGCAGGGTAATCAAATAAATCGTAGCCGACTCTTGAGGCACAAGAAATTTGCTGCCCCGAGGGGGATCAAGAAAGCTGGCCGAGATCCGGGCCAGCACAAACGTCTCCCCACGATAGCTGACCTTGGTCCGCACAGGTGCCGAGAACAGGAAGGTCGCCGAATGGCAGGGACAACTGGTAAAGCCGGAGTCCGGAGTCGTGAGGAAAAGAAAATCATACAGCGGCGGAGGAGTAGGCTGAGGCGATGGCAGGGCGAAGCTACGCCCATTTCCGTCGGTGAAAAACGATGGTGTGAGATTGTCAAAGGTTATTCCCGCAGGCGGGTTCAAAAGGATGTGAAAGATGCTTGAACCGTCTGGGGTTTCTCCCTCATATCTCATCACACCGACTGGGATTTTGGCGGCTAGAGCTGGGAGACTCAAAACAGAGAACAGCAAGACGCAGCAGAAGTGGCGAAGGCACGGTCTCATTTACTTCTCCCGGATTTTTTGGGTTTTTGGGCACGCTAAAACCGAACTAAGGGGGGAGGTTGCCGTTGTCCCGCTTTTGAGCTCCACAGAAACCCGAAGAGATCGAAGCGCGACTCAGTTCGACGCATTGTACACAAATCGCCGGTGGAAAACTCGTGCTAAGTTAAAGGCTGCAAGAATTTTTCCATCTCCTGCTCGGAGTTATCCTCTGTGACCCATGTGGTTCTGAGTTTTCACCGTAGGGGCACGGATGAGGAGAAACCGCTCAGGATATGCAATCCGCAGTTCTGAGAGAGTCAAAAGAGACGCTTAACATCGAGAAGCATACCGCCGCCACTGCTGGACCAGGCCAGCGAAGCTCTTACATAACTGGAAACAGTGCGCCTCGCCGGCAGGATTGTGCTTGTGATGAACGAATAGCGGTTGGCACCAGTCATTTCGCCATCAAATGGCAAGAATGAGTTTTTAGAACCAGCCAAATCTCAGCACCGCGCTTGAGATCCAGCGAGTCGCGGGCTGCCAGCGTGAGATGGACTTCCATTTCAATTCCGCAATCGACTTTCGCGATTACTCGCACATCGCGTTGTTCCGCCGAAACCAGCATGCCTGGAAGCAGGTTGCGCGCGCTGAGCCCTTGAGGCTTGATTGTGGCCAGGAGGATGTCGCCAGCGCGGACTCCAACTCGCAGTGTAGCTCCGATCTCAGCCCGCACCATGGGCGTTTCAAGCTCAACATCGCTATCACCCAGGCGGCACGTCATCGTGCCACGATCCTCGTGTGTGGCGATCACAGTAGCGTCAAAAATATTTTCAAATCCCGCAAGCTGCGCTACTAGTTCCTGGCGTGGCGCGGTCATAACTTCGTGCGGCGTTCCTTGCGCGATGATTCGCCCGTTCTCTAATGCCAGCACATGCTCGCCGAGAGCAAATACTTCCTCGCGATCGTGAGTGACGTAAAGAATTGGAATGCGATGTGCGCTGTTCCAGGCGCGCAGGTCGTCCACGATCTTCGATTTTGTGGGAGCGTCGAGTCCTGCCAATGGTTCATCCAGCAGAAGCAGCCGAGGGTCCGTCACTAAAGCCCGCGCCAGCGCGACCCTCTGGCGTTCGCCTCCGGAAATTTCTCCCGGCTTGCGCCGGCGCAGATGCGCGATGCGAAACGATTCGAGCACAGCGTCTGTGCGCGCGCCGCGCTCGGAAGCATCAAGACGCGAGATCCCGTACTGAACGTTTCGTTCGACGCTGAGATGAGGAAACAGCGCGAGATCCTGAAAGACGTAACCGATCCTACGCGCACGCACCGGAATATTGATTTGCATGCGGTCGTCAAACCAGGTCTCGTTTGCGCACGAAATGCGGCCTGAGTCGGGACGAGTGAGTCCGGCAAGGCAGTCCAGCAACGTGGTCTTGCCTGCGCCGGAAGCCCCAAAAAGAATGGCCACACCGGGAGAGAGCGCAAAATCAACGTCGAACGTGAAATCGCGCCCAGCACCACTGAGGCGTTTTTTGATTTGCGCCGTGAGCGTGTTTGAAAAAACTGATATCGCCGTGATTGCGGCAGGCTCTGAGACTGTAGTCATAGAGCGGAATGGACAGCTTACCGTGCCCCCACAGGCTGCCTCTCCTCGCTGGGCTCATATTCCACGATGTAGCCTGCAACTGCGCTCGCCGCCACTGTCAGCGGGCTGGCAAGATACATCTGTCCCGGACCGCTGCGGCCTGGGAAGTTACGGTTTTGGGCGCTGATTACGATTTGATCTGGCCGCGTAGAAACTCCGGGTCCAGCATTAATGCAAGCGCCGCAGCTTGGCTCAATCACAAGCGCGCCGGCGTTCTTGAAAATATCGATATAGCCCTTGCGTATACAGTAATCGCGCGTTTCCTGCGATCCAAATTGGATATAGAACTTCACCGAGTCCGCGATGCGTTTGCCCTGACGCAGGGCGTCGGCCAGCACGCCGGCATACATGTCCATATCTTCATTTTTTCCAGCAGTGCACGTACCGCCATAAGCAATCTCGACTGGCACTGGGGTATTCAGGTCGCGAATGTACTTTCCATTCCCAGGATCGCCTGGCGTTGCCACCATGGGCGTGATCTCGGCAGCATCAAGCTCGATGACCTCTGCATATTGCGCATCATCGTCGCTGCATAAGCCATCAATCATGTCT